>Ga0247758_1000151_pt1 | contig 56625 bp, 45 predicted proteins | sample UWRJL156409C4_FD_180950 | JGI IMG/M metagenome (GOLD analysis project Ga0247758, IMG submission 180950) | Plant litter microbial communities from Arlington Agricultural Research Station in Wisconsin, United States - UWRJ-L156-409C-4 | ecosystem: Environmental > Terrestrial > Plant litter >... | reverse complement strand
CCAAATTTTGTGGGAAATTGGGCAACTTCTCGCTGGCGCGCGTGCACGACCCGGCGGCGACATCCGCGCTGCCTTGGGCACACCGCACTGTGGGCACTTCGATGCTGCACCGTCACAGGGGGGGGGGGAGGCGACCAGGCTCTGCAGCGCGTTCAAACGGGGGCTGGTTTGGGATCATTCATCACAAACCCGCGTCGCTCTTTCGGCTCCTGAAGAGTGCAGTGGACGCAATCATCCGCCATTGCCACAATGCCACCGCTCGTATCTTCTCAAACATTTCTGCCCCGGCCGTCGTCTCGCGTGAGATTCACGTGTCGGATACCTTGTCTTGCTGGCCGCGGATGATTGTAGTTTGTGAGACAAGATTTGGTTTATCTGCCCTGGCATCCTTCGAGACAGTGTTGTTGTCGTCGCGCCCTGCCGACTGGTCAGAGGTCAGAACTGTTGCAGGTGATCCCGGTTGCCGTGCTGATGTTGTTCCTTCATGTTTGTGACGATCCCCATTCCCTTTTCCGTGGTTGACTGCAAAGCGTGCAATTTGCCAGCCGTCGTGACGTGAGCACTGCCATGTCGCGCATCGTCCAGGACAGGAGGGTGTCGAACGTGGTGTTACCGTGACCAACACGGCAGATCCGACTCCGATCCCATCGGGCGAGATTGCACAGCGTCAGCCAGCCAAAAACAACCCGATCCCATGCCTCGCACAACTGTGAGATGTGACTCCAGTCGTGCAATTGCCATGCATACCCCGCAGGTGCTAATGTAGTGGCTTGGAGCAGTCAGCGTTGCAGCAACGTTGAAGCAAGCCACAGCATTCGTCGCACTCGTGGTGGAGTGACACGACATTGTCCGAAGATGCAGCCGGGGCAACTGACCTCAAAAATGCTGGCGGCCGCCCCTCCCTCGGGAAACGGCCAGGCCGAAGCTCTGGCGACCTTTGATGAAACTGGCAGCAGTTATTTTGTCGGCTCAGCCTCAAAAAGAGACGCCCCGCAACCTAGATTCTTGTCGCCGGGTTTGCACTCAGAGGCAGGCTTCCGCATCTGCGACCGCGAGCGGAAGCGGTGGGCGTCAACAATCAGTCTCAGGTGGTGGGCAGCCCGTCAGCCGACCGGTGCATCGCTCTCAAAAGAACCTGGAAGCGCTCAGAGTTGCCAAAGCAGTCGCATCCGGGCTGCCACTGCCAGCGTTCTACAGTGGGTTGAGGTTGGAGGGGTCAAGCCCCGCAGGTCGAGACTGAGGTTCGCACTTGCCAACCTTGACGTTTGCGCGCATCGACCGAACCCCAGGCCCGACCAATTCGAGTCGTCCAACGCGTGAATGTCCAACTCCCAGTCCTAGCCGAGTTGGTCCCGTCCAGAATTCCCAATACATTCTGGGATGTGCAGCGATTTCAGCACTTCGCACTGGCAAGAAGAGCGTTCGACTACAAGCAGACGTGATGTCGTCGGAAAAACCGACGTGTGGGGTCGGTGGCAAATCGCGCCGGGATTTTCACTGGGGTTGCCGTGCTTCATGGTGGTGACCTACTATATTTTCCTCTAGCGTCCCGCGCCATTGGGACAGTGAATGGCAATATGGCCAGAGGGGATCCCTGTTTCTGCGACCCGGGCCGTCGACACTATCAAGCGAGCTACGGGATATTCGCCGAGCTGTGCTACCAAGCACAAGGCAATTAGCCGAAAGACCGTCTTGTTTCAAGCAATGGCAAGCTGCAAAGCTTGGCGATGTTAAGCTCAAAAGTGATCCACGGATGAAACAACCTTGTTGACAATAGGCTTTGTGCTTTATTTTCGGGAATCAGATCTCGTGTAGAGATGTGGGTGGGAGTTGACAGCTCAATGTGCATGCCCATCTGCAACCTTCCAGCAGAACATCCCGCCTGCAAGGCATCCATCAACCCGGATTATCGTTGCTCTAATATCTGAAGCGTGAGTTCCGTCAATAGTGTCAGTGGCGTCCATGTAGGTAGCCGCTAGATTGTGCAGGTGACTTCTTTGTTGAGGAGTCCCTTCTGCAAACCTCATCAGACTCCGAGTCGGAGATGCCGGATTCTGTACCACGAGGGGTCCAACCGAAAGACAGTGTTCCCCTCGAGCGCTGCGTTTTTTTCTTGTTGCTGAAGGCCATCTCTTATCCGAAAAGGCATTTCTGCATTCTCTAACAGCTTGTCACAATATCAATGACTCGGATGCCTGTCAGTGTAGTCAAGCATTGCAATATAATATTCTAGGTGCTGGTGTTCTCAAGAATACAATAGAATTGCTCTGTGCACAGTAACCACCGTCTCCATGTACGTCCCAGCATACCGTCGCGTGGAGAAGTGAAACCTTACCCTTTTGCCGGGGCCTTCGAATATACGTAAGTAGATAGGTACCTTGGCAACCTCAAGCAGTTTAGGCTGCAATAGAGCATCGTGGGCTGTAGGGTCCTTTCAATCGGGGTGGGGATAAACGGTCACATTTATGTCCAAAAACTTTGCTGTGTGGATGTTCAAGTTGATCAATTCTTGTATTCTGGCCCCCCTTTTCTCCTGACTTACCACTGTATTTGTTTTTGAATCTCCCCTTGGCCCACGATAACGAAGCGAAGAAGTACGCTCCTTTCTCCCTGAAGCTCGATCTTTACTTCTCTAACTCTCCCAACTTCGCGGACAGAAGGTTCCAGGTCATAACACAGGGCAGACGGAGACATATACTGCTCCTCGATCTCAACGGTCTGGGCAGCAACTCTGCCTGTTACAAGGCTATCCCAAATGCCCTCGCGTCGGGAGCACTCCAGCAACAATTTAACGGCGCGTCTTCGGAGCCGCGGGTTTCGACAGCGTGCGGCGACGACGTGTAGAGGCATCACACATCCCAGACCGGAGGAGCACCGTGCCTGCTCCTTAGATGCCTGGGGGCTCCTCCGCGCGCTGGCGGCGAAGTGCTCGCAGTGCACCAGCATCTCCTCAAGGTCTGCCTCGCAATGGTCATAGGCCGACTCGCGCACGTCGGGCTGCAAGGCGTCGATACGCAGCCAGACGGCAACCATAATGTGGTTGATGCGCAAGATCAACAAATCGCTCTTGGCTTGCTCGTCCCTTGGCTGCTGCGAGGACATCGAGGCAGAGAGCGCGTCCAAGGCATCCCCGCTGCTTTCCAGCGCCAGACAGAGCTCCCGGTGCCACAGCACAATCTCCTTGAGTCGCTCCGGGGTGGTCGGCGGGCGCAGGAAGGTGTCTTGGCGGAAGGCGAGCGTGTTGTGGAATAAGCTCTCGATGTAGATGTGGGCCTCGGACACGGACAGGAAGAGAGTCGCTGGTTTGAGATCTGTCACCAGGACGTCTCCATCGCCCACGGCTCCCTGCGCTATGGTGTCGATCATGCAGCGCAGCTGTCCATAGGACGAGAGGAGCATGGCGCGCAGGTGCTTGAGAGGCACGGGGAAGGCGACCGGATCCGAGGCTTTGAAACTCTCTAGCACGCGGATTGCCGATCGGGTGTGCTGTATGGCCTCGGCGAAATGGCCGCGTATGTTGGCAATGTGGATGAAGAGGATCGAAGCGGTAAGGACGCAGTAGATGTCCTCGGGAGACCGTCGGGGCGACTGCGGTTGGGTCTGCGCCGCCGAGAGGGTTGTGAGGTGTTGGATGGAGCGGTTGCACTGCTGCAGCGCAAAGTCAACGTCGGTGCCCCGCGTGGTGTGGCCACCCTCAAAGGCCTCATATGCCGCGCCGACGGCCACCACCAAGTGGCGGATTGGTGTGTGGTGGATGGCCGCCTGCATCACCTCGCGGCCCCAAAACGATGCGTGGAAGCTGCCACCCAGCACCTTGGATGCGTGTGTCTGGAAGTACTGGAAGCTCCGCTTCTCCGCTACCGAGTCAAAAAGGCCCGAGTGTGATGGAGCCAATAGGGCCGTGTTGGGTGAAGAACCTAAGCCCGAACCTAAGCTACCGGTCGGGCTCGGCGCGCGGGAGAGATTTCTGTAACCGTCGCAGCGCCTCCCAGTTGAGTCACACCTCCGGCATACCGGCTTCGTCTCATCGCACTTTACTTTACGAGTCCTATCCGACCGAACATCCAGATTAGTTCTAGTCCCGGTAACAAGTCTAAGGTATGTAGTAGTGGGGCCGAGGATTTTAGACTACGTACTTGCACGTTAGACAACCTGTGCGGACCTTCGTGTGGAACTTGAACGTTCGTTTGTTCGCCGTCGATGGCTGCATCGGGGGCGGATGGAGCGGGTTTTTGCTGGGGTACTGGGTTCTAGCTTTTTCGTTTCAGCGTTGAATACTCTCAACCCGCATTGCAGCCCCATGGAAGGTTCAAGGGATGTCGTGGAAGTTGATGTTGTTCTCGGAAAGCCCACGTGACTTATGCGAGCCTAGAGTGCGAGATCTCTTGGCATTGAGGCGCGGTCACTGCAAGTTGGGCTGTGCATCCACTCAGAATTGCCGCCATTGCGGCGTCGTCGACACATTGAGGCGCAGGAGATACAATCTGACCGACCTAATGTAAGTTAATGACGATAAACAAGGCCTTGATAGTACAATTACATGCATTCTGGGAATCTAGTAAGGCGTGTGCAAAGACAGTTACAGTCTATTGAAAGACATGCAACAACGCCTTGTTTGCGTGATATGCCCTTAACGCCCTCAAAAACTACAGCCAGGCATTTAAAGGGGACATCAAGGTCTTAACTTTAATATAACAAGGCCTTCAGATACTTAAATAAGGCCTTCAGGGAATGCAATGAGGCCTGATTATAGTTTGGCCTTGAAAGGCCTGGGCTTCCGTGGAACAGACCTTTGGATAATTGGTAAGCGAGGTCTTCAATGGAGATAAAAAGGTTTCGACTTCAGTTTATGCGAATTTTCGGTAAATCGTAAAGGCCTTGACCAGAACTCGAAGAGGATGAGTCGATGGCGTCTATCTTCGATTCAGAGTTTCACTCTCATATAACACGCTATTATTCTCCTCCAGACACAGTGGCACGGATTCCCACAGCGACAAACACTGCATTTCTGAGCTCGGCAGCTAGGATCTTATAAGTCGTTAGCTGCTGTTGGTAGGTATCGAGAGCGCCCTGATCACTTAAAGCTGACCCCGGGGTATTTGAAGACAATAAGGGTTCTCTCTTTCCTCTCCTTGGCCCCAAGATTTTGCTTGAGTACAAATGCATAGAGGGGGATTGGCAGCCAAAAACCACACTATTAGCACACGCTCAGATGGCGACAACAGGTCTCTTCTGTCGGCGTTGGTCACCAAAGGATTTGCCAAACCAGGCCACCGTCGGCGCAGTTCACTCCAAGTCGGTCTGGCAGAGATGCACCCGGCCGGAAAGGGACTTCTAGCCAGCAATAGGGCTGGCAGGGGAGCTTCTAAATCTGACATGAAATCCAACAAACTCTATTTGGACTTCTTTCTAACTACTACGTTGTCTGCAACTGCGTCCTCTGCTGCTCCACCTCATAGACACACGGCCGATTCGCTTCGAATTTCAGTGTGAGGAGGGGTCCGATGAGCTGAAGTTCATTCACAACATTCCCGGACGAATCGCTAAGCCGAGTTCTAAATGCGCTGCCGGCTTGCTCAGCTGTTGATGCCCAAAGAAGCCGTGGTGGCGCTAATCAACGATTGGCTAGACCATCAGCAAGGCCGAGGTGCTGGGTATGGTTATTCATGCTAAGCGTCTCGGGATGCTCCTTGCCCAACACCTTCTCGCATAACTTGAGTTGCTGCCGCTGCATCTGCTCGGCCTCCTTATATTTCCCCTGGCTGTCGAGCATTTTCGCGAGGATGTTCAAACGGGCATCTTGTAAGACCTCTAAGGTTTCCAAATAGAACCAAGACTTCCTCACTAAATAACGACTTCTTCACCCAGCTCTTCAAGCCCCCAGCACCACAGGACCAAAATCGTCCAAGTATTTTCGCAATATGCCATCCCACATATCAGTCAACCCAAAGCTCTTCCTCAACACTCGTAAATGGATTTCCGTCGAGGCCAAGACCGCTTCAACAAGTTCAGGGCTAGCCATTCTCATGTTGCCCTTCGCTGGCCCCCTCCCCCCCCAGATACCGCCGTATCAACCTGAGTCGTGGCAAACGTCTGCTTCGGCCCCTGAGCTCCGTCCATGTGTCTGTCGTCCACAATACGCGCCGAGAACTTCTCCACTATCCCGTCGAAATCAGGTATTTTCTGACACTTTTGAAGCCACTTTGTATTGATAGCGGCCACCGCCAACCTCTGGCCTACGGATGGTTCCACGCTTGTGCGTGGTACACGTACGACCGGTCCACACCTGAAAATGCGTGGGTTCCCACAGTGGTCAAGGCATGCTCCATTCAGTGCTTCCAGGTGAGCCACGGAGAGAGCGGTCGTCCGGACATTGGAACCTGGAGGAATAGGGCCGACGACTGGCGCGAGTGTCCACGACGGCCTCTGAACCAAAAGAGCAGGCCTAAATTCAGATATAGCAGAGCTGTTGGAGAAAAGTTGATGCCGGCCCAAATCACCCAGGGATATCCACAAATATCGGCAACAGAGAAGACAGGAACAGGCGTTTATGCCTCGGCCTAGAGGTCCCTGGAATATGAGTGATTCTTCGGCCGCCCAGTTGGAGGAGTCGTCGTCATATATCCTGGCGGCAGCCTCTTGGAATGCATTTGTTTCAAACACCCATGACAGGGCTCCCACGGTGCAGTCGACTTGAAGGTCAAATTCTGCCCTTGGGCGGGATAAGAGAAGAGCGATGGCTTCCTGTTCTTTGACGACAGTCGACAGTCTCGCTTTGACGTGCCTGTGTACCGCCAGAACGCACAACATCGCCCGCGATCCGCGGCTCAGGGCTGGTACAGCGATGGTTCCATTGGTATTCTTCCGGCCGGAGCGGTAGTAAACCATCCTGCCAAGCACAGGGTGTTGCGACAGAGTGAGCATCTCCCCACACAAGGTGCGAGCAATGACTCCAGGTTCCGAGCTTGCGTGCATCCCGCCCAAAGCAGCGAGGAGGGATACATCGGCCATGGTGGTCTCAATGGTAGCGCCATAGACATCGGCTGGAATCATGGTTGCCAGCCTCCATTCCCAACGTATGTCGGCATGCCCCCACCAAGTAGTCTGGTAATTGGTCAAGAACTGACACCATGCCGCGGGCTCGAGGTCCGGGGAACGGGAAAGCTTGGTGCTGCTGTTGGGTTTATAACGGATCGCGTGTTTCCATGGCCAGGTGAGCGGAACCATCAGACCACGGGCAACGCGCCCGGGTCCTTTGTGTTGAAGGTCCTTTTCATCTCCGCATTTGATACACGAACAGTTGCAGAAATCCCAGAGACATGCTGGCAAGAAGCAGATAGAAAGGGAGAGAGTCGACAATACCAAGCCCAAAGGGGTCCAGAGAGCGGCCAAGATTGCGAGGATGGCTGTTGGACCGTAGTTGATTCCCCCCCGACTTGGCCTTCCTTCTCCCTCCACCACATGAAGTGTGCTGTAGTCGGAATATCCGTTTAGCTCTTTGCTATAGTTCAGCCCCGCGTGGAAGTCGACCGTCCAGGATATGTCTTGTTCAATTGTAGGTCGTGCATGACGAAGTGCCGCCATGGTCAGTACAGGCATCCGATATTGTGGATTCCAAGATAGCGACGATACGTGGAACCAGGATCCGGCCTTGAGATTAAATATGCCTATAACGCGTTGGCTACATCGGCTGAAAATACGAACAAAAACCACTCCAGGTAGGACCTATTAGGTTGCTTCTTCCTCCGTGCTCTCAGCCCCACGGGCACTCCTGGCCCTTCTTCTGCAAAGTGCACCGGCCTCGGCCGATGTGTATGTGTGGCTTAATACATGGAATTGCGGCCGGAAAGTGATTGGTCTTTCGCTTTATCTTCAAGCCACCGGGCCCGGGACCCTGGTTACGAAGTGACAGGCAGGGGGGGGGAGGGGCAGATCAGAGCCCGCCTAGACCGCTGCTAAATCACCTAAAACTACGGATCTACCTCTCAAAAGTGATGCGCCACTCCCCACTTTTCTCACCACCCTAACATTCACCCTCGATAGCAAACCCTCTATTTCTCCACCAAAACACGTCCAAAACTAATGTACAAATATGGATTTTGAAGGCCAGAAACAGGGCTTTAATATTTGATATACCAACCCTTAGAACTTTGCAAGGCCGCAACGCGCCGAGGCATTGACTGAATCAGCCTATCAATAGCCCCTGAGGCAAAGCCCTTCACGAAGCCTTCAGGGCCTTAACCATCTTTACTCTATTTTCTTCATTATTACTCAGGGTGTGAAATTCAGGGTAATGCTTGCAAAGGTGGCTTTTTAAAGCCCTCCAAACGTGCTTAATTAGGTTTATATCAGGGCTTTTTATAAGGTGATTAATAACCTAAATGCTTTGTTTTTCAAACCAATCTTTAACCATCCTAGAAGTGTGAAGTCAGGTGTTATCTTACTAGAAAAAACGGTCCAGCTGATAGTCTGGGATCAAGCCTTCTTCTAAGGCATTAATATAAGACCTAGAAGTGTAGCTATTCCTTACAGAATCCTTATTAAGTACTATAATCAGTTTAGAGCGGCCACTAACCTACATATAAGCCTAAACTATAATTATAATATCAGCTTTTACGTTAGTAACGTGATTTACAGCTTCTTTTCGATATTTACCATCTAGCTATTGAAAAATCCAGCTACCTAGTGAACTGGTGCGATGGCGCAACACGGAAGAAACCACAAAGAGAACCACACCCATAGAACGTCATAGTCGGCGTGGAAGGCCGACTCCCAGACTACTAGTCCTCCGATCGAAGGGACACAAATGCAACTGACGTAGAAGTATGGAACAAAACCTAGTATGTGACAGTGCCTAGCATGAAACGGAGCCTAGTATAGAACAATAAAGGAAACACGACTGTAGGTTAGGTCATCTTCCGTTAATTAAAGGGCTAGAATGTTACTAGGCTTTTAATGGGAGGTCTTCGTGGTGAAAATCGTCGGATTGATGATTGTTGATAGAAGCGCGGTTCAAAGAACCGCGCGGCGTGGCCCCTTTTTGACGGTGGCACGCGCTAGAGAACGCATCGCTATGTACATAAGCGGCTACAGTAATATTACATACAGAGCCTAAAAAGAACGACAGGGTTGGCCTGAACAAACGCCCCGAGTCACTATCTTGTTAGAGATGTAGTTTGGATTTTTTTTACGGTGTTAAGGATGTATTTTTAGTGACTGAAGTGGTTTAAGTTAACAGCTAAGGTGGGGGAAGGCGCTGCAGGAAAGGCTGAGGGAAGTGGGGTGGGCCACCACCACATCCTTGCCCTACCATGACATGCATCGCGGGAAGGACGCTAAGCCTAAATAGGATAATAGCAAAGGCTGCTGTGACGGCTTTGATGGATTGAGTGCTAGTGATCTATTTACTCTTTGACGAAGCTGGAAACCGTCTTCATTATTATTAAGGAATTACCGTCAGCTACCGTTCAGATATTCCATCGTCCCTCCACGTGCCCCTTACATATACCGATTGTTCGTAGCCTTGAACGCTCTGTCCGAGGCGGAGCGCGTCAAGCTGCCTCGTCCGCTGGTGTTCTTGGGCGGAATGGCCAGGAAATCGGCATATCTCATGGCTACGTGGTGTTAGCAAAGCTTCCAATTTGGGATCCAGACTTGGAGATGGGCACTCACCGGCCTTGATAACCGACATTGTGGCATTTGCGGTCGCGCCGTTGGCAACAGCACCCGCGACGATGGAGAAAATGGCCTGCTTCAGCTTGTCGGTCTTCGTGGTGGTGCTGCTGGTGCTGCTGCTGGCCGTCTCCTCGGTTTGGCCAGCCATATGTCCCTTGTCGATAACCTTGTTCTGGAAGTGTGGAATAATATCTTGGGTGATTTCTAAGGCCTCGTTCTGTTGGGTAGTGGCAAGACTTGTCTAGGTCTTCTTGCCGACGAAACCATTCATGATCTCAAGGAACTGGAATTACTAAAATTGGTCAGATCAAACGGTAAGACGGGAAGGAGTGAGAGGGACTTACCCGCTCAATTGCTAGCTTAAGTTTGTCAGGCGCCTTGACAGTAATGGGGTCGTCCTGGTTCTTACTGTTGATCGCCATTTTTGTGTGTAGTTTGACGCGCGGTGGTGAGAGGAAGAAATTTAGATTAAGTTGATAAAGGAGTAAGGCTGGGTTGGATAGGCCACTTGAAAACTGCGAGGTTATGGAGGTTGACCAAGGCTGCGCGGTTGTGGAGCTGGGGTCATAATATTAGACTGATAAGAAAGAATTCACCGGTAGATGAGTTTAATTTTTACTTGCACTGCGACATATTAATTCTGTGATTCCCTTGCCCTAATAATGCCCTGATTGGGTACCCTTGTTGGCAGCCCATCTGCTATTTTGCTCATTTACATTAGAGCCCTGACCAGAACGTCACTCTCTCCTGTCTCACGGCATGCCAGATTCCCTCGTCCAAGACTCTTATCCCTTGCCGCCCCATTGCCTAACGGCCGCTGCCTGTGTTTCTCTTCGGCGGCTTGGTTGGCGTGCCATCGTTCTCGTTCTTGCGCTTGGTGGTTGTGTTTCTTCCTCCGGAACCGGAAGGTCCTCCGCCAGAGGACGAACCTGAGCTGTGGATACCTCCAAACATAACGTTTGCGTAACTGAATCTGCTTGGTGTGGCTGGGGTCGGCTTCGCTGGGGCCGTTGCAGTCTCGCGACCGGGCTTCTCGGCAGCCTTCAAGGCTGTTTGAAAAATGGTTAGAAAACTTTGTCCGTCAAGCCTGAAGCGGGATTGGCGCGCAGTTACCGTCTCTTGTGATGTCGCGAATGCGAGCGGGCGTGACGCCCTCGTCAACTGCGTCTTGGACGATCTGATACAGCTGCTTTAGCTGCTTCACCATGTTCTCGTGAGAGGCCATTGTTGAAAATGATTTTGGTGGTTGAGAAATGATGGTTTGGAGATGGGTTTTTGTGGGCGGTTGTGGGTTGTAAATGCAGAGAAGGAAGTGCTTCTCGGCCTGCAAATCACTCGAGGTGACCGCGCGAGGAATGGCAAAGAATGTTTGTTTTCCTACCTATTGTGGGATAGAAAACTGAAAAAAATGGAAAGAGCTTGTGATGCGATTGCGTGAGAGCCTCGCAACGTTGTCTGAAAACCCCCCTACAATATCTTTGGCTAGAAGCTAGAGCCATCTCGAGGAAATTTAAGGCATCAGATAATTGTCAACAATCTTGCTTCTTCATCACAACCCCGACTTCTACAGACCTCCTTCCGCTTTGAAACTTTTCATCAGCAAAATTCCATCCGAAAATTTCCGCCCGCAACAGCGCCTCCAGATTCTGCCGAAAGTGGTGAATCGGTCTCCTATCCTGATCTCGAGCTCTTCAGGTTCTTCACCACAACCCCGCCTTCTACAAACCTCGTTCTGCTTCGAAACTTCTGACCTCCTATATTGTGGCGCCGATTCCGTCAACCTCCAGAAAATCTGCTTTGTTCTCGGCATTCATTTGCATACGCCCATCCCTAAAAATGGAAGACGACTCAGATATGGATCGCGTCACTGATGCCATGAGCGATTTTGCAATGTCTGACGTGGATGGCATGGTTGCGCCGGATGTCATCGTCCAAGTCTCGGATCATCTTGTTGGCCTCGTTAACTTGGTATTTCTCCATTCCGCTTGCTGGTGGCTTTTTCTTCCCCAGGCTGACCTGATCCTGCAGTTTGTCGACCACATCGATGAGTTCTTCGTCCGACACGACATTCACAATGACCCCGAGATCGAAGAGCCGGACCGTTTGATTGAGGCGATGGCCCAAATTGTACAGACGTACAAGGCCAACCCGCCGTTCCTCCCAGACAACCGTGCCGATGAAGAGCCCGGAGTTGGCGGGGAGGACCGCATTGTCATTAACTCAGGGGACGATGATGACGAGGCCGTCTGTCACCAGGCCGGTGGTGTCCAGCACCGTGCCCGTCGCAGTCGCAACGGAAACAGCGACAATGGCGACAGTGCCGATGAGAACATAGGTGTTAGTGCTCTTGACGGAGGTGATAGTCAGGTCAGCGTCGTGGCTCGGGTCTGAGTTGTCGTCAAGGACCCCCATCCCTATCGGCATCACTATCAGCCTCAGTCGCGTCTGTACCAGCGAGGTGCTTAAGAACATCTGGGCCGCAGCCACGATTCGCCTCGCAGGTCGTTGCATTAATGTGCGTAAGAACAATCGTGTTAACTCGTACAACATCTCCGCTGCCAATGCTTGTGACATCACCAGCAAGTTCTTTAGGCCAATGCTTGGAGGGTTATGGGACGCGTCAGCCTAGTTATAAGGACAGCTGACAGATTAAACATTACACAGCGGTCCTACGTTGAATTGGAGCGGGAGAACCTTCTTATTCAAATGCGACAGGTATACCTTGTCCTCTTGTCCCTCATCGTAGACGTGCAGCGCAATAAGATTACTAACTTATACTGCTTGATTAACCTTATTAAGCTTAACAAGTACTAGGCAGATGTCCAGTGCTATCTTAACGAGGGAACCCCTAAGGGCGCTAAGATCGAAGCGCTTTTCCCCAGGCCTCACCACAGCGTAACTTATGTTAGCCAGGATAAGGCTGTGGTCTATAACACTATTAGCTTAACTTCTAATAATTAAAGTAAGTTTATATCTGCGTTAATTATTCTAACCACGTTAATGTACTGTTACGACCTGCTCTTGACAATGACTTGAGGGGGGACCAGACAAGATAAGACAGAGTGTATGGCAGGACGCTAAGCTTAAGGGGTGATCCAAAGACGGCTTGTTGAGCTAGCACTCCTAGACGAGAGTACACTGTCACTGTAGGTCGCTGTCACTATAATGGATAAAGGGAAGTCTGAATAGTAAGATATAAATAAATAATGTAATATTAACATGAGGAATTAAAAGTCCCTTATAGCTATCGTGGGCATAATAATGACTATTTATACTAGCTGTCTAAGTGTCTTAATACTTACGTGTTATATTCCTGGGACGCTGTCCTGATCTTTATTATCCCGGTGCCCGGGACGTTCCCGGCTGGGACACTCCTAACTGGTTATAGGGGTTTTGAGTCTTTACACCCCTGCCCCAGAACATCACAGCCAGCCCCAGTCACTGCACTTGTGGCATTCGACCGCCTCCTTGGTTTCTTAGAGCACAGCTTCCTCCCCGCGTCGCCTGTTGAATGCATCGACGTCGCAACCCTAGTTGGCGTCGTGTATGGCCTTGTCTTCGCAGCACCTCTTGCGCAGCTGCACCTGCTCCGCCCACCACTGCCGCTAAAGACGCTGGCGCCACACGACTTGGTTCCCAGCGGATGCAGCCCCGGGGCTATTCCCATATCTAATTATGGCGGACGCTCCCGCGGCCGCTGCCTGTAAAGTTTGCCACTCCTGCGGCGTCGGAAAACACATGGATTAATTCCAGTCGTTTCAAGGCCCCCGCCGGACCGTTCGCAATCGCAGCAGGGCCCAGGTAAGTCTATTAGTCCCGTTACCCGTTTTATTTTGCTAACTTGTAACCCCAAGGGAGCTGCGTCGAGCTTGAGAATCCAATCAGTTGCCGCTGTCGCCCGCGGAGAAAACCCCGTCCCTCCTCTTCCTCCGCCCTCGGAAGCCGCCGAAGCCTTCGCGGCCGACTGTCGTTCCGCGACCGTGAACCGGTGGCCCAGTGCCCCCGCAGGGTCTAAGGGGGCCGCTGTCATCTCCGTGTCTTCCCCGGGGGGGGGGGGGGGGGGCCGGGGAATCGGGGTTTTTTGAGGTTTGCGACGGCCTTGGTCCTGAACCCCACGGGGCTTGCGGCCAGCCAGCACGCAGGCCCCGCGACGCGCCGGAGGTGGTGGGGACCCGAAGAGCAATTCAATCAAGCAATCGCAACCTAGAGTTTCGAATATGCTAACATTTTTGACAGTTTTCTTCAGAGATCGCTATTCGAGTTTTTTGGGGTGTATTATTATAGAAATGAACTTGCACGTGTAGCAAAACCTTTATTTAATAAGTTTAGGTGCACTTATTTAGCCAGCTTGGTAGCTTCTAATAGCATCAGCTTATTGCAACCAGACTTCACTCGCGCGCCTTTTCAAATCCGCCATAGTAGCTGGAAACCCGCTGATGGCAATCCTACTCTTACACCGATGCAGCTTCACACCGAGCACCAACGGCCCCGTGCTTCCCCTTCTGACCGAAAAACTGTACGGCACGCGAAATTTGGGTACCGCAGCATGTCCACCGACCGTCTCGTCAACTACCTGTATCATGTTGATAGGAGGCACCTCCCTAAAATTGGCACCATCTCTTATCATCATACGCACCGGTTCCCATAGGCCTGCTGGAAGACGCCGCGCCGCCTCCACGACGTTGACGCTGCCGCAAACTGCCCCGTCAAGCTGTGCGAAAGCAAAACCTTCCACCATTTCAAGAAGTTGCAGCAGCTGGGGCGTCTGGTGACCGAGGCGACAGCGGATAGAACCGTGGAGGACGTCGACGTTGCGCTTATCGGAGAGGAGAGAATCAACACGGTTATCGCTGACCCTATTACTATTATCGGGCTCAAAGAAGAACAGGCTTGCAATAAGCTCGTTAGCAACCAGCGCTACATCTTCTTTAGCGGTAGTGCTTGTCCACTCGTCCACGCGGCCCCGTAGCTCCGAGATCAACTTGTAGTTGTACAGTTTGACCTGTTCATCTCCAGCAGCAACCTCGAGCGGCGGGTTGAAGCGATGCAGTCGGGGACGGATATGAGGAGGCGCCGTTTCAGAGACGAAATGAGACCAGGTGCTCTTCGAGTCTAGTTGGCGCTGGAAAATGGTCCGGAAGGTAACCAAAAGCCGCGTATTCACCAGCGACGGCATTTCGACTGACTTCGCGTCTTGAATTCCGGTTCCCAACGAAACCATATAATCGAGCGGAGCCGTGCCGCTAGTAGGCCAAAGCTTCTCCATCTCGGCGTAGGCAACCTGCGCCGGACAATTTGCCCAGACTGCGCCGTCAATGTAGGTCGTTTCTGATTCGGGCTTCTTGAAGGGCGGAAGGTAATACGGCGCCGCCGAGGTGGCCATACCGGCCTCCCAAATCTTCATGTCCTTGTCGACGTCTTCTTCTCGTTCCAAAACATACGTGCTGCTCTTGCAGTCCGCTTCATCAGATGAAGAAGGGTGGTTGTAGCTCGTAATTAAGCAGTCCGTCTTTCCACCCAAATCTTTAGCAGCCGTGACAGCGACCCGAGTCCCTGAAGACATGAGGTGGGTGTGGAGCGCGGGCGCAAACAGAGCCGTGTCTTTGGGCGTGAAGTAGTCTTGCAGGCCCTGACGGAGACCCTCGGCGCGAAAAACGCTGTCGCGAATTCGCAAGAGCATGAGACCGTACTGCACAATCTTGGCGAGCCTGCCTTGTTCGAATGTTTCCGCTGATACGGACTCGAAGAATTCTATCATCTCGGGAAGCGATTCGCTGCCTTTTGTCGACATGGCAAGCGCCAGAGCGATTATACCTCCTATACATATCGATCGGCCCATAGTCAGCACAGTGGTTTGGAGCAACAACAAAGGCGGGTTCGATTCATTTACCTGTAGAGGTTCCAACAATAAGGTCGAACAACGCCTTCACGGGGAGCGGCTCCAGCCCCAGGGAGGTATGAATAGCCTTGAGAACAGTGAGCTCCACAATGCCCCGAATCCCACCACCGTCCAGCGTGAGGATCCGGACCCCAGCGCACCGGGGCTTCAGCTGCACCAAATGCGAGTTGCGTCCCTTCTCTTCCCAGCATAGCCAACACCGCATATTCCACGCGCACTCAAACTGCTGCGACACCTCACCAAGCTCCTGGACGCAACGTGCGCAGTAGGAATGCCCACAAGTCAGGACGTGATCAGGTATGGCCTGTAGGCAAGCTAGGCAGGTCTTGTTGCTTCTGATGTTCTTCCAGACGTTGTGGTGGGTGATATGGCTGTGCTCGCGGCGTGTTCGGAGGCGCTGGTCAATGGTCGTTGGTGATTGCTGGTGGTCGAGGGGCGGGATAAAGATATGTTGATACGACTGGATGAAGTGCTGTTGGATGTCCCGGATCCATTCCCGCTTGAAGCTACCTTGGCGCCATTTCCGGTCGGAAATGAACTCTCCCAGCTCCACCTGTTGGTCCTGGGACGTATGATGGTCGCGGTGCAGTTTGGCTGGGCGTGAGGTGCATGGCTGGCCATCCGGGAAGACAAAGCGACAAGTCTCGTACTCTGAGATAAATAGTTGCACGGCGCTGTTACAGACCTCGTACAGGTCACGCTCGAATATCTCGGCGGGATTCGCAACTGTAGGTAGGGTTAGCTCAATCCGTCAGTATTATATTTTTTCCCCTTTTTTTTGCATCCCAGTCAGTAAAGTTTTAACGTGGAGAATTAATTACCCTCGGTAAAGTTTCGATGTGTAAACACCAACAGAGCAACGGAGATGACATCTTTGGCCATATAGTCCACCGCATCTCCCTCTTTTCTGTCCGCATCCGCACCTTTCTCCAGGACGTGGCGCAGAAAGTTGGCCACATGGTCGCGGATAGACTGCGGGTTGGGATTGTCCTTGCGTGCGGCGAGATAAAAGTCAAACGGATCTTCAGACGTGGTGAAGTGGTCAAATGCCCTGCCAAGTATGTGCGTTAGGGCGGGCACGTTATATTGCATCACACTCTCGGCTCGGAGCTGCATTCCCTCGCGCACCGATGACTCGATGGTATCGCGGAGGCGTCGATATTGCAAAAACAGCTCCTGCGGCTTCCCCTTGACCTTGCCACGGTGCGGGACATAACAGCAAGTGATGTTGTTAAACAAGGCTTTGTACAACCGCCCGTTGCTCGTGATGCGCTCGACAAAGGGCCGGTCCGGTCTCCCATTGTACTCCTTGACGAAGTCGCGGAGGATGGGCGACTCGTCCCAGAGCCGGGGATAGTCGACATTGTGCAGATACAGCTTCTTCAGGACGTTGCTGTCGTACAACTGCGGATCGTGCAGGTCGTTGGACATGTTGCGGACGATGATGAGCGTCTTGCGCGAAGGGTGGTTGACCGACTTGTGGACCGCTTTCGACGCCCACTCAAGCACGCGAGTGATCTCCGACTGGATCTTGGCATCTTCCTTAGACACGAAGACGATGACATCGCTGACGGCGTACAAAAAACGAGCATAGAAGAGATCAATCCCGTCCTTGCCGCGACCTGAATAGCAGTTGGCTCGCACTGGATACACGAGAGCTGTCTCGCGGTGGCGGGAGGGAGAGCGATGCCGAGGATCGTCGGCTGGTGCGTTGCGGCCTCTGCTGGTGGGATCTAATACGTTGTCGGATGATGATTCCTCCATGCGCTCGGCGTTGGTCTTGGATTCGGTGTTGAAACCTTCGCAATCGGCAAGGAGGATTGGGTACTGAGCAGTTGATGATGATGAAGGGTTTGAGCTGAGCCGGCCGGAGGAAGCGCTGTGCTCGCGAATGCCCTCGTCCCGGTACAAGTGGACTCCGCAGGTGGTGGGATAGGTGAGGTCGTTAAGGTACCCCGATTTCGTGACCGGGCCATCGTCGCTCCTCTTCCCCATGGCAGCTACGAAATCAACCAAAGATTGATCGTTTGGTACGTCTTCTTCTTCGCCCGAAGCATCACCACGCCCCCCTTCGGCGTCGGTGCTTGACGGGGCTGCTACCAACAGAGACGGGTTAATGATGCCCATGAGCAACATGGCGCGGACGAGCGTCGACTTCCCCACAGACGTGTCGCCCACAAACGAGACAAAGCTCGGATAATGCCGCCTCGTCTCTTGGTTTCCAGACAGGTTCGGATCGCAGAGCTGGGTGAAGCGGTCGTAGACGTATAGGTCGGGGCGGCCTGCTAATAAATTATCCCGTCGGATGTTGAACCATCGGGCTAGCTCATCCCGCTGATGCATTCGCTTTTGCTTGTCCGGATCGGTCTCCTTGTAGGTCACAGCCTCGACAAAGAGCTGGGGCAGAGGATCGATTGGAACATGTTTTTGCGCCACCCGGATCGCCTGGGGAAGGTGCTTGTCCCAGCATGTCTCGTGGCGTGCGCAAAACCTGGTCTTGCAGTTCTCCACATCGCATATGATGCAGTAGAAGTCCTCATCGGTAGTGCAGTAGGAGCATTGTCGACCTGTTAGTATGGTGAGTCCGGTTTGGGGGCACACGCTGCAAGCGAACTCGGTCAGGAGTTTTCCGCGCTCAGCGCCTTGTTGGTGGTGATGAGCCGAACCTGCTGGTTGGCTCTCGGGTTGGATGATTGGGTGGCCATGGATAGGAATCGACGAAGGTCTCTCAAGACTCGCGGCCCCTATTTGTGCGCTAGGGAAAGAATTTCCTAGCATTTCAAATCACCCTGTTGGAGCCGCTGTGAATGATGATTCTAAAGGCTTGACGAAAACGGGTGTCTGTGAGTTACAAAAGTCTCCCGGCAAGATAAGCCAGCGTGCTCCTGGGCACTACTTCCCTTTTCAGTCAATTTCCCCATGCACCTAACCAATGCCTTCTTGGCACTTGCTTCATGGTCCTCCTTACTGGCCGGGCACCCACCTGGCCCTCCGAGGCGATAAGCAGGTCAGCCTTTGCGCCCACAGCGGTCAGCCCCTGAATCAGGGCTTACAGGAGGGGCGTTTTGGGAGCGCCAATTAGGGGCCTGATATTGTCATTATCAGGAGCGCCTGCGCGCCCGGTTTTGTCATTTTTATTACATTCAGCACCTGCATGCATGACTACTGCTATCCTGCATGGCTTCAAGGAGCGATTGGTGGTTTGCAGCACTGTGCACCCCATGGATTATGCCCTGGGAGCTACCTTCGTAGTGAGGTGATTCCGCAGTTTTGCAAATGTGCCCGGTTATAAATGTTTTTCTTATCCAAATATCCTACAAGAATTTCCACTAGAGATGTATCCAAAGTAACTCACTATTACATATACCATGCTACCTACACAGCAGTGGCGGCATTTGGAGCCATTGGTGGCCTTTCTGCCTCCCTCCTCCACTCGGTCTGTGGCATCGCCTCCAGTTTCCATCGTCCCGGTTTTTGCAACACCTTGAAACCCGCACTCCATTTTCCTCGGAGGATGAATCGCACAACCTTAAGTCCGTACAAAATTACCGTGGTCATGCACAACGTGTAGCTGAAGCCTGCAAGCACATCAAGGAGCTGATATCTGTTTCGTTGAGTTAGCATCATTCACGTCACTCATGGGGTGTGAGGCGGGGTACGGTACGAACCCTACTCGAACACCAGGTGTTCTTTCTGGAAATATGAGCTGGGAGTAACCGTCCAGAGCGACGACATCATGGCTGCAGGGATAAAACATTAGAAAAAAAAAAAAAGAAAAAGCTTAAGGCTTATGGAGTTCACATACCTCGCAAAGACCCCGGTAAGAATCATGCCAACAGTGCCGCCGCCGGTGTGAATCGCAAATACGTAAAGGGGCTTGTCGGCGAGTAGTCGCCCCGTCATTTTTTTCAAGAAAAAGACAGCGAAAGCGGCGACCACTCCAAACACGGCAGAGCTCCATATGGGGACCTAATTGCAAAAGGATGTTAGTCATCGTGCTCAACGTTGTGAGGAAATGGGGTTTGGGAGGGGATGCACACAAAGCCCGCCCCAGGGGTAATCGCCACAAGTCCTACGACAACGCCGTCGCAAAACTCGGTGACCGACGGCCCTCTGCTCGCTCGCCGCTTCGCCTTTTTTGTTTCATTTGTTGCTTCGGGAAGACTCTTCCGGTCATGTCGGCGGGCGAGGCTATTCCAGAACCAGAATAAGAGCAAGGAGGTAGACCCGCCGGCGCAGGCTGCAACATGGGTGGATACGCAACTGGAGACGGCGCGCATGTTGCCGCCCAGGGCGGATCCCCCATTGAAACCCAGCCAGCCGATCCAAAGGAGGCCGGTGCCAAGGACCACGTTATTCACATTGTGCGGGGATCTGTTGTTGCCTCGGACCGCCGGGAAGGTTACCGCCGCTGTGGGCACTGAAGACGGCGCTGCACTTGTCGGACCGGCGGAGGAAATAATACCGTTGCTGGCTGGCTGCAGTTGCTGCTGCGAATGCAGATCTGGTGTGGTCTGAGACTGCTGCTCTTGCGTGGGCCGGGGTACCTCTTCAAGCTGGTATCTGTCATAGTCGAAAGGCAGCCCTGCAGCATGCTCTCCGGGTGTCGAGCCAGCAGCTCTGGACTTCTTTGTATGGCGGGCGTGAAACAAGTAAAATGCGAGGCAGGCTGTCCCGGAGGTAATGTGCACCGCCGTGCCTCCGGCGAAGTCGAGGACACCTCGCTGATTCGACCAACCGGCCCAGTGCCAGGTCCAGCGTGCCACAGGGATGTAGACAATCAGCGACCAGAGGTTGATGAAGATCAGGAACCGTCCCACCGGCACGTCGCTAGACGGGAACCTGTTGTTGGGATTGCCCCGGATCGAGCCCCCGGAGACGAGGGCAGCCGTGAAGCACGCAAACATACCTTGATACAGTTCATATACCATCTCGGGAATCTGGGGACCGCCGGCATTTCCAACAGGATGCACCAGGGGTCCCTTGAGCGCGAGGCCGGATGTATCCCATCCGTACCAAGATACGCCTGGTGCTGCACCACCGGACGGGGGAACGGCCGGAGTGAATGCCAAAGTGTAACCCCAAAAATACCACTGAAATCCAACGAAGGCGGCCGTGATGAGAGGGAGCCGAAACAGCTTGAGGGACGACAACCGTGTCGAGGCCCCCGAGTAGAACAAGCACATGGCTGGCACCATCAGCCAGACCAGCCCCGATGACAGCAGCATCCAGACGATATCGGATCCTTCGAAGAATTGCTGCGGTTTCTGTTGGAGGTCTGATAGGGTCGCCGTAACATTCTTCCTCGGTGACGATGGCGCGACATCAACCACAAACTCCTCCATTTTCGCGAAATGCGTGCAGCCTGGGCGCTGCTGGATGTCGATTTTACTGCCAGTAGTATCAAAGGAGAGAAGCGAGAAGGTGCTGGGATGAAGAATAGATGCATCGATGAACTGACAGGAGCCTCAGGGCCTTGTCAGTGAACGGTGGGGCGGGGGTTTGGTCCTCTCCACGAACGCGTTGCGCAACACGACCGAGATGGACTTCGTGTAAGACGCAAGTGTGCGTGTGGGGTGCGTCACACCACCCACGACGCCACGCCCGTCGCGAGTTGGTCTGTATGTGACCAAAATTGCTTCAGGGCGCTTAAATATTGGACAAAATTGGTAGAGAATGGGTGGGGCTTTGTTTGCAACTTCGTGCAATAATGAGGCAAGTACCCATGCTCGGTCGGGACTGGCAAGGACATCCGCCTCACCCCTCACTGCCTTCCTACCCAGGAATCAGAAGAGTCTAGGCTCGGAAGCTTGGAGGTGATGCCCAAGGCTCTGGGAATCTTGGGCGAGGGATGGCCCATGCGCGATTTCCACACACGCACACGCACAAACACACATCGACAGCGAAGATGTGGCGACGCTGGGAGCCAAAGCTTGCTTCGGTTCATCGGCGCATCCCGTGCGGCTGAGCGGCGTGAGGTTGGGAGTGGGGGTTGCTCTGACACGCATTTCCGCGCTGTGATGGAAGTACCGCGGAGGGAAAACAACATGCGTGCATGCGCCACCACCTTGCTTTCCTGCATGTTCAGTCCCATGCCGGGGTGTGAGTCCTGTTATTGGTTGCTCTGCCACAGCCAACACTCTCACACACATTTTCCGGTGGCTTTCAGCAGATAAGGGCCCCGTCATGACGGCGGGAATGTTGCGTCCCAGCCATGTCGGAAAGATTGCCCAGCGTCTTCTTATGAGGGCAGACGGCCACCAGGCGGCCACCAGGCGGCTGCACTTCCCGGACATCCCGGGGGCAGGACGTACTCGCAGGAGGCCGCCTCTTCTCTGCCCCAAAGAGGTAGTCAATGACGTTTCATCAATGTTTCTTTGAAGCCGCCGACTACGGTCTTCTCATCAACCTGGACACGCGAGCGAGGAGACATCGGGAACGTTCGGCGGAGCGTGCCTTACGTGATGCGCGCAGAACTGCCGACGAACTCCCGATGGCGGCATCCAGAGCGGAATCTGGTCCGAATTTCGTCTTGCAACACAACACTTAATCACCAGCACCAACGATCGAGCCATGTCAGACGTACCAAGACTAATAAAGCGGCTACCACGAGGTCAACCACTTGAACCGGCAACGCCAGCAGTCGAGCTCCATATCCCCTACCCGGACCCGTTACACCCCTTCATCATTGAAGCTGATCACGCCAACAATTTGACAAGATACTCAGTACAGTTACGATCCATCCTGAAAGAGGCACGCCGGAACAAGCAGGCTTTTGTCGTCTTGAAATGCGGGACTGACGACGGCACCAACCTGTCCGTCTTTGAATGGGTTTTCCGGGAGCTGCCCAAGCGCACCGCAGACCCAGGCGGCGATACATGCGATGCCCCGACGCTCTGCGCCGCCTGCAATGTGCTTTTCCTGTACAAGTGCCTTCCGGCCGCCTTTGCCGGCTTTTCGACCAAAGTTGTGGCGGGTTCCAGCGCGGGCAGCATTGCTTCAGAAATCGGGCCGCCCTCGAGGGCGGAGCCGGCGCGATGCTGGCAGGTCGAGAGGATGGTGGAGGGAACGACGGAGCGGGCCGGACAGCTCATGACGATCGCCTTGGTGCTGAGCGACAAAACCCTGTTTGAAGCTGAGCTGGCGACTATGATCTGGCGTGCCGAGCGTGAGAGCCTAAAAACTTCAGTCGGGAGAGTGGCTGATCTACAAGGCAAGATTGCTTCATCCTGGCTGGTTGCATTCAGTACTTGGGACTAACTAAAGGGCATTTTTCAGCAATGCGACAAGAAGAGCTCCAGCACATATTCCAAGACCTGAAGACCGAACACCACAAGCTGACTTCCGGCACCAAGGTCGAGCGAATGCTGGCCGAGTTGATAATACACCGCATGGAGGAGGCGAAACTGGGCAACCCAGCACGCTCGTGGCAAGACAACTGCAAACGGTTCCCAGACATTGCCAAGTTCACTCCGTATCGTTACATTGGCAAAGTTGAGAATGCCTTGATATTCGAAGATGAGAAGAACGGTATCGAGCACCACGAAGATGGGGGGAACAGTGTCGAGCACCATGAAGATGGCTCTTGCAGCACGGACGATGAAGTGCAGGGCAAGGAGCCACCAAGCACGGGCTTGTTGGAGTCAATACAACGGCGTGTTATCGACCCATTCAAAGCAGCCATCACCAGACCAAAAGGAGAAAGGGTAAAATCAAGGAGCGAGATTATCAAACGCACCTTAGATTCTGTGGAGACAGGGATTAAGGATCGGCAGCGAAAAATGGCGGATGAGTTGCTGCGTTGGAGGGATGCGCAAATCGGAGACTGGGAAGGAGAATTGCGTTGGGGGCCACCGGCACCAGCGAATGCCTTGGCGCACCTCACTGCCAGGCCTTGCACCAGATAGATTTCATTACTGCATTCTCAGACAGCATTGCTTTCCTACCAGAAGCAATATCAACAGAATAGAGCCAGAGAGCGGGAAATTCACCAATAGCTGCTGCCATCACTTCCTCTGCACATGTGGCCTTTTACGATGGGGACACGCAAAGCTTCACTTCTTTCCGAGGTCTCCATTGGCCATGGGCCATTCCTCCATGGGAAGAGAGGTGCGCGATCTATCATGTCTGGCGACGTGTTAAAAGGCCTGTTGGCAAGACCAGATCCATGCGTCCTGCTGCCACTCTCTTGAGCTCTCCCCACTTTCACGGTCGCCACAAACATCAAGGACATCACCGCCTTATAACGGCGCCTGCCCTCCACAGACTTCTCTGTTTCGAATTTGCCAGTGTCCTGGACAGCTACGGAGGAATCCAGTTCTGCGGCGGCAGTGAATTTCGCGAGTTTAACGCTTTTGCCAACAACCACTGTGGTGTCCTGTACACCTCGGCCTGAGTCGGGATGGAGGAATGGCGCAAAGGCTACGGTCGGATATTTTGCTCCGGGTTTCATGCACATGGGTCGCTCTCGTTGTTGTTTTACCCTAAAGTTGCCCTCAAAATCCCCACTCACCCGCACCACCCCTAGCCACTTTGCTCAGGCGCTGCTCAGGCGCTGCTCAGGCGCTGCTCAGGAAATGATCAGAGAAATCGCCGAATATGGTTTAGTTGAGTAAGCAGAACTTTACAGTTCAAATAGTAACACTTCGCGAGGTCTCAGTTTTGGGACATAGATGGCCCAAAACTAGGACCACCCCCTTTCTCGGCCGCTCATCTCGGTGCTCCCGGCCGCCCTTATGTCAAATGGGAGAAGACTGTAAAAAGATTTGCCGAGCTGCATCATCATTGCAACCCATCCGCACGTTCCCCATCACCTTCAACACTTCGGGCGACATCATCTACCCGCAATTCCTCTACTCCAACCGTGGCTGAATCATCTCCCCCGCTCTCTCCGGCGTACTCTCGGCGCTCATCCCCATCGCCGTCATCCTCCTCGCCTAAATCCGTATCCGCAGCTTCTGGGACACCAATAACGTCTGAGCAATGCATCGACGGGCTCAAGCGGCCACTTGCCAATGACGACGATACTGAGACAAACAACGACGAATCGGAGTCAGGTTCGATTAAACTCTCAGTCACTGTGGAAGGCGGAGTCAACGGCGAGGCCAAGCGGCTCTTGTCCATGCCGATCAGCATCGAGAGGCGCAACATGTTCGGGCTGACGCCGGTGGCGGTAGCAGTCCGCAAGGGTAATTTCGAGGCTACCCGGATGCTCATTAAGCACAAGACCAACGCCAAAGCGCAAGAACCCACTGAGGGCATTACCTCTTTGCACTAGGCCATTAGACAGGGGGGAAAAGGGTGCCGTTAGTGAAGATGCTTCTTGCCTGTGGTAAGGACATGATATCCACCCCGGATAAATTCCCGGGTCCATCGATCAACACTGCCGCTATGCTGGGTGACCTGAAAATGATCCAATACCTTCTCATTTATGGAGCGGACTTCCAGAAAAAAAATAACATGGGTCGGACGGCGCTCCACCAGGCCGCGCAGGGAGGACACATCGAAGTCATCAAGCTCCTCCTCGACAAAGGCGCCAATCCAAAGCATGAAGATGCACAGAAAAGCACACCGCTACACCTTGCCGCTGCCAACGGACATATCGACGCTGCTCGGGTCCTGATCGACCACATGCAGGCCTCTGACTTGGACATGTTTGACGGTGAACAACAGACCGCTCTGCATCTTGCTGCCTTCAACGGTACGCTGGAGCTCGTCAAACTCTTGATAGGCTGTGGTGCCTCGACGCAGGCGGTTGATAAGAAGTGTCTAAGCCCGGCGGAGCGTAGCGGGTGCGTTGATGTGTGGTACATCGAAGATCACAAGGAGAGGCAAGCCGAGACGGCACCGCCGCTAACGGTGATATCGGCACCCCAGAAAGGTAAATCGAAATCGGTGAGAATGGGTGAAGAACAGACAGTTCACTGGGTTGACTCCTGATTAGATTCTCAAGTTGTAAACTTTGCTGGAACTCAGGAAGCCCCAGGATCCCAAAAGGGCACAGTATCTTGCCTTCTCCGACCTGATTAGATCAACCGTATCCATATTACTTCGTATTCTACCCGTTTTAGAAGCCTTACAGCCACACACACGCCAAGTCATCACTATAACGCTACAGGCAGACCTCTTCATAAGAATCGACTTCGTCGCATGAATATTATTCTTATAAGAAGGTTAATTCTACAGCTAGAGGACCCACTTCTCGCTTAGTCAGCTACCACACTACCACACACCTAGCAAAAAGATTGCCACAACTGCAAGCACTGGGGTCAAAGGCAAAGGACGCTGGGCCTTATAATTTTACTATTAAACTGTCTTGAAGAATGATTTAATAGTGCCCTGGTTTCTAGAACCAGCTCTCTGCAGTTATACCTGTCAGAAAGAAGGGGGTTCAGGAACCCTAAACCCTGGGCATCTAGTCAGCGAAGCTGACTGGATGCCTGGCACTGCCAGTACGCTAGTGAGCCTCAGCCACCGGAGTGACGAAGCCTGAATTCTGTAGAATAGTCTATAAAGAAGCCTCTGGCTTCCAGCTAGAGCCAGAGGAACAGAGAGAGTCAACATAAGCAATACAATCACGCAGTTGCAACCCCTACAATTCCACAGAATCCAGAGTGCCGCGCTTCTGACAAAACCTCCGTAATCCTTTGTCAGATTCGCCCTAACCTAGCTAAATCCAGCCCTCCTTCTTAAACCTCAAACTGTGTAAGGAGGTTAACAGCCTAAAGCACAGGTATAGTAGTAATTGGCTATAGAAGCTGCTACTCTTCGTCCTTTTCCTCTAGCTTACGAGCCTTTGAGAAGGTCTTAGCAATATATTTAATGTTAGAAGCACTGCACTCTGGATTCTGTGGAATTGTAGGGGTTGCAACTGCGTGATTGTATTGCTTGTTCGGTTTTCTAGCTCAGCTAGAGAATCTTCCTTATAGCTATGAATAGTGGCAAGCCGTGTGGCAAAGCCACGCGGCTATAATTGCGCGTCTGTGGCAATGGTTACAACTTTATTATTCTAGTGGTTTCGAGACTCTTCTTTCTGACAGTTCTGGCCGCTGGCCAGAACCCCCTTCTTTCTGACACACCTCCTCAGATCCAACAGGGCTTGGGTCTAGACCTTATTATTCTGAATTACAGTCCTTCTTTTAACAACAGCCTCTGTGGCGTAGTGGTAGCGCGTTCCACGCTCTTGCTTTTATCATTATTCCGACGCATATCGCTAATATGTTAGAATTAATGGTAATCGCGTTGGAGAGGTCGAGGGTTCGATTCCTTCCAGGGGCTTATCTTTTTATTGTTTTGGTTCTGTAACCCCTATTTGCTAAAGGAACCGTTAGTGGAGTGGATAATTTAGGGCTTTAGTTAAGCCGTTAGCCGTCATACTGTTTAAAGGTGTAAATTTGATTTTTATAGTTTTTTTTACTCACTCCCTGTTAAAGTTAATGGTTGTAAATATCTACATGCTGGAGTTTGTTTATAAGGTAGCTATCTCTGCCGTAACTAGCTAAATAGTTTACTTATTATCACACTGGATTGGAATATGGTGTTTATCCAGTTAAATAGTTAATTTAGTAAGTAATCGGCTTATAAACAAACTCTCTTTCATAGCTTGTGTTAAGGCTAAAAGCTTAGCTTCTATAGTAAATGTGGTGACACTATCTTATTTATTAGCCCTCTAGCCCATTAGGCCACTAAACAGCTTTATAGTATAGGCTTATAAGCTTTTTCAATCAATAGAGTTATTAGTAAAGGAAGTATCGCTAGTTATAACAAAGTCGTTTTCACCTTCTAACTGTAAAGCTAGTTTTTAAGTGTTATGGAGGTAGTGGAGCATTTAATCAGCTGCTTTATAGTGTTCTGGGCCAGGATTAGTATTAAATCTAACTAACTCTAAGGCTGTAAAGGCTATATCTAGCTTAGTAATTACTACAGTATATAATAACTCGGGGCGTTTGTTCAGGCCGACCCTGTCGTTCTTTTTAGGCTCTGTGTGTAATATTACTGTAGCCGTTTATATACATAGTGTTAGAAGCACTGCACTCTGGATTGCAACTATGTGATTCTATTGCTTGTCCTCACTCTCCGTTCCTCTGGCCCTGGCTGAAAGCCAGAGGTTTCTTTATAGACTATTCTGCAGGATTCAGGCTTCGTCACTCTAGTGGCTGAGGCTCACTGGCGTACTGGCAGTGCCAGGTATCCAGTCAGCTCCGCTGACTAGATGCCCAGGGCCTCTGAACCCCCTTCTTTCTGACACATAGCGATGCGTTCTCTAGCGCGTGCCACCGTCAAAAAGGGGCCGCGCCGCGCGGTTCTTTAAACCGTGCTTCTTTCAATTAACAATCGAACCGACGATTTTCACCACGAAGACCTCCCATTGAAAGCCCAGTAACATTCTGGCCCTTCGATTGAAGGAAGATAACCTGATCTACGGTTGCGTTTCCTTTATTATTCCATGCTAAGCTCCGTTCCATGCTAGGTACCGTTACATACTAGGTTTTGTTCCATACTAGGTACGTATCTGTTTTTCTACGTCAGTTGCATTTATGTCCCTCCGATCGGAGGACCAGTAGTCTAGGAGTCGGCATTTCAGGCCGACAACAACGTTCTGTGGGTGTGGTTCTCTTTGTGGTTTCTTCCCTGTTGCGCCATCGCACCAGTTCACTAGAATTAGATATAGGAGAGGAGAGGGCTTATTATAGGCTGTGGGAGGCTCTGGAAGAATTCTAAAGCCTTCTGTAAAGTGGAATTAACTAATATAATAATAGAATAGTACTGTTCTGAACCATTTTACGTGGTTCTGTTAACGTAGTGGCTAACGTGGTTACTGTGATGTTCTAGTTAATTTTATAGAGTAGTAGCCCCACTGGATTTAGAGGGTAGAACCCCCTTGAATTCCAGAAGGTTCGGCTGGTAGTTTTAGGGTACGCAACCACACTACAAGGTACTCAGTGGCTAGAAAAATTAACAGTGGTTATTATATTAAAGTGAATAACTTAGATTATAACGTTTATAGTAACGACCTTTCCTTACTCTGTAAGGTGTTTAATAAGAAAAAACGTCTTAATGTTAAGAAGAAAGATACTTTATTAAAATTCTTATACCTGGAGGCTTAGTTATAGGCTCTTAAAGCGTGTGTGGAGGAGCTATTTAGGCATAAGATTAATATTATGTAAGAGGAGGAGCGCTTGGAGCGTGTAGTTATTAAGCTACCTCTTGCCTTTAAGTGTGGAGGGTTCTTAGTAGAGCCCTTACTGAGTCCTTCTCCTGCTAGGTCCTTATAATCGACTTTAACTATTTAACTAAGTTTATAACTTCTTTCCTTTAATAAATGAACTGGCTCTTTAGCATAATGGTAGTGCGCTTACTCCTGGTTTTTAATATAATATGCTTCTAGAGCTGCTGTATGAAAACGCATTCTGTAAGAGGTTGTAGGTTTGATTCCCGTAAGAGTCTTTATGGAATTTTAAGGTTTACCTAATGGCATTCAGCTTCCTAATGTTCTTTAAGGTTCTTTTTTTTCTCGTTCTTTTTATTTTTATTTTAAGGAGTAGAGTGGCTGTTAGGGTAATGGTTATTACACTTATTTCCCTAGGGGTTATGGGCTTTAAACTTACAGTCTGCCTTATTTCCTTTATTAGCACTAACTGGTTTTTATTATATATTAACTTTTATTTTTAACAGACGTTTATTATGCAGATAGCCCAGCCTACACCAACGGGTCGGTTTTCAAATTCAACAGACCAGTGGCCAAGCAGTCAAGTGATCGCTCTTTCCATTGCATCTTCAATTACTTCCACCCTGTTCGAATCTTGACCACGACCTCCCTGGTGTGGCTGACCTTGGTCCTTCCCACCGAGCCTCCAGATGCTGCGATGTGCTGTTGAACTCCGCCTCCAAGGGTGTTGCCTGTCTTTGTATGTGTGAATGCCTTCATCTTCTCCCACTGGTTGTTGAAGTCCACCAAACCTATGATGTACCTGATGCGTTGGGGACCTCCCAACATCTACTGGTGTTTATACACAACTTTGCCAAACATGTGAGGATTAGAGTAGCTTCGGCTATTCATGCAGGCGGTAGCAAGCACTACCGAGCTCGAGCGGGAGCGATGTGACAGCTGCAGCTTCAGCTGTCAGACCGCTTGCTACTACTACCCAAGTTGCCCAACATCCGATATGAAAGTGACTTGTGTGGTGGAACGGATGCAGCATTGACGTAACGCTACGTGCGTCCACTCACCCTCCATTTGCTCCACGACTTCCATTCCCTTTTGCTGACCGGCCGTCACGTCATCCGCTCACCAGCGTCGAGGTGATCCGTTCGCACACGATTTGCCTATTTGGGAACTTTGGCCTGCCGTTCACGACATACCTATCAACCCGTCCGTCCGGCGCAGTGTTCAGTACTACTTCGTTGGGACGACCCAACACGAGTCGCAGTCATCAATGCTATATCCTGAAGCTAGCCGACTCCAACTCCGAATACGGTAGTCACCTGCCAAATTGACGCAATCCGTTGCATTGGGTTATCGCGATATCAGGCTGTCAAGCCAATCAAGAGGTGGGTTCATCCCCCCACTGCCCACAGAGTGCCATTCCTGGTGAATCGCGCTTGCCATGCACCCTAGCGGAAGGTGAACAGACCGTTGGGATCAGCGACGCCAGCGCCGACCAATTTTGTTCTCGCGCGCAACGGATGGCTTGTCGCATTGCATGTCACGCCTGATCCCAATGGTTCACTGCGCCGTGGCGAGATCTTGGTTGATCATGCTAGTACCTGGGTATATTGATAGCACGCCGCAGCACTGCTTCACCTGCGGTGTCTCTTTCCCGCTTCGGCTCCTTCCCAGTGCGCAGTTGCGAGGACTTGGCCGGCAACTTCCTCGACATCAGTGGACAGCACTGCCCAGCCATGCGCGGCCCGGATCGTATACGGAGGGCAGACCCAAGGACTCAAGAAACGGCTGGGCGGGCTTTCAGCTTATCAGGAGGGACAGGAAGTTGGAACACAAAATCACGACAGTGATCCATTGAGGTGGGATCTGGGGGGCCGCGGTGCCGTGGTTTCCTCCTTCCTGAACAGGCAGGTGCAAACCCCGTCTAATCGATCGGTTAAGCTCCTACCTGACCGCAGCAACCAAACTAATGGGTGAGACGGGCCAGACCTCTGCAGACCTGCCGACAGCCGCCATTGCCTCCAATCACATGGCGCCGCGGTTATTTCCCGTCGGCGAAGTACCAGGCAGTCCCAGCCTCGGTAGATAGAGAGACGATTGGTACCTTACATGCAACAGAACACGGAAGCCAGTGCCCGGCTAACTCAATGGACAGTAATTTTGGCCGCGGACATGTAATAAATCAACTAAGGGAGCTAGGTACCTACTAGTACTACTAACATGCGGGTTGGGACAACGTCGTGTTTGCAGCGGGATTGCTGTGGGACTTCAATGTTGTCGGCGAGAAGCCGGCGCTGCTGCGGCGCCGGCACCGTCACATTGCCAGGACGCCGTGCCACGGATTTTACAAACCGGGGAGGGGCCCCCCCGCCCAGGATTGAGCCTGGACATGGATGATTGCATCAATATTGTGCCAAGCGCTGCGCCGTGCGACGGGAATCACGACTTCCGTCTGCCGCTGCCGCTGGCATGCCCCAAACTTGCTCCATGTCGCGACAGATAGGCGGTACTGTTGCTGCAAAGGGTGGCTTGCGTGGCGATTCCCGGGCAAGCACCGATTAGAGCACCATGCTGAGCAATGCGCCATGGCCCCCATTGGGGAAGGTCTTGATCAGATGATTGAGGGACATTGTTTCTGCGCCTCGGCCTTGATGTTGTTGGAAGAGCCGTCCCGCCGTTGGCAATCTGGGCGGACGCGGTGACGCGAGTACGAACCTACCTAGTTGATAAGTATGTAAGTAAGATATCTTTCCCGCTCCGCCACTCAGGCGCTGACTTCCACGGGCCTCAGCAGCTCTTGAGCCTGTTACCTACCTTTCACTGCCGTGGGTGACGTGATACCGTGTACTGCAAAGCAACTGGTCTGTTTCCGGCAAGTACGCAAGGATGGCCACCGAGAAGGAAAAGACGGACATCAGCACCGCCGTCGACTCGGGTGGGGGCTTATTCCAGGCCTCGAGCACCGACAAGGCCGGTTTTGTAGGTGAAACAATGCCCCTCCATCGTGTACCATATGCTCACTATTTGCTTCCCACTGGCAGGTCCCGAGGGATACCGAATCTGAGAGAGCCCACGATATAGTCATTGAGAAGTATGATTGTATCCTCGCATTCGCCGGATTCCAACATCAACGTTGCTGACGTCTGTTCTGACAGTGATCTCGTCGTCACCGAGGAGGACCTCATCGAGGCGAAAGCCATCGCTGCCACCATGACCCTCGAGGATACTCGAGATGTAAGTCTCTTTGCTGTGTATACGGGCCCTTTCACCCACCATGAAATCTAACCACAACTCGCAGATGATGGCCTCCGTCTTGAGAATCCATGAACGGGATCCCAACTTCCCACATTCGGTAATTCAGCTCTTTTCAAGTGCCATTGTGTCATAGAACTTGAATGCTAATCTTATTCAAGGTTCTCCTGCGGATCCACGAGTTTCTTGGTACGTTGCATCCAGTCCCTATCCACTTGCGCCGCCTAACTTTTGAATCCTCAGATAATGAGGCGGTGTTCGATGATCCCGAAAAGCACGAAGAACTGATCCAGGAGATGAAGTGAGTATTCCATCAAGCTAGTAGTGTTGCTTCCGAGTGTGATGTGGTCTTTCGTAGCTGACATTTACAGAATCGAGGCTGCCCTCATTACCAACAACTCTCCCTACTCCGAGGTGAGAGCTGTCGTGGACAACAAAGACGATGTCACGACGCCGTGTTCCACCGTCCGCGCCTGGACTATTGGTCTCTTCTTCTCCTTCTTCCTAGCCTTTGTCAATCAGCTGTTCAGCGTCCGCCAGCCCATTATCTCAATCGAAGCCAATGTAGCCCAGCTCCTCGCCTTCCCGATGGGTAAGGCTTGGGAGAGGTGGGTGCCTGATTACCGGTTCAAGCTCTTTGGGCACCAACACAGCCTCAATCCCGGGCCTTTCAACAAGAAAGAGCACATGCTCATTGCCATCATGGCAAACACGGCCAAGTCACTACCGTACACGCAGTACATCGTGTGGACTCAAGTGCTGCCTCAGTTCTTCAACCAGCAGTACGCCAGGAGTTTTGGATATCAACTAATGATCGGCCTGAGCACTAACTTTATCGGATACGGTTTGGCGGGTTTAACTCGTCGATTCATTGTCTATCCTGCGTATTGTGTGTGGCCGGCATCACTCGTTACAATTGCACTGAACTCGGCCCTCCACCGGGACGACTCGGCAAATTCTGTGGTACGAGGTCCATTCAACAGGACCTACGGCATGACTCGGTACAAGTTTTTCCTCTGGGCTTTTGGAGCGATGCTTGTTTACTTCTGGTTCCCGAATTTCATATTCGAGGCCCTCACTTACTTCAGTTGGATGACCTGGATTGCGCCAAACAATCTTCATCTTGAGATCTTGACGGGATTCAGGAACGGCTTGGGTGTAAGTCGGGGGGTTATCCACTCTAACTCCACTTCCAAGAACTTGCCAAGACTGACACAGGGCAACAGCTACTCAACCCCTGGCCCACGTTCGACTGGAATGTGATGCTTTATGATAATCTTGACCCTCTGGTGAGCCTTGCGTCGAATTTGGAGGAGTAGAGTATACTGACACGTTGCAGATGGTGCCGTACGTACCCATATATATGACCAAAATCTCTCCACAGGCTGGGCATCTTGAGAAAACATGTTGGCTAACTCTATGTCTGCAGGGCCTTTTCAACTATCAACCGCGCCTTGGGGATGTTCGTCTTCGGCTTCGTCATCCTCGGCGTTTGGTATACCAACAGCTGGAACACAGGCTACTTGCCTATCAACACAAACAAAGTGTGGGACCACTTTGGAAGCCGGTACAATGTGTCCCGAGCCATCAACAACCATGGGATGTACGATCATGAGAAGTACATGAATTACTCTGCCGCGTACTTGGGAGCGGCGAACGCGATCGTTTACGGCTGCTTCTTCGCAATCTACGCTGCTGCTGTCACTCACGTAGTTCTCTTTCATCGGTACGAAATTTCTCTTGGATTCAAAAATATGTGGGCAAGTATTCGCCGCAAGAAGGGTCAAGAGGACAAGGAGTACAAGGACGTACATAATCGGCTGATGGCGGCGTATCCCGAAGGTATGATTCCCCGGAGGGAGAGAGGATGTGATCAAACTATGGCTGACAGGTTCAATACTTAGTGTCCGAGTGGTGGTATCTCCTGACGCTCCTCGTCGCCGCGGCTTTTGGATTTGCGGGTGTTGCCGCTTGGCCCACATACACGACACCGGGTGTGGTACCTTACGGCGTCTTCCTTGCTGTCGTCTTTGTTATTCCAGTCGGCGTCATCAAAGCAATGACGGGTGTGGAGGTGACCCTGAACGTTTTGGCCGAGTTCATCGGAGGGATGTGGGTCCAAGGCAACGCCCTCGCGATGAACTTCTTCAAGTCATTTGGGTGAGCTCAGCGCCCCTTCCATGATATTGAGTGAATTGCACGTAGCGCTGACCTTGAGATACCATTTCCAGTTACGTCACCTGCGCACATGCCGTCCAGTTTGCAAACGACTTGAAGATTGCGCATTACATCAAGGTACACGAAGCCGCTGGCACACTTCTGGACAACGAGACTGACAACTTGAACTGCAGATACCCCCCTGGCACACCTTCGCGGCACAGATGATTGCAACGCTCGTCTCGACCCTTGTCTGTGTCGGCGTCATGAACTTTCAAGTCAGCATTCCCGGTATCTGTGACCCGGATGATCCGCCGATGCGCTTCACCTGCCCGGGTATCTACACCTTCTTCACCGCGTCCGTACTGGTAGGTACAAACCGAAGTGGTTTCCTCCAATTTCTGTCCATAAGTGGGGCCTCGCCCAAGGCCTCAACCCTAACCCTAGTCATATCCACTTCTCCTCACCAGCAGCGTCACACTTGGGAAGTGTTTCTCCCGAAGCACAAAGCAACCTTCTAGAATAAAGGATATAAGCTAATATTCGCCCAAAAGTGGGGGACCATCGGCCCTATAAAGGTATTCGGTCATCAGGGCCAGTACAAGGAGCTGTTGCTTGGATTCCCTGCGGGCATCGTCGTGACAGTTGCCCTTTACTTCCTCCAAAAGAAGCTGCCCAGGAACCGCTATTTGAGACAGCTGCACCCTGTAGCATTCTGGTATGGAGCTCTCAACTGGGCGCCCTACAGCTTCTCATATGCGTGGCCGAGTGTCCCCATCGCCTGGCTCTCGTGGGTTTACGTGAGAAAGCGCTACTTGGCCTTCTGGTCCAAATACAATTTTGTGCTGTCTGCGGCTTTCAGCTCCGGGTAAGTGATTCTGGGTGATTCCAGAGAATTGTGCCTTGGTCTGACAATCTACCTACAACAGCATCGCTATTGCCGGGATCATCATGCTCTTCAGTGTTCAGTGGGCTCAGGTAGAGGTCCCCTGGTGGGGCAATTCCCAGCCGTATGAGGGATGTGAAGGCACCGCCTGCACGCTCCTAAATCTGGATAAGAAAGCGGGAGAGAGGTTCTACCCCTGGTGGAACGGAGATCAAGTCCCGGCGCCGTGATTTTCACTCCATGTCTGCACGTGGTGGGGCACTGCCCATGGGGGTGCAACTCTTGTGACCAGGGTTGGGGAATCAAGCACGCTGACGGTCTCTATCTTCTTCGCTACTGTGGTTTATATATCTAGTTGACAACTCTTCCATTACACGGTCAATGAACGTTGAGTTGATCATCAGGTGTGCTCGACGTTTTTCTGAGCGGAAGTGGATCTAATTAGGGTTAGGGTTGGTGCATTTTGAGAAGTCCCACTTCCAGGTTGTTTTTTGGGCCGCCCCTTCAGCTCATTTGCCACCTCCTCAGCTCAGTTGCACTTTATCTACTCGAGTATTGTTCCCTTGACACGTCATGTCTGACCGGCATCTGCAGGGCCTCAGAAGAGGTGGTTGAGGCGGTGTCGAAATGGGGGACAAGATGAGTGCTTGGCGGAAGCCGGGATGCGGTGGGAAGTCGTGCGGACGGGTGGGGCATCCCCGGATGACGAGCTCGTCTGTGCACTGCCCACAGTTTATACACCAACAACCACATCACAATTGTCGCGTTTTCCCCAGATCTGAAACCCTGGCCGTGGGGGAAGGCCTGTGATGTGGTGCGGCATTTGCGGACCCATTTTTCCAATCGTGTTGGGCTGAAGCCATCGGCTCCTTCCTGCCACCCAAGCGGAATTCAATCCATCTTATTGGCCAACGGTGGGTGGATCGGTTGCTGTTTCCTACTTTGGGTTTAGCGTCTGCGCTAGCTAGGGCGCTAGTGCGAATTCAGCGGGTCGTTCCGCGGCGGAGCACTGCCTGGCTAGGCAGCCAAATGTCAGAATCGCAGGGGCCAGCGAAACCCCTCGCCGGGTCCAAAGGGTCCAGCCCCCTCGAAACCCGACGATCTCTTCCAATCCGGATTTCTCGGATTGTCATTACTTGCGTCATTTGGCTCCGGAGGACCGATATTTCGATCGAGAATCCCTAAGCGCAGACAATCACATCGCACTGGCCATCGCCGACAGGAGAGAGAAAGAAACCGACCAGTCGGAGTTTTCACGCTCCCACCTCCCACCATGAGAACGGTGAGCCTGGGGCGGCCGATCGCTGCGCTGCTGGCATGCTACATGTCGATGTCGGTCGCCTCGGCAGCAAGCGACTTCCGGACGTGGTATCCGGAGTACGGCCCTGTGTTGCAGGGCATCTTGGAGACGACATGTTCGGCCGAATATGACGTCTGGTCCCAGGGAAACCGGGCCACTGCGGATTACGCTAATGGCACATCGACTACGGGAGAAGCCGTAGTGCAGTGCCTGCTCTCATCAGCGAGCGAATTCATGAAGGTTGATTTTACCCCTTTTTTGCCCCTTTTCTTTCCACACCTCTATACTAACTATCTACGAAGACCAACATGGCGTCCGGAGCTATTTTACTTGGCATAATGCCATTCGCTCTTTCTGTACTGGGCTCGAGCAGTGAGGAGAGTGCGCTACTATATGTGATTTCCCGTCGACCAGTTCTCACAACCCTCCTCCTTGCTGGGTCGCCTGTGGTCGTCGCACTCCGCCCATTCGAGTTCAAGGACCCAGTTGGCATCCTCCGGTCGCGAGAAGGCCGCTTCTATAGCCTAAAAGTCGGCCCGTCGTGGATCATACTCGCTTTGGAGTACCTCATCGCGCTGGCTTCGGTAGCCAACGTGGTCCACGTTACGTACCAGCTCGGTGTGGGTGTTATCACGATGATTCTGCCAGACTCGAGCTATCTCCCTGGGCTCTGGGGCGCTGCCGGGATCCTCGTCCACGTCATCGGGGCTATGTGTCTCAAGTCTCGCCTGCGTCTGCTCACACCCAAGAACGAGTCCATCTTCAGATCCGAGTTCACCCTCTCGTCGGCCAAAAGCATCACCATCGAGACCGTCCCCGAGAACAAGTTGTTCCTCGTCCTGTCTTGGATAACGTCCTGCAGCACTACATTCCACGTGATTTTTGGGACTTTAGCGTTCTCTAGCATGCAGTTCATCTCAGTCAAGGACGCCTTCGGTGTCATCGGCCGGTATACGGCCAGCGTCACTCTCTGCAGGGTGGTTATCATGTATGAGCTGTCTGGCCTTCGCTCGTCAGTCGACAGCATCGCCGAGGTTCCGTCTGGGGAAAGTGAGGAAGGCAAATCCGATGGCCAAGGTCGAATTCCCCGAGTTTTTACGTTTCAATATTGAAAGGCGCGCCACTCGCGCCTATTCCCTGGATTTCAGTTGGATTTTAGTATCACCAGCTCGTGTGGGCAGGCAGAGGGTTTCAGACGATGAGCAGTCTTTTGCTTGTGCGATAGTGGGTTAGCGTGTTGGGAGTTGGGGGATAGATACCAGGCAGGATGACGACGATGTCGAGTAGGCGATCAAGCGCGGAATTTTGGGGCAAGGTGAAGTGAGACAGATTTGTGGGAGGAGGGGAGTGTTTGGGAGGCCTAGGTGGGGGGCGAGCACAAATCAGGACCCGGAAAAAGGATCTTTTGCACTTCCTGTTCCCAAACCTTCGCTCGGATGACGGTAACATGCTTCACTCTCTGTTCAGCTCGGCAGGCGCAAGTGTGGTCCAATTCGCCGAAAACCGAAGGCCGGAAACCCGAGATATCCTCTTCACGGCGTTGCGAGGTGTGCCCTCATGCAGGGTGGGTGGCGGGGGATAGTTTTATGCTTGGCTAGCCGTATTGACTCCCTGCATGACGACGTATTGGACTAAACCGGGGTAAGTTTAAGAGGACACTACGAGTTTTGGTGTCCAATAGCCCCTCCTGCTTGAACTCGTTGTAGAGCATGCTTGTACATCAGTGGAGTAAGCTTTAGTTCCAGGTTTCTTGTGCTCGGGAAGGTGGGCTGATGATATATTGGGCCATTTGATCAGGAACCTCACCTCACAACCTCCCGAGACATAAAGCCGAGACTGGGGGTTTTCCCTCAGAGCTACTAGCACCCGCAAAGGTACATGCGGATCGTCCCATACCTTGGAGATAGATCTTTCTGGTCCCAGAATAAGTTGGCGGAGTGTCGGCTGAGAAGGTATGTCCCGGACTTTGTGCCGTGCCTCCGGATCGAGTGAACAATATCGCCCGGAGCGCTTGGTCTCAAAATGGTCCCAGGGGTTTTAGTTCTGTATGACATGTTGTCAAAGATGAAGCTGATCTTCTCCCAAGTGATATTGCTTGAAGCATCGCGGATTTATCCTGGGTCGGTTTGTGCGAGGGCCAGTGAGTGGTACAATCTGGTCGTGACAGGGTTGGCGATCGAATTATTCCTACCGGTGTGGTACTGTCGAATTCCATCTCTGAATGTGAGCCCTGCTTGATGAAATAACAACCGGGGAATTCCCACTCGCAGATATTAGGTGGCCCCGAGCCAGCAGATGGGGTTTTGAGATTCAAGTCTCTCTGGCCGCCAAGCAGAGAGCCCGCGCAGGGTATTCATTTCTTTGCTGCAGTTGATTCGCTGTCTGTTATGCACGACGCTTACCCCGTGGAACTTGACAGTGAGGGGTAGGTTGATGTGTGAGACGCCGGTGCATCGTCCCACTATTGGCCAATCGCGGGAATAGCTGGTCCTCCATCGCAGACTCCCGCTTCATGGTCGCCAATCGAGCTGCCTTTCTTGGCAGCGACAGCGACCTCGCACAGGGCGCAGCCGCGGTCCGAGACGCAGTCATCACATCTCAAGGGCAACAAGGCCCGGATACTACCTCCGGTTGGTTTTAGTATATGCTTTCCCCAAGAGACACATCATGTTTCTTGTCTCGAGTAGTAGGGGATCGGCGGCTTCCCAACGTAAGGTAACCAATTGATGTTTCCGGGAAGAGAATACACTTGCCTGTTGCCCAGATACAGGTCGACGAGATGGGAACTGGTGATCGCTAACAAATTTGTCTTTGTCGAACGCAGTGTGATGGGAACGAGTCTCGCCGGAAACAAGCAGGGAAAAGAACGAGCCTCCGGAGGGTCGGATGTGGGGTGCATTAGGTTGGTAGGTAAGGTAAGCGCAAGACCGGGGACGGGGCCGGGTATTGTAGGTAGTCACCGGCATTCCAAAGCCAGGATGGGGAACAGGGCCAGCAGTCAGCGTTGGGGAGCGCAAGTCCGGATTGGGTGTGACGGTACCTAGCGTCATGTAAAGGTAGGTGCCATGTAAGTCCACGGCGGCCAAGCTTTTGTGCACCCCTGGCCCCTACCACACACCTAACATACACATTCTCCCCCCCCCCTAGCATGCGCCGCCGATCGAGGTCGACGAGGTTGATGGAATTCGACTCACGTGGGCGGCCTTTCTGCGAGTCCACGTCGTCTGGTTGACCTCTGAAGCTGGAAATGATGCCGAACACCGAGCGTCAAGTTTCCGAATCGCGAAACAATTCCTTTCAGGTAGTTGTCCCGATAAGAATGCGTACAGAAAGCTGGCCGCCCAGAGCTTTCCCCAAGCATACCCCGCCTGCGAGCAGGAAGGCCCCCCTGAGAGCCCCGCTGAGTACAAGACTGGAGTGAGTAATCGTGCAGCATAACCCAGACGCCTCGACCTAAGTCGACTCTGGTCCCCCCGGCCTCTCTAAACTGTCGCCACTTTGTCTCCATCATCTCTCCGACGTTGTCCGAGACGCCCTTGTACTGTGCCGTTCAAACGAACCCGTATGCGAGCAGACGAGGGTTGTGATACTGATAACCGCAATCTCATCATGAAGTACGTGGAGAAAATGAGGAGAGAAGTGGCCACCGACGTGACGTGGAACCGGGTTGCAAGACTCACCGCCAAGGGCGCCCGCGCCTTACCCAGCGCCTCAGCGGAGTACGTGACGGAGAAGTTCCCCATAATCGGATGGCTTCCAAAGTACAACTACCGATGGATCCTCAATGACATCGTCGCCGGCTTGACCGTGGGACTGATGCTAATCCCGCAAGCCCTGTCGTATGCAAAGATTGCGACGATTCCGGTCCAGTATGGCCTCATGTCGAGCTGGTTGCCTTCGGCAATCTACGCTTTCATGGGTTCGACCAAGGGTAGGCAGCCCCTGAGAAAGCGTGGGCCACCACCGCTTGAGATTCATGAACTAACATGCAATTGCAGATGTGTCCACCGGTCCTACCTCTCTCATCGGCCTACTCACCTCCGAGATCGTCCAAGACCTTGAGGGATCAGAATGGACTCCTTCCGAGATCGCCTCGGCCGTCGCAATGATAATTGGTATCTATGGGATGATAATTGGCTTTCTGAAGCTTGGGTTCCTTTTAGACTTTGTCTCCCTGCCGGTGCTGAGCGGCTTTATCTCGGCCGTTGCCGTCAACATTATTCTGAACCAGATGGGCTCCCTCCTTGGAGAAAGCAACATTGGAAGTGGCGCGGCGACTCAGATCCACGATGTTTTCCACGAACTGCCCAGAGCTAACGGATTTGCCTGCGCCGTTGGTTTTACCGGCATAATCTTGCTCGTTCTCCTCGAGCAGTCCGGCAAGCGGTGGGGTACAAGGAACAAGTTCATCTGGTTTCTTGCCAACACTCGAGCGTTTATCACGCTGTTAATCTTCACTGGAGTCGGTTATTCCGTGAACAAGAACCGAGGAGACCCCAAGAACTTCCTGTTTGATGTGGCACAAGTCAAGGCCAACGGCCAAGAGCCTCCTCGAGTGCCAAGTGCAGCCCTCATCTCGGAGGTTGCCAGCCGAAGCGTCGCCTGCTTTGTAGGTTCGACCATTGAGCATGTCGCCATCGCCCGGTATGTCAAGTCACTATCTTTTAACACCCCTTCTGGTCTTTAATAGCTACCCTGTATGTCTCAGGGGCGAGCAACCACGCCTGAGACCTGAGACACTTCCCTGCCACGAAAAAAACCTTCTGAGAAGAAAAACCGACGGTTGCTGATTTGAAATTAGAGCTTTTGGAGTCCGAAACAACTACGTGACGGATCAGACTCAGGAGATCACCTACTTAGGTATGATTAACACTTTCAACAGCTTCTTCCACGCCATGGCTGTCGGTGGTGCCATGTCGCGAACGGCCGTCAACTCGTCATCGAACGTCAAATCACCCCTGTCTGGCCTTATTACTACCGCTGTTGTGCTTGTCTCCATCTTCAAGCTGGTTGGGACGCTGTACTGGATCCCTAAGTCTACACTCGCTGCTATCATTATCTGTGCCGTTTGGCCGCTCATCTCCAGCCCCGTCGTGTTTTACAACTACTGGAAGACCTCGCTTGCCGACTTCATCTCGTCCATGATCGCCTTTTGGGTTTCGCTATTTGTCTCAACCGAGATCGGCATCGCCGCGTCGGTGGGCTTCAACGTTGCCTACGTCTTGCTCCGCCAGGTCTTCACCCGCGTGTCTGCTATCCCGGACAAGCGATCTGAGCTTTCGCTGGCCATTCATGATGCCCAAAGCACGCCGTCTTCCATTTCCGCCGACACGACCATATTCCGCTTCAACGAGTCGGTGTTCTTCCCCAACGCGTTTCGCACCAAGAGTTCCATCATGGACACCATCCAGACGTACCACTCACCCTCGTACGACTCTGCCTTCTCCCCAGAGGCAGAGCGAAACTGGTCTGTTGTGGGCGAGAAGCGAGTGGTGAAACTCCGACGCCTCGCCAACATCACAGACACGGCCGCTCTGCCGCCCATTCGCCTCGTTGTCATCGACTTCATCAAAGCTAACCACGCCGACTCGACGGCATGCACACACCTCAAGGCCCTCGTCAAGGAGATCAAGAAGTACGGTGGGAATACCGTCAACATTCGGTTTGCCTGCATGTCCGACTACGTGAGGCAGCGCTTTGAGCGGGCTGGGTGGCGGATGGCGGATGGTGACGAACCTGTGCCCGATGGAGACGAGGACGAGGTCGTGAGGGTGTACAGCAGTGTTGCTGCGGCCGTGCTGGCACCGAGATACATGCAGGGTCGACCTGGCACGGATGATGACGAGAGCGAGAAGGCGATTCAAAAGATCAATACCCCGGGCGGGACTGTCATCACCACGCACCGAGAGACGGTTGAGCGAACAGCCTAAGAGCCAGCTAACTGTTGCGTCGGAGTCCGTTGGTGAACTTTGAGCTGTTGGTGTTTCGTTTTATTTCATACTCGACCCGCTTCTTCATTCAGGAGCGCGTGTTCCAATCCTTCCATGTCTCTTCGGTTAAGTACATGTAGCTTCAACGGCATTGAATGGGGGCACAAGAGGAATCGAGAATACGATTATGGGAATGTTGACTACCAGAAGTCGTGGGTCGATACACGGAGCCACTCTGAATAATGTAGCAGGCCGGGGGTGAGGTCATCGGGGGTCCCGCTATCCCATTTTCACGAAGCCCAGGAATACACATACAAACACTCCAGAAATGAATCACAGCCACCATGTTGTTTTCGTGCACGAGGTATCCCATAACACCAGAAAATTGCTCGCATGGCAAGTCATCAAAAAGTACACTGTTTCGGCTGAGTTTGTGGTAAGAATACTTGTAGGTCGTCTCCCGTCTGCATCACCCAGAGCGACGACTTTGGCGAAGACGACGCGGCAGCACGGGTATCACAAATTAGCCAGATGGGCAGTGTACACAATAATGCTCAGATCACGCTGGTGACAGTCAACGCGCCAACTCTGAGGCCAATCTATGTGGCATTAGTACCCAGAACCTATCTCGTCACTTCTCACAGCTCGCCTGCCCAGTCGTGCCCAATGTCAACGCACTCGTGGCCGTCAAATATCCCGCAAACTACGGCCGACGGGATACCCGGACATTGATGCTGCAGGAGAGTTACTCTCGAACTTGCGGCTGCTGATTTTCAGCGGCGGCCGTGTCAGTTTGCATTGCCGCGGTGAGATCCTCCGCGAGGATATGCCCGCAGCGCATGCTGGTAACGGGACCCCCCAAGATGCCTTGGCTGTCTTTGCCAGAGTACGGTAGTAAGGCTTACGTGTCGTCCATCAGTCGCGAGTGGAACGCGACGCCCGCCATTCACCGAGCCGCGTTCTTTAGTGAGTATGCCGTCTTGGTTGAGCGCTACTCGAGCCGGCGCATAACCGACCCCCGGTATTCCCTGAAGAAACGCCGTTTTCGGTACTGCTCAAGGCCGTCGAGAGAGAATGGCGAGCGGAAACGGGGTTGGAATCAACAATGTCAACAGTATGAATGCCCAGGACATGGAAACGGGATTGGGCCACACCAGACGTTATACGGCCGCCCTGAGCCATTCCTCAATCTCGCATTAATGTGTCAGCCTCCAGCCACGCAAAGCGTGCATCTAGCCAGAGAGGGGCACGAGCATCTGCCGGGCTGGCCGGGTTGTTGGTACCGATGCGGCACGCACGGGAACAAGGGTCTGAACCGGATAATGCAAACCCGGGTGTGCGCAACACCTCTGGATCGCTACCAATGATGACCTCTCCTCCGCAAAGTCGTTGGTTTTACCGGGGAGCAAGTCTTTGATCCTCAAGGCTCCTGCTTGGGCACAGGAGAGAGCGGTTGCCTTCAAATTCGCAGGGCAGCGCTCGTTGCTTACAGTCTCGGGGCATCCGGACAGACGACCGGAGGTCTCAACAAGTTATCTTAAAAGGGCAGCTTGGACGAGCGGCCACTGAGTGCCCCGCGAGGCCCATCGGACGTGGCGACTCGGTACGGCATGACTTGCAAGTATCGGCACACTGCCCTTTAGGAGCCGTCAATAGACACGGTCTTGGGTTGTCCTTTGACCCCGCTGAGAAGGAGAGCGCTGCTAAATTCATGCAGGTCATCATCAATCTGCGTGGGAGCGCCATTCTACCCCGGATTCGCGCCGAAGTACCGCTGGATAACCGGTAGTACCCGATCTGTGAGACACAGATTGCGATCCTCCGCCTGCGGGGAGCAGGGCCCCGCCGCGAAAGACTGCGGTGGACCAAAGACTTGTTCATCAGGTTGCTCATCGTCGAATTCGACATCCTGACCTGGACCGGCTGGGTCGAGCAGTTGGCACAGTGATTCCGACCGACGCGAGAAAGAGTGCATCTTCAGAGCCGTGCCGTTTTTGTTGCTGTCTGAGGCGCAGTACTCTGGCGGTGAGAAGCAAGTAGACGTCTCAGGCATGCCTCTCTACAACGTCCTGTCGATCGAATGGTACACGCGTGGTGAGTTTGCGTCGAGGCTTGGGCCGGAAAGGTGAAAAATTGGCTTGGCGGGAGGCGGAGCCATCCAGCAAGGTGCCAGTCGTGATTCTGCTAGTGAAGTAAAACTGATGGAAGGAGCTGAGGTGCTTGGCACCCGGAGCTGGCCTTCGGGAATCGGAAAGCGCATCTGGGCATGGGTAGCGGATAGCTGTCCCCGTGTACCTCGGTATTGACAAATATATTCATTTGTCTTCCTGCTTTGGGAACACCAGTTGAGCTTGGCGAGGATCTAGTGTAAAGGAGGTCCGCGCGACAAGGAGGTGGCGGCTTCTGCGATGTTCAAGTTGTGAGTTGTCGTACGAAATCACAACAACCCTTATCGGCGGGCAGGCTTGGCAAGAGAGACTTTTCGATACACCCAAAGCGGCACCACGTGGACGCATCGTATGCAAGAGCCGGGCGCCACTGCGACGGTGCCACTGCAGGCAGCGACAATGCCCCAAGGGGCCTGGCCGGATTGCACTACTCTAAATCAGGAGCGACCTTCAGGAGGATGCCGGAGGCGTCTTGGCACAGACTGAACCTTGGCTCCGCCTCTGGATGAGGGGTTCGGCTTCAAGCTGGTCTTCGACTGGGCTGGACAGCGGGTGCCTTTGACAATATTTTGCGAGTTTCGAGTCTTCTCTGCGCCAAAGACCAGTTAGAAGTGCTAGAGAGGTAGCCGCGGTTGCCTGCTCTCGCCAGACGATGAGTCGTTGCTCAGTCATCGAACGGCGTCGATGCCAAGAGCCCGGAAAGGGCAGAATCTGGTACAAGTGGAGCGCTCCATCCACTTATTTTTGGCTTGGCCACACAGACTCGCGGACTCGGGCACCACACTGCATGCCATGTTGCCACCGAGGTGCCTTCCATCTTGGCGAAGGTGGCGTGGTCACTGCCAGAGTACTACCTACCTACACGCTCCCATGGGGCAACCTCTCGCTCTAGGGTCTGGGTGCTCGGAACATAGCGATGTCTTGGCACGTGGCAGCCCTGTCCTCTCCCCTGAAGGCCAGGTGGAGCGGTCCCGATGCCAAGGCACCTTCCTCAGGTATATTGTCTGCAAGTTCAATCTTGGCTCTTCGCTTTGACGCTTTGACACCACAAATAGGCAGGTATTGCGTTGGCTACCCTCTTGGTAGCAGCCGCCCAGCCATCAGAGTTGTACACGAAGTGGGTGTTCCATGTGTCCCCAGATCGATAGTTGAGAGGGGCGTCATGGAGAAATCTGGGGTCACCAACAGCGTTCTTTTTTTGGGCTTGCCGTGCGTGCCAGGCGTGCCATGCGTTCCATGCCCGGAAATGGAGGCTCCATCATTATGGGGTATGTACCTGGGTATCTCAGCGATAGTGCCAGCGGAAGTGGAGAGATCGCAGCAGTGCGCATGCGCGAGGAAATGACGACAGGAAGCACACTCTGGGCATCGCCGGCGCACGCTCAAGATGGAAAAGATAAATACCATTGTCGCCCTCGCTTCGATAGATTGTTTCGATTCGTCCTCATCCGCCAGCTTCCTTACCTGCACTGTCACAGTCTCTCGTTCTCATCCAACTTCAGTGTCAAACAACCGCCACAATGCGCTTCACTCTTGCCTCCGTCGCTTCGGCGCTGTTGCTATCCTCTGGCGCAGCTGCGTCTTCCGTGGCCCCGCGTTTCGTCGAGAAGCAATGCACGGAACCTTCCGTCGTCGCCCACACAGGAACGGCCAAGGGTTCTCTCCAGACCATCCAGAACAGTGAGTTCAATTGGTGTCCACCCCGCACTGAGAGCACCGAGCATTACTGACGACCCGCCATAGTCACGACGTATGTCACGCGCCCGCCTGTTCAGCAGCTGCTGGCTGCGTTGCCCCGCAAGAACGTCGCCATCATCTACCTGTCTGATGTCTTTGGCATTGAGCTGCTCGAGAACAAGCTGCTCGCCGACAGCTTCGCACGCGCGGGCTACCTGACGATTGCGCCCGACATGTTCGGCGGCGAGGCGCTCAGCACGGATCTCGACCTCCCGACCTTCAACATGGGCGCCTTCCTCGCCAAGCACACGCCCGAGAGACAGGACCCCATCATTGCCAAGGCCGTTGCGTTCGCGCGCAGCCAGCCCGGCATCACCAAGGTCGCTGTCGCCGGCTACTGCTGGGGCGGCAAGTACGCCTTCCGCTTTCTGGCCGCCGGCAAGGGTGTCGACTCCGCCTTCTCCGCCCACCCCAGCGTTCTCCTCGATGACGAGATCACCGCCATCACCGGCCCCGTCGGCGTCGCCTACGCCGAGGAGGACAGCATGCTGCTGCCTGCCCGCCAGTCTCAGATCAACGCCCTGCTCCAGGGCACCGGCAAGCTCTACCAGACCACCCTCTACTCCGGCACCGCCCACGGCTTCGCCGTCCGTGCCGACATCTCCGTCGCCGCCCAGAAGTTCGGCAAGGAGCAGGCGTTCCTGCAGGCTGTCCGGTGGTTTGACTACACCTTGTAAGGTGTTTCATCCACGGCACGTTCTCGGTTAGGTACCACATGGCCAGGATGGCGGCTTGGATACCGTTTTACCGCCTGTCATGCCTTGCCAGATCTATGTAGTAATAATAATACAAATGTATATAAACAATCGCTATATTTGTGCTTCCAGCGCTCCCATTCGTGATGCTACCTAGCGAACACACTTGATCTCGGTGCCTCATGCTGTTGTCTCCATCATTTCCTGTTCCGACTTTCGACGACCCACGATAGATGGGGGGTCACGCGGTGAAAGAAATGGGTCCACCACTTTTTGCCCATAACCCTCACAAAAAAATATGGACCCATTTCTTTCACCGCGTGGGGGTCCGGTGCCTTCCCATGCACCATCCATCGTGGCGGGAGCGGCGTAACACTCCAGTATCCGCGCCTATTAAGCTGTCGCTTGGGTGACATCGACCAACGAAGTACAACCATGGTAGACTTTCTTGAAACACACTTGCTCAGCCCTAAAAAATAGCCCCTTGCACTCATAATACTACCACACTGGTCAAACACAATAGCCTTACCACCGTCGGGCTGATAATAGGTAGTTTCTGTGGGTTTTAGGGGTGAGCCGCGAGTCTTTCCGATTCCCCTTTTCATTGCGTTGGCCCACTTTTTCGGGGCACAAAGAGTTCTCAAGTACATTGTGTCCAACAATGAGGTCAATGCAGCGGTATTTGGTTCACTTGTGCTCTGCAGCCAATGTGCGTCGTTGGTAACAATGGCATAGTATCGATAAGATGCCGGCAGACCCCGGAGCAGGGTGAGTGGTGATGCCGGAAGGGAACGTTACGAAGAGGGCATGGTATTGAGACAACCATCGATTTCATGCCTCCAGGACAGTGTTTTATTATCAGAGATACAATCCCGGATACTTCGCCAAAGAGAGAAAAACGACATGGACGACAGACTGTACTCGCCGTGAGAAGAAGCATGTCCTGCAACTAAAAGCCTATCATGACAATCTTTGCAACGGTCCCTTGGCCGTCGCCGCTTCCCACCAAGACGATCTTCTGCTCAATCATGTTGGATTCAACGTCGAGCCGTACCTCGAGCTGCAACACCCTCTTCTCTTCGGGTACCTTTGGCCATCCCCCCTGCCATGGTGGCCAGTACATGTCTTCGCTCGTCCACTGCGGGGCGTTGCCCGACCACGCGAGAGGACCCGAGTCTTCGACCTGCAGGCGCAGCGGGAGTTGCATATCAATCCCCTCTTCCTCCACAAAGATGATCTGCTCGGCCACTCTCGCCGCAGTGGCACAATTCCATATCCCTTCCTGCCTGTTCAGGCCTCGAAGGAGGGTGAGAGCGTGGCGACGCGTGACAGGGTGACGACATCGGGTGATGGTAATAAATAACGGCATGGCGAGGCCGGGCTCTAGGGACATGAAGAAGGGGAGCGGCGACTTGGTGTTGCGGGCCATCTCGGCGGCTAGGGCTACAATGCGCTGAAAGGCGGGTAGATGGACATCCCAACGGGTTTCAGGACCGAGGAGACCAGCCGCCAAGGCGAGACTGGTGAGGGTGTGGTAGAGCCGGAGAGTGAGGAGCTGCTGCTGTTGCTCTTGTCGCCGTTGTTGCTGCTCCTGCGACTCGTCGTCCCCGACTCCCCGGCGCGTGGTCTGGGCGGCGTGTTCGACGGCTACGAGGAAGGTATCGAGACTTGCACACTCTTCGACAATCTCGTGGCGAGCGAGCTCAAAGTCGGGCAACGGCATGAGACCCATTCCAACGGTGGTCCCGAGGATGCAGAAGCGACGGAACATGCGGAAGATGGCAAGGGCGGCTTCTTCGAGGTCTTCGGGTGCCGCGGCAGCTAGCCGGCCCGACGGACTCCGCGCATACAGGGGTACCAGGTCTGCGTTTGGGACATCGGCGTTGGTGTAGTCGTACGGGGCCCGGGCGTCCGAAAAGGTCATGCTCTGCAAGTCGAAACGCTCCAGGGTGTGGGCGAGAGCGCGAATGTCCGAGGGCGATGCAAGGGCACCGGCCTCGTTGACGAGCTCACCGGCCTCCATGCGCCGTAGCAGCTTCAGGCCGGCGCGGATATGCACAGTGCACTCGGTCCATCTTCCGGAGAGATGAGCCGCCGCAGCGAGAGCCACGCTAATCACGGCCAAGTTAGCAGGGTTGGTGATGGATTTGGCAAGGGAGATGGCAGTGTGGTAGTGCTTCAGACCCTGCGCAGTGAAGCGGTCGATGTCCACGGCGGCGTCACCCCCCGCCGGCCGGGCCGCTAGCACATTGGTGCGCTCCCACCGGCGATGGAGAGCGCCGATCGCCACGGCGGCACGCCAGACAGCAGGCTCGGCATGCGACGCCTGAAGCAGCTGCCGCGACCAGAACTCGCCCGGTAAAACAGCCCTGGTCATTGAAGCCGTGCAGGCGCGATAGAAATCGAAGCATGCCACGTCGTCAACAGGCAGCGCATCGCCAAGAACGCGACAGGCCGGACCGGCAACTTGAAGCTGCCGGACGGCCGAGGCCAGCGCCCGCCGCGACTGATGAGATGTTGTCGATGATGCGTAGCCATCGCACGTCCGCCCGCTCCCTGTGCATCGCCGGCAGTCGGGTCTTGTCTCGTCGCACTTGACTCGGCGGATCCTGGTCACTGCGTGAGTCTTCCGACCATTCCGTCTCTCATGTCATACCCGGAGCGTGGGAACCCACTTGCAAGTGATGCAACCGCTGCGCGACCTCTTTGCGCCCGTTGAAGTCTCCATGGCTGTAAGGTGAGTACTTCGTATTCGACTTGTCGCTCTGTCGATAGATCTCTTGGGTTTAAGTTACGATGAAGTAGGACGGCATGTCATCGTCTGACAACCTGGAGCCCAAGCTTTTTGCAACTTCGCTCAAATCTGACCGGTCTTTTTGGATGCCATATGGCTACGGCGGATGAGGGGGAGGGCTGTGCCGTGTTGCAGCCACCCCCTGGGAGAATCCTTGGCTTCGTCCCCTTTCAGCCCCCCCCCCATGTCCTCAGCCGACGGGGCCCGAGTTCTGCTTAGCCTCAAACATGTGCGCGAGACATGTGCACGAGCAGACTGTCATGGGATGGTGAGAAAACAGATATCGGGTTCTGTTCCTGCGGGGCTTGGTATGGCTTGGCATGGCATGGCTCTAGGTTGCTGAAGCAGAGTAATGAGATGGCCTCGGAAGGCTCATCCGGATTGCGAGAGTTGGAGCGACCGAGCAGGGTGGGTTGCATTGGATGCAGAGAAGCCTAACAGCGCGCTAACCGTATTGGGGGTTAGCGCACTGCGGTTGCCATGACCCTTGTTCTGAAATTTTTCTGATGGTCTTCACACTCAGAGGCGTTGAGGCGCTTGAAGGAAGGTGGCCCGGTATGGATTATACAATTAACTATTCACCTGTTGTCAGCCTTTCTGGCCGCGACCATCATGTTGAGTGGGTCTTGAAGTCGGCGGTCTGGACCGGTAATGTGGGGTATTGTGGAGCACCTGCCTTCACATTCGATACCGGTTCGAAATGAGTGATAGTCGAGTTCGCTATTTTCCTGCCCCAAAGGACCGACCCCCATAATCGTAGCCATAATATTAGTGCAAAGAGCATCGCCAATTAGTGAAACACTTTCACAACTTGGGGCTAGATGCACCGAGGCCCACAGCCACCAGCATTAGGCTGGTCGTTGCCGGGAGTCACCTGCAAGCAATACCCCCTCGCGCCTCTTCATAAGTCCGCCGTCAGACCCAAGGTCAGGTCTAGCAACAGCTACATGGGCTTCAGATACAGCTGCTACGACCGAAATCCTGCCAGATATCCCTCAACGAGCCTCGTGAAGCAACTTAAACTGGCTCGTCACGCTCGTAGTTGAGGGGCGGACGCTTCCAGTCCAGCCCTGTACTTCTCCCTGATTGCGCACGACGTCTCGTTCCGCGTCCCCCAACTTGTAGTTTGGCAGAGGTTCGCCTGATGGTGCCGAATAGGTACATACCTTCCTCGCACATGCTGGCAAGCTAGGAGATGGTGGTGGATGGAAGGCAGGAAGATGGTATGGACGGTGGGGTAGCTGCAAGTCACGAAGTAAGGTGAGTTCCCATAAGAGATCCGACAAGCGCCGCTCTCCCTCTTGAGCGGGCGGGATTTTTACCAGACCATATCTTTTTTCTCAACCGCCAGTTTTGCTGGTGACTACGACTCCTATTGCGTCCAGGTTGCTTTGTAGAGTTCTATATGGTTTTATAATCGGTTTGCATATGAATGGGATAAGCACCAGCAGGTGATTCCTCTTCCGGCTGGTAGCATTGGTGCCAAGGAAATGGTAAACATCCTTTTCAATCGACCTGTGAATCCCAAGGCAGGGAGGATAGCGGGTTTGCAGTCTTATGGAGTGAGTAGGAGGCGTCCAACAAGGAAAGAAACGGCTTCCGGGACCCGCTGCAGATAGTATTCGGGAAAATGCGTTGGCGCGATATATGCGGTGCCTAGACAGACGAGGTCGCCGGGGTTGCAGATGATAAGTGTTTTCTCAAGGGGGTAACCCCTGATTCGTCCGCCGTCCTGGAAGGCTTGCGTGTCTCCAAATGTGACGATGCCTGCAATGCGATCTTTGACGTACTGCGGCAGACTTTCCACGGCGCGATGGGCAATGGCTGCACCTTGGCTATATCCTGCGGCGACAATCTTGGACTGAGGGCAGTAGATGGCCGCGCTGGCGAGGAGGACCTGCATCTCGTAGATTCCGTATGGTGGCCCACCGCCAGGGTAGAAATTGGTCTCAATCAGTGCCAGATAATTCACCCCCTGACTGGCCACATTTTCGGCGCCAAAATATGTCTTGAGGCCGTTAGAGAGGGCCGGTCCCACCGAAACGCCCTGCATCGCGTGAGTATAGGCTTCAGGGCGTTGCGTCGATTTGTCTCACCATATTGCCTGGCGCCGAGGTCTGACGAGCCCAAATGAAGATGACCGGCTTGCATCCGGTGTAGCTGAACTCGGCTGACCACATCCCCGTCCATGTTTGCCGTTTCTCGGACGCGACCGGCGCGGCGGAAGCCAGCATGCTGACCCACGACACGAAAAAGACGAGCAGCAACATCATGCCAGGAGGAGTCGATCGTTCAGTCCCGGGTTTTGCGCTCCCTCCAGAATGGCCGCTTATATTTTTGGGGGAAGATGCAAGTGAAACAGGCACCTGCGACTACAATTGTCTTGCTCCATATTTACTCCACAACGAAACCAACCATTCGTCTTCCCCTGAAGCTGCTCTCATTTATGTCTTATGCTCCTCGGCAGATGAGCCTCCGCCTTGCACACCAACCAACTGCTCCAGCAGCTGCCGGGGAATATTTACTGCTCCAAAGCCGGCACTTTTCTCGGAAATATCGGCAACCCCGCATACATCAGCCTTCTATAACAACAGATCTCTCGGACCGTTCTCGCTTCCGTGGGGTATTATAGTAAGGCTGCTATTAATTGGCGACCGTTTGTGTGGACCCCCACAATTCGGAGTAGGAGCCGAGAGGTTTGATAGATTGACGCGCATCTTGGTGTTTACGATGAGAACGGCATGTTGCCAATTGCTGATGTTTCCTCCCGGAAGCCAGGAACGTCAAAAAGAGATGCCCCGGGTTTGCAGTATGGAGATGACCGGATAAGAGACGGCAAATTGACTTCGTTTGGGGTTACTTATGGGGTTAGAAAGGTGTTTCTGGCCTTCCTCTTGATTGATGTCAGATTGAGGTCAGTGAATCAGATATGTTGCTTGATCTAGCAGCCAAAGCCTTGCCCTTGGCGCAGTCGGCCTTAAGGGCACCGCAACCACCTGGTATGATTTTCTTTCAGCTGGCGTGTGGTGGATATCCCCTTGAGGCGCAAAGAAGCTCGGCACTGCATACAATGCAGCTATCGGCTTGACCATGCCTAAGGGACTTTCAGCGGCGGTTATCTTTTCCCGCGCCTTTCTCTCCTTCGCTACCAGCCACCCATTCGAGCTTCACAATGCAGTCTTCCTCCGCGCAATTGACGAGCCTGTCGCTCATGTCACCGTTAGCAATCGATGCACCGAACTATCAACAGCTCGACCTTGGCAAGAACCAGATCCGAGTTCTGAACCTGCATCCTGGACTCTAGCCCGATCCAATCCGATGTTCCCTCTGCACCATTCTCCTCGAGGATGATCCACTGTATAAGGCGCTTTCGTATGCCTGGGGGGATTAAGAGGATGCTGTTTCCGTGACCTTGAGGATGCTCAATTCCAAGTCCTAAGGCGGTTTACGACGAGATCAAGGGGGTAAGGGTTGACACAATTAGGGCACTCGGCAGGATCGCAAACTCATATGTGAAAAATATTCTTATCCATGACGTTAATGAGTGGCAAGAGTTAGTTTAGGAGAACGTTGGGTTTCAAGACCCCATAACTACCTGCGACGTTGTTCTAAACGCTGGAAATTTTCGAAGGCTCGACTCCTCGGATCCTACACGAACGAGGACTAGTGGATAGAAGGTGAACAGCCAGCTGGCATCAGTCCACTCCTGCCTGTAGGCAAGAGGTTCTTTATTACTAGCAAGGGATTTATTGGAATCGGCTCACCACTTTTGAATGTCAGGGACCTAATCAACGTTGCACTCGATTCTGTGCACCGGCCAATCGCTGGCACCTGCCCAATCCCAAGCGACTTCGTCAACATTTTTGCCCTCGGGACGCTATACAGCCATTTTCCATCAAGGGCAACCTTGGGCCAGTCAACACGGAAATCCAGTACCGCAGCGGCGGGACGACGGTCATCATCGCTATGGTTACCGAACCAAAACTCGTCGAAGTCTGAGTCGTTGCCGCTTCCTGCGTCGCTACCACTTCCTTTATCATCGACATTCCAAGACAGCCTGGCCTGCATGCTTCAAATTTTTGCAGCGCATTCTCGTGCGGTCAACAGGCTCAGGCCCCAAGAGGCAGTGCATTGAAATAAATTCGCAATCGGCGAGTTCCCCGCACGGGTCTTCTGCTGAAGTGCAAGGTGCGGGGAACCATCCTTATCTTGTCAAATCAAGATGGATCAGACGGACGACCTGACGTCACGCGTTGATACGACCGTCCTCAATCACTTTCTCGGACTTCCACTGCTGTGTATCATTGCTTACACTGATTCTTTTTATCAACACGGGGGCTCACAACTTTCTTCATCAACACTGAACATGCGGACGCCTTCTCCGCCCGAGGAATCCGCTGTCTCAGGCTCTCCGCTCTCCATGTCGTCCAACCTAACAGCAGCTGAAGCAATGCCAAAGCAACAACCATTGATCAACTCCCGCCGTGGCTGCTACTCTGCCATGCAGGAGTGTGGTAGCTTACCCTTTTGGGATGCCGGTGGTGGCGGAAAGGAGGCACGGTAGCCATCCACCTCACGGCTATTTACCGAGCACAGGAAAGATCAACGCCAATAAACTCGACACCAGGTCGACGACGTCACCACTATTGCCAGGAATATCACCCATCTTCCCAACCCACGACTCAACCTCCCTACCTACCTACCTAAGGACGCATGCCTCATATTGCAAGAAATCACCAGTCACTGAAAGGTCATCATCTCCCGCCCCGCCATTTGCTCGCTCAAACGTCTCAACAGCTAAGAGATACGCTTGCAGAATGGCTAACATCCTCATCTCAAACGGCACGTGCTATTCGGCAGCTGGGAAAAAGCTCCACGAGAGCTTCATCCCATGTGGGAATTCTGCAACTGGCCACCAAACCTGCTGCGGAGCAGGCGATAATTGTCTGGCAGACTTATCCTGCTGGGGAGTGCATGGCACAGGGTACGGAAGCTCTCTGACCTACCAAGCCGGGTGCACCGACGAGAAATACGAGGATGCGAGCTGTCCTAGGAAACAATTTGGAAAGTACCTAACTCCGGATGATGGATTCATGGAAGCGAACGTCCTAACCCGGATTTCTTGTAGACCAGCCATGGATAGCCCTCACCCACTGCGATGAGAGCAACGGTGCATGGGCCCCTTGCTCGCAACTGGGTAATCCTACTACTCTCCAACCTGGCGCTTACTGCTCATGCACGGATGCGTCGAAGACAACGCTGGCCTTCCGGGACACAAACCCTCTCACTAGCCTAGCTTCTTTGCCGAGAGCGACAGGGGAAAGCATCCACTTCTTTGTTACTCCCACGCCGGCACCGGGCACCGCCGACACTAGCGGTAACGGTGGCACCAGCGGCAACGGTGGAACAAGCAATAAGCCGACGGAATCCACGGCAGGAACCACAATGCCGGGCGGTTCGAGTGGAGGAGGCAGCAGCAGTTCTCCCACGGCCAAGGAGACTGGCACGACGCCATCCGACAGCAGTGCTGCCAGCACCGCCAACTCGGGGCCCAGTTCCGGAACGAAAGTGGCCATTGGAGTCGGGGTGACTGTTGGCGTGCTGATCCTCATCGCTGCTATAGTCGCCCTGTTATTCCTCCGCCGCAAACGTGGGAAAGCAGCTGGCGGCGTTGAGAATGGCAGCACCGCCGCCGCAAACAAGGGCAATAAGAATCGCATATCAGCATCATCAACAACTCCTACCATGTCGGAAGCAGATGGGAGACCTGTATCCGAGGTTGGCGGCAGCGCAGCACGGCCATGGAGCATGAGGAGCGAGCTTGAAGGAAGTCAAGTGAAGAGTGATCGGCTTGAACACTCCGGAGGACATGTTTCTGTTAAGGATTCAACTTATCAAGTAGGGCAAACCAAGGACAAATCCGATCTAAGCCCTGTCGCCGAGCTACCTGCCAACGGCAGCTGGTGAGGCAAATCTCAGAACGCGCGAGGCAACAATAGTAATCATAATAGTAATTCATCATATTTTTCGCAAAGCTTCTGAATGTCCACTCTGCCTACTTGTTCGCGGTGACTACTAGTACTCTCAACTATGTGGCAGAGAATGCCATTCGACGATACTGAGACCAAAGCCCTTTGTCCGATACGGGCCGTACCCCATACGATTTTGTTGACAATTCCCCGAACTTCTCGTGACGATTTGGAGTGGCCTACTGCTTTGCCAACACGCCGAGGACATCAACCAACGAGCAGCATATCCTCTAGCGGCATATACCGCTGTTGGGGGGTACTGCGAAGGTCGGATCAGATGCCATAAGGCGATCTCTCGAGGTTGTTGTGGAACTCTGCATGTCGAATCTAGACATCGATCCAACCAAAGTGATGGATCGAGGCCGCAGGGGATTTGATCAACAAAACTCTACGACTAAACTGGACCAAGATGATCGACTCGTGGCAAGTACACAATCAATTCCTTTTGTCCTTCAAATAAAGTGACTATCAAACAGCGCTCTCGTCTTTCACTTTCTCCTTCAAGTTCTCGTCTCGACTCCTTATATACCCCCTCGTCGAAGACCCGAGCGGATCTACGAGATCCATGATGTAAGAGTCCTTGTAGTGATCGTTGACCCACGCGTCGCTGCCCGACCGCTTATGTGTTCGAGAACCGGAATGCTCCTCGTACTTGACGCTGAACTCGTGCGTCACGAAGATGGCGCCAAAATAGGGGCTGATGACCGGCCAGAAGATGGGCACTGAGACACAAATTGACGCAACGTTGACCTCAAGTACCATTAACAAGATGGATCGCGGCCCATACCAAGTGGGATCCTGTGGTTGATGTCAGAAAATCTATATGGGAATGTCTGTACGTCTGAGGGAAGTACGCCTGAGGAAGGGTGAATTCCCAATGACCCCCGAGACCAGAGGGCAAGGGATAAGAGGGGAACAGCTTCCCAAGAGGCAAGGTA
>Ga0247758_1000150_pt1 | contig 56718 bp, 64 predicted proteins | sample UWRJL156409C4_FD_180950 | JGI IMG/M metagenome (GOLD analysis project Ga0247758, IMG submission 180950) | Plant litter microbial communities from Arlington Agricultural Research Station in Wisconsin, United States - UWRJ-L156-409C-4 | ecosystem: Environmental > Terrestrial > Plant litter >... | reverse complement strand
GGTCGTCGCGGGGGAGGAGAGCGCGTGGAAGAAGGTGGGGGAAGGGACGAAAATGCCTTTGGGGGGGATTAGGGAGGCCATTGTGCGTGGTGCTGCGGGTGTGGGTTGCGGGAGGTGATTGTGGTAAAGCGATGGGCTGGATCAGGGGATCTGGAGGTGAGGTTGAAGTTGGGCATTTAGGGCTTTTAATCGCGGCAGGTACGACAGACAGCATGATGCAATTGAGCTGTCGGCGTTTGCGGGGTCTCTGCGGGGGACGGGTTCGGTGCTTCAACGGCCGAGCGGAAAGGTGCTCGTAAACTCGCACATTCATGGGCCGAGGGGTCCACAGAGCATTGCCTCCCGTTTCCCGTGTGCGACGGTGGAAGCGGTTGAATTGAGATGATGCGCCGAAAGATATACCGATAACCTGGAAATCTCCGCAGAGAGCTCTGCGCTTCATAAACAGCAACCCGCTACTGCAACCGACTGTCATCGGCAACGATGATGTGATCGAGACATTCTTGATCTAGCAAGTGAGATAATCCTCCCTATTACGTCGCCTTCGACTGATGCATCGCCTTCAGCCTCCTCTGCGTCCACTCATAGCAACTAACCTCGTCATATTTCTTCTCCTCGCCCTCCTCCACACACGTATCCAACACGCCGCAGCTCTCGTTCAGATTAAAGCCGAAGAAAAACGCCATGCTCAACCTCTCCTTCCCGCTCCGGTTCTGCACGCGATGCACCGTGCTCAAGAACCGATCATTCGTAATCCGCTGCATATAATCCCCGAAATTCACCACAAACGCCCCCTCGATCGGCCTCGCGCGCAACCACTGCCCCTCGCGATCCAACACCTGCAACCCCCCGACCTCATCCTGCCACAGGATCGTAAACAGCTGGAAGTCCGTGTGCGACCCGATCGACACATCCCGCTCCCCACTGCCGGGATCCTGTGAGGGATAATAATTGATCGCGATGGCTGCGTCAGGGTGCGAAAACTTGGCATCAAACGCAGTCTCCTCCAAGTCAAGCGCAAGCGCCATGCTTCGTAGCATTGCCCTTCCCAGCTTCAGCCCCGCCTGCCAGCACGGCACTACCGCATCTTCAAACTGCGAGACCGATTCCCTCGTCGCGCTCCAAGGAAACCCATCCCCGTCATGCTTCATGAACGCCGCCACCTCCTCGGGAATATCCTTCAGATCCCCAACCGACGGATCATAACGTGGATCATACCTCCAAGAAAACGACTCCCGCTGATCTGGGCTCTCAAACGGATTAATTCTCAACGACGAGCACGGCTTCCATCCAACCTTGTATTTGTGATGTTCCGACCGGGAGGTATGCACCTTCTCCTTGACATCGCTCGGCAGCCGGAAGAAGTCCAGCGCAGCCTGCCGAGCGGATTCGGTGACGGGGGCGGGGATTCCATGGCCGGTGAGGTAGAAGAAGCCGTTGGTTGTCGCGGCTGTGCGGATTTGCTGGGCGACGGCGGTGCGTGCGGAGAGAGATGGGCTAAAGATGGGGGAGATGTCGATTATGGGGACTTCGGAGGGGAGAGCGTCACGGAGGGGGGTAGAGAGGATGGTGCGGGAGACGGGGCCGTTGCCGGAGGATAGCCAGAGGGTTGTTGTGGCGGGAGGGGACGGAGGAGAGGCCATTAGTGCTGCTTGGGGTTCCGTGAGAGTCATTGGGGTGGCCTCGGGTTCGTCTCTTGCTCTTTGTTGGTGATGGCGAGGAGGGTTATTCTGCACAAAGGCACCAGAATCTATCGCTGCCTGAGACGGAGGATGTCATTTCAAAGCTTCAAGTGCTGATACCTTCGAACGGCGGCAGCAAGTCAAGTTAAGTATCGCGCAGAACCTAAACAGACCGCAATATGCTAATCAACCTCAACTTGGATGGATAGATGGATAAGGCCGTTATCTTGTTGCTGTCTTCTCCATACCCCAGATAGCGGAGCCACCCGATGGCCCCTCATCGGCCTTCTCCGGTGCTTCGGCGGTATCCACAGTTTCCGTCAGCCAATCAGCATCAACCCTTCTCCGTTTCAGAGGACAAAACGAGGTGTCGAACTAGACCGCTGCACCAAAACACTGCAAAAGTGAATCCACTGATACTAGCATTTAGTAACAGCGACTATATCCATATTGTTCCACACGAAGGGATTTATAGATTTAATGAATTGAGCTCTGCTAATGCCTAAGGTTCAATTTGCTAGTCTCCGCCGGCTCTCATGAGTGTAGAAATGGAACTGGGAAGAACAAAGAACCTAGCATAGCAACGGAGCTATTACCTGAAATAACAAAAATACAGAAAATGGGCAGCCAAACTCAAGTTGGGGTGGAGGTTTTTACCTATTTAACGACAGTCATAGAAGGAGATCTGGGGCTCTGATAGCCTTGTACCCTCAGTCTGTGGCCTCGGGAGCGCATCAGCGTCAGGTAAGTTAAGATGTATGCTTGGCTGGGCACGCCCGTGCACCTCAGGCCCGGGGCCGCATGGATGATAATTGACAATCTTCGCCATGGCTGGCGCTTCTAGAACATTCACAATGGCACGCCAAAGACAAAGGCAGTCCCCGGTGGCGATCGAGTATATCTCACCTGTGAAAGGGCTGCCTTCGTGCAGCCTTATTGTTCAGAATGCATTTCCTCAGTATCAAGAAAAGACTCGGGGCCTGAGAACAGCTCATTGACGATTGTATAGGTGTTCAGCTCATATATAAAGGCGGTAGTATCCATCCATCTAAAATTTGGAAACCTTCATTAGACTTGGGAAGTTCTTCGATTGTACGAAACACTGTCCAACCGACCCTTGACTTCGATAGCTGTCTCACTTTGACACCGACACTCAGACTGTATCAAAACACTTCACAAAGCAGACACCTCGAGGTACCCAAAGTCACCCAAACCACCTTCCCAAAGCCAACAATCTGAGATGGTTCATTTCGACCAATTTGAGCACATTTGCTCTTTCTGCCAAATGTTTAAGGTACAGAAAGGCCAGGGGTGGTGCGGAAAGTGTCCTCTCTTCCCCTGCCCACGCTGTGGGATAGAGCTGAGGTGCTACAAGGAGGATGAACCCTGTGTCATCTGTGAGCCATTGAAGCCCGATTGTCACTACTGCCATCAAGTACCTGTTCGTCAGCCACTCGACTGGTGTCGACAGCGTAAAGTGAAGTGCAGGAAATGGGGGGAAGACTGGGCTGACCTGCCGGGCCATCTCTGCAAGCAGTGTGAGCTGTGGCGTATCCACTGCGACGATATCACAATCGACGAATGGGGAAAGTGGTGTGACCGGTGTAAGCTTGCGTGCTCTTCGTGCGGGAATAATCAAGTGGCCGCAGCGCGGCAGGTCGACAAGTGCTAGTGGTGTCTTTACAAGGATTTTCCAAAGTGTGTGGTCTGCTCTGAGAACCCGGTCCTGGAGCCAGGGGGATGGTGTGGGTGTCCTCCGGCATATTGATCGCTCCGCTGGTTAGGAGGCATGGTAAGTAGCCTGCGCAGGTAGGTAGCTTTACTTTGCATCGCCTTGATACCCATAGCACTGAAGATGCATGACTCACTTCGACCAACTTAGTTAACAACGAGGTTGAATCATTTGTGTACTGATGTGAGTCTGAAACTATCTAGGCAACAATAGCGAAGGCAAAATCATAAAAGAATCTACCTACCCAACTTACATGCATCGTAACTCATGTGTGACCTGTTGCCACGGAAGAGGCATTCATGTAACTAGAACCAGTAAAGCTCACCTACAATCACCCCCATTGTCTGCATTGCCCCAAGAGCATGAGGTGGTGACAGATCAAGATGGAATCAAACAGTACCTAGTCAAACACCTACATTATCCTTGAGTCATCATGGGATTCCTGTCGATAAAACCCAACCCATATCAGCCGTTCAATACCTCAATTCTTTGTACTGAGTTCGCGTGTTCTTCAATACTCCGGACAATCACCTTCTATCTCTCCTTTCAAACATTTGAGCCACTATGGAGAGCTCAAAACAATCAGTCAGTAGTAGGTTTGAGGACCTTTCACCCGAAGTCCGTATCCTAGTTTAAGGGCATTACTTTCCACAAGGCGAAGTTCTAGCAATACTTCGCGAGACGGTTCCTCCTCCTCATTGAGGGCCTTGGGCTAACAATATGGCCATCCTAAGAGTCTCCAAATGGGTGCACAAGGAGGCGTTGCCCGTGCTGTGGGGTGGCAACAAAATCAACATGGAACTTCAGCAGTGGGAAGACTAGGCCTCTCATCGAAATTCTTGTCCCGATTGCTTGTATATCAATTGTAGGCTCAATTCGGGACTCTTCAAGCACTTTCCGCTCATACGGCACTTACACATGACCAGACGCGAAAACGAGGTTCTTGGACCGCCAGGACAACGGGCTATATGGGGAGAACTTGCCTCCGTATTACCAACTGCGAAATCGGTATCCATCTCATTTAGGTTGGATTATGGACGCTGTCTCCGTCTTGGAGAGGAAGAGGTGATACTAGAGCTCAAACAAATGAATAATTTGATGCCCAGGGCCTGCAGGTTTGACGTTGGCATATACTCGCCATATACCCGGGAGTGGGATAATATAAAAAGAATGTTGAATGAATGTATGCCTCAAAGAAACTTCAATCTCAAAGCAGCGAGATACCCTAACATGTGGTGATGTTGGAGTTCTGTCTCAGAGTAATGGGCTGGGGCCACACAATATCAGACGGTATTTGTCCTCATGTGTTACCTATCACCGGGGTTCCACCACCTATACATGACGCACCAACATGAATTGAGACCGGTAGATCTGATATTGGAAACTACTGTTGCATTCACCAAGGTAATATCAGAACTATGATTGCTCAATGTGTTGCCTGTACGTGAACCAAATAACAATTAGTACCTATCTACCTAACCCAGTGACTGGGAAACTTCGACCAGAATCGAGTAAGCGCCATGCATTTCTTGATCCAACATAAAGGTTACAAATTCTCTCTGAGTTGGATGATACCTATCCATTGAAATGATCTAGCTCAACTCCAGCCAGGTAATTTTAAATCTCATCGGTGAAGCACCCAACAGAGGGCACAAATCAACATCATAGATCATCTGTGTCCACCTAGGTTTATGGATCTCCCAACCGAGCTTCGCCTGCAAATTCACTCCCATTATCTCCCTCATCGGCGATTCCTAACTGTGCTAAGCCCCGAATCCCGGCCAGGCATGTCCCTGACAACAGTGGCACTCCCTTTGGGAATTTTTCGAGTCTGTCGAAAAGTGTCAGAAGAGACGCCCGAAATCCTGTACGGTTGCAATACCGTCCGATTTACCATATGTCAATGTATAGGTAACTGTTCGGTTGAGAAAAAATTACTTTTCAACGCCACACCTGAGGTTGGATTAATACCGGTATCTGCGCAAATATTTTGGTCCGACAATAGATGCCAGTGCCAAAAACACGTCCTACGATGTATCTAGAACGCGAATGATTCACCAAGGACCCAAATATCAAGAACTTGAAAAGCAAGATGTGATGACCACAGCCAATTGAGATCCGTCACCGAGCACGTGAGTGCATCTGAGATCGGTGGATCTCGGCAACGATCTGCCGGCTGGACATCAAACGTGGTGGTGTCGCAGATGTTTGCAGCCACCAATGTAACCCCGCCAAGCCCGCCCGGCCTGTTTGACGTGGACGGCATCCCCAAAAAAGACTGGGGCGCCAGCCGCTTCGAGGGGCCTTTTCGCAACCGGCAACATCTCTGCAACCGCAGTGCCCTTTTCAGACATTGACAGGCGAGAGATCGGCATAAGCCGAGGAGTGCACCCACGCTCTGCCTGATCGCCAAGACATCACCAGCCGTCAGCTTCAGTCTCATCTGATCTTCCTTCCCGCGAACGCCTTCCATCGAAGTGTGATCTACACGCTAGGCGAGATCCAGATGGACGCTTGTCATCTTCAGGAGCTCCGGGTGCGGTTGTTGTCCGGTTCATTCGATTCGGGTGGCGAGGAACATGCAGTTATAAGCTGGACAAGCCATCCCAGCCGGCCTGATTCTCTTCTCTCATCCTCAGCCAGCCAACCAGCAAATTTCATTCTTTCAGAGTTGATCTCTTCACTCAAGTTCTGTGAACTTTTTCCATTCTCTTCTTCGCAGATTATTCAACACCGCAAGCCGGTCTTTTTCAACCTTCAAAATGTACGCCAAGACGCTCATCTTTGCTCTGTTCGCGGCTGCCACCGCCTCTGCGGCTGTCATCGACACCCGTCAGAACAACAACAACAACAATAACAATAACAACAACGCTGGCAACAACAACAATGCCAACGCCGCCGCCGACTTCGGCAACTGCAGCCCCGAGATCAGCTTCGAGCTCGGTCGCGCGGGCCGCAAGCCCGATGAGGGCACCTTCCTGCCGGTCGACGCCCTCGTCGCCCAGGGACAACAGGACGCCCTGAACCCCAACATCATCACCAACCGCGTCTGCGACCAGCTCGGGAACGTTTGCGAGGCCAACGCTGCTGCCATCGCCGCTTGCGAGGCTGCCCAGGCTCTCGTCGCCGGACTTGGAACCAAGGATGCCACGACTGCTGATGCCTTCAACCAGGCTCTCGGCTTTTAGGTGGCGAGTTGTTAGTGATGGAAAGGAAATAGCACCGATGATGCTGAGAACGTGGAAGGAATATCCACTTCCGGTGTCTGGGGCTTGGCGGGTTGGGCAGAGACGGGCGGACGACTCGACTGGAAGCACATAGAAGGAGCATCCAAGAGCGACGCTTGTCTCTCACCAGTAGAAAGAGATTTCGCTCTGGTCATGTACATAGGCTACCAAGGCCGTAGGGTTGCTGTGAAGGGAAACACTTAATGAGACAAAGAAAATCTCCATCCTGCTATGCTTGGTGTCCAAAAATGCACTAAAATGATGGACGATACTTCTTGAGTGAGAGCATTCGCTAATTTGGACCACGAGGATCTTGCTGCGACGATGCGAGGTTGTTCTATCGGCAGTTACTACTCGCCTTAAGCTTCGGCTTGCTAGGTAGGAGGGCGGGCTGTGGTTGAGGAAGGGCAACTCCTGCGCGAAAAGAACAGAGGTTTGACATTGCTTCCAGCAGAGGCAAACAAAGCAGTGACTGTCAGTAGACTTGATGCGTAAGGGGTTATGACTTGAAACATTACAAACAATGACGCTCAGTGAAGAAAGCATCCATGAAGCATCCTCTCCAAGCCCGCGGGCTGCAAGACATGGTGCCTGGCTGAGTCAAGACTTGCGGGAGCTACCATTGACTGCGATGGTTCTTTCCCTGTATGGGAAGGAATTGCTGCGCCACGCATCAAGCTGAACAGCAACCTTGCACTTGCCCTGACTGTGAAGATGACGTGATAGATCCACCTTGATGGTTCGATTGTCCTGATGAGTCTCTTTCCTGCAAACCAGAGAATGCTCGTCATCCGTTCGGTCTCCAATAAATTTCTCCCTCGTTGTTGATTTTTTGTCTCTTCTTTTGTATTGTCCTGCCTGGCTGTTACCACTGAGCCGTCGTTTATCTGTCTGAAGCCAACCGTCAAGATGCGTTGGCACTCGCCCCTGGCAGTTTGGACTGCCCTGGCATCCGTTTCCCAAGGATTGAACATCTTGATCACCGTCAGTCCTCCCTTTTCAGTCCAACTTTTCCAGACGCTCCTCGGCTAACAAGAGATATTCAGAACGACAATGGATTCGCCACCGCCAACATCCGCGAGCTCTACAAGGAACTCAAATCCGTGGGCCATGATTGCTACATTGTCGCCCCCGTAACGGACCAGTCGGGAGTGGGCGGCCATACGTTCTTTACGACCAATTCCAAGTTGACTACCGACAGCGAATGGGGTGAGTGCGATATGTTTCGATCGCCGGCTTCTTCTGCTAACAATCGGGCACAGGAATTGTCAAGGCTGGGGCCTCGTCCATCGGAACCGATCCGCACGACGACCATATCTGGTACTACAACGGAACCCAGGCCGCTCAGGTCTTCGTGGCGCTGGACTACATTCTCCCCACATTCGCCACATTTCAAATCCCTGACCTCGTCATCTCTGGGCCGAACATTGGCTGGACCATGAGACCTTTTGTGTATACGGTTTCGGGCACCCTTGGGGCAATCATTGCGGCTATCGAGCGTGGAGTCCCTGCCATTGCCTTCTCGAGTGCCAACATTGACTCAACGCCCTACGACTGGGTCAATGCCAGCACCAAGATTGGCCTCCAGGACCCGGCAACAATCAACGCACGTCTTGCGTCGACCCTCATCCATTCATTGATCGATAAAGCTGCCGGTTCACCCATCCTTCCCAAGGGCTACGGAATCGCAGTCAATATGCCGTACATCACGTCTCACACGAGCGACGAGTGCACAAACCCACCCTTTATCACTACTCGCGAGACCGAGGGTTTGATGGACAAGGTCAGGTACGATGCGAAGAGCGGGCTTGTCGTGCCAGCGACTGTTGAGGGTGATGACACCGGCGCGGACAAACTACTTTGGCCAGTTGAGCGCGATGACGCCAACCCCAAGTGTGCCAGTGCGGTTACCGTTTTCACCGTCCACTACGATCCTTCGCACAATGGCCAATGCATCATGGTCACCAATACTGAGCAGGTGGTGCCTGTGGTAGTTATGAACGGCACAACACCGGGCACGAACGGTCCTGTGGTCGTCATCGTCGGGAACTCAACTGGGCCGGACCCGACAAGCCCGGGGCAACCACCAGCACCGGCAATCACGGGCCTTGCAGCCAAGTCTACGTGGTCAATGACCGCACTCGTCATTGGCCTCTGCATCGCAGCATTTTCACTTTGAGGGGCGTTAATGAAACGTGAGAGCTAGACATTTTGGACGAATTTTACTGGTGATCTGATTGGAGGATCATGGTTTGTCTCTTCACATCGGGAAGATGAAAGAGCCGAAAGTTACCACATCTAATGTCGCGTTGGGGTCAACGTAATATCAAGTGTTGTCCCGAGCCCTCAAAGCCTTGCATATGATTCCCTGAGTGTGACGACGCCTGGTCCGATGCCAGTGTGTTTGTTTGACTACGTTATTGTCCGTAGCATATATCCAAGTCTATGAGGGGACCGGCTTGCTGGCGGGCAAGTGTCAATGACTCTCTTGAAGTGTGGACTCATGCACGCGCAACCTTCACTCGACATCCATCAGCGCTTGAGAGCACGAGAGTCAGCTTCTGCCTCTCAGTCCCCACCGGCTCAATAGTCTCTCCCGCCGGTAGTTCCATGACCGGGAAAGTCTGAAGTAATCGCACAATTGTGTATGAGACCTCCATGAGCGCAAAGTCCTCCCCAAGACACTGCCGGGGGCCTCCGTTGAATGGAAAATGGCCCCATCCTACATCAGCAAGCTCGCCTGTTTCCCAGCGCTCAGGCCGGAATTCGTTCGCATCAGGGCCAAATATGCTTTTCATCCTTGAGTTCACGTACTGCGAGAACACAACCATTTCTCCTTTTCGCACCATGATCGGACGGGTCCCGTCAACGCCGCCTCCTGTGGGAAGGATTGTTGTTTTTACGGCCTCGCGGTTGTTTAGGGGCACAGGTGGGTAGAGACGAAGGCTCTCTTTCACGACGCAGGCGAGGAAGGGCATTCTTCTGATCTGGTCCCGCGTTGGGCTTGTGTAGTTGTCCATGATGGTTGAGATTTCTTGGCGAAGGCGTGAGAGGACTTGGGGGTGTCGTACGAGGAGCCGGAAGGTCCACGAGAGGCAGCATGCGGTGGTGTCTCGACCTGCTAGAAGGACGTTGAGGAGCTGGTCGCGAAGGTCGGCTTCGGAGGAGGATTCCTTGGCTACCTGGCCGATGAACCAGGATGTGGAGTCGTCGTCTTCTTCGGATGAGTCGGTGTCTTGTTTTTCGGGTGTCTTGGTGTTGTTGTCCATGAAATGATGCTCTCGAATGTACCGCTCGACGAAGCGGTGAGCGTTTCGGCACGCCGTGCGAAAAGACGCTGGGTTGTACAAGAAGTGGAACGGAGCGATGCGGAAGCGTTTTGCGAGGCCTTCTTGAGCAATGTTGAAGCTTTCGGCAAATTCTTTGTTTTCTGCCGCTTGGTCGATGCCGCCGCGCAGACTGTACACGGACCGCCCGAATAGCAGCTCGGTGGCGACATCCAGGGTGAGGTTGAAGAAAAGGGGTTGGAGGTCGATGACGCCTTCGGTGGGCATGCAGGCAATCATGTTTTCGACGTGCTCATGAAAGTGGCGTAGGTCTTGGTACTGCGCGCGGACGAACTGCTTTCGTAGGAGCTCTCTGGAATGCTTCCAGGCGGATCCTTCTTGGGTGAAGATTCCGTTACCCAGGAGAGGCGCGAAGACTGCTGGTCGACACCCAAACCCATAGTCTATCCCAAATCGTTAGCTCTCTTTTTTCTTCGCAAACACCATCCTGGGGCGCTCGAACTTGTGAAATTTGTCGACAGCAGCGTCTCAACGTTCCTGGGATGGAGGACATGATACGCCCGAGGTCCGATCAGCAAGTACTGGCAGAGGCTTAACCCTGGATCATAATCCTTAGCAATCGAGCACAGAAAGGCGAGGAGGCGGCCATCAGCATTCGATTGCCAGAGTTCCATGATTCGATCAATCCCAAGCGGCCACCGCTTGGGGAGCTCGGGTGGCAGCTCGCATCCAAGCACTCGGCCGTATTCGGTATCGGCCTGTCCAACATCAGTGTTGAGAAGTTAGAGGGCGGCTCTATCAAATGCTTACCCGGTATTCCAACGCTCTTCTGAGAGCCGACCATGAGAATTGAGCCACCACACAGCTGACAAAACCCCAAAATGCAAGAAACCCCCAGCTTCGATTGACCAATATCTCGCCTGCGAGATTGAACATTCCGTCAAAAGGTGGCGCTCAGTTTGCGCGACAAAATAGCGGATTCACAGAAGGAAGGTTGGAGCCGGTGAGATGCTCCGGGTGTAAATGGACTGGATCATGCAATTCCTTTCCAGGAGGTTGGCGTTGGCTGTCGAGGAAGCGCCACGGTGCGCGCCTCTGGAACGCGACTGTCGAAGCGCCGACTTTGACCCCTGTCGCAGACCACGAGGGCTGCCCAATAACAACGCCCATTGGGTGAAGAATTTCCAGGTTCTGATTGTTCCAGGGATTGAGCCACTGGCGCTAAAACCAACGTCCTCCTGTCGCCCCGCCGCCGCACGCTCCGAGCCGCGAGACCGTCCCCCCCGGATGGCGCCTTGCATCTGGCACAGTACCTAGATCAAGCAGAGTCACTGTGTGCTTCCGAAACATCTTGCGAACCCCTCTTGTCGACAGCAGGGTCGCGACCTGCTCGCAAACAACCAACACGTCGAATACAGCTCTTCAATCCGGCACCAGAACGCGAACATGCGTCTGCAGCGGCGCAGCATCGCATCGCCCTGTGACAGGCGGTTGAGCTCTCTGCGCCAAGTGCTCCGATGAGCAGCCCAATCCCGCCGCGTTAAAGCATCAGCCATGCCGCTCGGCTTCCATTGCCTCCACGATGTTGATCGTGACGCAGTTCGAGGGGAGCAGCTGGTCGAGTACGATTCCGATTATTCCCTGCCTTCGCAACGCGATTTCTCGGGCCAGCTAACCTGACCGTCGCGTCGTAACAGTGTCGTTGCCGTTCACGATGTCAACGAAGACTCCATCGAAGCCTGGACGGATCCGGAATCCGGCGTGAACTGGCTGCAAAGCTTCCTCCCCAAGCAGATCCGTGTCGCAAGGGTTCTCGCATACGGCTACAAGTCGTCGATCTCGGCCCTCTTCGCGGACGATGCGCACGACGCAATACAGAGAATGGCGGAGTCGTTAGTCCAGGAATTGAGGGCGAACAGAAAACTCGCGAAAACCCTCAGGCGCCCTATCATCTTTGTTTGCCATGGTTTTGGCGGGGTGCTCGTCAAGCAGAGCCTGGTATACTCTTCAACCCGGACAGCGCACAAGGTCGCCCATCTTTGGGATCAGTTCGTTTCCACATTCGCGATAATGTTCTTTGGCACACCACATGCGAAGGTCGACAGACTGAACTGGCTTGACTTCGAGAGCACATCTCTACAATCGGAATATTCTATAGCAACGGGCAACGACAGATTGGGAATAACAAACGGAATAATAGGCAAGGATGAGTCCCAGGCCGCAAACACTTCCGACCAAAAAAGCGGGTATGGTGCAACCCACAACGCTCGCCACTGGGGCCGTGGTTCCGCAACCAGGAGCTTGACGATGAGCGACACCCAAGTATCTCAAATTGTGCATAACGAATTTCTCCCCCTCTCGAAGCAGTTTCATCTCTTCTTCTTTTGGGAGAAACTTCCAACATCCCTGGGCGGTCGATTTGCTTTCCTTGTCGACCCCAAGTCAGCGGCCCCAAAGATCGACAACACCGAGGCAGCTGGACTTCACGCAACCCACTTCGACATGGCCAAGTTCAGCACGACGGAGTCTTCGGGATACCGTACCGCCATTTCAGCGTTAACCACGTACGGTGAGAAGGCTCCAAGCTACATCTCTCGACGATGGAGACAGGCAGATGAGACCCTGGGACGGCTCAAGGCTGGCCAGATGGAGGATGTCTTGGGGCTTGGGTTCGATATTCATTCAGAAGCCCCCTTTCACGGCGCCGGCACCTCATCCCGGCAGTTTCATTTCCATGTTCCGGACGAAGGCACCCCAACGTTCATCGGTCGCCAAGATCTGCTTCGAGAGCTTCGTAGTGCCTTCTTCCCCGATGGGTACCCGAGTTCTATCTCCGGCCAGAAGTCTCTCGTTGTTTTTGGCATGGGAGGATCCGGGAAAACGAAGCTATGCTCGAAGTACGCCTACGACAACAAGCATGAGTATGTTACGAATGTTCCATTAATGCGGGTACACACTGACAAAGTATTAGATACACCGCTGTTTTCACAATACGCGCTGCTTCCGAAGAGACTATAAAGGACTCATACTGTCGGATTGGAAGCCTCGCCGGGCTGGAGCCAACGGAGAGCGCCGGGAGACACTTCCTAGACCAGCAGCAAGAGCCTTGGCTCCTAATCATCGATAACGCAGATGACCGTCATCTCCAACTCCATCGCTTTTTTCCCCATGGAGGATCTGCCCACATACTCTTAACGACGAGAGTCCGTGACTTTGGCCAACATGGTACCCTCGGATCCATGGAAGTTAAGGGTCTCCAAGAGGCCGACGCCCTCCACTTGTTGTTGATCAACGCCAAGATTCCTCAGCCTTGGGATGCACCAACAACCGAAGCGGGGAGTCTTATCGCCAAAGCGCTTGGGTACCTTGCTCTGGCCTTGATCCAGGCTGGAACTTGTGTGTATCGAGGCATTTGCAAGCTTGGGGATTATCTCGATAAACACTCTTCAGCCAGGCGCAAGCTTCAAGGGAAAGTAAAACCACCAAAAGGCGACTATGTCCAAGAGGTTATCGAGGCCGTCTACTCAACATTCGACGTATCCCTGGGCGTGCTACAGAAACAAATGACTGTGGTGAGCCAGGATGCCTCGGAGCTTTTGAAGATGATCGCGTTCTTTCACTTCGAGTTCATCCCGTTGGAGATATTCGAACGGGCAGTCTCAAACCGCAACAAAATCCTCCAGGGCGTTTCCCCCACCTCGTTCAAGGAAGGAGTGGTAAATGCCATCGTCCGCCGCATCGAGCCATCACAACCACTTCCGAGCTTTTTGAGGGCACAGGGTGGTGAGTTGGATAAGTACCGGATCGACTACGCTATTGCCGAGCTACAATCTCTGTCTCTCATACGCCGCGACGCCAACTCCATCTCTCTGCACCCGCTGATTCACTCTTGGGCAAGAGACAGCCTCACGGCGTCCCGAAGATTTCTGTGGGCTTCTTTGGCATTAAACACGCTTTCGGAATCTATATCTCTTCCCCCCGATGGTAGTAGCGAGTCCGATGGGGAGTTCCACAGGGCGGTTGTACCGCACCTTGAAACCTGCCTAGCGGAGAACGGGAATCCAGTGTCAGAAGCAACCGCTGGCATGGGAAAGGCACGGTTGCAGATATCCAAGTTTTTACAACCAACTCTGGTCTCAATCATCGGTGGCCAAGTCCGAGCGCATGCGAAATTTGGATGGGTGTTCGCGGAGCGCGGACGGTTCGAAAAGGCAGCTATCCACCTTGAAATTGTTCATGATATGCTTGTCAAGATCCTCGGCGAAGAGAGCCAAAAGGCAATGAGTGCGGCTCTGGGACTGGCAGGCGTCTACTGGGGCTTGGGTCGACTGGAGGAAGCAATTACCCTCCAGCGCGCCGTTGTGACCACAAGGTCACGCATCTTCGGTCCCACGGACGAGAGAACACTTCAAGCGATGGATCAGCTCGGACGGTCATATTGGCTCCACGGCCAATACAACGAGGCATTAGAGCTCCAGGAAACAACGTCAAAGAGGTTGAGCGCAACACTGGGTGAGAAGCACCCCCAAACTCTTTCGGCGCTCGATAATCTTGGGGTCACACTCGGAGCGTGGCATCGATATCGCGAGAGCCTGGAGATTCATCAACGTGTCCTCGCCGCCAGGACAGAACTCCTTGGCGAGACACATCTCGACACTCTCACCACAAAGGGGAACCTTGGGATGGCCCTCCTTGACCTTGGCCGGCTCGAAGAGGCCAAAGCTGCCATGACCGAGCTTCACCACCAACGGGAAAAGCAGCTCGGCAAAGAGCACCCTTGGACTCTGTGGGCTGTCTGTTACCTCGCCAAAATCAACACGCAGTTGGGCCTCCTTGCAGAAGCAGAGGAGATGCTCAACCGGGGAATCGAAGCTGGCGTAAGGAGTCTCAGCGATGACCACCTTGGTGTTCTCGTAGGCCGTGGAACCCTCGCACTGATCTACGCCTGGACGAACAGGCTTGAGGAAGCGGAGAGGTTGACAGTAGACACTATTAACAAAATAGAAAAGACCCGTGGGATATCCCATGCTGACTGTGTTTATGCTCTTTGGAGGCTGGCAAGGCTATATGTTCTCATGGGTCGTCCCGAGCGAGCAATTGAGACTTGCGCGCTGGGAATCCAGAGGGCGGAAATGCGACTTACCCGGAAGCACCCGTTGGTCAAAGAGCTGGAAGAGCTGATACAAGCACTCGAGGGTCTCTCACAAGTGGTTCTGGAACTGAGAGAGCAGAAGAAGGATTGGTCGAACACGAAGCTCACCGCCTCGCTGGCTCAAAGTTCGGGTAGCACAGACTCCAAAAGAAGGGACTTGCGCCGGAGGTTCCCGCGTCGTATCTCGGAAGTTGGGAAGACAGTAACTTGGTAGAACAAAGCAGAGAAATTATAGGGACCCCAGTTAGGGGGGATTTGCATAGGTAGGTAGTTATGAACTGGGACAATGCCTTTTTTCACTACCCCCTCCGTGTCACCTGCTCTATAACCCCATACAGGTATCCAAACTCAATCCCATTGGCAACCTTGTGGCTAATGCAGCAAGGCATGTATGCCTTGCAAGCTAGGTACCTAGTTGGCAGGCCCTGCCTGCATGATGGGAGGCCGAGTGCATTGGAATGAGCCTCTTGAGAACGCCGGAAGGCCTCAGGCTCTTGGCTAGAAGGTTTTGCGGGTTTTGGACACTTTGGATGAAGCATGCATTTGCCTTCATCCCTTAATGTCAAGGCGAGGGTTCTATCTCACCAAGTCACCCCGCCGTTACACACCGCCGCATTTACTCATCCCGAAATTGTGCTGTGTTGGAAGCAAGACCCATGGAAGTCTGTGTCATCCGACCGCCTAATACACGGCGGTGACGATGAAAAGACGGTGACTGGTGGCTGCCGAACCTCGGAGGCAGTCACCAAACCCAGCCAACACCCACCGCGACTGCCTATAAAATTACTGCCACATCAGGTCGCTTCAGCAGTAAGGAAAGAGGTTTCGAAATAGATCAGCAGCTGGCCCCACCACGCTCGAGCTATTTCAGGCAGCCAGACAACCCCAGGACCTTTCACCTCATCAAACCTCAGTACAACCACCTCCCACCAGACATCAGTGCGTTCCCCGGCTTGCAGCCCCCCGAGGCCTTCGTGGAACCTGGAAGCTAATAGTGGCTAGGTAGATATCTATCTTCCATCATGGAGACTCACAGATTCCTACGAACCCTACTAGCCTTCCTCGGCATTCTCGCAATGGCAGCATGCACACCTGTTTCGCCGCGCCCGGAGACCTCCGAACTCCGAAGCATCGGCCGCACCCTCAAGAAGCGCAACAACGATTGTAGCGACGCAACTTTCAATAACAATACCGCCAGTTATTCTGCTCCGGTTGCCGATTGTCAACAAATGCGCAACAACATCGTCGGGAGCGGCACCTGGACTCTCCAGCCCGGGGAGGCATTAGTCGTGATCAAGTACGGGAATTGCTCTCTCTCGATGGGGAACCAGGCTGGGCCCGACTTCGTCTACGTTGGAAACGATGACCTTCGGGATCTCATCGCGGATTCTATCACAAAATTCTCCTTCGGTGACCAGGTTTCGACGTATGGGGATGTGTTGTGTCAGTCGAGCTTGGTGTTGACGAATCGGTGGGTCCATTGGCAACTCTTTTTCAACCCTTTCCTACCTCAGCCTGACTCGCCCTGGTAGTCTCCTGAGTCGTCGGTTCACGTAGCAGCATCATAGCAGTAGACAGTTCAATTCATCCCTGAGTTGCGAAGCAAACAGGATCGTCCTCGTTCATGCGTCATCTGAGTCACGGTGTCTTGATTAGTTCCATTATCATGTCTTGCGCGTCTTGAACTGAGTTTTTTCGGGCTGACAGGCCGTTACCGCCAGTGCCCCCAACAACTGCGTTCGGTGCCTCCGTCTTCGCGACGACCTGAGTCCTGAGTCGGCGCACACACTGACTGTCCAGGGGCTAATGATGCTGGCCAATGAGATCAGCCACTGGGGGAAATTTCCTGAGGGGTTAGATACGCCACAGCGGGACATTCCGTTGAAGGGCTAGCGCTTTGCATTGGCGCATCGGGGAAGACGCCTAAAGGGCCCGACAGGGCCTAGGCGGGAGGTCCAGGCGTTCCCGCCGCCGCCTTCACCAGTTGTCGTGGCGTTCCTCCCAAACCGGGGTGGCTCAAAGTCCCTCGCCCCCAAATTTCACATTTTTCCAATCAAAGCCCTCATCTATTCCCCGCACCATCCCCGCGGTTTCCCACTTGATCTGTCCCCGTCGACGGTTACTTACCACGAGAGCGCCGCTTTCGCATCGACAGCGGTGTCAGAAGGACAAGGAAACATGTCAGGCGCAGAACCCGGGTCAAAATCGCCAACATCACCGGGGAGGAGCCCAGGGGCGCAGAGCGGTGACGGCGAAGAACAGAATGCCACAATTGAAGTCGACGTCGTCACCGCCGACGATGGCGACGGTTACAGCACAGAAAGCGAAGGCACATTCGCCTCCACATCGATCTCATCGACAGTTAGGGACTTTGTTTTTGAGAACAACCGGAGATACCACAAGTACCGAGAGGGCGCCTACTTGTTGCCAAATGATGAGCCAGAACAGGAGCGTGAGGATATGAAGCACGCCATGGTCCTGCACGTCTGCGATGGCTACCTGCACTTCGCCCCGCTGGACAACCCACAGAGGATCTTGGATATCGGGACAGGCACCGGAATCTGGGCGATTGACATGGCGGACGAGTATCCTTCAGCAGAAGTCATGGGAATTGATCTCAGCCCCATCCAGCCAGCCTGGATTCCGCCAAACCTTCGATTCATTGTCGACGACGCTGAGTCCGAGTGGAGCCATGGCCCAAACAAGTTCGATTACGTGCACGCGCGCCACGTTAGCATGGCCATCAAAAATTGGCCGCGCCTGCTCGAACAAGCATACGAGTGCGAGATCCTCGTATCCCCTTCGATTCACGAGCTAACATTATGCATAGAGCGCTAAAACCCGGCGGATGGGTGGAACTCCAGGACATCCGGTTAGCACCACTGTGTGACGACGGCACAATGCCCGAGGACTACGCATTCGCCAAGTTCATCGCGACTCTGCAGGAGGCCCTGTCCAAGTTCAATGTCAACCTCTTGGGGATGGAGCGATACCAGGGCTTACTCCGGGACGCCGGGTTCGTCAACGTCGAAGAAAAGATCTGGAAGATTCCTATTGGATCGTGGGCGAAAGATAGCAAGATGAAGACAACAGGGGCATATAACCGAGCTGTCATGTACGACGCGCTGCAGGGCGCTTCCATGGGACCATATACACGTGGTCTGGGGTGGTCTCCGACTGAGGTGGAGGTGTTTTTGGTCGATGTCCGGAAATCGCTTTCGAACTCGTCGGTTCATTCGTATTACACATTTCACGCCGTTTATGGCCAGAAACCGGCATGAATGGGCGCAGCCAGTGTTTTGCAGGATACTACCGTATATCGGCCCGCAATATGATTACTTTGGCCGGATTTGTCTCCTCCGAGAGGTAGCATGTGGGTCGGAGCTTGCTCAGACAGGTAAGGACGAAGGATCACCAGACCCTGGCCTCCGGTGCCTGAAGTCGATCTGACACAGGAGCCTTTCGGATGCTTATTTTCATCCTTGCCGCCCTAAGTTGACGACGTCCGTCACTAACTGAGCGCTCGTTATCAAGTAGTAGTTCCAGCACTCGAAAGGGCCCCCGACTGAACTGGCGCTTACCTACATGTGGCCACTGCAGAAATTGGCCGGAATTCATTTAACCTCGAGTCACTTTTAGCTATGTCAGATATCTTATCCAGATGTTGTTTGAAAATGAATAGCATCTTCTGGGCTCAAATTACACACGACCCCAGCCTCGCAAGCTCGGTATTGCCTCGGGAGCTTCCGTTTCTATTTTCAACACACCTCGAACCGAAACTGTATGGCAGCTCAGTCACCCCCTTGTAGCAACAACAGCATCAACCTCACCTCCTCAGCTCCCCAAACGCAGCCTCAACCAAACTCTCTCCACACCCAGCCGGCCTATCCCCGGCCCCAGTCCAGAAAAACAGTCCCCCTAGCCCATTCTCTTTGACATATCTCGCCTTCATCCTCACCGTCTCCGGCACATCAAAACTCATGAACCCCTTCGACTCCTCCCCCGCCTCATCCACAAAGCTCGCCGACGCAGTCTGCTTGCACACCGTCGCATTCCTGACACAATTCGCCTCCAAATCGTGGTACTCCACCGCGCAGCACGCCCCCTTGCTCTTCCCGTCGAACGGCATCCCGGGGGCATTCACGCCCTTGAAGCACTGCGCGTATGCAGGAATTCCGAGGATGATTTTCTGCGCGGGAAACCCGCTGCGCACGAGGTACTCTACGCCTGCGGCGGCGGATTTGCACCCTGCGGTACTAGGGTTGGGGTACAGCTGGGCGTGGTGGCCGGCGGTCTTGGTCCAGGGGCCGGTGAAGTCGTAGGCCATTAGGTTGAGGTGGGTGAGGAGCGAGGAGAGGGCGCGGAGATCGATGTGCTTGAGGACGTATTCCCCTGTAGGAAGGGCCGAGGCGAGGTCGTACCTCGGCGCGGGGAGGACGGAGCGCAGGGACGTCAGGAGGGAGAGGTAATCTTGGCCTTGTTGGGGGGTGGAGGGGTGCTCCCAGTCGACTGTGGGGGCGTTAGCGCGTGTGTCTTCGTATCGACGCTTGGCGGGAGGGACAGGGGGATCGGGAAACGGGGTAAAGGGAAAAAGGGGCAGGTTACTATCTACGCCATCGAAATTCCACTTGTCAACGAAATCTTTGACGTGGCGCGCGAAGTTGGCTCTGGCGTCTGGGCTAGCTGCTAGGGCGGGAAACTCGGCGCTGCCGGATCCGCCGCCGATGGAGATGAGGGTACGGATGTGGGGATGTTGCTGCTTGAGCTTGGCGAGAGCGGCGAGACCGCCCTTTTCGCCGTCGGCGGGGACGACTGTGTCTGCGCGCTCGTCGAGGAACTTTGAGGGGTGTTTGTTAGTTGATAGAGTTGGGAGAGGAGAAAAGGGAAAGGGAGAGGGGGTGATGACTTACGCGCAAGGAGCCGTCTTCATTGACTCTGGGGTTGACGTGGTATGTTAGAAGGTTGAGAGACGTTGAGATGATTTGAGATTGGGCACGACTCACCTGATGAAGGCATACAGGATGTGTGTGATGCAATCGACGTTGAGTGTTGCAGGTGTCACACCCTTGTAGATGCGCCATGACGGGTAGTAGACTGCGTTGATAGCACTCATTTTGATATTTCGAGAATCTGTTGTTTTGCTTGTTGCTTGTTTGATGAAAGATATTCTAGTTTGGGTGTGATCTTGAATGGGTGTGTTTGCGGGGAATGATGTCCCAAGCAGAATCAGATCATGATGCAGGTCAATTCGTAAGCATGGTGGATATGATGTTGCCCACTAAATTAACTTGAAAAGATCATTGGCTGCTCTATTTGACATCATCCCGTGGGAGAAAAGTCGGGCGCCCCGCAGTATTGTCTTGGATCTCCCCAGCTGGCGACTCGACGTTAACTGACGTAGCCAACATCGCGACAGGCACCACAGAGAAGATCATACTTTAAAATATTTCTTTTATTTATCCAGTAATTCATTCAAGGTAGAGTTTCCAAGCTACCACATCATCCAACCAAAATAAATCTTTTCCCATCCGTTTTCCCCTCTCAACTTGAAGTGAAGTCGGTTTATTTAGAAATTCCGCCAAAAGAACAAGTGATACCAAATTAAGATCCTTGTCTTCCTCAAACAACTTTTGCACCTCGATTACTAATGGATATATAACACCCGAAAGGGAGAAAAAAAGGGAAGAAAAACAGGTTCTTCCATCATGAAGGGTCCCCAAAAGAGCGAGGTACCCCATCCCCACAAAATCGCCGTTTCCAATGCAATGCAATGCGTAGTTTCGTTCGACAGGTGAACCAGAAGATTAGACCTCGTCGACGGACGCGCTCGTGAGCCATTTTATGCCATGATCTATCCAAGCCGTGACGTGTGCCCTCCGTGCTGTATTTTTGGTATTATCTGCGGCCAGTCCTTGCCGATCGCCAACAAAATTTTGGGATGCGGCGATTAATGGCACCTGCCTCCCTCCTCATCATCGATAACCTCGCGCGTCTTTCCCCACGTGATGTCGTCAGAGTAGTAGATGGAGTAGATCCATATGAAGAAGTTGATGAACGGCCCGGCGATAATGTGCATGACGTAGCCGAGGACGTACTGGACCCGCTCCATGAAGTTCCGGCAAAGCCAGAAGATGAGGGCGAAGGAGTACAGCTGGGTGTGACGTTAGCTTCACAGGTTCGGAGAGAGGGTAGATGGCTGGGGTTGCTGCTTACATATTTGATGCACAGGAGGGAGAACAGGGCCAAAAAGGCAGGGTCATAGAACAAGTCCTTTCCTTGATGAACGAAGGCAATGATGAACTGGGCAATGGCGGCGACAGTGAAAGGGGTGATGGCCCAGGTGATGACGGTGACGGCAGACAGAACACGCTCGATCCAGAGAATGCCGGGACGGAACATCATTGTGAACTGGTTAGAGACGGAACCCAGGGACCAACGCTTGCGCTGCGACAAGAAGACCTTCCAGTTTTGGGGAACGATGGTGAAAGCCTTGGCACGGAGAGCCTGGGCAGTCTGAGTCTTCGGGAAGAGGGAGAAGAAGGTGGTGGCGTGGACGGAGTCCTCGGAGTAGATGCCCATGATCTGCGTAGTCATCGTGTCGTTGGGCTTGGGGCAGTATCCGAATTTCTCGCGAAGGATTAAATCTCCAAACGTCTCCTCGGTGACCTTGATGAGCTGACAGCAGCCGGGCAAGCAGTTGACCTTTCCGGTGACGACACTTTGGAATGTTCTCCGCAGACCTTGCGTCAGAGAGTACTCGAAGCCTTGGTACATGGACCAGATACCCCAATCCCTACCATCGTAGTCGACACAAACGTGACCGCAAGAGGCAACCAGCTTGGGGTCATCGCGCAGGACGTCGAGCATCTCGAAGACACAGTCCTTGTCGAAGACTGTGTCAGCGTCCATACCAGCGAGCAGGTCAACCTTCTCGAGGCCGTTCTGCATCAGACATGTGCCCATATAATCGAATAGCTCCTTCTTGAAGATCGTCTCCATGTTGCCGCTGCGCTGGTTGTAGTGGTACAGGAAAGAACGCGCAAAGCAAAGACTGTCTCGCTTGCCCATGTTCTGAGTTTTACCGATGAAGAGATAAGGGATGGTCTTGTAGTAGCCGTGCTGTACGTCGACAGACATGTGCAGGCCATCATGGGCACGGTAGCCGGCCTCGAAGTGAGCGAACTGGCCAGGGCCGAAGATATCCTGGAGGAGATACTCCTGGGTCGTCTTGTCCATACCGGGTCCCTTGACGTTGCCGTCGACGACAACCATGATGAACTTGGGGTTATCTCCAACCTTTTCCTGGGCCGCGAGCGATTCAAGTGACCGGGTGAGCTCCTGGAGATTCTCGTTGTAACAGGGCAAGAGATACACCATGGTTTCGGGTGTCGCGGGCTTGTTGCTCTTCTTCTTCCTGAACAGCCCAATGATGAAGTTCCAGAAGGCCACTGCGACGATGCAGAAGATCATCAACACCTGGAAGGCGGTATTCGCGGTGAGGAGAACGATGGTGAAGTAATACGAGTCGTGGTACGCGACGGAGGCCCAGATGATGACGGCGTTGATGACGACGAGGCCGAGGAGCAAACCCCATTTCTGCATTACCAGCAGCGTTTTGGATGCACTCTTGAGCTCCTTGTCCGAGTCCCATTTCAGCTGTGCCTTCTCCTGGGAGATGGTGGAGATGAAGCTTGCGTTCGAGGCAACAGACTGGTAGGAGAACCCGGAGGTCGACATAGCCCCTGGAGGTCCTGGAGGCGCGAGATGATGGGGGGCTCCCAAAGCGCTTGCTCCGCTGGTCCTCGATCTCGACTATTTGCGAGCCATGTTAGAAGTGAGCTATTCGGGGGAGCCACGGTAAACATACAGTGGCAGTAGACACCGGTCGGCTTTGAGTCGGAGGCGTCTGTGTTGCCGGTACCGGTGCCGGTGCACCGGTGGCGTATGGGGACTTTTCGCTCATCTCAGGGCGAGTTGGGGTCATGGCCTTCGTTGTGAGGGGGATGCTTTGGTCCTTGACGGCCATCTCGTGATTGTGTGACAGGTGTCACAAGCGCATTCTTGGTAGTCCAACAACTGAGCGAAAGGACGATGACTCTGTGAGCACCGAAAGCGAGTGTAAAGCGCCAACGAAGGTCTGAGCGAGTGAAGACCTTACGAAGGGCAAGGCGGGATCCTGAAAAGGCGTGGGGGAGAGGCTCAAAAAAGAGTGGAAAGCCGGGCAGAAGGAAAAAAGATGTGCGGACGCGGGGGAGGTGATCCTTCGCGTGAGAAAAGTAGCGTCTCCCGTTACGTGACGAGTAATGGGGAGACAATACAGGACAGCGCTTCAGCCCCAATGCAACAAGAGGACCAATATTGGACGAACACCAGTCTGGTGGTCCGGCCACGATCGTGGCATTCTAGGTGGATTCCAACCGCAGGGACCCCCTTTGATCCTGCGCCGTGGGTCTTGGAAGCCATGACTGGATGGACAGCTCAGGATACCGAGATGGGGTGAGATGTGGGGATCAGGCTGGGCATTGGGGCCGGCCTGCCCAGCCGTCGACATACGGGACATTGGGGTTTGTTGCTTGCTGCTAGCCGACGAGCCGAGGAAGAAAAAAAATACAAAGAGAGAAAGCGGTTAGCGACGAAAGTAGAATGCAGCTGAAGCGTGGCGGTCAGGGACGATGCCGGCTCTTGGGACTGAGCTGGCCCACTATGACGAGATCGAGGCTGGGCTACCCTAGCCTTGGCGATGCAGTGCTGGCGACTTCATGCTAGCCTTCAGGGATGTGGTGTGTGTGGGGTTTCCACTACGAAATTTGACAGTGGCTTCCCTGTGGAGGCTCTTCTCGAAGCGGCAGGGCTACCGTCGTTTTCGTAACGTGCCTAGTGATTCTAGCAGTAGCTTCCACACCGTGCGTATGAAAAAATCACCTCAACGTCTGACAGAATGCCGGCATCCGCAGCCCTTTCAGCGAGATCTTCCCGGGTTTTTCCAAGTTCGAGCGGCCGGTGGCGTCGAGAATGCCAGCGCAAATTCTCCCCTAGCTTCAGCAATAACAAAGACATACGTTGACTGGCCGGTTCGCGAGCTGAGGAACACAGCAGCAGAGCCTAGAACGTGATCTATTGATTAGCAAGGCCCTGGGGGAAAACTGGAGAGCTGAGGCTGATCTTTTGTGATGATGTGGCATCCGCTGGGTTAGGCCAGGGGCTCCCACCGCATGTGCTCGCTCGCCTAATGGAGGCTTAATATCCCCTACCCTCCTCCCTTCTTGTCATGAACTCATCTTCTAGCGTCACTCTCGAGGCTTTTTACCTTTACATCTTCTTCCTTAGCCATGCCTTCAGCCTATCCTTCAAGTCTGAGCCTCAGCAAGCAGGCAGGTCTCTCTGGGGACTGGTCCGGCCCCAGCACACCACTCTCAGCCAACACCCAACCCTCGAGTGTTGACGAAGATGCCTCCTCCCACAGCTCCGCAGACTTGAGTCCGGCAGAAGCACGTCGTCCCCTCGTTGCTGTGATCGGGGTTGGGTATGTCGGCGAGCACCTTGTCGAGGTGTTCTCATCCCACTACCCCGTCGTTGGCTACGATGTGAGCGAAAAGAGAGTTGCTTTCCTCAAGCAACGCCACACAGAGTCCGGGAACCCCCAAGCCAAGGTTGTCTTCACCTGCAACGAGGCAGACCTGAGCGAGGCATCATACTTCCTCGTCTCCGTCCCCACACTCCTTCAGTCCAACGGCGAGGTCAACCTCACCCACCTGAAAAGCGCCATCGCAACCGTCTCGCGGAATGCCCGCCCCGGCTCCACCGTTGTCATCGAGAGCTCAGTGGCGATCGGCATGACTCGTGCGCTCCTCGGCCCGCTTGCGCTCTCCCAGGGGCTCTTCGTCGGCATGTCACCCGAGCGCGTCGACCCCGGGCGAGTGAGCCCGCCGGCAAAGTCGATCCCCAAGGTCGTGTCTGGTCTCGACGACCTCGTCCCCGGGTCGCTCGACCGCGTCGCGCGTCTCTACAGCATGGTGTTCGAGCGCGTGGTCAAGGTCTCCAAGCCCGAGGTGGCCGAGATGACCAAGCTGTACGAGAACTGCCAGCGCATGATGGCCATCGCATACGCCAACGAGATGGCCGACGCATGCATCCCGCACGGCATCGATCCCTTCGAGGTCGCCGCCGCTGCCGCAACAAAGCCCTTCGGCTATCTCCCGATCAACCCCTCGATCGGCATTGGCGGTCACTGCATTCCCGTCAATCCCTTCTACCTCTTCTCAAACTGCGACTTCCCCCTTCTGCGGGCGGCAACCGAGAAGATGGCGCAGCGCCCGCTTGAGATTGCGGACCGCCTTCTCCAGTCACTCGGAGAGAAGCAGGTGTTGTTCTCGGCGCCGCACAACCTCCGCCCGCGGGTGCTTGTCGCCGGCATGGGTTTCAAGGCGGGGCAGTCACACATTGTCAACTCGCCGGGCGTGAAGCTCGCGATGGCGCTGGCTGCATCAGGCAAGGTCGACGTTATGTTCGTGGACCCGCTGGTCGAGCAGTCCGCCGTTCCCGGCGTCCCTCGCCTCCATGAGAAGCACTGGACGCGCTCGATTCTGGATTCATTCGACAGCATCGTCATCGCGACACGACCGCCAGGGATTGACTTTGACGTGCTTGACGAGCTGCGCCAAGCAAAGGTGGAAAATTGGTGCAAGACTGTTCTGATTGGTTAATGGGTGGCCGGTCGTACCACTTAATGGGCGCGGGTGGGGCGGGACGACGGGAGCTAGGAGGCGAATCATAATGCGAATTTAATGGGTGCTTGGGGGCTCTTTCCGTCCCATGGGGACGGTGAATCACACCGATCCTGGCGGGCTTTATGTCTCACGAAGTAGCTAGATATGTACATACTTCTTACCGAGGTGCTTGGGGGCGTGGTTTTCAAACGAGGCAAATCGTTTGGGGTAGAATTTGGGAATCGCTTCAACTTGATCGGGCTCCACAGTGAACGCAAATAGAACGCAGTGTGCCTTTCTTGCTTTTCAATGCTACCTTTGCACCCCAGCGCCCATCGCGATCTTATTCCAGCCCTCTCGCCACCTCAAACCCAGAATTCCGAGTTCCCCTGCAACTAATGGGGACAGGAGGTCGACCGTGCTATGAATCTTGTGGCGCCGGGCCAACCCTGGCGGGCCCAGGGGGTATTGGGTGCCGGAATGCCACATCAGATCCTCGGCACAACCGAGTATTTGGGTTGGCCTGTCCCTGAATAGCCTTACCTCACCCAGCCACACAGTGCAGATACGAACACTGTGCATGATGTTACATCGGCACGTCCTCTTTGTCTCCCACCGTAGTAGACCCGGGGTGTCATCCCATGTTGGGATGGCCTCATTTTCAGCTCCGTTCTCAAGAGCAAGCGGCTCCTAAGCGGCTCTCAGAGTGGCTCTCGGGCGGCTGCAGAAAATGGTGCGATTGGGATACCTACGCTCGATGCCCTAGACTCTCCGCTCTTGGATGGAGACATGAGTTGCACCAGCCATGTTAGCGGCTCACACAGCCCTCAGATCCCTCTTGGGTCCCATCGTCCCATCTCTTGGCGGAGCCATAGCGCTGGGTCTAGGATCAAGCGTCCTAGTCAGTGATCACCGTGCTTATAGGTTAATTTCCATTATGGCTATCCACACGACAGGTGGCACTTGCCAGAGCGGGTTGATCAGATTTTGCTGGCCCACCAAACTGCTCGGTTCCCACTCTCGGTATAGTTGCACCCAGTTATTCAGCTGCAAAGAAAAACACTCGCTAGAGTCTTGGTTCTAATAGTTGAGAAACTATCCACTGCACATGTGGCACTTGTCAGTCTTGATGGAGCAAATCTCTCGGCCCAACACAAACCGGTTCAGTCACTCCGTGTCCCGGCGATGCACTCCACACCTACCTTTTCAAGCGCATTCACTCGCCCATCCATCCTGGCTACGCCGCAAGTGACTACTAGTACTGTTGATGAGCCTTTGCCGCCCGCGACTGTACGCTGATCGTGCTTTGGTTTTACTCCCACACGGCCCTATCAGTGTACCATTGACGGCCTATCCCGTCGTTACCGAATCTGAAAATGAAGTCACCGATGCGTAGCGTCCTCTTCCTCCAGGCTGTCTTGCCTTCGCTTTTTTTCCAGGCCACCGCCGCTGCAGATTGTGACTGCGGTTATACCACCGACGTGGGAACAGGCAGCACACTCAGCAAGGTCTTATTCACCGAGGCGTTCGAGACCGACTTCCGCCATGTTGCCGATCTGAAGCCGTCCGAGTGGCGTCCTCAGACATACAACAAGACGGCCGAGCAATCCCATGGCCGGTATGGACGCATGTACTCGAACAGCAGCACTGTTCCCGTCACCGAAGGATCTGAACCCGGCCTGGAGCTCGATGTCCGATCACAAGTCGTCGACGACATGGTACTCTCGGGCGAGGTAGCAGCGAAGAGGAAGGACTTCTACCATGGTACCTATCGCACCAGCGTCAAGCTGTCGAGCGAGGTCGGCACCTGTGCGGCGTTCTACTGGGTAAGACCCCCAATATTTCTCGTAAGCTTACGAATCAGAGCGTCTAACATTTACCCAACAGTACTTCAGCGATACCCAGGAAATCGACATGGAGTTCCTCTCGAAGGACTTCCACGCCGAAAACAACAGCTACCCCGTCAACATCGTGCTGCACTCGCAGGCCAGTGTCGCCACCGGATTTGACGCTGTCAAGGCTGGCACCTGGACGGTTGCTTACCTCCCCTTCGATCCCACGAACGGCTTCCACGAGTATCGTTTCGACTTCCTCCCCGGCGTCGTGTACTTCTACGCCGACGGCAAGTACCTGACCCAGATGAGCGGCGCAGCTGTCCCCACAGACGGCGGCAAGTTGCTGCTGGCCCACTGGAGCAACGGCAAGCCGACCTGGACCGGCGGCCCCCCCAAGAAGGACAGCGCCATGAAGGTCGAATATGTTAAGTCGTACTTCAACTCGTCCGAGACCGCTCAGCAAGACGCATGGCAGAAGCGCTGCCCCGACTTCTCGAAGGGCCAGACATGCGCTATTCCCTCGACGGATGGCCGGGAAACCTTCTTCAACCTCACTTCTGTGAACGGCGGCGCAGCTGTGACGGAAGCTCAGGCGGCAAAGGACAAGAAGAACAGCGGCTTCAAGCTGTCGGCTAGCTCGCTTGCTGTGCTTCTGCCGATGGGCATGGTTTCTGGCCTTTTGATGTCGTTGTAGATATCTTGACATAGACATTTCATGCAGAGGTGACTGCGTCGGCGGGACGGAAGACGATAACAGAATTTCGAAACGTTGACGTTGAAGCTTGAAAAGTCTCCATGCAGCTTGGCCGTGTCCGTCGTAGGCTCGGCAAGGGAAACATGGAAGAGAGAAAATAATTCGTCATCGTGCTATAAGAAGTTGCCTCTTGGTGTTAAACGTGATAAAACAGGCGGGTCTAGGAAGTCATGGGCGAAACGTTCTGAAAAATTAGGAGCGATGACGTCATGGCGTTTTCGGCATCGGCACGGAGACCCTGCACCATGTAGTCGTCTGCTCAGCGGGCTGGTCATTGGCGCGCGCACTCCTCCGCACACATGCATCTCTGCGATCGTAGAGGGCCGAAAAGTGCAAGAGGCGCCCTCTTTTGGTAAACTGTCGTAAATTGAAGGCTGGAGCAACTCTCCGTAATTCTCTGGCGCCGATTGTCTCTGCTTTCCCTTCACACAGCCAAACCCCAATTGGGTGGGGTGAGACCGTTATCGATAAGTTCCCGCCATCCTCAAGGTTTCCCGACTTCCTCCGCTCCGCACTATCTTCCTCCCAACCCTCGGCATGAAGATGGTGTTGTGGGAAAATGCCGCGCGGTCCGAAGCCAACCCTCTCCTTGGGATTCTCTTTTCCCATCCCCGTTATTTTTAGTCGTCCCCAGATTGAGGGCTGGGTGCGGGCAAGTCTCTGAACGAGCTGGGAGACTCGCTACCAAGCCAGCGCGATTGCTCCCCCCGCGGCCAAAGCATGTGAACCATGATCGCTGATGGTCACGAAAGTGTCTCGTTACGTGTTCCGCTCTACTGGCTGAATCACGAGGGCCGCGTGAGATGGGACCTGCGCGACGCGATCTATCATCAATCAACCTGCTTTCTGGCCAGAGTCGTCTCAGACAAAGGGGTCTGCTGCCAACCGGAACGGAGGGAAAACGGAGCTTTGGAGCTTTGAAACGGCGGGGATTTCCCCACGTGGATGGAGCTTCCACCCACTCAATGTCCGTCACGCAACAGCGCATCCAGGTTCGTGATGCGTGCCTGACAGCACTCTAGGTCGGGATCGCGATCGTAGCGGCCAAGAAGATAAATGGCATAATCCTAATAATAATCGCAAGGGCTTTGGGATACTGCAGCGCCGGCAACTCCCTTTTGGGAAGGACGCCTGATTGCTCGCATTGCCTGGGATCCCATCAGTCATCTCCACGGAACACTGCTGTGAGCGCAGCGATTTGCTCGCTTCGTCCCGCCCGTCCTCAAAATGTCGCAGAGAGTCTCTCACATGCCTGTTCGAGTGTTCGAGCGTCGCAAGAAGGACCCATCTGTGGTTTGCGGGGTGCATGGGGGGCCCAACATGGCGTGCGCCTGCACGACCTCGGTGACTCACGTCACGAGAACTTGCATTCGTCTGAAGAGATCAAGCAAAAGGCGGTGGGCTGACATTGTCACCTCTCGCCAACTGTTGGACTTTGGACCAACACTCCGCTATCGCGGCCACACACGCCTGACGGTCAGCTTATTATCACCGGCCTCAGCGCGGGTCGCTCGGGTCGACGATGCCGTGACGCTTGCGGCCTTAGGTAGCCTCCACGGGTCGGGTTGTGCTTCGGTGTCGAGGTCTTTGCAGGTCGGGTCGCACCAACAGCAAGTCCAGATCCTCAGCCCTACCCCGCGAGCCAAACGGAGGCGACCCCAGATTTCCCTCAAACGGAGCTAGTAAATGCGGCTGTCGTGGCAAGCCGATACGGCGACTCGTGGGCGCAACATTGCATTGCTGTCACTTTCTGCGGTGAACCACGGAGCCAACTCATCATCGACCTCAATCAACCCGAGATGCTGGGCATCAACGAAATGTCATGACAGTCGCCACGGGTTGAGTGCCGTGCCGTGGTTGATGCCCTGGATACCTGAGAGGGGAAGCCGCGCCTAGACCGGGCCGTATGCCTGCCGTTGGCCAATCCTGACCCTCATACGATCCACACCGGCCCTGGCTCAGCTTGCCGACCGAAAGCCCCGATTTCACATTGGCTATCGAGATCCCAGAACCGGCGATTGTTCGTGGCACAGATTGGGTGCAGGGTCCTGGGCAGGCAGGACAGGCAGCGGTCTGTCCGCAAAGACCGGGCGAGACTGGTCGCCTTGCCCTGTCGAAGATGGTAGGACGTAGGGAATTGAGAGCAAAATGCCGCCCGAGGATTTGCACGTTCGGCGCCGCGTCTCAATGCGAGTTGCGTTGTCAGTAAATGACCAGGGCGGCAGCGATGGGGGCATTTAAGTGAGGCTCCTCCCAGATCGCATGCGCCCGCGAATATCGTGAGCGTGTAACCAACACTCACCACCGACTAAATTGCAGGATCGAACACTCGACAGGCGCAGCAACTCGACCGGCAGATACGATAGACAAAAGCGAAAGCCCAGGTTGACACCTTAAAGGTCTTCACCCATCCAAGTGCCCCTTTCGCATCATCGCTGCCAACGCCGCCATTTCGATTGGCAACCTTGCGAGCAAAATCCCAGACAGGGCCCATTAGATCAACCGTCTCGGGCCGCAGCGGGCGACGTGCACTGCCTGTCTCCATTCAGCGCCGACACGCAACCCCCAAACCGAGACTGCCGTGGCTGCCTGTCTCGGCCTGCCACTTGGTGATATCCGGGTTGCAGCGCCGAAGCTTTCAAAAAGGCAGCGACCGCCTCGAGCCAACACATTTCGCCATTCTGACGTGCGTCGTTGCAGCTGTCATCGGCGCGCGAATCGTTGTCAAACAAGAACATTTCGTCTGCGAGAACGGGCAGTTTTGGCCGAGCGGCGAAACGCTGGTGCTACCACGTCAATCAGGTCCGTTTGGGGCAACCCAGCGCCTCAGGTCAAACGTCATCCACTCCAAGTTTTCGGTCTGTCGCCTCGCCGCCGCCTGCCTGCTTTGGCCGCTGAACCGAGCGACCTCGGTGGCAGTGAGACTGCAACAAACGACTTGGCGGGTCTGACTGCTCGTTTGTATTTATTTACGCGCTGCCCAGCCGATCTGTGCTTCGCCAGGCTGTTGTCGCACTACATACGAAGTACGAATACTTTACACAAAGAGTGAGCCCAGCTGCTTACTTAGCGCCATCCGCAGGCAGTCAGCTGCAACCACAGCACCACCACACCACAGTCAGGCCTCGAGTCCGAGTCGCGCCCCGTGAATCCCACCACCTCACCTAGTCGACCCCGACTCCGTTATCTTCCGGCCTCGCCGCACCGCCGAGAATACGCCCTCCAACGCGCCCCTCGTCCGTCGACCGAGGTAGATAAAGGCACGCGCCCCGGGTTCCCGACCTCACTTGCCACACTCGCCGTCTCATCCCCCATCGCTCCTCGGCAAGAAAAGACCCCACCAATACGCCGCCGCAACCAGACCCTATATTCGGACCGTAAAGCGGTTGTGTGCCATCCCGCCGTCCGTTTTCGAGCCAACCGCCTCTCACCCCTCACCTTGCCACCACCACCAAGCTACCTACCCCGCGCTGAGCTTGGCTGGTAGCGACTGAGTCCGCCGAACGTTGCAAGAGCTCCTGACCCCAAACTGCGAACGACGCGTCCTCTTTCCAGCCACCGAGTTTAGCTTTAAGCATCAACGGCGCCCGCTTGTCTCAGCTGTCGCAAACACGCTTGTTTTGATTCTAAATCGACAAACAAGCGTCCATCGGTTTCCCGCCGTCGATCTCCCCGCTGTTTTGGATTGCGTGTTGCTCAAGCTTTCCAGGCCGCATCGGAACACGACCCACCACAAGGTGCTTGTCAAGGGACCCCTCACCGAAAGCATTCAGCTAGCTGTATTTAGCGGCTCGCCCCCACCATTTTCCTCCGCCGCAACAAAGCAGCTCCCTGCATCTTTGTCCTCAGACATAAAGACACCTGCCTCCGTCTTTGTCCGAGAGCAGTCTTGCCTTCTCTTTAATGTCCCGTGGATATTTTGTCGAACCCCCGCCAGCTTCGCCCGACTCCTGTAGCAGTCAGTCCAGTGCTGGGAAAACAGAATCTGCAATGTCATCGCCACAGAGCTCACCGAACGACCGGGCGGCCCAGCCCTACCTCCTCGTACCAAACCTCCACGCTACGGACCCCTCCGCCCGCGAGATCGATCTCGGCAGCCACGCATGGATGATCGCCACCGTCATTGAGGATGACGACCTTACATTTGGCGGCAAGCCACTGAGTGCCTGGTACGAGGAAGACCGAAGACGGCTGAGTAGCTCGGGCAACGACGAAGAGGAGAGGAGAGGACGCCAACGCGAGCGCGTTAGGATCGAGAGCCATCACCACCACCATGCACACCACCACCAGCATCCTCATCACCAGCATCATCATCAACACCACAAGCAGCAGCAGCCGCATCAACAACACCAATATCCCAATATCCCCAAGGACGACCGTCAATAATCTCGCTTGGACTTCCTGCGCTGCCCGTCTCTAGCTCTTGGCAAGCTCCGGGTCCAGTCTCGCCGCAGTCGGAGATACAGAGGACGGGCAGGTGTGCGACGCTACATGAGCACTAAATCAATGGTCTCAAGCCAGGCCACGGTCGTGGAACGGTCGTACAACATCGCGCTCCGAGTTAGCATGGCGTTTTTAGCTGGTTTTAAAGATTCCCGATCTCGGTCCTTGCGAAGACACCCGAGTCTCTCACCATTCGCCTCCTGCAAACAAATGAGGCAACCTCTCTCATCCCGCCACCTCGGCGATATGTACTCACCATTGCCACTTTGGTTTCTCCTCCGTCGCCCCACACACCACTTCACGACATTGCATCCTCATGGTACAGGACATGGAAGGCACTCATTGGGTTTGGTTAGCCGGTGTTGACGGCCCGTATGGATACGGATGTTCCGTTTTTAATAATGGCGTTACTATCCTTCACCCGCTTTACTATTTGTTGGGCTGCATGATACCATTTGCATTTGGTCTATCCTTTTGTTGGGAGGTTTTGGAATTTATGTGCTATGTGCTACGTCACGACTGGACCTAGATAATATCGGCACAGTGTTGGCGCGCTATCGCTGTGATGATGCATGGGCTTGGTATCAGGTCTGTTATGAACAGGCCTAATTGGGAGGAAGGTTTATGCTCTTGTTGCGCAGACAACATGCATCGGAAGCTACTTTGGTCAATATACCACATTTGCTGCAAATATCGTTACTGCTGGTGGGTTGTGGGTCTTGTAGAGCCGAGTGACATCCTTCGTCTGAAGCAATGACGCGAAAGGCGGGGATGGAGTTGTCTCGTAAAGTTCGACGGTCGCGTCTCCACCACCAGGGACAATGACAACCCCAAACATATGATGACGCTTCGACAGCGGAGAAGTTGGCTGTACTGTCAGTGTCCACGAAAGTTGCATCCAGTGTCGGCTGATTGCGGCAGGTTGTTGATGGCGATCAAAATCGCGTCGAAAATTTGCGTGTTGATCATAGAAAGGGCGCCATCCCCACACTCGCAAATCAATGCGCGCACCAACGATCGCTGTATTCGAGCGTGCCGTTTGCATCAGCCCCCATGACTGGTTTAATCTGATGTAATCGGGCATGCAGGCCACCTGCAAGGGGTGCGCAACCAATAACAAGGATCATCGAATCACCAAGTAGGGACTATCTGTTGTCAACATAGGACAATCTCTTCGTCAGTGCAGCATCATCACCTCCTCTCAACCAACGCAAACTATCTCACAACACAACACCGCCCGCACCGATCCCTCATGCTGCGGTGCGGCTAGCTGCGGGATGGCGACAGAGGCAATCGATTACCAGTCCGAAGCTGGCAGCCGTCGACCCAGCGTCATTCGACTCCCCGATTCGGGCGGCGGCGCCAATGGCGGCGTACATGTCCTGGAGCCCAAGCCCGAACCCGGCCCTCATGCGCCAATGCACCCCGCGCCCCCGATACCTTCCCCGGCCCCGGCCCCACAATTCCCTTCCGACCGCCGCGGCTCACACACCTCCTCGTTCATCGTCCTCGAGCGCGTCCCAACCTTCCTCCAGCCGAGCATCCCCTGGCGCGACCGCCTTCTCCACTTCACCTTCGCATGGTACACCGTCACCATGTCCACCAGCGGTGTCGCCCTGGTGCTAGCCATCGCGCCCAAGCGCTTCCCCGGGCTGTCGACCATCGGGCTGGTGATCTTTCTCCTCGACTTAATTTTCTTCCTGTTCATCACCCTTTGTATCTCCCTGCGCCTTCGTGCTGTACCGGCATACTTTCCGCCGGGCATTCACGCGGCCGAGCGAAGCGCTGTTTGTGCCGACGCTGTTGCTGTCGCTGGCGGCGATCATTTCGAATATCGCGGAGTACACGAGGTTGTTTCTCTCGCCGAGGATGGGCGGGCCGACCGCAAGGTTTCTGGAGGTTGCGTTCTGGGGGTACATTAGCGTTACCTTTGCGATGTCCATCTTGCAGTATCATCTGCTCTTCACGGTCAAGCCGGAACGGCGCCTGCTGGTCAGCTCCATGACGCCGGCGTGGATTCTGCCGATGTTCCCGGTCATGCTGGGGGGGACGCTGGCGGGCGGTGCGGCGAGGGAGTTGCCTGCGGAGAGGGCGGTGGCGATTCTGGCGGCGGGGCTGGCGGCGCAGGGACTGGGGTTTTTGGTGTCGGCGTTCTTTTATGCGACGTATTTGAGTAGGCTGATGGCGTTTGGGCTGCCGGCGCAGAGGCCGGGGATGTTTATTGCGGTGGGACCGCCGAGCTTTACGTGGTATGTGGCGTTTCTCTTTGTTTGGCGGTGCCTGGAAAGCTTTGTGAGAGTTGGAAAAAGGAGTGGTGTGGCTGGCTGCTTCACGGGGGAGCCGACGCTTGAGAGAAGACTGACTGACTGAATCTGTGTGGTTGCAGTGCCGCGCTCGTGGCCATGGCGGCTGAGATGCCGCGGATATTTGCGGAGCTATCCGGGCCCGGCGAGGCCGGGAAAGCCGGCGGAATTCTTGTGTCTGATCTTACGGGGACAGGCGATGTGGCGACCCTTGCGGCGGGAATTCGGGTTGTAGCTGTGGCATCGGCCGCGTTTCTATGGGGGCTCAGCTTCTGGTTCTTCACGTCGGCCATGGTGGCTGTCGTGGCAGGCATGCCGGATCGGAAGTTTCATCTGAGCTGGTGGAGCTTTGTGTTCCCGAACGTGGGCTTTACGATCTCGTCGATTCGGATTGGGAATGCTGTCGGAAGTCAGGGGGTGTTATGGATGGGCTCGGCCATGGCGGCTGTGTTGTTTGTGGCTTGGGCGTTTATTGGTTTTCGGTGCGTGAGAGCTGTACATAAGAGGGAGATTGTGTGGCCGGGGCATGATGAGGATGTTTGATGTCTCAGTCAATCACGATAATATCTGTGTATATATGAGCTGTGTCTGTACTAGATGTTCTAGAGTTCTTAATTCCGAGGGGTAAAACGGATATACTACTTGGAAGTGGATAAGTCTAATAACAGCCTGGTAATCTACGACGAATCTGGGCACATGAAATGTCCCTTTTCGTTCGTAATCCTGAGCTACGGTGAGCTAGGGCGAGCTGTGGCTGATGTATCCTAAGTTTTACGTGATTTTTCCCTAAGCTAAGGTGATCCCAGATACAGTCGCGGCACAAGCTTAAAGGCCCGTTTTTAAGCACCCCCCTCCCCTAGCTAAATTTTCCTTAAAGCGCCTAAAAGAGATTAATTACTATAAAGTAATACTTAGCCGTAAAGACCTGCTTATTCTTATACACTATACTTGTTAAACTATACGCAGTTATGGGTCCTTATAGGCCCTCTAGGCTTCCAGTTTAGAGGGTTATAAGCAGTACAGGGACCACCACTCTGGTGCGTACCCTCTAGTGTAATTCAAGCAAGGTTGCTAGGGTTGAAGCTGAAGCTCCAGCTATATCTAAAGCTTGAGCTGTATGCTGTAGGATGCTTGGTTAATTGAGGCTGACGATGGATAGGTAGGTAGATTCGTAGTGCCGATGCCCAAACGTGTGCTAACAACTCTTCTTCATCCTATTGATGACTACTAATGTTCACCTGAGTAAACGCCGCCCTTGTGGATGCTGCTATTTTATGTCCTGTTATGTGAAATGAGAACAATGTTTCCCCCGTTCTTTGTTTTGATTTCACGGACATTTGTAACAAAGGCCGATGGAGCTGTCGTTGATGTAACGTTAGCGATACCGGGCTTGTGTGAAGAGGGAGGAGACATAGCAAAGGTGACATACTGTTACCGTTCCTGTATCCATCGCTATAACGACTACTTGTTGAATAGTAGTTGCTTGATGAAAGCTTCGCCGGGTCTATGCTTAATGAATGTCCCCCGGATGAGGGAGGTGCAATAGCCGCCTGGTGGGAAATAACTGTAATTGAATTGGCATTGATGCATATTGTCGGTTCAGTAGTCGCGTGGTTGACTTCAGCGAATGTTGAAAGAATCTGTTCTTGTTCACCCTTCGTTGAACTAGAATCACAGTTTCCATGGCCAAGGTCTTTCTCGATGATAGGTTCCCTCATCATGTCCTGATCAAGTAGAATCTCCCCCGGTCCGGAAGTTTCTTCCATGATAGTAGGGACCACCAACCGCACACGTTGAAAGTCCGCAGGGCTTAGAGTTGAGGCCCTTTCTTCTTCAAGCGCTGGTTCCTCTGTCACGTCACGATTGAATGCCTCTCGAATGGGTGATACAATGCGGAACCACATGCCGCAAAAATCAGTTCGGCTGTTTTGAATTAGACTGTCAGAAGTTGTGCATGAAGTACTCAAATAAATGCGATAGACTTGGGGACACGTACCACTGAATCAAAACGCCTTCGGGGGCGTCTGTATGCGTCTGGCACCTGGGGCAAGACGTCGAAGCAATCTTCTGGTCTGAAAAAATCATGCTCATGTTGATCTTCATGCCCCTGCGGAAGCACACCTTAAGGGGGAGAGTTTGGTCGAGGTCCTTTTCTGTGATGTGCTCCTCGAGAGCGAACTCACGTCGGACCACCATGCCATGCCCCTTATGTCCCTTAAATCGAAGGCCGAGGAGGATAAAGAGGTCCTAAATGAGACTCGTCAACTTAAACTTAAAATGACTTGCTCTGCGTGTCAATGAGTTACCTCCCAGTCCGCGGTCCATTCTGTTGGAATGGATACACACGATCCAGTTGAGTCCTCCAGAGTAACGGGCAGTTCTCGTGTTGGGTCAAGACTGCGATGAATCACGGAATCGGCATTTGCCTGCTGTAAAGCCTGGATGATATTTCCGAGGATTTGGGTGGAGAGACTCTCGGTTTGAGTGACACTGTTGGAGACTGTGGAAACTGAGTTTGCAATGGCCGCCAGGAGGTGTTCATGGCCATTAAAATTATGGAAGATGATGTCGTTAGCTGATGCTAGTTCTTGTGCAAGTGTATTAATGCTAGCCAGTTGTTGCTGTGTTTGGTCGCCAACTGCTGTGAGCTGTTGCATGGCCATCCCCAGGCGGCTGGTGTTGGCTTGGATAGAGCCCCTTGTCCCCATGGTCAGCCAAGGTGGGTTGCGGCCAAATAATCGGTAGTGGTCCCTGAGACTTACCCATTTGCCACTCCAATAAGCACCGTGAGGTTAGCAACTTGCGTTGCAAGCCGCTCCCGGAACTCACGCAAACGGCCTTGTTCACGGACGCGAAATTCCAGCTTTTTCAAGGTATCGTAGACAGGCCTTCTTAACCCTCCAAATCCCAAACTTTTGCCGTATCTCGGAATGAGACGGTCCGAAATTTCTTGCATCAACGAGCAACAGTCGTCAGTGACAGACCTGATCCTGTTCTGGACGGCCTGGACAGAGATGCAGGGGGACTGGGTGCTCTCATGAAGCTAATAGGTCCAGGCAGTAGTTAGAAAGCTTGACGTGCGATATCTACTACCTAGTAGTGCGGGCCGATGAAACTTGGAATAACCCACCAGTGTCAGAATGTGGACAAGGTTGTCCAATTCCTTCCGTAGCTCCCTGTACTCTCTGGTGCTGCTGCCATGGCCAGTGCCGAGAGCCTGACCAACAAGCTGGCAAATGGCGATAAGATCGCCAACACTGCCGAATGTCCAGCTAACGTCCATCTGGGAAAAACTTCAGCTCTGTCACTCTAATCAAGGCAGCGGTTGGGCTCCAATGCTGAATGTTGATAGCAAAGTTGAGGAATCGGGGCGATGAGTTAAGAAAGGGGAATAACTGGTTGAAAGTCCCCGTTGACCTGCAATGAGGGGGTGAGGGGTCAGCCACCCTAGTGACAACCGCGTCAGTATTTTTGAGTGGCCATCAGAGCGTTGAGGCTGGGGCAGTGCATGCGACCCAGGTCCCAGCCTGCACAGCCAGGCTGCACCATCGGCCAATCAAAAACCTCCAGGTCCTAGGCCCACCAAAATCAGCTTGAGCTTCTTGAAATTGCTCCTCATTCGTGCACAGGAGGTAGCTCCCCGTGCTCCCATCAAGTCCCGGTGTATCTAAATCCGGACAGAAGCGCGAAGTCTCTGTTCCCACACCGGACGGGTTGTTATGTAAAATTCGAAAGGATATTCGCGGAGAACCATCGCCTCTCCGCCTCTCCAGGGGGCACAGCCTCCACCACAGAGAGCGGGACGATAGATGCTGGGTCTGAGCGCCATCCAAATTCGGGCCATTAATACCTAGGTCCTACCTATCTTATAGATGTCAATCACCGTCCTAGATCTCGGGCGGAAAATACCGTGCTCTAGCCTCTCCTTCTTTCTTCCAAGCCTGTCGTGTCTCCCACAGAAGCTACCTACCATTTCACGCCACTGCACAAGCTACAGTTATACTTCCGAAGGGCCAGGAAAATGGGGCCTGCAAAATCTGGCCAAGCTACTCGCCCACTCGTTGACGAACTCCCAACCCTTGCCCGGTCCGGTTGTTAGACTTGCGCTTCAGACGAATTCATTTTAGAAGGGCTACGCCAAGCAGCCGACGACTGACATTGCCTCTACTGCGGCATAATACAAGATGGGTTCCGTCGTTTTCGGCCCGGCCCAAAGCAGGAGGATATTGATTACATTTATGTCAGAAAGAAGGGGGTTCTGGCCAGAAGCCAGAACACCACGAAGGTGTGGATAACCGAGCTGAACGGAGCTCAGCAGAGCTGAGCTCTGGTGTGGGCATCCAAGCTGAAAGGAGCTCAGGGGAGCTGAACTGATGGTGTGGGCCACAATTGCCACACCATTTGCCACTATTCATAACTATAATAATAGGCTCTCTGGCAAAGCCAGAGAGCCACACGAGGAAGAGAATCACGCAGTTGCAACCCCTTCAATTCCGCAGAATCCAGAGTGCAGTGCTTCTAACAATTAAGAGTCTTATTCGCTCGACACGCCAATCGCTCATCGCACCGTTTGCGCACCGATTAGTCAGCAAACCCCACTAATAACAATAAGAAGCAATTCCGACTTGCACTCCTGGACTTTAGACTAACTGGTTTAATCCACCTATAAAATCTAATAAAATGAACACTAATAATAACGACAAGACTGTCTTTCTAGCCAGTTCCGAGGACTGGGAATTGTAGAACCTGCAGTTCCAAGCCCAGGCCGTAGCTGGAGGCCTGTGGAGTGAGATTTAGGGAGTGACCCCTTTCCTTAATAAACTAACGGCTTTAAACCCTGTACACCATAAGCATAAGACCCTAAGCCAGTCAACTGTTACGGCCAGGGGCAGCACGGAATCTGTGGCCGGCAATGACGACTCTGGCCTAACGATTATTATTGCAGATCTGACGACTAATAGCCTCCGTACCTACCAGATGGAATAGTTTATTTACAAAGCCAGTAAGAAAGAATATAACTAACAGTTTAAAGAAACTAAACGGCTAAAGCAGTGGATTTTGAAAACCACTAGCCTACACCTTTAACTTACCTCCTGTAATCTAATCCAGCCTATCACGTACTGGTATAAAGCCCTGAAATTACAGGCTGTAATCAGTGACGACGAGGCTCTTTATAATGCCTGAGAAGCTTACTAAGTGGCTATAAAGCTATTACTTCAAGCCCTTAAAGAACTAATTAAATGGTTAGACTCCTGGGAGCAAGCTATGGCTACGGCACAACGAAAAAGGGTTCCTGAGGCCCTAACTATTAAACTGGTGCAGTGACGCAACAGGGAAGAAACCACAAAGAAAACCACACCCACAGAACGTCGCAGTCGGCCTGGAAGGCCTACTCCCAGACTACTGGTCCCCCGATCGGAGGGATATAAATGCAATTGACGTAGAAAAACAGATTCGTACCTAGTATGGAACAAAACCTAGTTAGTGACGGTGCCTACCATGGAATAATAAAGGAAACGCGACCGTGGACTAGGTCATCTTCCTTCGATCAGAGGGCCAGAATGTCACTGGGCTTCAGATGGGAGGTTTTCGTGGTGAAATCGTTGGATGATGAATTGAAGGAAGCACGGTTCAAGGAACCGCGCTGCGCGGCCCCTTTTTGACGGTAGCACGCGCCAGAGAACGTATCGCTATGTATAAAAACGGCTACAGTAATATTACATACAGAGCCTAAAAAGAACGACAGGGTCAGCCTGAACAGGCGCCCCGAGTCAACAGTTAGTCTGTAAGTGTGCTGTAAACGTATTAGCTTGTTAACCCACTTGTCTGCAAAATTCTGTCACGTCGGTTTAAATGGACGTTTTCGTTCTTAAAAGAGGGTTTATCGTTGCTACTATCAGCACCTACGTTACGCAATCGGTGTGCCATTATTACGCGGTGCAGTTAGGTGTGTCGAATCCGATTCCGTTGTTTAACTGAGTTTTAGGGTTGACCTCGGCGTTAGGGGGGGTATCGAGATTCCAGCAAAGTTTTTTACGCTAGAATTAACTGCACTGATTACCGACGTAATACTCTGCTTATAAATAGAAGCCATGATAAATTTTGTGCGGTTTGAAGCAAAAACGCCATCGTGGTGGCTGTTGGAAATGAGGGTGTTGTCGTTTGGGGATGAGGAGATTGTGATCGGTAGGGGGTCGATCGGTTGTGGAGTCATCACTTCTAGAGAGAAGTGAGGATATTCAAGCGTTGCAAACAGCAGGGGCTCGACGGAGAGCAGAGGGAGGGATAAAGGTGACTACATCCCTAGTGAACAGCGTTATATGCAACTTTTGGGACCGCGCTGGCTTGTTTTACAAGGCCCTGTCCGAGTCCTGGGGTTGCGCCTGTCGTTATCACCACCGCGCCCGGCTCATCCTGCAGCATAGAACGACTGCAGACCAGGAAATTCAGCTCCATCTTTTCCACGACGGCCAGGAAGCGATTGCCGGGAATCTACCCAGCGCATGGCAGCACTGCCGTCTCAGGATCCGAGGACAAGGGATCGAGGAAGAAATATGTATTGAGCCTGGGGATATTGGACCACCTGCTCGGGCCATTGCCTTGGCACAGGCACCTGTTTCGCACCATCGGGTAGTCATGCCGATGAGATCTGCCATGCGGGGAGGCAAGGCCAGTGGCCACTCAGAACCAAAGTCGATACAAAGCATGACCTCCACTCGAGGACCGAAAATAGCGATCACACTCCTGCCCCCAGAACCTCAGGCGACTAGACGACTTGACCATGGCGATCAGAAACAGATACCTAACCTCTGCTCCAGCCTGGCCAGTATCAATGCCCTCGTCGCCCAGTGCGTAGGGTACCTCGAGGGACAGGAAACTAGGTACTACGTCTATCCCGAAACCGAGGGTTCAATCACCGTCGCAAGCCCATACACCACACTTGCCCAGGTCCTCTCACAAAAGTCACCAGTCCAGTTCAGTCGCAAGTCCAGATACCAGATCGCTTTCATCATCGCCTCGTCCTTTGTTCAGCTTAAGGGCACACCATGGATACCAACAACCCTACACAAGACAACTCTCGAGTTTCCACAGAATACCATCCCAGGCGCCGAGGCAACACTCGACATCGCTCACCCATATCCATCGCTCGTGGATTTGACCTCTCCGCTGCTCCAACACAGCCTAGTGGGCCTGACATGAATGCGATTAGGACGCTGGGCGTAGTACTGATCGAACTATGCTTTGGTAGACCCATCGAGGGGCATCCCCTGAGAATGAACCACGCCGAAGGAGGAGATGACCGTGTAGCAGCAGCACTAGACTTGGCGGCCGCAGTGACATGGCTAAGTGATGTTCAAGGCGAGGCAGGGTCGGACTATGCCGATGCTGTTGCGTGGTGTCTGACGGGGTGCGGGACCGCGGCTACCCAGAGGGCGTGGAGGCAGGAGATGCTGCGCAACGTTGTCGTGCCGCTGGAGCGGTGTTGCCAATGTCTCGTATGAGGCGTCAAAAATTATGTTGAATACGTCACGGAATAAACAGTAGGTATACTGCCCCTACATTGAGTTGCATTGTCAAGTTACTGCCTACCAAGGGGACATATGTAACAGCTATGCTCTTGATAGCTGAGTAAACAGACAGAATAACAAGATGGAATGTGCCAATTAAACAGAGTCACTGTCGCAGTCACAACCGGTGTCACCGCAACTTTTCTCCCCTTTCTATGCTCCTTACCCCCTCTGCCATGCCCAACGTCAACCCACCCACCCCTTCAGCCCTGCATTCATTATCCACACCATACATCACCACTGACTTTCCAGCAGCCATCAAAAGCCCCTCAACCTCCTCATTCGAGCCCGTCTCCACAAACAACCGCCCGTCAATGGCCCTCGCCGTCTCAACCGGACTCAGCGTCACCCTTCTCCCGAGACGCCAGTACCCCCAAAACGTCATCCCCGTAACAAGCACAGCAACGGTAGCAATGAGCGCCGAGACGTAAACAAACGTATAGTTTGTCTCGAATACCAGCGTGTCCCTCTGCTGCGTCGCCCGAATCGTCTGCCTCTGGAAGGGCGCGACTTCACCCCCTCTGATGCCCAAGCGAAAGAGGATGTCTGTTATGGAGGAAATAATGCCGTCCGTGGGGTCGTGGGACGTGATGTTGCAGAAGAGAGAGCTGATGAGCAACATGTCCTGGGAGTAGGCGTTCCCCAGGAGGGAGGGGGTCCATTCGAAAGTGACGTCGGTGAAGTTCTTGGTGGTGGTCCCGAGTTCGCGGAAGATGAAGGACGTAGAGAAGAGCTGAGAAAAGATGCGGAGGAGACCATTGACGCGCGTGTTTGCCAGGGGGGCGCCGGGGGTTAACACTTCAGGAATCGGGATGGTTAGGAAGGTTTCGCTTGCGTTTACGCTGGCTGAGGAGGGGCGAGTAGAGCTGGGTGGCTGGGAGAGCATGGAGAGTGTTCCGTTGGCGATCTGGATGTCGTAATCAACGGTGGCAAAATTAAACGCGCAGCTCGTCGTGTGGAGGATACCAGGACACCCGTCGGCGTATGACGTAATGTTGTCTGCCGAGAATCGACCTGTAAACCCGAAGCGTGACATGTTGCGGGCTGGATTGTCGTCGGCCGTGAAGAAAGTGACGTTGAACTGTAACATGTAGCCAGTTTGGGGTATCGAATCTGGCCGGTTAGTGATGCTGTAGCTCCTTCTGGACTTGTCAAACGTGACGTTGAGGAACGTGGCAACGAATCGAGGATCAGAACTGTTACGAGACTGCGACTCCAGTGCCGCACGTTCCCTCGCCCAGTCTCTTGGCTCTTTGGCCGTTTGGCAACCTCCAACAAGGCCAATACTCTGAAAGCTTCCGAAGCACTTTCCATTGCAGTTGGTATTGGCGATGATGATGGGTCTGCTAAACTGGTGGTCCTGAATGACGGCCCTGAGCTCAGGGGTGATAATGACTCCCTCTCCCGCCGTAGATATTTCGCCAAAATGAAGACTGGTATTCGTGGTGGCTGCGGGGATCGAAAGCTCTATTGGGCTGGAAAGAGAGACGGCTGTCACTGACGTGGCTCGCTGAAGAAGGGGGCCGATAGTGAGGCAGACGGCGACCGAAATCCGCGCCCAAGATACCCAGCTACCATATTGATGAGGTAGCGCTGTCAGGGCTGCCCAAAGGCTGCTGCCGGTTTCCCAGTTGGCGTGCAGGCGTGCCAGGGTAGTGCCTTGCAGAGCACTTGTCCACCACGAAATGATGGCGCCCTCATCCTGCGTGAAGGCCAAGGCGGCGGTCCCAACGGCTGACACAATAGCAAGGAGGACCGTCGGCTGGATCAACCATGCGGAGACTTCTTGTCCGTCAGAAATGATGAGGATGACAACGGCAGCCACAATGGCAGCAATGGCAAGACTGAGTGAGCTGATACCCAGAATGGGAAATCGCCTCCACACACCAGGTTGCCATGGCCGGATGGCCCCTCGGGCGGCCAAGTCTTGGTATTTCAAAGAGGTTGTGGGGAAGGAATCTGAAGAAGAACCCATCGAAGCCCCGGGGCGGCGAATGCAGCGGTGAGAGGAAATAGAGGAAACCCAAAAGAAAAAAGCAAAGAAGCAGAAAAAACAAACAAAACCAGTGACCAACACAACCTAGCGAACTGGGAACACGCTTCCCTTTAATTGAGCTCTCAACCATGCGTTTCACCAGACTGTCTGGGCCTCTGGCCTGCAGCCGCCACTTGGGCGCTTATTTTAGCTGTGGGTGGCACGCGCCTGGCACTGGCCTCTGGGCCGTCCGTCATCCAACGACAAGCTGGAAGAAATGAGAAAACGCCTAGCGTGGCCTCAGGTTAATGCTACCCTGGCCCGTTGGGCTGGCCTCCAATTGAACTTTTGCCGGCAAGCGGGGTGCGGGCCGGTAGTCCGTAGGGAGGATAATAAGCGATGGTGGGCCGACCGCGCTTTTCGCGGTACGGTAGCAACCGAGTCGCGCCACGCCAGCACAATCGCGATTTATTCCTTCCACACACGCTGCCCATCACCACCTCCCAAGGGAGCGGCATCGAAGAGCCTGAATATCCTTGGTTTACTTGTACTAGGCGCAACTGCGATGCCTGCGTTGCCATGACTCCTGTCGCGGAGTCAGGCAGATTGACGCTCTGAGCTAGGAGCATTTGTTGCCTTGCATCTCGCCAAGTTGTCTGTTTGGAATCACAGCTCCGGGGGCCACCGAGCAGTTTCGCGAAGTACTGGCGTCACTGGACGATCTTTTGGGAGCCCGGGCCTGTGTTCTTGACGTTGACAGTTTGTGATGGGGAAACGGTTGTTGTGGGGAAGCGGAGGTTGGTCGAGGGCCTGGGGTGATCGAGAGGCGATTAGATAACACCTGTGGCACGTGCCGAAAGACAAGTGCCACAGGCAAAGGACACGTGCATTCCACGTGCTTGCATCCCTTGTACATCTTCTTTTCACGAGATTCTGCTGTCCTCTGGGCTCCTAAATCACAAGTAAGAGACGAGCGCTAGCAGGTTCTATTGTAATGCAAGCGAAACGGCGATAGCGTTCGTTATCGTTTGGGAATTGTGAATGTGGCCGTCCGAAGCGGGGTAATACAAGGCCCGAAGGCTGTTTGCTGCCACACCTTCTGCATGGCACTTGTGTCTTGCGTCCTGGTGTGGTTGCACCAGGTAGACATCTGCTTGGGCTGATCTAGCTTCTCCTGACGGCCCTCACCGACAGTTTTGCGGTGAAAAATCAGGATGACCCAAACTGTGACAAGAGGCCTCTCATGCCTCTCCTTGTCGCGCCTGTCCTGCGTGATCAGGGCTGAATCCGCCAAATCCTTCCTCTAATTCCAACTCCACCAATTGCTCTTGTTTGCCACAACGTCAAATCAGGTACCGAATTTCGCCGCGCCGCATTTCAGCAGCAGACAGAGCGAACAAAATTTGTCGATGCCATCCCTCGTATCTGCGACGATCGTCGTCCAGCCACCTTCCGAAACCTCCCCTCTCCAGCGCTGGGAGCCCGCTCCCGTCCTCCACGTGAAGTTCACAGCCCCATTTCGCCATCGCACGTCGATCACCGCCAAGGCCAGCATCATCAACTGGGGTGGACAGGAAATTAAAGGCGGCCTCACTGCCGCGGGGCCGTATTTCGCGGTCCCGAAGTCTCCCCCCGCTATCTATGCCCCGACAGAATGGAATGCATATTACTGCTGGGAAGACCTGAGCTGCGTTGAGGCTGGAACTTACCGGTTGAAGGTTGAAGTCGAGGTTCCAGGGGTGGGGAAGGATGTGGTGGAGAGCCGGTTTGTGTTGGTGTGGAGAACGCTAGGGTTGAGCGAGAGAATGAGTAGTCCTTGTGAGTAATGTTGGTCCAAAAATTGACAAGAAGAAGCTAACTGTTTGCGAAAGCGGCGGATGAGTTCAAGTTGCTGAAACAGCTTGAGGAGGATGTTGGCAAGGGGCCGTTTCGGACGGTCAAGTACACCCGCACTGGTGGGCCGTCTTGGTGGATGTGAGTTTGATGTCTTCCTTTCTAGGAGGTATTCGCTAAATGTATCAACAGATCGAGGTGAAATGAGATGATAGCTGTTCGGGATTTTCGCGAGATATTTAAGACAGAGATACCAACTTGATAGCCTCAATACCCTTCGACTTCCAACTCTGTCTGATCTTGTCGTGACACCAATAACGTGCTCGAGTCAAGGATATCCCTGTCAAGACTCAAGAGCCTCTCCTCAATGTTCCAAAACTCGGTTCTTACCACCGTCAAAATCTTTACTATATTTTTGGTGTCCCTCACCAAACGGAGCAAATTCTTGATCAAACCCCACAAGTCGTCTCCTTGACAACTTTCTGGGCAACTGATCACGATGTGAACAGGCGCATCGCACTTATCAATGATCAGCCGTAGCGCCCACGAGTAGTCATCTAGTGGCGCATGTTCGGGGTCTCCTGTGTAATTTTCGGCGTGATTCCGTGAGATTCGGTGCTCAATCTCGCGCTGCTCATCAGCGTCGCTCAGGACAGCGGGGTGCAAGTCCAGAATTTGCGAGATCAGACCCTTCATGACACTTTCCATTGTGTACTCAGGGGAGCACATCTGATAAGCCACAAGACCCCCGGGCTTCGGCTGCTTCTGGAGGTGTGCAATGAGATCGGCTACGGCGAGAGAGAGCCATGACTGCGGTATGGTCTCGTCTTCGTGATTACAGCCGTGAAGGAACAGTAGGCTTGAGCGAGTCCTTTCCCATGCTTGGTATTCTGGAAGCCGTTGAAGCTTCTGCAGGGTCATCTGACTAAGTTCCCCAGGTGACTGGGTGGCGACGAGCGAAAGAAACTGTCGGTAATCGGATAGGTGATCGTCTCGGGCTCTCTTGCTGTCAGATTGGCGGCGATCTAGGAGCTTCTGGACCCGTCGTACCCTGTCGGTATTTTGACCGTCGGTCAGGACTGAGGGGGATGTTAGTGCGTTCGGGCAACGAACTCGGGTTAGGGAATATGCTCACTCTTTATTTGTTTGAGAAGCTCTGTGTTCTGCTCCGCTAGGTGCGCGACTCTCTGCGAAAGCAACGCTTCGCATCTGACTCTGATGTTTGTAAAGTCCTTGACTAGCCACTCGCTCATATCGGGGAACTTTGCAGGACTTTTGATGCTCTTCAGGGTTCTCGCTTTCGGGTGTTAGTTGTCTGCCCGCAACACTCTCTAGTCTCTCAATACTCACATATCCCGCGGCCTTGAAAGTACGCAGTTGCCGCCCTAGCAAATACAATGACATCTTTGTACGCGTCAGCGAGCATCATGGCCAGCAGCTCGTCGGCGTAGATTTGTCCGTAGATGTATGCATCTGGTAAGCGATCCGTTATTGTTTCCATGGCAGACACAATGGCTTCGTCGTTATCTGCCTTTATCTTGACTGTCTGTGCCATGTTAATGACTTGATAGCCTTGAGTGTAAAGGTTGGGGCTGGCCTACTGCGTAGAATACGGACAGAATCTTCGTAGCCGCTCCGCCATAGCACTCATCGGCCATCTTGGCGATCTCGACCACGCCGGAAAAGGCTTTGAGAAAGCGATCAAAGGCCATTGTAAACTGCTGGGCATCCGTCCTGGTTTTTCTCCATCCGGTCTTTCTCTTTTGGTCCCACCCGCACTGGGAATTCCCGAGCAGTCTCGCGTGCGCGGAGACATGGGCTTGTAAATCCTCGAGGCTCAGGGACCCTAGGTATTCTCGGAGCTCGGGTTCCTTCAGCTTGTGTTTCCCTGACGGTTTGATGCTAGAAAGCTCGGCGATGGTGTCCTGGCCGATGTCCGCGACGCCATACGCATTCGTCGCAAAATGCTTCGTTGCTAGCAGCCGATCTTTGGCCAGGCCTGCGTCCTCGCTGGCAAACCAGGCCTTCCATTCGATCGTGGGTTTTGCCTCTGGCATGTTGCAATTTCGTCGGTTTTCTGCAGCATCACGGTGGACGCTGCAAGCGCTTGGTGATTATTTATGCCGCATGTCCGCATTGTGATTTATTTGAAGGGGTGCGGAGGCCTACTGCAAGGAACTTGCGCAAACATCGGGCAGAGGTCACATATCACTTCGGACCTGCCGGGAAGATTAGCGCGCGCAAGGCAACAGTGGTCGGGTGCCTACTGGCCAAATGACCGACAACGACACACCCTCTCATGGTCGAAGGATTCTGCCGCTGTCTGCGGCTGAGCAGCGCACATGCACCAAAAATGGAGCGTATTTTCTTGGAAAATGGACGCGCTCCCGTCCTTCTGCCCTGGAGGTATGTGTCACCACAGGCTCCCTCGTTGGATTCCCATATGTAGTGATGGGCTTCGCTCCTTCCGAGCCTTTTTGTGGCAAACTTGAGCCCAAGATTTGCGAGCGACACACCGAGAAAGCCTCCTCAAACTGTAGTACAGAAACCCCAGTCAGTGAAGTGCGGTAAAAAGAGTCGCCAGAATGGTTTGTCCCCAATGTGCTTCGGAAATCACGGACATAGTCTGACAGCTGTAAGGATGCCGCATCCCAAATCCGCGCACTCGAGCAAAAGTACACTGCCCTGCTCGAAGCAAGGGTCGCCGATCTCGAGCACAAGCTTAGAACCTCCGGCCTCGATATTCCGACTACTGTATCTTCGGTATCCGCGAGTATTGTTCCTACTCCGGCTGCCTCCGTGGCCGGGCCCGAGAAAGATGTCAAGGCCGACAGTAAGCCGACCAGCGGAAAGCAGTCCGACAAGGAAGATAAGCCAAAAGCCGACGCTAGCACAAGCACCGAAGGCGAGACCTCGCGCTACCGCGTCGTGATCAATCGCCTCGACTCCGACAGCGGCGAGTACAAAGACACGCTATCCTTGAAGACTACTGGGGACGACGGCAAGAGCCAAGCATTTACCTTTCGCAAGCGCCTGCGGATGAAACGCGGACGCGACGGCGAGCAGTTTCTCAAGGCCACTGGTGCCGAGGTCGATATCCATTTTCCACCGCTGCAGATTCTGCTCGAGAAGGTCTTGCGCAAGTACTCCCAGACGGGCCCAACCAAGTTGCTGCAATCTCCCTTCGAGGGCTTGCTGTTTTCGTGGGATCGAGCCGCCAAGGAGGCTGATCGGATCGATTTCGACGACGGCGACAATGAGGAGGACGTCAAGCTTGCACGTGCTGACTTGAAGGAGCTCATGAAGATGGTTTCAACTTCATCTGGCGACGAGGCGCTGGATCGATATTTCAAGACCAGGGATGTCCTGAAAGACACGAAGACGATCACCTTCGAGTCCCTTTGGACTCTGTTCCCGCCCGGTTCATTAGTTGTGTCGAGCCCATTTTTGGATATGCCACAGGTGTTCTTCGTCCAGCAGTTCAAAACCGAGACGTACTACTCATACTACAACGAGTCTCCGGAAACCAATTTCCATGTTGTCGTATACAGCTTCGATTGGGACGGCAGCTTCTTCAACCGCGTCCCATACGAGTTCAAGATCCTAGAGTTTCAAGACAAGAAGAGCATCTTCGAGCTCCCCATCTACCCCATCAACATGCACCAGGCCGGTGATGACAGCACTCAGGATGGGGACAAGATCGAGAAACTCAAGGCCAGTCTCAGAGCCAGGGGTAAGCTCTACAGGAAATACTGCATTGCCGAGCTTGGCAAGCAGACGTTCCAGTATCGTGGCATGGCGTGCTACAAAGCAGGAAGCGACTTATTTGGCTCCGAGTACGATGACGCGAACGGCCCTTATTCCAATAGGAGAACCAAGAAGCCTCCGATTGTCAAAGCAAACGTGGGCGGTGTTGTGGTAGTAGACTTTAAGTCATTCCTCGAATATCAGCCCCCGACAGCTCCCATTCTTGGCGAACAACAGCGCTACGAAAAGAGCCTCGAGTGTTCTTGCAACGACTGCAAGCTGCACCGCGAGGATGTCTACCGATACAGCTGGGACAGGTTACCACGCGACCAGGAAATGACAGACGAACAGTATCTTCTCTGCCCGCCGAGAGTCCTCGGGTACTCTCTCAAGGACAAGAAGTGGATGCAGTTTGCAGTTGAGTCGATCGACGAGCCCAACCCGGCGGATCGCACCAATTTCGACAGGAAACTACAGCTTCATCCTGACCACAAAGAGCTCATCTGGAAAACAGTTCAGTCCCACAAGAAGATCGGCATAAAAGACTACACCCCTGGGAAGGGGAAGGGGTTGGTGATTCTCCTGTGGGGTGTTCCAGGGGTCGGCAAGACGCTGACGGCTGAGAGTGTCGCCTCACTCGTGGGCAAGCCTCTGTTCAGCGTCGGCGTTTCGGACATTGGACTTGAAGGTTCCAAAGTGGAGACCAACCTCCAAAAAGTGTTTGATCTCGCCGGACTGTGGGAAGCTGTGCTGTTGTTTGATGAAGCCGATGTGTTCCTCGAGGCACGGGATACGACCAAGTCGGACATCCAGCGGAATACGATTGTGTCGGTGCTGTTGAGAGTGCTCGAGTACTATGAGGGGATCTTATTCCTGACCACAAATCGGCTCAAGTCGTTTGACATTGCCGTGCAGAGTCGTATTCGTACGTTTATTCTTGCCTCTGACATGAAGGGTGATTCAACTAATTTTCACAGATATCGCCATCGAGTACGGCGACCTGACAATCGACCAGCGTGGGGCGATTTTCAACGAATTCCTCACCCAGCTCCAGACAAACCAGCTGGTTGACGAATGGGCCAGCGTCATGGAGTGGGTATCCGAGGATGGAAAGCACAAAGCCTTCAATGGCCGGCAGATACGTAATCTCATATCTACCGCCATGGCACTTGCCCACGCCGAGAATCGGGGGTTGCGGCGCAATGACTTGACGGTGGTGTCCCGGAACACGATGACTTTCAATGGTGCCTTGGCGGAAAGGGAGGCTATCTATCGAAATGCGCAGTTCAAGCCGCGGTATTGATTGGTAGAGCGGCTCACCAGTGGATAGGTGAGTTCACCAAGGCAAACCATAACTCGGGATATCGACTCGGGACTGGGGCGGCTGAGCGGACGAACGGGAAGGTCGGTGGGTGGAGCTGGGGCGGCAACGATTTCCCATGTTTGCCCCATACACATACACGTCGATAGACTCATCATCGCAGTAAACGTTGGCGGGCGATGGCGACGGTGCTCTTTCTCTTTCCATTTTTCTTTCTCGTTCCCTATCCTTGTCCCTGTCCCTGTCCCTGTCCATTGCCCCATCCCGGCTTGCGGGGATGCTCGGAGGACGGGGTGGTCGGTTGCCGTCGATGGAGGACAGCAGTGCGTCGGGCGATGTCATCGGCGCAGGCATTCCTCTAATAAGTTGCATCGGATGCGGTTGATGGTACGCCTCGCCGTAGGGCTGGTAGTACATTGGGGGCGGTCGGTAGTGCGGCGGGTAAGGCTGGTGGTACGTCGGCGCCGCTGGCGGTGCCTCGCTGTAGTAGTACGGGGCATAAGATTCCGGCACCGGCGCTGTGTCGAAGATGGCAGGCGGCGGGGCTTATCGCCTGAACGAGGAGTTGCCCAACTGCCGCTCTAGCGGCAGCGGTTGCCCCATCATCCGCGCCGGCGTCGTCTCTCGCCGCCGGATCGAAGTGGGCACTGCACCGTCGTCCTCATTGCGCTGCATCTTTTCCACTGTCGCTGACTAACGAATTGTTGCATCTCCAATTCGATCATCAGAGACTCCCATCTCCTAACTATGGAGGTCTTATATCAATTATATCACAGGTGGTGGAAATCGCACCAATCTCTCATACTGCCATGGTCTGGGCCTGCCGCTTCTCTCACCACCAAACCGAAGCATCCAATCAGCGACCAGAACGCGATTGCTTGGACACCGGCCAGTAATAATCTTGATATACTCGCTCCCGTGCGACGGCTGAGCCTGCTACCCAGCCACGAGATTTTCGATCAATTCACGCCGTTGCTTTGACTCAGACGAGACTTGCACACTGTTGGGTCATTGCAACAAATCACGTACCCCTGAGTTCAGCCCTAGGTAAATGCCGAATCTACCCCCGGACCCACGAGGAAATCGAATGACTCTTGCCCTACGAAGCTGAGCCTTTGTTTTCTAGACCGATCGGCTTGGCGTCCTCTCAATGCTAATGGGTGGCAAGCTGATTGGATCGCCCGACCACTGCATGTCACCACTGTGTATATGAAGGCGGCCGCGATGTGGAGGCGAAGCAATCCGCAGAAAACAAAGGGGTTCGTGCTACAAGGGAAGTGAATTTAATCTCTTAAATCCCGGATCGACTCCCACACCCCGCCCAACACTGTTGTCTTTTTTACTCTCCAATTCCACAACTTGGGAGCATCGCCTACATCCGCCTCTACACACTACCTACCCTTGACAAATACCATCGACATGGCGTACTTCATCACCCACGCCTTTTTGGTTGCCACCGTGGCGCTCAGCATCACGGCCATGCCACTCGGCATATTCGAAGATCCTTGCTCCGGCTTCACCTGTCCAAAGGGCCAGCGTTGCCTGGCGCTCGACGACATGCTGTCAGAATCTAGCACTCATGGCCAATTGTGGTGATTGTTGTGTATTGTTGTTCTGTGGAAGAGAATCTCTGGCCTACAGGGTCCCCTATTGCCAAGCCGGCTACTTCCGCGAATGGCTCCAATTGCTTATATAAGCTGACACATGCCCAGATGCCATCCCATCCTACCCACTCCAGACGACCCGTTCCCGATACACAATCCTTGCGCTGGCGTCACTTGCCCCAAGGGACAGCGCTGTCTGGCGCCCAACGACATGCCCCGCTGCTTCCCGGTATGGCCCCCACCGGACGACTTCCCGTTCCTGATCGAGCGCAGGGCGACGGTGCCCGACCACATTGCATCTTGCCCCCGGGATTTGGTCTGTCCCGAAGGGCAGTTTTGCCTGGAACTCAACGGCACGCCCAAGTGCATTGCTCCGAAGCCTGTTCTTCATTCGACAGGTGTTGATCTGTGCCGCTTCAAGATTTGCAATGTGGATGAGTTCTGCGAGATGGTTGGTCGTACGGCCAAGTGCACGCCGTTCTCGATTTTTACTCCCGGGCCTCCTGATGGGATGCCTACTGCGACGACACCTACCCTTACCCCGGACTCGGAAGTGGAGGCCGCCAACTTGAACTCCCGTTCGAACACTTGCGCGATCATAACCTGCGCCGACGGATACCACTGCGAAGAAGAAGGACCTAATGGCATTCCCGCATGCGTCCCATCTAGCCCAACTCCGAATATACCTGGTATTATCATAGGCCCAGACAGCCGTTGCTGGGTTATCACCTGCCGTGATGGGCTCCATTGTGAGGTCGTCGATGGCGTACTAAAGTGCGTCCCGTAGAGGGTTAAGGCCACGATTCCGGATGATCCCTAGGGTGCCTCGGGGAAGCCACTATGCGGGGGCATGGTTTGCGATGGACCGGGCTTGGTTTGCTGTCACGGCCTGTGTCGTTTGTGTCTAGGGATGAAGTGGGGACTAGATATTTGTACTTGTAGTGGGTTGTGAGGTGGGCAAGCTCAAGGAGTAGAAGTGAGGGTGAATGTTTGAAGGCAGTTTGGAGCGCTAGCCTGTCTGGACCTAGACATCTATCTGCTTGCTGTTAGAGACGCTGGTTGGCATGCACACTGGATATGTCACCACACGAAACAGAATGAATCAGGGTGTAATACCATATTACCCTCCGGGTGTTTGACCATATCCTCTTAGGTTTGGGACTAAGGCATTCTATATAAAACCATCCTCAAGACGCTTTACGCAAAGAGCATGTGCCTGAGTGCATTTCATGCCATTTATTTGCCCTCTAGGTAGGTAGAACTGCGCTGGTGACATGGCGTGCGGCCGGACGCCAGTTCACTCCCAGCCGTATAGTATACCTCTTCATTTTAGGCAAGCACTCAGCACCAACGCCTCTAGAAACGCACCTAATAGCCCGCCACACAGGATCCCAGCGCTTATCATTCCTACCAACCTTGCACATGTTCAAATGATCGCCGCCCAACATCATAGTCTCTTCATGAGCCAAGCCCATAAGCGCGGAAATTTTCTCAACAATCTAGTATAGGGTGTTAGCACAGAGGAAATCACCTCACGCAACACACCTCAGGCCAAAATGCACTTACCACGGCTCCCAAAATGGGATGGGCGTCCTCCTCGTAAAAGCTTGCGATGGCGAGCCTCGACGCTAACGGCCGAAAGTCTTCCGAGATCTTCATGATTCCGGACAAGTTGGTCTGCAGTGTCTCAATGAACCCACCGGAGGGACGTTTCAGCGTGGTCAAGACAATGTTGGCGACAAGCGTTCCCCACTTGGCTACGTCGGCGCCGCGGTGGGGAGTGCCGAAGAAGACCTGGCATGGCATAGGTGAGCGAGGTTAGGGTATGACTGGAAGGGAGGTCGAGGAGTCACGATGCCCTTAGTCGAGTTGCAAATTTCCAGCATGCCGACTTGTTTCGCGCCTTTATTCATGCAGGGGCCGCTTGCTTTCTTCAAGGCATGCTCCCATAGGTGTTACTTTGTGTTACACTAGTCGTTGGCCAGGAATGGTGGAGTGGCCGAAGTGGGAAGGTGTTTACTGACCTGCTTGCTAATGATACCACCAAGGCTGTGTCCGATAAACACAATCGGGCAGTTTTTATCTTCCTAAGCATCAACCACGGTCAACATGCCATCTCGGCTGCCTTTGATATTGGGCCCAGCCTAACTTAAGGACGTATATTATCCTCCCGCGAATTCCTCAGATGTCGGATCAAGGCGTCGGCGTTCTCGCGCACCCCATGCAGAGTGACACTGCGCGCGTTGTACTCGAAGCTCATAATGTGCGCTCCCGGGAATCTTTCTGGGAGAATTTCTCTTAACTACATGACTGGCTGACCGGGCTGGGATGATTTCGTCGTCCAAGTTTTCTCCCAGTGGCCGTTGAGTCCGTGGACCGCGACGATGCTGTGTTGTGTGTGTGTGAATATGAGTAGAGTACTTTGGTTTAGAGGTGGACGGAGCGTCACATACTCGAGACGGGGGTGGTTTCCGTCGGACAGGCACTTGATTGTGTGCAGCGCGCCTTCGGAACAGCTCTCGACTGCTGCTGGCACCTCCTGCACGAGCTGCATTGCCTTTTCGTCTTGAATTTCAGGAACATGTTGCTCGTGCACCGCCAGGGGGATAACCCCCCCGCCCCAGGAGAACTTGGGCATCCACGCCCATGACATGATATTGGGAAAACAAAGAGTTGGGGCAGTAGAATAGGCGTGAAGGAATAAAGGTAAAGGGGAAAGGGGGCATGACAGAGAGAGATGGAAACAGGTAAAGTGATCAAAAGTTTCGGTATCGCTGTCCCTTTCCTAGAAAAGGCTCTACCCAACACTAAAAAAGTCGGGGTGTTGACCAGCTTCCCATATTGGGCACGTTTCAGGCGTAAATACCTACGAAGCAGCCCAGACTAATAGGGGCCAGTAGTGAGCCAGGCAGCGGGCGGCAACTCTTACCCAATTGAAAGCACACTCCAACTGCAGAAGTTCCCCCTCCACGCAAGTTCGCAAGCCAATCACTTGACACACGGGGTTCAATGCCGGGCTTGACGGAAGACCAAGTGATGTTGGGCCGTTTCGGGCAGTCTCCAAAGACGACAGATGGCTCCAACTAGCGAGCTCTCAGGTCCTAAATGGAATGAACGTGGGGGAACTGCTGTCTGCCATGTTCAAGGCTACCGTTCGTGGCGTTGAATCTCACTGGACGACCCAGAAAGACCCCGGCTGACATCCTATCGGGTCTCACTTGTCGTCTCTACCCGGCTGGCGTGGATTCGCAACCGTTTTCTAGGTAACTTACTGCCACATTTTATAAACAGCTCTCACGGCTGACAAAGGTTCCGCCAAAGGTAGAAAGCAGTACTGGAAACTCTATTTTGGCAAGCCGGAACAACATACTCAGCGAACTTGAACCAGACCCAGTCATAACCCGAACCCAAGTTTGCGGCAACGTCGACACCAGACCTAACAAGATGCCTCCCAAAAAGAAAGGGGGCCTCAGTATCCTCCATGCCCCCGGATCCAGCACTTCAGAGCATGTCACCCACAAACCGAAGCCTCTAGACAAACAGAATCCC
>Ga0247758_1000149_pt1 | contig 56743 bp, 52 predicted proteins | sample UWRJL156409C4_FD_180950 | JGI IMG/M metagenome (GOLD analysis project Ga0247758, IMG submission 180950) | Plant litter microbial communities from Arlington Agricultural Research Station in Wisconsin, United States - UWRJ-L156-409C-4 | ecosystem: Environmental > Terrestrial > Plant litter >... | reverse complement strand
GCCCCCGTCGTGCATGAGGATGATCGCCCCGTTGTCGGCGCCCGCCAGCGCGGCCTCGACGATCTTCCGGGCCCCCGGTCGGCGCCAGTCCTCGGTGTCGACCGACCACAGCACCGCCAGCATCTTCTTGCGCTTCAGCACCTTCACGGTGGTGTCGTTCATCGCGCCGTAGGGCGGGCGGAACAGGCGCGGCTTGGGCAGACCGAACTTCTCGTACCACTCGACGGGCGTGCCGATCTGGTCGCGCTGCCCGCTCTCGGAGAGGCTCGGGAGGTTGGCGTGGGACTCGGTGTGGTCGGCGAGCACGAACCCCTCGCGCTCCTGTTGGCGCAGGATCTTCTTGTTGCCGGCGATCTGCGAGCCGATCTGGAAGAACGTGGCGGGCACGTCCTCCTCGCGCAGGATCTTCATGATCCGCGGCGTGAAGGGGCTGGGCCCGTCGTCGAACGTGAGGGCGATCTCCCGGTTCTTCTTGCTGCCCCGCACCACCCACGGCGTGTAGGTGAGGACGTGGTCGATCGCCTTGTCGCCCACCTCGGTCGCCTTGGCGAGCTTGACTTCCTCGGGCGTGGGCGGCTTCTTCGCCGGGGTGGCCGTCGTCTTGACGTCCGCCGCGGGGGTCTTGGTCGTCTTGGTCTTCTCGCCGTCGTCCTGCTGCTCGTCGCCGGAGGAGGACGACTTCCCGGTCGTGGTGGTGGCGCTGGCCCCCGCGGAGGAGGGGGAGGACGACCCGCCCGAGCTCGAGAACGGCTTGGCGATCAGGACGGCCGCCACGACGATCGCGGCGAGGAGGACGAACAGGACGCCGAAGCGCTGCCGGCGGACGGTCCGCCGGCGGCGGACGCGGTCCTGGTCGCGGCGAACGAGGCGCTGGCCGCGGAGTTCATGGCGATCGGGATCTTCGAGCATCGGGACGAAGGGACCTCTTCGCCCGCCCCCGGCGTTCTCCTACCGCTGGGCGCCGTCGCCCACCGCGGTGCGGGCGGGCGACGGGGCGGGCGAGCGGACTACCGGTACTCGACCTTCTCGCAGCCGGCCAGCTTGTCCGTCTTGTCGGCGCGGACCGTGTCGTAGCCGGCGCCGCAGTCCACGGTGTCCTTGAGGCCACCGATGACCATGATCTCGTCGTCGCCCGGGCCGGCGCGGATCACGTCCGTATCGGCGCCGCCGCGGATCTTGTCGTTGCCGTCGCCGCCGTCGATGACGTCGCGGCCGGCGTCACCCTGGATCTCGTCGTTCCCGGGACCGCCGTCGATGACGTCGTTGCCGCCGCCACCGAGGAGGCGGTCGTCGCCCTCGCCGCCGATGAGCTTGTCCTTGCCGTTGGCGCCCGGCTTGGTGTCGCCCCACAGGAGGTCGTCGCCGCCGAGGCCGTAGAACGTGTCGGGACCGGTGCCGCCGAACATCACGTCGTCCTTCTCGGTGCCGTTCTTGGTCCCGCCGCCGTTGCCGGAGCGGTAGGGCTGACTGACGTTCTCCACCTCGGAGGAGACGTGCGCGGGGACGACGGTCTCGCAGTACTGGAGCGAGGCGCGGTCACCCGCTTCGATGTCCTTCATGAAGCCGCGGGATTTGCCGGACGTCGTGTCGTTCGCGTCGTCGATGTAGACCGTGTCGTCTCCTGCGCCACAGTCGATCACGTCATCCGTGAGCAGGTCGTTGGCGTAGATCGTGTCGTTGCCGTCGCCGGCCGCGATCTTGTCGTGGCGCGGGCCCGAGTAGAGCGTGTCGTTGCCGGCGCCGCCGTCGAGCAGGTCCTGGCCGAACGAGGAGCCCGTGCTGCCCGAGAAGCCGTTGAGGACGTCGTCCCCGTCGCCGCCGTAGAGCTTGTCGCCGCCGATGCCGCCGTTGAGCTTGTCGTTGCCGGCGTCGCCGTAGACGGTGTCCTCCCCGTCGCCGCCGTCGACCGTGTCGTTGCCAGCGTTGCCGTGCAGCGTGTCGGCGCCGAAGCCGCCGAAGACGTTGTCGTCGCCGTCGCCGCCGTTGGCCTTGTCGTCGGCCACACCCGCGTCGATCGTGTCGTTGCCGCCGTCGCCGTTGAGCGTGTCGCCGCCCGCGTCGCCGTAGATCGTGTCGTCGTCGACGCCGCCGCGGACCTTGTCCTTGCCGGTGCCGCCGTCGATCGTGTCCTCGCCGGCCCCGCCCTTGATCGTGTCGTTCTGCTGGTCGCCGTACAGCTCGTCGTTGCCGGCCTTGCCGTCGATCTTGTCGTCGCCGGTGCTGCCGTGGACGATGTCGTCGCCTGCGCCGCCGAAGATCTTGTCGGCCTTGGACGTCCCGTTCAGGGTCGAGCCCGCGGCGCCGGCCTTGAACGTCTTGGCCAGGGCGGGGAGGGCGAAGCAGGCCGTCAGAGCGCCCGCGAGGACGAGTGCGGGCAGGAGCGAACGAAGTCTGCGCATCAGGTCACGGTACCGGGATGTGGCCGCACCTGTCGCACTACGACCGGGTTTCCGACCGCGCCACGTCAGCGTTCATACCGTTCTCATGCCCAGCGCGAGACGGCCTGGCGCGTTGCCGTCCGGCGGCGACCGCGCCGTCCGGCGGGACCGTGTGCCACCCTCTGAGGACGACGTGCCGCGGTCTTCGAGGACCACCTCGCCGCGCTGGTCGCCGCTCTCCATGGAGTCCCTCCCGATCACGCGCACCGCCGCCTCCCTGCTCGCCACGCTGCTCGGCGCCGTCACCCTGACCGCGTGCGGCGGGGGCGGCTCGTCCGACGCGACGGCCTCCTCGGTCACCGGGCAGACCACCACGCCGCGGATCGCCAAGGCCACCGATCGCCTGCCCGCGATGGACCTGCAGGACGCCCCGACGTTCGACGCCGACCCGGCTGGCGCCGCCGCTCAGATCGCCCGCTACTGGACCGGCTACCAGCTGCCGACCGGCGACGTGGTCGACCCGATCTACCAGCGCGCGGGCATCCGCTACTCCGAGGCCGAATGGGCCTACGTCGCGCTGCACCTCGCCGCGCGCACCCCGGACCCCCAGCTGGAGGCCTTCGGGCTCGACGCCGCGAACTGGGTGGCCGAGCGGCCTCAGGTCCACGAGACGCGCCCGTCGAGCTTCGAGGACGCCGACATGGCCGGCCTCGCCGTCGACCTGCAGAAGCTGCCCGCGTCGCCCGAGAAGGACCGCGTCGCCGCGAAGGTGAAGCGGTGGCTGGCCGGGTACCGGCCCGCGCTGCTGCTCGACGACAAGTACCACACGAACAAGTCGCTGGTCGAGGCCGTGGGCATCCTCGACATGCTCGACGCGGGCGTGAAGCTGCCCCGCGCCGCGTTCTGGCGCGCGCGGGCGATGGCCGTCATCGGCACGTCGATGCCCAGTGTCGCCCGGGCGTACACGACGAGCACGCCGATGGGCGCGACCACCGTGTTCTCCGACCCGCCCAAGAACCCGATCAGCTACCACGCGCTGACGCTGGGCTACCTGGCTCGCGCCACGCAGATCCTCGGGAAGAAGACGCCGATCGAGACGCGGCGGCTGCTCGTCCACATGGCCCGCGGCCTCGTCTTCCTCACCGGGCCCGACGGCGACTTCGCCCAGTGGGGGCGCTCCCAGGCCCAGGCCTGGGCCTCGTCGCTCGGCGCCTACGGGCTGCGCGTGGCCGCGCCGTACGCGACCGCCCGCGAGCGCGGGCGCATGTACGCCACCGCCAACCAGCTGCTGCGGCGGATGCAGGCCGCCTACCACCAGGGCCCGTACGGCCTGTACTACGTGCCCGCCTTCGCCGACCTCGACCGGCCCTACGTCGAGCCGCGCGGGGTCGACCCGTACGCCAACGCCGTCACCTACGTCCCGCTGGCGCTGAAGGGCCTGGCCTGGCTGCCCGACGCGCCCAAGGCGCCGACGGGAGAAGACGCGACGCCGGAGAAGGACGCCGCGGCCACCGCCGTGCCCGGGGTGACGCGCCTGAACCCCGGCACCAACGGCGAGTCCGTCGTGGTGCGCAAGCCGCGGCTGTGGTTCGGGGTGCGTCCCGCCGGGATGCTCGACGGCAACCACGGCTACGACCTGCGCTACGACTTCGGGCCCTTCGTGGCCAAGGTCCGCAACGAGGCCGGCACGTGGATCGACGTGCTGCGTCCGCGCCCGGCGACCACCGGCAAGGCCGTCGACTCCGCCGGCCCGGTCCTCGTCACCCCGTCGGGCAACGCCTACCCGACCGCCGACGGCGTGCGGACGACGGCGGCCGGGGTCGTCACCCTCGACGTGGCGTGGATGCGGGGCACGAGCAGCGTGGCCCGCGGCACCGTCACCCTCACGCCGCAGGCCGCCGGGCTGCGGATGACCACGAGCGCCCCGCCCGCCGGGACCCGCTTCCAGGTGTCGGTCTTCGCCCGCGACCCCGAGCTGGGGAAGGGGACGATCCGCGACGGGGCCGCGCTGGCCCGCGTGGGCCGGGGGCTGGCTCGCGTCGACCCGCGCGCCCGCTACGGCTCGGCCTACGACCGCGTGCAGGACCGCGTGCTCGTCGACTACCCGGACGGCGCGCCGGTCTCCATCGCCTACGGGCTGGCCGGCTCCTGAGCGAGTCGCCGCGCGCGCGTCCGCCGGGCGGTGGCCGGAGGACCTCGCTCGATACCCTGGGGACATCATGCTTCGTACCGTCCTGCGCGCAAAGATCCACCGGGCCACCGTCACCGACAGCGACCTGGAGTACGTCGGATCGCTGACCGTCGACCCGGACCTGCTCGACGCCTCCGGGATCGCCGAGTGGGAGCTCATCCACGTCCTGGACGTCAACAACGGTGCGCGATTCGAGACCTACGTGATCCTCGGCGAGCGCGGCTCCGGCCAGATGATCGTCAACGGCGCGGCGGCCCGGCTCGTGCAGAAGGGCGACATCATCATCGTCGTCGCCTACGGGCTGGTCGAGGACGCCGAGGTGGCGGCCCACGAGCCGAAGATCGTCTTCGTCGACGGCGAGAACCGCCCGGCCTGAGCGGCCGGCGCGCCAGGACCGCGCGGGGGACGACCTCGCGCGCGCCTACTTCTTCTTGACGGTCTGGCTGCCGGTCTTCGTGCCGGCGTTGCCGGCCAGGTCGACCGCCCGGACCGACAGCCCGACCGTGCCGGGCTTGGAGGCGTTCGGCCCCCAGCTGACGGTGTGGTTGCCGCGGGAGAGCGTGACCGTCTTGGTCGCCGCCGTCGTCGCGCCGCGCAGGACGGTGAGCGTCACCGTGGAGACCTTCGACAGGCCGATCCGCACCTGCGGACTGGCTCCGACCTTGGCGCCCGGCAGCGCCCGCACGGTGATGCGCGGCGGCTCCTTCAGGTACGCGGTGAAGCGCTCCCCCGTCGTGCAGTAGGTCGACGAGCTGGGAGCGGAGAACAGCGTCTCGCCGCGCTCCTTGTCGGTCTTCAGCCGGTCGCACAGCCCGACCAGGAAGTCACGCAGGAGCGTGTGGTAGCTCAGGTCGGACTCCGAGCCGCCCAGCTCGTAGAGCGACCAGGCGCCCGTGTCGGTCTCCTTCGTCTCCGCTCGGGCCTGGCGCTCGCCGTCCTTGAACAGCGACGCGGCCGTCTTGTCGCCCGAGGCCTCGGCGTAGTCGTGCAGGCCGTTCAGGGACTGGACGAACCCGTTGAGGATGCGCTGGCCCGTGGTGAACGAGTACATGAGGTAGTGGGCGCCGGCGCTGGTCTTCAGGCGCACGCCGGTCGGAGGGGCCGTGCGGTAGATCCCCAGTGCTGCCTTGGCGACCTTGTAGTAGCTCTTGTCGTCCAGCCGGGTCGCTGCGCGGGCGTAGGCCTGGATCGCGGTGCCCTGGGCCATCGCGCTGGCCCACGGGGGCGAGCCGCCGTCGAACCGGAACTGGTACTCCCAGGCGATGCCGCCGGCCCGCGCGGTGGCGAGCGGCGTGATCTCCCCGAGCAGCGTCTTCAGCTTCTCGTTGTAGCGCTTGCCGCCGGACCACAGCGCATTGGCCTTGCCGAACGTGCCGAGCCACTGGAGCTGGATCCCCTGGCCGGGGTAGGCCTGCCACTGGATGATGCTGGAGCCGAACTCCACGCGCTCGCCGTAGCCGAGGATGCGCCCGTCGTTCCACCAGCTGTTGTTGCGGCGCACGGTGAGGAAGGCCAGCGGCGCGCGGGTGGACGTCAGCTTCCCGGAGGCGGCCAGCGCCTCGAGGTTGCCCACCACCGCGGTCAACTCGCTGCGCCGGGTGCCGGTGAGCTTGCGCATCGAGGCGCGGGCGTCCTTGTAGTCCTGGAGGTACTTGTCGTAGTGCTCCTGGTCGATGCTGCGGCGATCGAGCATGCCCTTGAGCGCCTTGGACACGGTCAGCCGGCTGGCGGCGAGCATGGCCTGGCCGTGCTGGAGAACTGGAGCGGACCCAACCGCGCTGGCGTCCCGGGCGGCCTGCGCGTCCGCCGCGGTCGGCTGGATCGGGTCGGCCGGTTGCAGGAACGGGTCGTGGCGCACGCTGACGCGCCCGTGGTCGAGCACGAGGACCTTGGAGCCGGCGGCCGACGCGGAGGCGGGATCAGACGAGAGGGTCCCGAGTCCGGCGAGCAGTGCCGCGGCGACGACGAACAGCAGAGAGCGGCGCACTCACCTCAGGGTACGCAGGTCGGCGCGCGGGCGGCGCAATTCGCCGCCCGCGGACCGTTCCGTGCGCTAGACGCCCTTGACCGGCTCCACGCGGAAGCCCTTGGTCTTCAGGAAGAGGAACGTGGCGGTCTGCACGTCCAGCTTCCAGTTGGAGTTCGGCACCTTGCCGAGCTGCAGGTCCAGCTTGAAGTCGGCCGTCGCCTGCTTGCAGGTCAGCGCGCCGATCGTGTAGATCCAATAGCTGCCGGCCTTGACCGACAGCGCGCCGATCCGGTCGTTGTGCAGCACGCGGAACGTCGCGTCGCACTTGACGCCGGTGGTCGAGCCGCCGCCGCCCGTGCCGCCGCTGCCCTTGACCACGCGGAAGCCCACGCCGTTGCCGATCGAGAACGTGGCGGTCGCCGCGTCCAGGGTCCACGGCTTGGGCAGCGGGGTCTTGTAGTACTTGGTGAGGAAGAGGGCGAACTCTCGGTCGGCCTGGTCGCAGGTGAGCGACCCGCCCTTCTTGGTCAGCTGGATGACCCAGTTGCCCTTGGGCAGCGACAGCGCGCCGATCTTGTCGTTGGCGCGCAGCGTGAACTGGCCGGGGCACGTCTGGCCGCTCGGCGGGGGCGGGGTCGGCGGCGTCTTGGCGGGCTTCACCGTGAAGCCGCGGGAGCCCTGGACGAAGCCGCTGCCCTTGACCTTCCAACCGTCGGGGAGCACACCGTCCCAGTCCTGCAGGAAGCGCGTGAACAGCGACGAGGCCTGCGAGCAGGTGATCCCGCCGGAGGTGGTGATCACGTACGGACCGGCGGGCAGCTTGAGGCTGCCGATGCGGTCGTCGTGCAGCACCGAGAAGGTGCCGGGACAGGTGGCGGCCGCGGTGGCCGTGGGGGCGGCGGAGGCACCCGCCGGCAGGGCGGCCACGACGGCGGCGGCCGTGACGAGACCCAGGATTGAGGAGCGAAGCTTGTGCATGCCGCCAGTGTGCCGCACGCGGCGGCCGAATGCGCCCGTTGGGCGTGAACGTCCCGACGTCGGGCGGGCGCCGCTAGCATGGCGTCGTGCCGTCCGCCCGTCCTCATGACGCGCAGGGCCGCCCGTGCTGATCGGGCTGCTGTTCCTCGCGCCCGCGCTGCTGCTCGCCGCGTTGCTGCTCCTGCGGCGGTATCCGGGCGAACGCCTGCTGCTCGCGCGGATCCCGCGCCGGCGCCGGACGGTCCGCCGTCCGCTGCGCGTCCTCGCCCGCCGCACCGCGGTCCTGGGGCGGCCCGGCCGGTTGGTCGCCGGTCGCGACGAGATCCGGGGGCCCCCGTTCGGGGTCGTGCTCCCGACACTCTCGTAACGCACCGACCAAAGGACCTTCCATGCGCAACCGCATCCTCGGCGCCGCCCTCGCGGCCGGCGCCCTGCTCGTCGCGCCGGCCACCGCCGGCGCCCACGTCACCGTGCACCCCAACGCCCTGCCGGCCGGGGGCTACACGATCGTCAGCGTCAACGTCCCCAACGAGGAGGCGTCGGCCGACACGACCAAGGTCGAGGTCCAGCTGCCCCCGGGCTTCGCGTCGGCCTCGACGGTGCCCGTGCCTGGGTGGACGGCCAAGACGAGCACCAGCAAGCTCGCCACGCCGATCCAGACCGACGACGGCCCCATCGACACCCAGGTCGGCAACAACACGTGGACGGCCGACAAGGGCGCGGGCCTGCCGCCCGGGACGCTCGGGCAGTTCCCCATCTCCGTGAAGATCCCCGGCAAGGCGGGCGACGTCCTGACGTTCAAGGCGCTGCAGACGTACTCGAACGGCGAGGTCGCGCGGTGGATCGGCGCGCCGGCGTCGGACAAGCCCGCGCCCACCGTGGCCGTCACCGAGTCGGACGAGGCCGTCGAGGACTTCCCGGCCGGTGCACCCGGCGTGGCCAACCATGCGCACGGCGGTGACGACGCGGACGACGCGGCCGAGGACGCGGCCGACCACGCCTCGGCGTCGGCCTCCAACGGCGGCGATCACGCGAGCGACGAGGACCACGACGACGACGGCCTGGCCATCGCCGCGCTGATCGTCGGCGGTCTGGGCCTGATCGCCGGCGTCGGCGCCTTCGTCGTCGCCCGCCGCAAGGCCTAGCCACCCCGGTCATCCACCACCAGGTCGCAGGTATGCACGCTGTACGTGCATACCTGCGACCTCGTCGGGTGGGAGGGCGGCGCGGGTCGGCTAGCCCTTGCGGTAGGTGCGCGACAGCTGCGGGGGGACGGTGCAGTACAGGAGCCCGCCGCTGGCCCGGATCTTCTTGCCCTCGTTGATGCAGTAGTTGACGTACCGGTCGAAGTCGGTCTCGTAGATCCGGAAGCCCGGCCGGTAGCGGGTACGGGCGACGATCGTGCCGCGCGCGATCCGCTTTCCGTTGAAGCGCCCCTCGTAGCGGAAGCGGGTCGTGTAGTTGCGGCGGCCGTGCGGAGCGATGTTGATGCGGCGCCATTGGCAGGGATCGCCGAGGTTCGCCCGCCGGTGCTGGCCGTCTCCGCGCACTGTCACCGTGATCTTGCCGGGGCGGGTGCGGCTGCAGCGTCCGGCCTTCGGATAGATCTGCAGGACGCCGTCCGCGTTCTCCCACGCGATCCGGGGCATGTCCCCCTCGATCGGCGTGATGGTCGACCGGACGCTCCCGTTGCACAGTCGCTTGTGGTCGAACCAGCGGACCACGGCCTGCGCGGGCGGGTCGCCGCGGCGGAACGAGACGGGGTGCGTCCCGGTCCCGGCGTCGTCGAGCACGTTCCCCTCCTGGGCGGACGGGGACTTCGACGTGATCGTGATGTCGGGGTCGGAGGCGTCGGCCTTCGCGTTGCGCACGATCTTCACCTCGCCCTTGCGACCGTACGCGACGGTCGGCGGGATGCTGACCCGGTAGGCGGCCGTCCCGCCCTCGCACGCCGGCGCCGTCGTGGGGCTGAGGACGGTGATCGGCGGGCTGGTGACGACCGCCGTGCACGGGCCGTCGTCGAGGGACACCATCACGGTGACGCGCACGACCGCCGGCCCGTCTCCCTCCTCGAGCTGGATGTCGACGATCCAGTCGCTCTCGCCGTCGTCGCTCCAGGTCCCGACCGCCGGCCGGAAGATGGGCTGGGGGCCGGCGGCGACGAGCTCGACCTTCTCGATCAGCTGGACGTTCGACACCTGGCGGTTCGCTCCGCCCTCGTCGACCCGGCCCGTGTACCGCTTGCCCGGGACGACCAGCGTGGGCGTCCTGAACGTCACGGCGGCGACGCTCGGGTCGGGACAGGAGGTGGTGGGCTGAGCGTACGGATCGGGCGGAGGCCCGGGCACGTACGGATCCCCGATCGCCGCCGACGCCGGCGCGGCGCACAGCAACGCCACTCCCATGACCACCACCATCGCCCACCGCTTCACGTCTGCCCCCTGGCTCGTGTCGATCCGGGGCCGGACTGTAGACGGATGCGGACACAAGTGGGCCGGCGAGGACGCGGTCCTGGCGCGCTAGGGTCACCGCAAGGCCGTTCCGACACCCGACCAGGAGCATCAGACACCATGGACGACGCCACCCTCGACCGCCTCGCCGAGCTCGCCGTCCGGTTCGGCTCCAACGTCCAGCCCGGCCAGATCGTCGCCATCGGCGCGGAGATCGGCAAGGAGCGCGTCGCGCGGGCCATCGCCGGCGCCGCGTACGCCGCCGGCGCGAAGTTCGTCGACGTCTCCTACTTCGACCTGCGGGTCAAGCGGGCGCGCATCGAGCGCTCCGATCCGTCGATGCTCGACTTCGTGCCGTCCTGGTACGGCGAGCGCCTGCTGGCCCTCGGGGACCAGCGCTGCGCGCGCGTCGGCCTGAGCGGCCCGGCCGACCCCGACGCGCTCGAGGGCCTGGATCCCGAGCGGGTCGGCAAGGACCTCCTCCCGGGGCTGCGCGAGACGGGCAAGGTCGTCAACGACGCGACCACCAACTGGACGATCGTCCCGGCGATCACCCAGGCGTGGGCGGAGTTCGTCCATCCCGACCTGGAGCCGGACGCCGCGTACGCCCGCCTGTCCGAGCAGCTCACGCACATCCTGCGCCTCGACGAGGAGGACCCGGTCGCGGTGTGGTCCGAGCGGTTCGACCTGCTCGTCGACGTCGCGGCCCGGCTGAACGAGCGCCGCTTCGACACCCTGCACTTCGAGGGCCCCGGCACCGACCTCAAGGTCGGGCTGCTGCCCACGACGACGTTCCTGTCGGCCCGGTTCGAGACGGTCGACGGCATCGTCCACATGCCCAACCTCCCGAGCGAGGAGGTCTTCGGCGCGCCCGATCCGCAGCGCACCGACGGCGTGGTCCGCGCGACCAAGCCGCTCGTGCTCGCGGGGACGATCATCCGCGGGCTCGAGGTGGAGTTCCGCGCGGGCCAGGTCGTGCGCGTCGACGCCGAGACGGGCGCCGAGGTGCTGCGCGGCTACATCGCCAAGGACGCGGGCTCGGGTCGCCTGGGGGAGGTCGCGCTGGTCGACGGCCAGGGCCGCATCGGGCCGCTCGACACCGTGTTCTTCGACACGCTGCTGGACGAGAACGCCGCCAGCCACATCGCGCTGGGCAACGCCTACTCGTTCACCGCGGGCGAGGAGGATCAGGCCAAGCTGAACCAGAGCGCGATCCACGTCGACTTCATGATCGGCTCACCCGAGGTGTCGGTGACCGGGCTCGACGCGGCCGGCGAGCGCGTGCCGGTGCTCGTGCAGGGCGACTGGCAGATCTAGGCCCCCGTCCCGGCGCGCGCGGCCCGTCCGTGCGCGCCGCGCAGCAACTTTCCGTCGGGCGGCCCGTTCGGAGAGACATGCACGTTCTCCGGAAGCTGCTCGTCCCGACCTGCACAGCGGTTGCGCTGCTCGCGCTCGCGGTTCCGGCGGGCGCAGCGGGGGCGGCGGGGGCCACGCTCACCCCGGTTCCCACCGGCAACGTGGTGCCGACGGGGTTGGTGCCGGCCGGGGCCGGGTCCGTGTGGTTCTCCGGTCTCTCGCCCACGTTGGACGGCGACCCGTTCGCCATGCTCGGCCGGGTGGGCGCGGACGGGAAGGTCACGGACGAGCCGGAGCTGGGCACGACCCTGGGCCTGATCCACGTCACCCCCGAGCGCAACGGCGTGTCCTGGCTGATCCAGCAGGACCCGCGCACCGGCACGGACTCCCGGATCGTCTCGCGGCGAGACGGCGCCGTGGGGCCGGACGTCCAGGCGGTGATCGGCGATCGCTTCGCCGCCGGCAGCTTCGCCACGGACGCCGGCGGCCGCCTGTGGATCGCCGATGCGCGGCTGAGCCGCGTGACCCGGGTCGGCGCGGATCTCGCGGTCACGCAGATCCCGCTGGAGGATCGGCCGGAGTCGAGCCGGGCCGGGAAGGCGTTGCGGATGGCGGCGGGGAACGGTCGGACGGTCTGGGTGGCGGACGGTCCGCGGCTGACGGCGATCGCCGGGACGCAGGTCACCCGGCGGGTGCGCCTGCCGTTCGCCGCGCGGGCGATCGCGGTCGACGGGGCCGGGATCCCGTGGGTGGTCGGGGCCACCGGTCGCATCGCCCGGGTCTCCGCTGGGCGGGTGCGGACGATCGCCGCCCGGGTCCCGGGCCACGTGGGCGGGACGATCGTCGCTGGGCCGCGCGGACACCTGTGGCTGACCGTCCCGACCGCGAGCTTCCTGATGGAGGTGACCCGCGGTGGCCGCGCCACGCTGCACGCGCTCGGCCTGCAGAGCGGCCCCCGCGATCCGGACCGACCGCCGCGCGCGCTCGTCGCGGACGCGGGTGGACGGCTGTGGATCCTCAACCGGCGCGGGCTGGCGCGCGTCAACCTCGACCCCCGCTGCCGGGTGCCGGACGTGGCGGGTGCGAGCGCGCGGGTCGCGCGGGCCACGATGAGCGCGGCCGGCTGCCGGGGCGTGGTGACGGGCGTGCCGGCATCGGCCGATCCCGATCGCACGCTCGTCGCCCGCCAGGCGATCGCCCCGGGTGGGGCGGGTGCGCGCGGGATGCAGGTCGAGCTGCGGGCCGGCACGCCGGAGCTGCGCGTGGCCTGCCGGTTCCCGGCCGGCGCGACGGAGGTCGTGTCCACGAGCCAGGCGGCGGTCTGGCGCAGCGACGCCCCCGACGGGCAGACCGTCACCTGGTGGGTCTGCCGCGGGGCGGAACGGCGGGTGCTCGTACTCCACCGTGGCACCGGCTCGGAGGCCGGGGACTTCCCCCGGCTGGGGCCGTTCGCGCTGGTCGGGACGTCACTGGCCTACGTCGAGCGGTACGTCAACCACTACGGCGGCGGGTACGTCAAGTTGGTCGCGCGGGATCTCGCCGACCCGCGGTCGCTGCGCACCCTCACGACCGGTGAGCCCGAGCCGTTCTCGGCGGGAACGGCCGGCGCCTACGAGTTGTACGAGGTGGCGACCAACGCGCGTGGGTTCGTGGCCTGGACCGATCAGGAGGACGAGGCCCACGTCAACGTGCTGGAGCCCGGGGGGACCGTCCCGAAGGTGGTCGCGACCGCGCCCGCCGGCTCGCTTTCCGGGCTGGGGTTGAGCGACACCGGCGTCCAGTGGAAGGAGAACGGCAGCCCGCACGCCGTAGGGCTCTGACGGGCTCGGCGGGACCCGCCGACGCCGGTCGGGGCCGGCCCGCTACCCTTCGCGTCCGCAATCACCTGGAGAGGTGCCGGAGCGGTTGAACGGGCACGACTGGAAATCGTGTGTGGGCTTTACGGTCCACCGAGGGTTCGAATCCCTCTCTCTCCGCTGTTGACGTCGTCGTGCGAAACCTGGTCCCCGCGGCCAGGTTTTTTGTTGGGGCGCCCCTCACGTCATCGGCCGCCGGTCTCCGGAATCTCGCAGAGCCAACGACGTATCTGGCAGGATTGGGCCATGACCGGGTTGCGCGCACTGGGGGCGGCGGTGGGCCTGGTGTTGGTGCTGGGGCTGCTGGGCTGCCCTGGCTCTGATTCCGGCTCGGGCTCGGGAGCCGGCGGGGGCGGGAGCTCGGGCCTCGGGGGATCCGTCCCCCCTCCGCCCGAGACCAGCACGCCGACCGTCAGCACGCCGACCGTCAGCACGCCGACGACCGCGTCCGCGTGCCCGGAGGGCTATCCGGAACCGCTGGACAACACGGGCGAGCTCGCCGGGTTCTTCACGGAGTGCACCGACGAGGGGCGCACGGCGCTGGTGCTCACCAACGTCTCCTCGGCGGTCCTCGAGGTGCACGCCACCACGGCGCCCTCCGACTCGTCCGAGGGCCTGCAGGTGCTGCTCCCGTCGTCGCCGCCGCCGTTCGCGACGGCCGTCGTCCAGGAGGTGGTGCCCGCGGTGTGCACCGTCGCCGAGATCTGCACCGTCCCGCCGGGGGCGGCCGTCCTGGTGACGAACGTCGCGGTCGAGGTCTCCGTCGACCCGTCCGAGACGGCCGTCGCGCTGTTCGCCAACTCGGTGGCGGGCCGGTTCGCGGCGGTGGGGAGGACGCCGGGCCAGGTGTGGGGCCGCCGGCTCGCCGATTGCGGGAGCGCGGCCGGCGACCTGCGGGAGCGGGACGTGTCGTTCGACGTCGTCGTCCGCAGGGCGTTGACGGCGCACCAGGACTGCACGGCGCTGGTGAGCAGGATCGTCGAGGACCTCGGGGGAAGCGCTGTGCCCGATCCGCCGGCCGAGACGGGCTTCGCCGACGACGTGCTGCGCTTCGCCCGGAAGTTCGCTCCGGGCCTGAAGCGCGACCTCATGGTCGACGCGCTGGTCCACATCTCGAGGCTGCACCTGTAGCGCCCCGGTTCGCCTGCCGGTCGGGCCCAGGACGTGGACGTCATCCAGGTTGTTGCCGAGGGGTGGGAACAACCCGGATGACGTGGGCGTCGGCGCCGGGAGGGACCCGCCGCCTATGCGGATCGGGCGGCGTCCGGCATGATCGGGCGCATGTCCGAGGAGCCGCGCTTTCGTCCTGTCGATCCGGTGGGCCTGCGCGCGGGCGAGAAGGGGTGGGACGTGGTGGTCGCCGCCGCGTACGAGGGCGGGACGGCGGGCGTGTGCCGCGACCCGGCCGGCGGTGAGCTCTGGCTGTGCGCGCTGGTCGAGGAGGGCGCGGTGTCGCACCTCGACGAGGACCACCCGACGTTCACCGAGCTCGACGGGGAGATCATCGGCGCTGGCCGCGTCCCGGCGGGGACCGTACGCATGCTCCTGCGTGAACGCGACGGCGCGTGGACCGAGACGGTCGTGGCCGATGGGGTGTGGCTGGCGGTCGTCGACGGGCGGCCGCGGGCCTACCGGGCGCAGGACGCGGAGGGCGCCGTCGTCCGGCCGCCGCTGCCGGACGGCGCCCGCGTGCTCGAGCCGCTCGACGACGCCACCGACGCGTGCATCGTGTGCGACACCGTCGCCTGGGACCTCGTGTCGTGGCTGCCCCGGCCGGTCGGGCCGCACGCGTGGGAGGACGAGGACGGCGAGGAGGGGGACGGCATCGCCGCCGTCTGCCGCCGGTGCGGGCACGTCGTGATCTCCGACGGGGTCGGGTCCATCCGGTCCAGCGACTTCGACACCTCCGACATGCCGGAGGAGGAGCAGGGCGACGACGGCGAGGCCGAGCTGACCGACGCCGAGCGGCTCGCCTGGGCGCGGATCGGCTTCGCGGAGGCCGGCTTCCCGGCCTACGGTCTGGCGGACTGGCACGGCGATCGCCAGTGGACCGGGTCGTCCTCGACGAGCGATGGCGCGGGCAGCCCGGAGCGGATGACCGGCATCACGCTCGACCACCGGGCCCGGCAGGACGGGGCGCCGCCGCGGGTGGAGGTCGAGACCAGCTTCGACGAGCCGTGGCAGGCACCGCGGGCCATGCTTCGCGACGCGCTCGAGCGGCTGGCGTCGATGCGGCTCGTCCAGCCACGCGATCGCTCCGTCGCCGCGATGGCGGTGCGGTACGACCGGCAACGCCTGACCGCCGGCGTCGCCGCCGATCTCGCCCTGGTCGAGGAGATCGAGGTGCCGGTGGACGGCGTCGCCTACCCGTTCCTGATGGCCCGTTGCGCCGGGGGCTGGGCCGCGTTCGGCGTGCTGGACGCGGGGGAGGAGCGGAGCGATCGCTGTCAGCTGACGATCACCGTCACGGCGACCGACCAGGCCTTCGCCCCGTTCGCGCTCGCCGAGGTGCTGGAGATCGAGCCGTACCTGCGTCGCCCGGTCTCGTGACGCAGCTCCCGCCCGCCTATCCACTCATGTGACGCGCTGACCCGCCGGCCGCCGGCTGCGATCATCGGCGGCAGCCATGGAGCCTCTGCGCTGCCTCATCGACTCGATGATCTTCGACGCGATAGCGGGGGAGCCCGAACTCGTGGCGCTGCTCGGCCGGCTCACGAACGCGGGCCGGGTCGAGCTGCTGGCCGCCCCGGCGAGCATCGCTCAGGTCGCGGCCACGCCCGACGAGTACCAGCGGGCTCGCCTGCGGCGCGTTCGCGTGCTCGTCGTCCCGCCCATCGACCCGGACGACCCGGCGGCGATGGCCACGCTCCTGCGCCTGCTCCGTCATCCGGGGATCGACGAGGTCGACGCTCGCATCGCCGCCACCGCGCTCGTGCAGGGGGTGCCGCTGGTCACCGAGGATCGCGCGCTGCGCGCGGCGATCGCCGCCACCGCGCCCGAGCTGGAGCTGTGGGGCTGGCCGCACGAGCTGCGGCCCAGGCTGCTCGCCGCGGACGTACCGACGGCTCCGCCGCGACGGTCGTCGGGTCCTTGTTGACACCTTTACAACAACTCCCTACCGTGCAGCGCACGAGGGGCCGGCGCACGCCGGCACGGTCCGAGGGAAGCAGGGGTCATCCGATGTCCATCCGCACGCTCACCACCACGGCGCTCGCCGTCGCGGGCCTGGCCGCCGCGACGCTCGCCGCCACCGCCCAGGCCGAGCCGATCGTGGGGGAGGCACCGACATCGCTCCCCACCCGCAGCGGATCCGCCGCGACCAGGCACCCGGTCACGCCGACGAAGGCGCCGCGCAACCCGTTCATGGCGCCGAATCCCAAGAGCAACATCCACAACGACACGTGGATGACCGACGCCTACGCGTGGGACGGCCCGCTCGGCAACGCGCTGCAGACCACGTCCTACGCCTACGCCCCGGCGCTCTGCGGGTCCATCGCCTTCGACACGCACGGCAACCTCGTGACGGTCTGCCCGTCCGCCGTCGCGGCGCCCCAGGCCCGCATCCTGGACGCCAGGACGTTGGCGCCCATCGCCACCTACGACCTGCCGTCGGCACCCGACGCGCCGGGCACCGAGATCTACCAGAACTTCACCGGGGGCGGCTACTTCATCCTCGACGGCAGGAACCGGCTCCTGGTGCCGACCAAGACCGGCCACATCTTCGTGCTGGGCGAGACGGCCGACGGCCGGGGCCTGGTCAAGCGCGAGGACCACGACCTCACCGGCGTCCTGGCCTCCGACGAGCGCGTCACGTCGGCGCTGCCCGACTTCGACGGCAACATCTGGTTCGTCTCCAAGAAGAGCGGCAAGGTCGGCACGATCGCCCGCAAGGGCGGGCGCATCAAGGTGCTGAAGCTCGGCGAGGAGATCGAGAACTCGTTCGCCGTCGACTCCGACGCCGTGTACATCGTCTCCGACAAGCGGATGTACCGCTTCTCCACGAAGCAGGACGGGACGCCGAAGGTCGACTGGAAGGTCACCTACGAGAACTCGGGCATCCGCAAGCCCAGCCAGGTCGACGCCGGCTCCGGCACCACGCCGACGATCATGACCGGCGGCTACGTGGCGATCACCGACAACGCCGACCCGATGAACGTCGTGGTCTACCGCAAGGGCGCGAAGCTGCGGAAGGGTCAGAAGCGGGTCGTCTGCGAGGTCCCCGTGTTCGCGAAGGGCGCCAGCGCGACCGAGAACTCCCTGATCACCGCCGGCCGCGCGCTGATCGTCGAGAACAACTACGGGTACCAGGATCCGCTCGGGGCCCGCAAGGGCGCGCTCACCGAGCCCGGCGTCACCCGCGTCGACGTCGACGCCAGGGGCACCGGCTGCCGAACGGTGTGGCGCAACACGACCGAGCGGGCGCCGACCGTCGTGCCGAAGCTGTCGACGAGCACCGGGCTGATCCACCTCTACACCCGGGACGAGGACCCGTCCGGCGCCCAGCCGTGGTTCTGGACCGCGGTGGACTTCCGCACCGGCAAGACGGTCTGGAAGAAGCTCTCGGGCACCGGGTTCAACTACAACAACAACTACGCGGGCCTGGCGATCGGGCCCGACGGGACGGCCTATCTGGGCACGTTCGGTGGGGTCGTCTCGTTGCGCGACGCCCGTTGACCGGCTTTTTATGCAACAGGGGGTGACGGACGAGTACGGTCCCGGGCGTGCCGCCGACCCCCATCGAGCTCTTGGACGGGACTCCTGTCCGGATCCGACCGGTCCGATACGAGGATCGCGAGGACTTCGTCGCCGCCTTCGACCGGCTCAGCAACGACTCCCGGTACACCCGGTTCCTGATGCCGGTCGAGCGGCTGACCGAGCAGGAGATCTCATACTTCCTGGACGTCGACCATCGCGACCACGAGGCGCTCGTCGTCATCGACGAGGAGACGGGCGCCCGCGTCGGCATCGGCCGCTACGTCCGGCTCGAGGAGCGGGAGGAGGCGGCCGAGGTCGCGATCACCGTCGCGGACGAGTGGCAGCACCGGGGGGTCGGGTCCGTCCTGCTCGCGGCGCTGTCCCGGCGCGCGCTGGCCAACGACGTGTTCGTCTTCACCGCGGAGATGCTGGCCAGCAACCACGCGATGCGGTCGCTGTTCGATCAGCTCGGTGGCGTGACGTTCACGGCCATCGGCGAGGGCGTCGTCTTCGCCGAGGCCGAGCTGTGAGCGCTACGCGGCGGGCGCGTCGCGCTTGCGGCGGCGCTCGCCCAGCCACACGATGATCGCGGCGAGCACCGCGCCCAGGACGATCGACGCCACGTTGATCTCGCCCGCCACGAGCAGGACGACCAGCCAGACGACGAGCAGCGCGACGAAGCTGATCGCGATGCGGTTGCGGGCGGAGGCGGGATCCGGAACGGTCGACATGGCAGGAAGTGTGCCGCAAGCGGCCGAACCGAGGCCGAGTGGCGGCTTTTGCGTCTCTCCGACGCAAAAGCCGCCACTCGGCGGGGCGGGGCCGACCTACACCGACCGCTGGTACGTGCGGAAGGCGCGCATGGCCAGGAAGCCGCACAGGAGCAGGAAGGCCACCAGCAGCCCGGCCCGCCCCGCGATCCAGCCCCAGTCGGGATCGGCGCTGACCGCGGCGCGGCCCGCCTCGACGGCCCAGTTGAGCGGGTTGTAGTCCGACACGGTCTGCATCCACTCGGGCATCAGGTCCTTCTGCATGAACGTCACCGACATGAACGTCAGCGGCAGCTGCAGGAAGGAGATGACGGCGATGACCGTCTGCTCCTGGCGGGCCAGGAGGGCCAGGGCGATCGACAGCGAGCCGAACGCCGACCCGATGAGGATCGACACGAGGATGAGCACGGCCACGCCAGCGATCGAGTTGTCGAACGTCGCGCCGACGATCAGCGCGAGCACGATGATGATCAGCGACTGGATGACGATCGTCAGCGCGCCCTGCACGAGCCGGCCGGAGATCAGCGACGACCGCCGCACGGGGGAGACGAGGAAGCGGTCCAGGACACCCCGGTCGAGGTCCTCGATCACCGGCATCCCCACCCACGCCGACCCGAAGAACGCGGTCATCACGACCACGCCGGGGGCGAGGAACTGGGTGTAGTCGTCGCTGCCGAACCCGGGGATCTCCGTCACCGTGCCGAACAGCGCGCCGAACAGCAGCAGCCAGATGACCGGCTGCACGAGGGTGACGGCGATCCACCACGGCTGGCGCCACAGCGCCATCAGGTGGCGCACCGTCATGTGCTGGGTGTCGCGCAGGGCCTTCATCGGGCGCCCTCCTGGTCGGTGGTGGATTGCGACTCGGCCTGGCTGAACGTGCGGCCCGCGTAGCGCAGGTACACGTCGTCCAGCGAGGGCCGGGCGACGGTCACGGCGGCCACGTCGATCGACGCGCCCTCCAGCGCGGCGAGCACGCCGGGCACGGTGCGGGCGCCGTCGTCGGCCCGCGCGTGCACCGAGCGCCCGTTGAGGACCAGCTCGTTGATGGCGGCGACCGGTTCCAGCGCGGCGCGCACAGCGGCCTCGTCGGCCTCCCGGTCGAGCTCGACGTGGACGGCGTCGCCCTTCAGCTCGCGCTTGAGCTCGTCGGGGGAGCCCTCGACGACGACGCGGCCGCGGTCGACGATCGCCAGCTGGGAGGCCAGGCGGTCGGCCTCCTCCAGGTAGTGGGTGGTGAGCAGGACGGTGAGACCGTCGCTGGTCAGCCGGCCGATCTCGTCCCACATCTCGGCGCGGACCTCGGGGTCCAGGCCGGTGGTCGGCTCGTCCAGGAACAGCACCTTGGGGCGGTGCACGAGGGCCAGCGCGACGTCGAGCCGGCGGGCCATGCCGCCGGAGTAGCCGCGCACGAGGCGGTCGCCCGCGTCGTCGAGGTGGAACTGCACGAGCAGCTCGTCGATGCGCTGGGCGAGCCGGCGGCCACCCATGCCGAAGACCTGGCCCTGCAGGCGCAGGTTCTCCCGGCCGGTGGCCTCGCGGTCCAGCCCGCCCTTCTGGGAGACGACGCCGATCGCGTCGCGCACCTTGGCGGGGGCGTCGAGGACGCTGTGGCCGGCCACGGTCGCGGTGCCGCCGTCCGGGTGGGCCAGGGTGGTGAGGACCTTCACCGTGGTCGACTTGCCGGCGCCGTTGGGGCCGAGCAGCCCGAAGACCGTTCCCTCCTGGGTGGTGAACGAGATCCCGTCGAGCGCCTTGACGTCGGGCGGGTAGGTCTTGGTGAGGTCGGTGGCCTCGATCGCGGTCATGGGCGCGTCTCTCCCTCCGGAGCGGTACGATTGTCTTGATCTTCAAATAGCTTAGCAATCAAGATACTTCTTCGTCGAGAGAAGAGCATGCCGCGACCCGGATTCACCAAGATCGAGTTGATGCAACAGCTGGGGCAGGCGTTCCGCGTCTCCCAGAACCGCAGCGTCCAGATCGACGAGCTCGTCGCGCAGCGGCTGAAGGTGAACCTCACCGACCTGCGCGCGTTGGACATCGTGGAGCGGCTGGGCCGGCCCACGGCGGGTGTGCTCGCCGCCGAGATGGGCCTCACCACCGGGGCGATCACCGCGGTGGTCGACCGCCTGGTCATCGCCGGGCTCCTGGAGCGGGTGCGCGACGACGAGGATCGCCGCCGCGTCCACCTCACGCTCACCCCGCGGGCCCGGACGGAGATCGACGCCGTCTGGGGCCCGCTCAAGGAGGCGTACGTGGCGATGATGCGGGGCTACACGAACGAGGAGCTGGCGCTGATCATCCGGTTCATGCGGGCGGGCGACGTGCTCAGCGACGAGCTCATCGACCGGCTGCGGACGGAGGACGGAGTCGGCTGAGCGGGCGCGCTCAGCTCGTGGCGGTGATCTTCCAGTCGCCGTCGGACTTCACCAGCGGGGTGGTGCCCGTGTCACGGGCGCTGCTGCGCACGGTCGCCTGGTCGCCCTGCAGGGTGGCGACGGTGTAGGTCGCCCCCTCCAGCTCCGCGCGCTGCGCGTCGGTGAGCGCGCCCATGAACTTGGCCAGGCTGGAGCCGCAGGTGACCTGCGCCGCCCGGGCGTTCTGGGCCCGGTGCATCATCACGTTGCGTGCGTCCTCGGTCATCAGCTCGCAGGCGTCCGCGTAACTGCCGTCGAGCAGGTCCTTCGCGTACTCGTCCACCACGTCGAGGATCGCCGCGCGGTCCTGGGCCGGCGTGGGGGGCGTGGCGGCCGTCGTGGACGACGAGCCGTCGTCGCTGCCGCAGGCGGCGAGCAGCAGGGCGGCCGCGACCGCGAGTGCGGCGATGGTGGGGCGGGTCATGCGTCGTCCTCGCTCGGTCATGGGGCGCGAACGGTAGGGCACCGCGCCAGCGCGCGGGCGTAGAACCGCAGGTAGTCGTCCCAGTGGCGGTCCCAGTAGGCGCCCTCGTGCCGCCCCGGCCAGGTGTGCGCGCGGACCGGTGCGCCGCCGGCCCGCAGCGCGTCCACGAACGTCCGGTCGCCTCCGCGGAACGGGTCCTGGTCGCCCGCGTCGAGCCACAGCGGCGCGCCGGTGAACGCGGCCGGATGGTCGCGGGCGGCCGTGACGAGATCGTGCTGGTCGAAGTCCTCGGCGTCGTCGAACGCGCCGGCGGCCGTCTCCCCGCCGGTCTGCCAGATCGCGGGGGAGTGGGCGCCGACCGCGCAGAACCGCCCGGGGTGCAGCCGGGCCAGGTCCAGCGCGCCGAACCCGCCCATCGAGACGCCGCCGATGGCCACCCGCCTCGGATCGGTGTGGAAGCGGCGGGCGACGGTGGGGATCACCTCGTCGAGCACGTACCGGCCCCACGCCGCGCCCCGGCGATCGTGCCAGTACGACTCCCGGCCCTCGGGCAGGGCGACGACCGGTGCCCGCTTCCCCTGGGCCGCGACGGCGGCGAACAGCGCGTCGGAGAGCATCTCGCCGGGGGCGCTGCCGCGGCCGTGCAGCAGCACGAGCAGCGGGCGGTCCTTGCTGCCACCGGCCGGGACGACGACGGACGTGTCGAGGTCACGACCCACGGCCCGGCTGGCGATGGTCACCTCCTCGACGTCGGTGCCGTGCTGGTCGGTTCGCAGAGCGTCCCAGACGACGACGGCCGCGACGGCGACCAGCGCGAGTGCGACGAGGAGCGCGGTGGCCCGCCGGCGCCGGACGGCGGTCCGGCGCCGGGAGGGCGAGGGCACGGTGGGGCTAGAGCGCCGGCGGTGCCTTGGTCACGCAGCCCGGGCGGTTCGGGTCGGCGGGGAACGGCAGGTCGGCGACCAGCGCGGTCTCCAGGTAGTCGTTCTCCAGCCGGTCGCCGGAGCCGGGCGCCAGCTTCTTGGCCACCGCCTCCAGACCTTCGCGCGGGCCGTCAGGTGCCACCCACGGTGCGAGCGCGAGGAACTCGGGGACGGGGCCGACGGGATGGCCGGCGTCCGGTGCGTCGCCGGGCTGGGCGGTGGCGTTGCCGACGTAGTGGCAGCCCGCGCCCTTCAATCCCCGCTGCGTGATGGACGACTGGCCGTCGAACGTGAGGTCGGCCAGGCTGCCCGTCATGAACGCCGTGACGTTGTAGGTGAACTTCACCGACGGGTCGGCCACGTTGCGGTAGCCGGAACCCATCCAGTCCAGCGGCTGCCACGGGTTGGGGTTGCCGGCGTAGGTCGCCGCCCACTGGCCGGGGTTGGCCTCGTCCTGGATCACGACGTTGGCCCCGAGCTCGTCCAGGCAGCGCATGTAGGTCTTCGAGACGTCGGCGCAGGGGTTGCCGCCCACGTCCCCGAACGCGAAGGCGGGGAGGCTGGTGGCGATGCCGAGCTTGGCCTTGGTCCCGGGCAGCGTGTACGGCTTCAGGTTGGCGACGGCGGCCTTGCCGGTGGTCGGGCCGGCGGTGAAGCCCTGGGCGATCTCGATGCCGGTCAGCGGCACCTTGTCGTTCTGCTGGACGACGTTGCGCATCGGTGCCGGGCCCTTCTTGCGCACGTCCTCGGGGCCCCACACCAGCGCGGTGTTGTAGACGTCCTTCTTGGTCGCGACGTACACCGACTTGGGCCGCGGGAGGCCCGGGTCGCGCAGCGCGTCGATCGTCTTGCGATCGGTCGTCTCCCTGAACTTGGCCAGCGGCCCGGAGGCGACGAGGTAGACGCCGTACTTCTTGGCGAGCGCCGAGTACGTGCCGAGGAAGTCGCGCACCTGCGTGTCGGTGGCGGCGAGCAGCGGGCTGGACAGCGGGTTGAGCTCCCCGAACCGCTTCGCGTAGAAGTCGACCGACGTCTGGTAGCCCGTGCGCAGGGCGTCGAGCGTCTGGAGGATCGCGCACAGGTCCTTGCCCACGCACTCGGGCGGGACGGTCTCGATGAGCTTGCGGGCGGCCGCGCCGCGCCTGCCGATGCCCGGCGTCATCAGGCCGTTGTCCTCGTTGAAGACCACGAGGTTGGGCCGGTCCTTGGCCCGGTACGGCTTGACGTAGCGGATGATCTGGCACTCGATCGCGGTGCGGAACGTCGCCGCGGTGCGCACGTACTTCGCCTGCTGCTTGAACTGCATCGCGAACGCGCGCGGCGCGCCCTTCTTCGGCTGCAGCGCGGTGATGGCGGGCAGCGCGCGGTCGGCGGCGTACTGCTTGCAGGCCTTGGCGCTCGGGGTGGCGGGGCGGGTGGCGGCGGAGGCCACGGCCGGGAGGGCGACGGCGGCCGCCAGACTGGCCACGAGCACGGTGAGGAGAGACGGACGCAGACGGATCACGGGGCCGAGCGTACCGCCCCCCGCCGCGCTACGAGCCGGATGCGGGCGGGTTCGGCGAGGAGCCGTCCTCCGCGCGGGCGGGCGCGGGGGATCCCGGCTGGGTCTGCGTCACGGGTGCCGCCGCCGCGGTCTGCGCCTTCTCGGCCTTCTCCGCCTGCAACTCGGGGGTCGGCGTGCCGGCGATCCAGTCCTGGAGCTTGTGGCCGAACCGCTCGGTGCGGCGGTCGGGCTTCCAGCGGGCCTCGGCACGCTGCATGCGGTGGCGGCGTCGCGACTTCTCGCCGCCGTAGCGCTTGTGGGCCCAGATCGAGTTCGGCTTGGCCAGCCGGCACGCGCAGTACATCCCGACGAACGGGACGAAGAACGCGAGGACGCCGAGGAACAGCCGTCCCTTGGCGACGGTGATGATCGCGAAGAACAGGGCGATGCCGCCGTAGAAGATCGCCGCCAGGATGCTGCCGGTGTCGTCCAACCCCAGCGGGCGGACGCCGAGCACCACGAGGCTGGCGAACAGGCCGGCGATGACGACCGCGTCGACGGACGAGCGGCCCTGTTCGGACCAGTAGACGTCCTCCAGGTGCAGCCACAGCGCGTACTCGTCGAGGGTGAGGCCGACGCCGATCCCGAAGGCGACGGCGGTGATCTCCCACCACGGCGAGGACAGGTTCGTGGCGAACGCCGTGAACCCGGAGATCATCATCAGCAGGATCCCCCACACGAGGTGGTGGATGTGCAGGCCGCTGGACGTCTCGACGTTGCCGGGCCACCACGAGACCTGCATCCGGATCAGCCGCGCGCTGGTGCGGATGAACAGCCAGGTGACGAGGAACGCGAGGAGGACGAGGAACGCCGCCTCCTTGCCGGGCTCGGCCTGCGTCGACGCGAGGTTGATCCCCTCCTCCCGCACCTGGGCGCCGAGGATGGGCGTGAGGGTGGCGCCGAGCATGCCGGGGATCGTAGGGGACCCTCAGGCGCCGTCGAGTCCAGATCCGGCCGAGGCGTACATCACGGCCGCCCCGCGGCTGCGATGTACGCCTCGACGCGAGGCTCAGCGCGGGATGCGCTTCAGCGTCACCTTGGCGTGGACGACGCGGCCGCCCGCGGTGGCCGAGAACGTCGCGGTGTGGGTGCGGCCGCGGGCCAGCCTGCGGCCCAGGCGCAGCGTGACGGTGCGCGTCCCCGCCTTCACCGTGCGGGAGGCCGCGCGGCCGGCGACCGTCCGGCCCCGGCGGACGGTCACGCCGACCTTCGCCGCCCGCGACAGGCGCACGGTCGCGCGGAGCGTGCGGCGGTCACGGGCGATCGTGACCTTGGAGGCCTTGATCGTCAGGGCGACCGGCGGCGCGGGCTTCGGGACGGTCGGCGTGGTGGGGGTCGTGGGGACGGTGGGCGTCGTCGGCACGGTCGGCACCGGCGGCTCCTCCGGCGTGGTCGGCGTCGGGGGGCCCGGGACGTCGGCCGTCTGGGTCAGCTCGACCACCGTGGCCGCCTGGAGGTTGTCCGCCGTCGGCGTCGCGCCGTCGTGGAACGTCGCCAGCCCGAGGTAGACGCCCTTGCGCGTCACGTTGCTCCAACGGAGCGTGGGCGTCTTCGCCAGCCCGGGCGTCACCGCGAACGGGCCGCCGTCCAGCGTCAGGGACGGCGCGTCGCCGGACGTGGCGTTCGGCGTGGCCCCGTGAGCCACCCACGTGGTCAGCGTGTAGGCGCTGGTCGGGGTCGCGGCGGCGTAGCCGTGCACGATCACGAACCAGTCGCCGCCCTCGGGGTACTGGAGGGTGATCGCCTCGTCGGACCGCGTGGTCGCGGAGTCGGCCATCTGCTCCCCGGCGTCGGGCCGGCCGTTGTGGTTGGCGTCCCGGTAGAGGAACAGGTCCAGGTCGGTGTCGGCCGAACCGCCGTCCACGTCGGACAGGCGCGCGGACACCAGCTGCGTGCCGGCCGGCACGGTCAGCGGGGAGATCTTCGTGCCGGCGTCGGTGCCGTCCAGCACCGGGCCGTCGTCCGACGAGCTCTGGGGGATCGCGTGGGAGGGATCGACGACCGGCGCCGCGAGGCCCCAGGCAGCGACGCCCAGCGTGCCCGTGAAGCCGGCGCGCACCGGCAGCGGCAGGTCGCCGGCTGGCTGGTCGGTGGTCGTCGCGACGTCCGTCTGGGCGGCGACGGCCATCGGCCGCACGGAGATCGGCAGGTCCACCGTGCGCGGGCCGCCGGCCAGGCGCAGCGTCCCGAACGCGTACTCGGCGGGCGGCGCCGTCGTCTGCGTGAGCTTCAGCGTGATCGTCTCGCGGCGGCCGGGGCGGACGGTGAACGTGTCGCCGCCCGGGGCGTCCGGATGGGCGAGGGTGACCTGTGCATCGACGCCGGCGAGGCCCAGGACGGAGGCCGTCCACTGCACGGGCACGTCGTCGACGCTGGTCACGGTGCGGCGGACCGTGACCGAGCCGGTCCAGTGTGAGGCGGCGATCGAAGGGAGGTTGAGGTCCGTCGGGGCGATGGTCGGCACGTCCCCCTGGACGTACGCGGGGTTCTGCCCCTCGAGGTAGCCGAAGTAGTCGTTGGTGCTCGGCGGGGTGACGACGAGCCCGGGATCGACCGCGCGGTTGGGGTCGATCTCCCCGGAGCCCGCCTGCAGCGGCGTGGCCGGCGTGGCGTCGTCCTCGGCCAGTACGTCCGGGTTCGCCGTCGTCATCAGCGCGGACTTGATCGCGTCGGGCGCCCACGTCGGATGGGCCTGCTTGAGCAGCGCGCCCGCGCCCGCCACGTGCGGTGAGGCCATGGACGTGCCGGAGATCGACTGGAACAGCTCACCGGGCGGCCCGTCGGCGACGGGAGACGGGGTGTTGGCCGCGAGGATGTTCACGCCCGGGGCGGTGACGTCGGGCTTGGGGACGTCGGGGACCGAGAGCTGCGGCCCGCGGGAGGAGAAGGCGGCCAGCGTGCCGCCGTGGGCCAGGCTCGCCGACGTCGCGCCGCCCAGCGCCGCGGTGGGCACGCCGCCGGCGTCGATCGCGGCGACGACCAGCAGCCCGTCCTGGTAGGAGACATGAGCCGTCGGGATCCAGTGGTTGTCCGTCACGATGTCCTGATCGGGGCTGGCGTTGGCGAGGATCATGCCCACGCCGCCCGCGAGCTCGACCTGGTGGCTCTTGTCGGTGCGGGCGTTGTCGCCGCGCAGGCAGAACACGACCTTGCCGGCGACCTTGACGGGATCCAGCGTGCCCGGCTTGCACAGGCTCGCGTCGACCGCGGTGGCGGCGGTCAGCTTCACGGCCGATCCCTTCACGAGCGGGGCGGCGGGCAGCGCGCCGGTGACCGAGGCGCCGGTCACGTCGAACGGCGCGCCCGCGGCCGGCTGGATGGTCGCGGTCGCCTCGAACGTCCGGGCCAGGCTCGCGGCGCCGACCGTCGTCACCCACGGGACCCCCGCGGGATCGCCGATCGTGCTGTCGCCCGGGCCGGCGTTGCCGGCCGAGGTCGCCACGAAGACGCCGGCCTGGGTGGCGCCGAGGAACGCCGCGCCCATCGCGCCGACCACGCTGTTGTCGTCCCCGCCGACCGAGAAGTTGATGACGTCGACGCCGTCGGACACCGCGTCGTTGATCGCCGCGACGGCGTCCGCGTCGGTGCAGCCGTCGCCCGTGTCCGCGTCGCCCGACCAGCAGATCTTGTACGCGGCGACGTAGGCCCGGGGAGCGATGCCGGAGACCGCGTCGACGCCGAGGTCGGAGCCCATGATGCTGGGGGCGACACCGAAGTTGCCGGCGGCCGTGGCCGCGGTGTGGCTGCCGTGCCCGTTGTCGTCGCGGGTCGAGAGGAACGACCCGGGCGCCAGCCGGCTCGCCCCGAACCCGGCGACGTAGTAGCGGGCGCCGATCAGCTTGTCGTTGCAGTCCGAGGCGCTCCACGAGCCGTCCTGGGCGGCCTGGCACGTGCCGTGCCAGCCCACGGGCGGGCTCGCGGGGTAGGCGCTGCTCACGTAGGCGCCGCCCGACGGGTCGTCGGCGAAGCTCGGGTGCTGCGGCGTGATGCCGGTGTCGATCACGCCGACGATCACTCCCTCGCCCGCGTGGTCGGCCCCGCCGAAGCGGGCCCACAGGCCGGTCGGCAGCCCGAGGTACGCGGCGCCGTCGCCGTGGGCGCCGCCCAGCCAGGCCTCGACGGCGGTGCCGTCGGCGGGATCGGGCGCGGCCTGGACGGTCGAGCGGCCGTTCGGCCACACGTGCGCGACGTCCGGGGAGGCGCGCAGCTCCGTCACCTGGGCCGGCGTGAGGCGGGCCGCGAAGCCGGCCAGCGCGGTGCGGTAGCGGTACTGGACGGTGGGGGCCGGGCCGTCGAGGTCGTCCAGGACGCCGGCCTCCTGGTCGGCGAGGAAGCCGCGGTAGCGCTTGGCGTCCGTGGACCGGACGTTCAGCTGCGGGGCGCCCGTCTCGGCCGGGCTCGTCGCAGGCAGGCCCTTGACGCCGCCGTCGTAGGTCGCCAGCGGATCGGCGGTGAGCTGGACGATGTACGAGTCGCGCGAGGGTGCGGCCGCGGCCGTGGTGGCACCCAGGCCGGCGCCCGCGGCGAGGACGAGCAGCGTCGCGACGGCGGTGGTGAGGCCACGCGGATGCGGGCGATGTCCAGGACGCAGGCGGCGCACGATGGGCAAAAGCGTACGCCGTTCGGATGGACGCGTCGCCGATCAGCCGCGGGCGCGCTGGAGCGGCCGGCCGATCTCCAGCTGGCCGCCGTACCGGTAGCCGGTCACGTACCAGCGCATGTGCTGGGCCCGGCCCTTCCCGTCGACCAGGATCTGGATCGTGCCCCGGCCGAGGCCGGAATGGCGCGTCGTTCCCGGCATGACCGCGTTGCGCGGGTCGGTGTTGCGGGTGTCGAACGGTCCGTGGGCGGGCTGGGCGGTCGAGTCGTAGACCAGCAGCGCGAAGCTGCCGTCGGCGAGCGGCTTGGGCGACCCGGCCGCGATCACGGCGTGGCCCGGCTCCTTGGTGCCCTTCGCAGGCGGGATGGCGATGAGGTCGCCCGCCCGGATCCTCGCGCCCTGCGTGACCGCCGTCCACCACCGCGCCGTGCCCTTCGTGCGCACCCACCGCAGGAAGGCGGCGACCCGGGTGGGGGAGGGCACGTAGTGCGCGCCGATGTGCTCACGGGTGCGCAGCTCGTCGTTGGCCTTCGCCGCGGCGAGCCCGAGGAAGTAGTTGGTCATCCCCACGCAGTCGAACTGGTAGCGCCCGGTGGCCGGGTACTCGCGGTCCTCGTGCGCGTACAGGGTCCAGGTCATCGAGGTCCAGGTGTCGATCACCTGGGCCAGCACCGGGGAGGCCGACGCGGGCGCCGGCTCGCCCACGACCTGCTTGGACGGCTCCGGCGGCGCGGCGGTCGCGGCGGTGGCCGCGCTGGCGGCGCCGGTCGCCGCGAGCACGGCGACGGCGGCGGCGACGAGGATCGGCGGTGCGGAGCGGACGCGCATGGTTCGCCGATCGTACGCCGTCAGCCGCGCCAGGCCGCCGCTACGCGAGCGGCCTCGGCGTGCCCCTGGCGCCGGCCGGCCTGGGCGGCCGGCTGGATGCGCTCGGGATCGAGCGCGCCGATCTCGCCCATCGCCTCCAGCGACGGCGCGTCGGGCTCGAGCAGGATCACCTCGGTGCCGGCGGCGCGCAGCCGGTCGATCTCCCCGTCGATCGTGGCCCGGCTCAGCGGTCCGGCGCCGGTCTTCGGCGCGTTGTGGTCGACGAAGAGCAGGACGATGTCGTGCCCGGCGGCGAGGTCGGCGTTGGTCACCGAGCCGGTGCCGCCGTCGATGTACGGGCGCCCGTCGACGTGCACGGGCGGGAAGATCTGCGGGACGGCCGCGCTGGCCGCCACCGCCCGGCGCAGCGACACGTGGTCGGTGTCGCGGAACATCCGGATCCGGCCGTCGGTCGCGTCCACCGCGGTGATCCCCAGGTTGGGCGCGGGCCACCGGCGCATCAGCAGGAACAGGCCGATCAGCCCGACCCATGCGCGCTCGGGCATCGTCTGCGCCTGCTGGGCCAGTGCGCCCGCGGCGACCCGGGTCTCCACGGTGGCCGGCGTGTCCATGTGCCACGCCTGCGCGAACTGCTCGATCGTCTCGAGGTCCGGGGTGGGGAGACGGCCGTAGAGGGAGAGCAGCGCGGTGCGGGCCGGCACGCGCTCGTTCCCCAGGAAACGGTAGAGCCGCTCGAAGTCGCGGTCGCCCGCCAGCTGCGCGCCGACGACGCTGCCCGCCGACGTGCCGAGGATCAGGTCGGCGTCGGACGTGCGCAGGCCGGCGGCCTGGAAGCTGGCGAGCACGCCGGTCAGCCAGGCGACGCCGGTGAGGCCGCCGCCGCCGAGGACGACGGCGCGGGAGGGCGAGGAGGGCATCGCCGCAGGCTATCGGCGCGACAGCAGCGCGTAGGCCGCGACCCGGTCGACCGCGACGCCCAGGTGGCGGAAGTACGTGGAACGGCTCACGTGCAGGCGCTCGGCGGTCTGCTCGTGGGTCGTCGGCGGGCCGAGGTAGCGCTGCACGATCACGTCGTGCAGCAGGCGCTCGGCGGGCGCGTCGCCGAACGCGCCCTCGGTGGCGGCGGCGAGCAGGTCGCGCACGGTCGCGGCGCGCTCCGCGACCGTCTGCCCGCGGGCCAGGGGGCTGCGGGCCAGCTCCAGCGGGCGGTCGAGCGTGCGCAGGGCCTCCTTCACCGTGTCCGCGGTGACCTCGGTACTGGCGCCCGCCTCCGCGTCGGCGTCGACCGGCGGCGGGGTCAGGCCCAGCTCCGCGTAGACCGCCGCGCGGTAGCCGGCGAACATGCCCCCGGGCCCGTGGTCCAGCAGGTGGCACTGCTGGACCTTCGTGTCGTAGACCACGTCGAGCTCGGGCAGGTGGACGGCCCCCACGTTCGCGGCGAACTCGACGGCCGCCGCGTTGGCCGGGTCGATCGGCAGGTACGACCACCGTGGGTTGGGCAGGCCGGCGCGCTGGATCGCCGCGGTGTTGAGCAGGGGCAGGACGCGCGACTCGCTGGTGCCGTGGCCCTCGGTCAGGTCGAGGGAGTCGCGCCAGAGCAGCGCGTTGCCGTCGGGGTGGTTGGCGCGGGCGTGGGCGAGCCAGCCGCGAAGCATCGGGTCACGCTCGACGGCGGCGGGCGCGTCGCGCACCGGGATCGCGATGCACATGCCGCACAGGTGGTCGTCCTCGTCCCGGGCAACCACGATGCAGCCCGGGAGGTCACGCACGATCGCCTTGGTCGCCACGAGCCAGTCGCCGACGCCGCGGTGGGTGACGAGCGCGGGGACGTCGTCCAGGTCGCCGGGCACGGCGTCGTCGATGCGCAGGTCGGACGGGCCCTCGCCCGGGATGGCCCAGCGCAGCGACTCGTTGTCCACCAGCTCCGCGAGGTCCGCGAGCAGCCCGGTCTCGCCGGCGTTGATCCGCCGGTACACGTGCTCGGTGATGCGGCGGCGCAGCTCGTGCTCGCGCTCGGTGCGCTCGGCCCGGGCCTGGGCGCGCAGCGCGACGCGGACGAGGTCGTGGAGCGTGACCCAGGTCCCGCGGCCCTCGGCGAACGTGCGCGAACGCAGCCACGCCTCGGCCCGCATGCCGTCCACACCGGGCAGGACGTCGGCGAGCAGCGTCGCGTCGACGCGGCGGGCCAGGGCGGCGACGGTGATGACGTCCAGGTGACTGGGATCGAGCTCCGACTCCGTCAGCCGCTGGACGAGCAGGTCGGCCAGCTCGACGTGGGCGTCGAGCCCCCCGATGCCCCAGGCACCGCGGTCGCGCGCAGCGGCCGCCCCGAGGGTGAGGGCCAGCGGGGAGCCGCCGGCCCAGGCCATGAGGTCGCTGGAAGTGCGCTCGTCGGTCACGCCGTCGCGGGCCAGGAGCGTGCGGGCCTCGTCGCCCGTCACCGGGGCCAGCGGCAGCGCTCGGGTCACGCGCTCCCAGCCGCCCTGGAGCCAGCCCGGGTCGGGGGTGCCGCGCTGAGCGATGACGATCAGGCTGCGGTCGGGCAGCCCGGGCAGGACGCGGCCGCGCAGCTGAGGGCCCAGGGAGGTCATCCGCTCGTAGGTGTCGAGCAGGACGAGGCGGCCCTGGTCGGTCTCCTGGCCGCCGAGCCGTTCCTCCAGCTCGGTGGTGGTGGGCAGGCCGTCGCGCCCGTCGATCGCGCGTGTCTCCCACCCGGCGCGCTCGGCCTGTCGCCGCACCTGCCGCAGCAGGGTCGACTTGCCGATGCCGCCGGGTCCGTGGACGACGAGGACGTTGGTCGGGGACCGGCCCGCGAGCACCTCGTCGACCAGGGCGAGCTCGTGCGTGCGACCCACGAATCGTCGCTCATCCTCTTGGTCCATGCGGGCGGCGAGGGTGCTCATCGAACCGTGACGATAGTGGGGATGCGCAACATGAGACGGTCTTGGCACTGACGGATTCCCGCTCCGGCCGTAGCTTGCGACCCTCAATGTCCATCGGAGCGCTCCCCCGGGCGCTTCCGAATCCCCTGGGGGGAACCATGATTCGCAAGTCCTGTCTGCTGCTCTGCGTCCTGAGCCTGACGGCGTTCACCGCTGCCGGTTGCGGCGACGACGACAAGAAGACCGACAGCACGTCCACGCCGGCGACGCCGGCCGCCACGACCGATTCTGGAGACACGAGTACGCCTGATACGGGCAATGACACGGCCGACGCGGCCGTCCAGGCGGCGATCGACCAGTGCAAGGCGAGCATCGACTCCAACCCCTCGGTCAAGGACGACATCAAGCCCGACCTCGAGGAGATCTGCGAGAAGGCCGCCAGCGGCGACGCGGACGCGGCCAAGGAAGCCACCAAGGAGGTCTGCGTGAAGATCGTCGAGTCCGAGGTGCCCGCGGGCGCCGCGCAGGACCAGGCCAAGAAGGCCTGCGACGCGGCGGGCCGCTAGCCCCCCTGCCTCACCTGACGCACTGACGTACCGGAAGCACGGGCGGCGCGCGGTCTCACGACGCGCGCCGCTGTGCGTTCCGGCTGGCCCGCCCCGGGCTCGGCCGGGTCCGCGCTACTCCTTCATGAGGATCGGGACGATGGCGGCGAAGCCGAGGACCACGAGCAGGATGAGCGCCGCGATGATCGCCAGCTTGAGCGTCGCCCGGCGGTCCGCCGGCCAGAACGCGAGCTCCGGCACGCCGGGGCGCAGCGCGACCACGGTGTAGTCCACGCGCGACGCGGCCGACCGACGGCGCAGCTCCGCGAGCTCCTCCGGGGCGTGCTCGGCGCAGAACGTGCGGGTGCGGGCCTGTCCCGCCTCCACCGGGCGTGCCTCGTAGTCCGCCGCCCGCCCGCACGCGGGACCCGTCGCGCCCGGCGACCGGTGCTGACACGGCGGGCTCACGAGGGCGGTGGACACCCCCGGAGCGTGCCACAGCCCGGATCCAGGGCGCACGGATGGGGGAGGGGCGGTGGCGCCGATCCACTCCTCTATTCTGAAAAACGGGGCTTCTTGTTGTGATTCTTCACATCTATAACCGGTACGAATTCAACCCGGTTCCAAGCGGCGCGCGTCTCCACACAGGACGTGTACGCTAGCGCCGGCTTGCCCCTCTTGTACGTCAATTCAATTCCAGTTTCGAGGCTGCAGATGCGTCCAGTCCGCACCACCGCCGCAGTTGCGGTGACCCTATCCACGCTGGTCTGCGGAGTTGGTGGGCTCACGGCGACCGCCGGTGCCGCCGCCCCGGAGGCCACCGTCGCCAAGGCCGGGTTCACGGCCAAGGGCAGCATCGACGAGGCCTACGTCCTTGGAGCCACCAAGGGCTCCAAGCTGGTGCTCGTCAACAAGAAGGGCAAGGTGACGGGCCGCGGCACCGTCGATCGCTTCGGCAGCCTCGTCTTCCGCGAGCAGAAGCCGGGCGCCGGCTACACCGTGCAGCTGCGCAAGGGCAAGAAGATCCAGAAGTCCAGCGCGTTCAAGGTGCTGAGCGAGAACAGCAACCCGCCGCAGTCCTTCTTCGACGGCAAGGTCCTCAACGCCGGACTCAACTACGTCACCGTGCGTGACGGCGTCGAGATCGCGATGACCGTCCGCCTGCCCCAGGGCAAGACGATGGCCGACGGCCCGTTCCCCACCGTCATCGAGTACTCCGGCTACCAGACGGCCGCACCGCACGACCTCCTCACCAGCGTCATCTCCTCCCTCGGCGGCGGCGGCGGCGCCAGCGACCCGCTCGTGCCCGCCACCGGCACCGCGGTCGGCTCGGTCATCGCCCCGCTGCTCGGCTTCGCCGCGGTCAGCGTGCAGATGCGCGGCTCCGGCTGCTCCGGCGGCGCGTTCGACCTGTTCGGCCTGCCGACGACGTACGACGGCTACGACGCCGTCGAGGCTGTCGCCGCGCAGCCGTGGGTCAAGGGCCACAAGGTCGGCCTGGCCGGCATCTCGTTCTCCGGCATCACGCAGCTCTTCGTTGCCGGCACGCAGCCGCCGCACCTCGCGGCCATCGCCCCGATGTCCGTCACCGACGACATCTACACCGCCACGGGCTACCCGGGCGGCATGTTCAACAAGGGCTTCGCGCTCTCGTGGATCACCGACCGGGCCAACGAGGCCAAGCCGGCGCCGGAAGGCGGCCAGCCGTGGGCCAAGGCCCTCGTCGCGGCGGGCGACCAGCACTGCATCGACAACCAGAAGCTCCGCCTGCAGACCCAGGACGTGCTGGGTCTGATCAAGAAGAACCCGTTCCGCACGCCGTCCCTGTTCGACGACCGCGCGCCCGGCGCGTGGGTGAAGAACATCAAGGTCCCGACGTTCTTCATCGGGCAGTTCCACGACGAGCAGACCGGCGGGCACTTCCCGGAGAGCCTGCAGTACCTGGCCAAGAACAAGAACGTGTGGATCACGCTCCAGAACGGCGTGCACGCCGACTCCCTCGGGCCGAGCACGATGACCCGCTGGGCCGAGTTCCTGCACCTGTACGTCGGCGACGAGATCCCGAACATCCCGGGCCTCGTGCTCGGCCTGAGCGGGCAGCTCTACAAGTTCCTCGCCGACTCCGCGGCGGCGCCGGTCAAGCAGTCGCGCTTCGCCGGCACCACCGACGTCGCGGCCGCCAAGGCCGAGTTCGCCAAGGACCCGCGCGTCCGGCTGCTGATGGACAACGGCGGCGGCCCCGAGGGCCCCGGCTCGATCGGCGCGACGTGGGAGCTGAACTACGGCTCGTGGCCGGTCAAGGAGGCCAAGGCGACCCCGTACTACCTGGGGGCCAAGGGCGCCCTGGGCACCGCCAAGGCCGGTTCGGCGACCAACGCCACGTACACGTCCGACCCCAAGGCCCGGCCGAAGCAGACGCTGCCCGGTCAGGGCGAGGCCGACGCGTGGAAGGCCCAGCCGCCGTACGACTGGGCCCCGATCGCCTCCGGCAAGGGCCTGGGCTTCACCACCGCGGCCTTCCCGAGCGACGTCGTCATCGCGGGCACGTCGAGCCTGGACCTCTACGTGAAGTCCTCGGCCAAGGACACGGACCTGCAGGTCACGCTGTCCGAGGTCCGTCCCGACGGCAACGAGACGTACGTCCAGAACGGTTGGCTGCGCGCGTCGCACCGCAAGCTCGACGCCAAGAAGTCGACGGCGACCGATCCGGTCCCGACGCACCTCAAGCAGGACGCGGCGCCGCTGCCCAAGGGCAAGTTCACGCTGGTGCGGATCCCGTTCTTCCCGGTGGCGCACGCCTTCCGGGCGGGCTCCAAGCTGCGGGTGACGATCTCGGCTCCGGGCGGCGACCGTCCGCGCTGGGACTTCGACACCCTCGAGAAGGGGTCGACCAAGAACACGATCCTGCTCGGCGGTCCGAACGGCTCGAAGCTGGTCCTGCCCGTCGTGGCCGGGGCCAACGCCAAGGGCACGCCGCTCCCGGGTCCCACCGCGCTGCGCGGTGAGCCCAACCGCACGTACGCACCCGCCGCCAACGGCGGCTAGCACCAACCGGCTCGCAGGGGGCCCGGACGGCCGATCCCGCTTCACGCGGGGTCGGCCGTTCGCCGTTTCAGGCCACGTTTTCCACGTTTCCCGGGGACGTTCTCCACATTCCTCCCGGGGGGTGGGAGGAATGTGGAGAACGTCCCCGTTCAGACGCCGGCGAGGACGGCCGCGTGCTCGTCGGCCCAGGCGGCCGCGAACGCGGGGAAGGCCTCGACGTCGGCCTCGAGCACGAACAGGCCGCGGGCCGGGACGCTGGCCCCGAGCTCTAGGAGCAGCGGCGTGAAGTGCACGTCGACCGCGAGCGAATGCGTCAGCGCGCCGCCCAGCAGCACGGGGACGGCGCGCGCGCCGTTCAGGGCCCCGCCGCCGATCCGGTCCAGGAAGGCCTTCAGGAGCCCGGAGTACGTGGCTTTGTAGGTCGGGCTGGCGACGACGAGCACGTCGGCCTCCAGCACGCGGTGCACGGCGCGGCGGGCCTCCTCGTCGCCCTGGTCGAGGACTCGTGCGCCGAGCAGCGCCAGGTCGACCTCCTCCCCGAGGGTGCCGCCGGTCGCCCGGACGAGCTCACCGGTCAGGGCGCGGGCGATCGCGTGCGTGCGCGACTCCGGTCGTGGGTTGCCGACGACGGAAAGGACGGTGGGCATTCCCACCAATCTACTTGAGAAAGGCGCGGCTCCCGCTCCGTTGAGACGCCGAGTGTCGCGTCATGCGTCCCAGGGACGCATGACGCGACACTCGGGGGTCAGCGGCCGGAGAGGGGAGTGCAGGAGTCCTCGGTCGGCACGGCGTCCACGGCCTCGCGCAGGACCTCGGCCACCCGCTCGGCCAGCGCCGGCCACGCCCAGCGGGCCCCGGCGTCGCGGTGCGCGGCCAGACCGCGCCGCGCGCGCTCCTCGCCGTCGTCGACCGCGGCGACGATGGCGCCGGCGAGCGCCTCCTCGTCGTCCGGGGGGACGAGCCACCCGGTCTCGCCGTCCCGCACGATGTCCGCCGGGCCCATCCGGTCGACCGCGATCGGCGGGAGCCCGCAGGCCATGCCCTCCACCAGCACGAGGCCGAACTGCTCCCGGGGCGACGCGAGCACCTGCACGTCGGCCGCGTTGAAGAACGCGGGCAGCGCGCGGTGCGCGTGCCAGCCGGCCAGGAACACGCCGTCGGCACCGGTGGCGGCGATCGCCTCGGCGGGATGCTCGCCCTCCCATTCGCCGGGGTGTCCGCCCACGAGGATCAGCACGGCCCGCCGGCGCGTGCGCTGCCGGGCCTTCTCGAACGCCCGGATCAGCAGCCCGAGCCGCTTCACCGCCGTGTACCGGCCGACCGCGAGCAGCACCACGGTGTCCTCCAGATCGCCGAGTTCCGCGTCCTCGTACCGCACGGTGCCGGCCTCCTGTCCCGGCCGGGAGCCCTGCGGGTCGAGGACGAGCTGCTCGTGCCAGAAGGCGCGCCGGTCCACCGTGGCGGGGCGGAACTGCACGGGGTCGAATCCGTTGGGGACGACGGTGCAGCTCCGCGGGTCGACGCCCAGGAGGCGCACCGCCCGGTCGACCTGGCTCGGCGTCAGCACGATGAGGCGGGTGCAGGCCCGGGCCCACCGGCGCATCCGCCGGGCCCACGCCTCGGCGTGCGTCCAGCTGTCGGGCGCGCCCTCCTCGATCTGCTCGAGCATCAGCAGCTCGGTGCCGTGGAGGTGACCGACGATCGGCACGTGCGGCGCGACGCGTGCCGCCGCCTCGTTGAGCGGCGTCAGATGGTGCAGCTGCAGGATGTCCGCGCCCGCGGCGTCCGCCTCCTCCAGCGCCTGGCACCAGGCGGCGACGTGCGCCTCGTACGTGACGTCGTCGACCGAGGCGAAGACGGGGTCGGGGGCGCCGGGGCGATCCTCGAACGAGGGATGCATCGGGGCGTCCTCGCCGAACACCACGGGGTGCACGTCGTGGTCGGCGTAGAACGTGCGGGCGTCGCCGAAGCCGCCGGGCAGGGAGCCCGAGACGATGGTGGTCTCCCACCCGTGGTCGGGCAGCTCGCCGGCCAACGCCTCGACGACCTGCGAGGAACCGCCGCGCGGGAAGAACATGAGGCCGTTGATCACGCGCATACATCCAGTATGCACCCACCATGTCGAGCGCTAACCGTGGCGACCGGTGGCGACGCGCCAGATCCGGGTCAGCGCGGGTGGAACGTCAGCGCGGTGGCGATCGCCCGGCCCCCGGGGATCGCGATCGCGTGCGACTCGCGCGGCACGTTGCACAGCTGTCCGTGGCAGACCAGGGACGTCGAGCCGCCCCCGTCCAGGTTCAGCGCCTCGCGGGCCCCGAGGCCGACCAGCGCGTCGGCCAGCTCGACCATCGTCAGCCCCGCCTCCCGGTCGTCGCGTCCGTCGCAGGCGAAGGCGATCAGCCGCTCGCCGTCGCAGCCGAGGGCGGCGCGCGGGTAGCGGCCCGCGGTGATGTCGGAGTCGAACTGGCCGGCGCCGACGGAGAACCCCTCGTCGTCGCCCGGCACGCGTACCCCGTCCCGGACGAGCAGGGGCCCGGCCTGGAGCAGGTCGCCCGCGGGGCCCTCGGGCAGGTCGTCGCGCCGGGCGATGCGGACCGCCGCGCCGTCGACGTGCACGCAGGCGCGCCGCTCGCTCCACGGGGAGAGGAAGGGAACGGAGGGGACGGCCGCGCCGTCGACGCGCAGTTCGCCCAGCGGCATGCCGGTCACGTCCGGATCGTCGTCGTCGCCCAGCGTCCGGATGTAGAAGCCGCCGACGAGGGCGTGGTCCACCTGCTCGCTGCCGCACCACTCCTCCAGCCGGCTGAGCTGCGGGAGGCGCCGCACCCGCAGCGTGGTGGTGGCCAGCGGGTGGAACACGACGTGGGCCGTGGTGCGTGCTCCGTCGGCCAGGCTCAGGCGGACGCGCTGGGGTTGCGGGGCACGGATGGGAGACCGGGTGGCCATGCGCCGAGGATGCTCCCACAGCGGGAGCGCCCTCGTGTCGCGTGGACGTGAACGGTCAGCGCGCCCGTACGCCACCCGCGTCCTTCGCGAACCGGTCGAGCTGAGCGTCGCTCAGCGACGCCGAGATCGACCGGTTCGCGGACGGGTGGGGCGCGCTACCCGGCGATGCCGTCGCCGATGAGCTTGGCCCCGATGACCAGGCACAGCACGGCCATGATCGCGGCGTTCGAGTGGGTCATCCAGGTCTTCAGCTCGCCGAGCAGACGGTCGGCCTTCTCGCGCATGAACAGGAAGATGACGAGGGGGATACCGGGGCCGACGGTCCCGATCACCACGAAGACGGCGAGCGCGACGGCCTGGTCGCCGGTGCTCACGCCGGTCTGGGAGATCGCGAGCGCGGCCCCGACGACGAGCAGCAGGTTCTTGGGGTTGACCGCCGAGAGCAGCACGCCCAGGCCGGTGGCCTTCACGAGGGTGAAGGCGTCGATCGTCTTCATCCAGCCTGGCATCTCGGGCTCGGCGCCGTCCTTGGGCCGGCCCCGCCACTGCCGCGCCGCCACGAGGAGGAGGAGCACCCCGAGGCCGATCTTCACCCCGCTCACGCCGTCCGAGGAGTCACCGGAGGCGGCGTCGGCGCCGCTCGCCACGAGCAGGGTGATCGTGCCCGCGACCGCCAGGCCGACGATCCATCCGACGATGAAGGCCGGGCCGTTCACCCGTCCTCGCGCGGTGGCGAGCATGAGCACCATCGCGATGATGGGGATGGGACTGAGCGATACGCCCACGCCGAAGGAGAGGACCTGCCCGATCGCTTGTTCCATTGCGCCAGCCTAGTCGGCGCTGTCGTACGTCGCCGTGAACTTCACGGTGGCCTCGCACGGGTTGCGGCTGCTCGCGTGGATCTTCACCGTCCCGGTCAGCTTCTTCGCGCTCGTGAACTTCCCCGTCGCGCTCCAGCCGGCGGCGCCGTCGTCGATCGCGAACCCCTTGAGCGTCGAGGTGCGCGGGCCGAACGGACCGAGGTAGGCGTGCGTCTGCGTCCCGCACTCCGTGCCGGGGCTGCCGGTGCTGGTCGTCTCCACCGCGGCGGAGACGGCGACGACCCGGTGGCGGGCGACGCGCAGCTCGACGAGCCGGCCCGACGCGTTGGTGCGCCAGTAGCCGTCCTTGGCCTTGGTCGGGGCGGCGGACACCGGGGCGGCGGTGGTGAGGAGGGCGGCGGCGACGGCCGCGAGGAGCACGATTCTCATGGCGCGCAAGATATCCGGCCGGTGAGCGATGAGTTTCCGTTCCCGCCCGGGTCTTGGCCTCCGAGATCACTCGACCCAGGAGGGCACCATGGCCCCGCAGCCCCGTCTCATCTTCGTGAACATCCCCGTGCAGGACCTGCCGGCGTCCAAAGCGTTCTTCGGGGCGCTCGGCTTCGGCTTCGACGAGAAGTTCACCGACGCCTCGTGCGCGTGCATGATCGTCAGCGAGCAGGCGTACGTGATGCTGCTGGACCGCGCGCGGTTCGCCGACTTCACGAGCCGGCCGGTCGCCGACGCGACGGCCACCACCGAGGCCATCCTCTGCGTGTCGGCCGCGAGCCGCGAGGACGTCGACGGGTTCGCGGACGCCGCGCTGGGCGCCGGCGGCACCGTCGCCGGGGACCCGATGGACCACGGCTTCATGTACGGCCGCAGCTTCCACGACCTCGACGGCCACCTGTGGGAGGTCATGTGGATGAGTCCCGAGGCGGTCGAGGACGGCCCCCCGGCCCCGGCCGACGTCGCCCAGCCGGCCTGATCACCGCGGGTCTCCCGGCGGGCGGTAGTACGATGAGCCCGGTGCTGACGACGCCGGACACGACCGCGGAGCTCGACCTCGAGGCGCATCGCCGGGCCCTCACCGGCTACTGCTACCGGATGCTCGGCTCCGGCTCGGAGGCGGAGGACGCGGTGCAGGAGACGATGGTCCGCGCGTGGCGCTCGGCCGACCGCCTGCAGGACCGGGCCGCGCTGAAGGCGTGGCTCTACCGCATCGCCAGCAACGTCTGCTTCGACATCCTGCAGAGCGCGCAGCGGCGCGCCCAGCCGATGGACATGGGTCCGTCGTCGGCGGCGGACTCCGCGCTCGGCGACATGCTGGGAGAGCACGCCTGGGTCCAGCCGATCGCGGACGCCCGCGTGCTGCCCGTCGCGTCCGATCCCGCCGCCGTCGCCGACGCGCGCGAGAGCCTGCGGCTGGCCTTCGTCGCCGCGCTCCAGCACCTGCCGCCCAAGCAGCGCGCGGTCCTCATCCTCCGCGAGGTGCTGCGCTGGCAGGCCAGCGAGGTCGCCGAGCTGCTCGACACCTCGGTCGCCTCGGTCAACAGCGCGCTGCAGCGGGCGCGGGCGACGCTCGACACGCTCGATCTCGACGCTGGCTCCTCGACGGGCGACGCGGCGGCCATCGATGCCTCGGAGCGCGAGCTGCTCGGCCGCTACGTCGACGCCTTCGAGCGCTACGACATCACCGAGCTGGTGTCCCTCCTGCGCGAGGACGCGACGTTCTCGATGCCGCCGTTCCCGCTGTGGCTGTCGGGCCGCGACCAGGTCGGGCCGTTCATGCTCGGCACCGGCGCCAAGTGCGAGGGCTCGCGCCTGCTCGTGGCCCAGGCCAACGGCGGCCCGGCGGTGGCGATCTACAACCGCACCGAGACGCCGGGCGTCTACGCGCCCTGGGCGCTGGTCGTCGTGGAGACGTCAGGCGGGCAGATCACGGGGCTGCACCACTTCATCTTCCCCGAGCTGTTCGCGGAGTTCGGGCTGCCGGCCCGGCTCGAGGAGCCCGTCGACGCTGCCGGCGTCGTCGAGGCGTAGGACCTCCGACAGCCCCACGAGGTCCAGCAGCGCCCGCAGGTCGCCGGGGACGTCGCCCAGCCGCAGTTCGCAGCCGCGACGGCGGGCCACCAGCGCCCAGCGCATGAGCGCGTCGACGAGCGCGAGGTCCGGTGCGCGCGCGTCCATGCGCGCGACGACCACGTCCGGCTCGCCGGTGGCGATCATCGTCACGGTCAGGGGTATGTCACGGCGTTCGGGCACGGGGTGGAGGTCTTCGCTCACAGGGAAGACGGCCCGCGGGCCCCGAACTCATCGCCTCCTCCCGCCGAGCCCCACTTCGTGCCCGCTCAGCGGGCACGAAGTGGGGCTCGGCCCGGGGTGGGTCGGCCCGATGTTCCCGCGGGCGGATCTGGGCGCGCCCTTCGTCTAATGCAACAGTAGAGTCCGCGGGGTGAGCGAGTCCTCGGTGAAGGTCCTTCTCGTCGAGGACGACGATGGCGACGCCCTGCTGGTCGAGGAGATGCTCTCCGACTCCGCGCCGCACGTGGAGCTGGTGCGGGCCGCCTCGCTCGCGGACGTCGTCGAGGGGACGTACGTGGACGACGCAGCGTGCGTGCTGCTCGACCTCAACCTGCCCGACGCCCACGGCCTCCAGGCGCTGGAGCGGGTCCGCGAGCGCGCCGGGCGCGTTCCCGTCATCGTGCTCACCGGGCACGACGACGAGCGCCAGGGCATCGACTCGCTCGGGGCCGGTGCGCAGGAGTACCTCGTCAAGGGCCAGGTCGACGGGCCCCTGCTGCTGCGGGCCATGCGTTACGCGATCGAGCGGTCGCAGGCCCAGGCGGCGGCGCGGGAGCTGCTCGAGGCGCAGCTGCAGGCGCAGGAGAACGTGCGCATGGAGCGCGGGCTGCTGCCCACGCCGCTCATCCGTGACCCGGCGACCCATCTGACCACCACGTACCGGCCGGGCCGCCGCCGCTCGCTGTTGGGCGGCGACTTCTACGACGCGGTCGAGCTGTCCGACGGCAGCGTGATCGCGGCGATCGGCGACGTCAGCGGCCACGGGCCGGACGAGGCCGCGCTCGGCGCCTGCCTGCGCATCGCCTGGCGCGCGCTGATGCTGGCCGAACGGCCGATCGACGAGTCGCTGGTCGTGCTCGACCGCATGCTCGTGCACGAGCGCCACGACGCCGACATCTTCGCCACCGCGTTGTTCGTCCACCTGCACGCGGACCGCACGCACGTCGACACGTACACGGCCGGTCATCCGCCGCCGGTGGTGCTGGACGGTGCCGCGCCGCGCACGCTGCCGCCGGATCGGGTCTACCCGCCGTTGGGGATCCCGGCGCCCGCCCCGTGGGCCCCGACCCGCCACCGGGTGGAGCCCGGCAGCACCCTGCTGCTCTACACCGACGGGCTCATCGAGGGCTTCGTCGGCGCCGGGAACGAGCGCCTGGAGGTCGCGGGCCTCCTCTCCCTCGTCGCACGCCTGCGCGGCGAGGACGGCGACCTGGACGACCCCGACCTCCTCACCGCGCTCGTACGGGCGGTCGAGGAGCTCAACGGGGGCGAGCTGACCGACGACCTCGCGGTGGCCCTGCTCTCATGGACCTGACGCCGCCGCCACGCTACCGCCGGCACCTGGACCGGTACACGGTCGGGCAGTGGTTCGGCATCGCCACCGGCGGGCTGGCGGTGCTGGCCACGATCGCGATCGTCGGCGGCATCGTGGCCATCTCCAACCTCGCCGACGCGCGCGAGCGGGTGGTGGACGCCGTCGACCCGGCCAGCCGCGCCGGGCAGGACGTGCTCGCCGCCTACCTCAACCAGGAGACCGGGGTCCGTGGGTTCGCGCAGACCGGCGTCGAGTCGTTCCTGGGCCCCTACGACCTGGGCCGCAGGCAGCTCGACGTCGCCGCCGCCGAGCTGCGCCGCTACGTGAAGCCGCTGCGCACACCGGAGCTGGACGCCGACGTCACCGCGGTGCTGGAGGCGGGCCAGGCGTGGGAGGACGGCTTCGTGGCGCCGACGCTGGCGCGGGTGCGGGCGGACGGGCCGATCGCCGACGCCGAGCAGGCCGGCTCCGGGAAGGCGAAGTTCAACGCGCTGCGCAGCCGGGTCGCCCGCCTGCAGGCCACGCTCACCGACGAGCGCGACCGGGCCAAGGCCGACCTCAGCCAGGCCGCCGACCGGCTCACGATCACGTTCGTGCTCGTCGGGCTGCTGCTCGTGCTCGGCGGCGGCGCGATCCTCGTCGTCCTGCGCTCCGCGGTCTCCACCCCGGTGGCCCGGCTGGCCTTCCGGACCCGCCGGGTCGCCCAGGGGGACTTCGAGCGCATCGTGGTCCCCGAGGGGCCGCGCGACATCTACGAGCTGGGCGAGGACGTCGAGACGATGCGCGAGCGCATCGTGCACGAGCTCACCATCGTGGAGGAGGCACGCCGGGTCCAGGCGACCCACCAGGAGGAACTCGAGCGCCAGCAGCACGAGCTGGAGCGGTCCAACGCTGAGCTCGAGCAGTTCGCCTACGTCGCGTCCCACGACCTCCAGGAGCCGTTGCGCAAGGTCGCCAGCTTCACCCAGCTCCTGCAGAAGCGCTACGGCGGCGAGCTCGACGCCCGGGCCGACCAGTACATCGACTTCGCGGTCGACGGCGCGACGCGCATGCAGCAGCTGATCAACGACCTGCTCGCGTTCTCCCGCGTCGGCCGGCTGTCCGCGGACGAGGCGACGGTGTTCAGTACGGGCGATGCGCTCGATCGGGCCGTCGCCTCCCTGGCCCAGGCCGTCGCCGAGTCCGGCGCGGTGGTCGAGCACGAGTCGCTCCCCTCGGTCCGGGGCGAAGCCAACCTGGTCGCCGCCGTCTTCCAGAACCTCATCGCCAACGCGATCAAGTTCCGGGCCCCGGACGTGGTCCCGCGCATCGAGATCGGCGTGCGGCGCACCGGGGCGATGTGGGAGTTCGTCGTGGCCGACAACGGCATCGGCATCGACGCCGAGTACGCCGATCGCATCTTCATGATCTTCCAGCGGCTGCACCCCAAGGACGTCTACCCCGGTACGGGGATCGGCCTGGCCATGTGCCGCAAGATCGTCGAGTACCACGGAGGACGGATCTGGCTCGACCAGGACGTCGCCTCCGGCAGCGCCTTCCACTTCACCCTTCCCGCTCTTCCTGGAGACTGAGACCCATGTTCCCCATCGGTGACCGCATCGAGATCCTGCTCGTCGAGGACGACCCCGGCGACACGCTGATGATCCGCGAGGCGTTCCAGGACAACAAGATCACCAACAACCTCACGTGCCTGACCGACGGGGAGCAGGCCGTCGCCTACCTGCGCCGCCAGGGCGAGTACGCGGACGCGGTCCGACCGGACCTGATCCTGCTGGACCTCAACCTCCCCCGCAAGGACGGGCGCGAGGTGCTGGCCGAGATCAAGGACGACGACGACCTCAAGGTGATCCCGATCGTCGTGCTCACCACCTCGGCGGCGGAGGAGGACATCCTGCGCAGCTACCGCCTCCACGCCAACGCGTACGTGACCAAGCCCGTCGACTTCGAGGCGTTCATCGAGGTCGTGCGGCAGATCGACGAGTTCTTCGTGTCGGTCGTGAAGCTCCCCAAGACCTCGGCCTGACCGCCACGGCCGGCCCGCGCGTGTCGGCGACTTGACACTCCGGGCGTCACCGACGCGCACGACGCGGCGGCCGCCCGGACGGAAGCTCCTTGCATCAACCCACCGGCCTCAGGCCGATACCCAAGGAGCCTCGTCATGCGCCGTCCCAGCCCCGCCCTCGTCGTCTCGTCCATCGCCCTCCTGTTCTCCGTGAGCGGCACCGCCGTCGCCTCCGGAGCGCTCGACGGCTCCAAGCTCGTCGGCAACTCCGTCACGAGCGCCAAGATCAAGAACCAGACGCTGCAGGTCAAGGACCTCAGCCTCTCCGCCCGCAGCTCCCTCCGCGGCCAGACCGGTCCTGCCGGCCCGCAGGGCACGAAGGGCGACAAGGGGGATCCCGGTCCCAAGGGCACGGCGGGCACGCCCGGTGCGCCCGGCGCCCCTGGTGCTCCGGGTGCGCCCGGCGTCTCCGGCCAGACCATGGTCACCGGCATCCACGTCCTGCTCGGCAGTCAGGTCACCAGCACGTTCACCACGACGTGCCCGGCCGGCAAGAAGCTGCTCGGCGGCGGGGTCGTCACGTTCAACAAGAAGGTCCAGGTGCTGTCCTCGGCCCCCGCGTCCACGACGGCGTGGACGGCGCAGGTCACCACGTACTCCGGCTCGCCGATCGGCACGCACACCGCGGTCCACATCAAGCTGATCTGCGCGAACGTCAGCTGAGATCGGCCTGCGAAAGCCCCCACGATGTGACGAGATGTGCCCGAAGTGGACCGGTTCGTGGAGGAACCGTGACACTTCGGGCACGTCGTCGTTTTCCGTTGATACGCTGCGTTCATGGTCACCGATCTCGAACGCGTCGACGCCGACGTCCGCAGTCTGCGGACGGAGATGGGCACCGGCTTAGCGGCGTTGGAGGCCCGGTTCGAGGCGGGCGAAGCTGAGGTTCGCGGGCTGCGAGCCGAGATGAACTCCCGGTTCGAACAGGTCGACGCTCGGTTCGAGCAGGTCGACGCTCGGTTCGAGCAGGTCGACGCTCGGTTCGAGCAGGTCGACGCCCGGTTCGAACAGGTCGAGCGGCGGTTCGATGAGGTCGATCGGAGCTTCGTGGAGGTCCGGCGGCACTTCGTCTTCGTGGAGGCGTCGCTGGACCGGCTCGTCGACCGCTTCGACGCGGTCCAGCACCTGTTCATCCGTGCCTCCGCCGCCGGCATCGTCGCGCTGCTCGTCGTGCTCCTCGGCACGCGCCTGGCCTGAGCCTGCACGGCCGCGCCCAGCGGCAGGACGGCCCGGTCCGGCCGCGAAGGACCGGGCGATGGCCACCCAGGACACCTTCGACGCCGAGGAGTTCTACGCGGACCTCGACCGTCGGGCGCGGGAGCGACGCGCCCGGCGGGGTCCGCGGCGGCCACGCCACCGGCGTCTGCCCCGCCCCTCCCGCGTCCCGCTGGACGACGCCGTCGCCGAGCTGCGCCACCTCATGGAGACCACGGCCGGCCGGATCCTCGTCGGCACGGTGGCCGCGATCGCCCTCTTCACCGTCGTCGGCCTCGTCGCGCTGTGGCCGTCGGGCGTGGAGCACCACGCCCCGACCCAGTCGCTGGGCGGTCCGACCCAGACCGTCGACGTGGCCCGGGCCTACGACGCACCGTGCGTCGGCCCGGCGCAGCAGACCTGCCGCAAGATCGACGTGGTGGTCGCGGGTGCCACGCAGTCCATCACCCTCGGGCCCGTGAGCACCGCACCCGATCTCTCGCCGGGCACGACGGTGCGCGTCAACCGCACGGCGCTGCAGCCCGGGGTGGAGAAGCCGCCGAACTTCGAGGCCTACCAGTTCACCGGCCTGGATCGCGAGGGGCCGCTGTGGATCCTCGTCGCCGCCCTCGCGGCGCTGGCCCTCGTCCTGCTGCGCTGGCGCGGGGTGCTCGCGACGCTCGGCGTCGGCCTCTCCCTGCTGCTCGTCGTCGCCTTCATCGTGCCGGCCATCCTGAACGGGAGCCCGGGGCTGCTCGTGGCGTTGGTCGGCGCGCTGGCGGTCATGTTCGTGACGCTCGTCCTCACCAACGGCCTCGGGGCCCAGACGTTCGCCGCCGCGCTGGGCATCTCCGCCACGCTGCTGCTGACCTGTGTGCTCGCCGCGCTGTGCGTCGGCCTCGTGCACCTGGACGGCAACGCCGACGACGTGTCGCTCTACCTCTCCCAGCAGAACTCCGACCTATCGCTGCAGGGCGTGGTGCTGGCGGGCATCGTGATCGGGGCGCTCGGCGTGCTGGCCGACACGGCGGTCACGCAGGCCTCGGCCGTGATGGCGCTGCGCCGGGCCAACCCGGCGCTGTCCTCGCGCGGGCTCTACGGCGGGGCGATCACCGTGGGCCGCGACCACCTGTCGGCGACCATCCACACCCTCGTGCTGGCCTACGTCGGGGCGACGCTGCCGCTGCTGCTGGCCATGCGCACGAGCGGCGTGGCCTTCGGCGACGCGATCAACACGCAGGACCTGGCCGAGCCGATCGTCGCGACCGTCATCGGGTGCGCGGCGCTGATCGCCGCCGTTCCCCTCACCACGGGTCTGGCTGCGCTGCTCGTGGCCCGCATCCCCGTGGACGCCGTGCCCGACGGGCACGGCCACCACCACTAGCGGAACGGGATGACGTCTTGGAACCCGCGCGCGACGCGAACCGGTCGATCTGACCATCGCTCAGCGACGCTGAGATCGACCGGTTCGTCGTCGGCGGGGCTCCGGACGGCGCCTACTTGGAGGTCGGGACGACCCGCATGTAGGGGAGGGGCGACTCCCAGCCGTCGGGGTAGCGCTCCTTGGCCACGTCGTCGCTGACGCCGCCGGTGATGATCGCGTCGTCGCCCGGCTGCCACTGCGCTGGCGTCGCGAGCTGCTCCTTCGCGGTGAGCTGCAGCGAGTCGATGACCCGCAGGATCTCGTCGAAGTTGCGGCCGGTCGTCATCGGGTAGATCAGGACGAGCTTGATCGTCTTGTCCGGTCCGATCACGAAGACGTTGCGCAGCGTCGCGTTCTGGGCGGGCGTGCGGTCGGTCGAGGTGCCGCTGACGTCGGCGGGCAGCATGCCGTAGGCCTTCGCCACCGCGTGGTCGGTGTCGGCGATCAGCGGGTAGTTGACCGGCGTGCCAGCGTAGGACTCGATGTCCTTGGCCCAGCCGTCGTGGTTGTCGGTCGGGTCGACGGAGAGGCCGATGATCTTCACGCCGCGGCGGTCGAAGTCGGGCTTGATGCTGGCCATGTAGCCGAGCTCGGTGGTGCAGACCGGCGTGAAGTCACGCGGGTGGGAGAAGAGGACGGCCCAGCTGTCGCCGATCCAGTCGTGGAAGCGGATCGTGCCCTCGGTGCTCTCGGCCTCGAAGTCCGGCGCGGTGTCGCCGATGGTCAGGCTCATGGTGTCTCCCTTGCGTGGTGTCTGTGTGGCGTGCCGGCGTCATTCAGCACATATCGGATCAAGAATAGGAAGTCTACGCCTCGGCGTTGCTGGGGCCAGCCGGCGAGGCCGGGACGGACGGCCGGGCGCTACGCTTCCCCGCGCATCACCTCTCGAACGCGGGGAACTCCGGTGGGAATCCGGGGCTGACGCGCAGCGGTATGGGGGACGACCGGATCGTTGTTCCACTGAGCCCGAACAGGCTTGGGAAGGAGATCCGGGAGGTCGATCCCGAGCCCGAACACCCGGTCGAGAGCCGTACCCGTCTCGCGTCTAGGCGGCAGGCCCTCACCGCCGACCGGCGCGTGCGTGTCCGCTGCCCCAAGTTCAAGGAGCAGGACATGTCCAGCCAAGGTCCACGCCGTCGCCGAGCGCGACGGTCCGTCACCGCGCTCGCGGCGCTCGCCACCGCCACCACCACCGTCTTCGCGGTTGCCGCCCCGATCGCGTCCGCCACCCCCGTCGACGTGCAGGTGCGCGTCGAGGGACGCAACGCGACGATCTACGACCGCACCATCCGCACCGACGTGCGCACGGTGAAGGCCCTGTCGGACCCCACCGAGCGCACGTGCGACGGCACCAACAACGGGATGAACCCGACGTCGACGCCGACGGCCACATCGGCGACGGTCGACGCGATGGCCAGCATCGGCCAGCCGTTCGACGCGCAGTGGTACGACGGGTTCGACGACTACTTCCTCAAGCAGTGGGGGCCCGAGCGCGAGGGCGAGGACTACTGGTGGGGCATCCTCGTCAACGACGCGTTCACCCCGGTCGGCGGCTGCCAGTTCGCGGTCGTCACGGGCGACCGGATCCTATGGGTCAACGACGCGTTCAACGGCCGGCCGTTCCTGTGGCTCGCCGCGCCGGCCACTGCCACGGTCGGGCAGCCGCTGACCGTGGACGTCCGCACGAGCACGCCCGGAGAGGGCGGCGACACCCCGACCCGCACCCCGTACGAGGGCGCGACCGTGGGCGGTGTCACCATCGCCGCCCAGCCGACGGTGGCCGGCGTGGTGGACGCGGGCACGAGCGACGAAGGCGGCACCGCCACGGTCACGTTCCACCAGACGGGCTGGCAGCGGATCAAGGCGCGGACGGTGGCGCCCGACGCCGACAGCTCCCCGCCGGCGATCCCGTCCAACAGCGTCGACGTGTGCGTGACGCCGGTCGGCGGCGGGACGTGCAGTGGTCCGCCCCCGGGGCTGACGCCCGACGTCGCTCCGGATCCCGATCCCGATCCGGACCCCACGGAGACGACCCCGACCACGCCCTCGACCCCCACGGTCCCGACGACGCCCACCACCCCGACCGTGCCGGTGACGACGCCGGTCCGCATCGCGCCGCCGTCGATCTCCACCGCCGGCGGCACCGTCCGCGTGGCGTGGACCGTGCTCGACGCGGGCGTCGGCGTGCGCGACTGGACGCTCGAGGCCCGGCCGCTGACCCCGGCGGGCGGGAAGTTCACCGTCGCCGCTCGCGGCACCACGGCCACCAGCGCCGTCGCCGCGCTGACCGCGGGGCGGTCGTACGTCCTCAAGCTGACCGTGACCGACACGCTGGGCCGGGCCTCGTCCGGTGAGGTCGGCCGCGTGTTCGTCCCCACCGACGACCGGGCCAAGGCGCTGCGCTACGGGCGGGGCTGGAAGAAGGTCGCGGACCAGGGGGCGTGGAAGGCCACGGTCACCCGCGGCGGCAAGGGCGCGAGCGCGAGCGTGCGTCTGCCCGCCGGCAAGCCGATGCTCGTGCTCCGCGGCGGGAGCGCCGCCGCGCGCGTCGAGGTCACGGTGGGCGGCCGGCGCGAGACGTTCGTGGTCTCGTCCAGCCGCCGGCCGGTCACCCGCACGATCACCGCGCGCAAGCGCGCCGCGGCCGGCACGGTGAAGGTCCGCGTCATCCGCGGCACCGTGTCGCTCGACGGCATCGGGATCGCGCCCTAGCGGCCTCGCCCGCATCGACGTCATCCAGGTTGTTGCCACCCCTCGGCAACAACCTGGATGACGTGCGCGCGCTCGGGCCGGCGCGGTCACGCTCGGCCCGGGGCGGCGGGGGCGCCTAGGGCGCGACCGGGGTGCGCGAGCCGTCCGCCTCGACGACGACGAGGCTGCCGTCGTCCAGGCGGTACAGGGTGCCCAGCGCGCTCCCGTGGCCGGTCGCCTTGGCTCCCGGGGTGGTTTGCGGGACGGTGCGCTGCTGTCCCGACGGGGTGGCGGTGGTCGTGGGGCGGGAGACGATCTGACCGGTCTTCGTGTCGACCGCCAGCCCGAGCCCGGCGACCAGGAACGCGACGGCGAGGACGATCCCCACGTCGAAGAGGTTGACGAGCCCGTCGAGCGGGTCGCCGGACTCGTCCGCGATGCCGCCGTGGCGGCCCAGGCCGATCCGGCTCACGCCGGCACGGCCCCGGGCGCGGGCACCGCGGGGGAGGCTGGGGTGGCCGTCGCGGCGGGGGCCGCCGGCGCGGGCGCGGGCGATACGGGCGGGCCCGCGGGGGTCGTCCTCGCGTGGCCGGCGTCGTCCACCGCGCGCTCCATGGCCACGAGGTCCTCGGTGGCGGCGCGCGTGCGGGTCAGCGTGAGCGCGAAGGCCACGCTGCCCACGAGCAGGCCGACCACGGTCGCGCCGAACGCGGTGCGCAGGTCCATCGCCAGCGAGGCGATGTCGCCGCGGCCCAGCGCCGCCAGGCCCGGGGCGAGGGGGATCAGCGTGCCCATGAGGCCGAGCGCGGGGCCGCCACGCACCAGCAGCCGTGTGCGGTCCAGCCGGCGCTGCACGGCGATCTCGTAGTCGGCCAGGGCGTACTCGACGGCGGAGGGACGACCGACGGTGGCCGCGGCGCCGAGGTCGCGCACCGCCTGCGCGGAGATGGTGCTCGGCGCGCGCTCGGAGAGCAGGGCGGCGCTGCTGGGCGTCACCATCGCGTGAGCGGCGACGGCCCGCAGCGTGCCGGGCGGCGTGCGCCAGCGGCGGTAGCTCTCCATCGCGAAGCGGCCGACCTCCACCGCGCACAGCAGCAGCAGCACGATCGACGCGATCAGCACGGGGACCTGGAGCGCCTGGCTGATGCGGGCCAGGGCGTCCCCGAGGTCGATCTCGGCCAGGAAGGGATGGGTCATGCGGGAAGGGCTCCTCGGCCGGGCTGGCCTTCGAGGCGGGCGCCGCCCAGCGCGGCGGCGGCGAGCAGGATCGACAGGACGATCGCGGTGGTGGGGGAGCCCTCGTCCGGGGTGCGGCTGCGCAGGCCGGGCGCCAAGCCCTGGTCCTTGCCCTGGCCCGAGACGCCGGCGGGTGCACGGCCGAGCAGGCGGCCGGTCACCTGGCGCGCGCCGCCCCCGTCACCGCGGTCCTTGCCGCGCGGCTCGGGGTCGGTGCGCTGCTCGGTGTCGGTGCCGCCTGGGACGGTGGCGGCTGAGGCGACCGGCGTGACGCCGCTGTCGGCCACGCCGTTGGACTGCGCGGTGCCCGTCGCCAACGTCTTGGCGTTCGGGGAGCGGCGCGTCTGCGTCACGGGTTTCGGCTTGGGCTTGGCCTTCTTCTCCTGGGTCCGTCGCTCGGCCTCGTCATTCTTGGTGGCGTTGGCCACGTGCCGCACGCCGCCGGCCGCCTCCCCGTCGCTCTGCCCCTGCGGGCGGGTGAAGAGCGGGGCGCCGTTGCCGCCACCGCCGGCCGTCACGCCGTCCGGGCTCGTCTCGGGCGCGGGCGGGCGTTCCGAAGGCGGGACGCAGGGGATGGGCAGCGGATGGCCGGTGAGCGCGGGCAGCGCGTACGCCGTCATCCACACCGGGTTGAGGTTCGAGGCCTTGTCCTCCCCGCGCTTCCACCGGATGGAGCCGTCGGGCTGCTGCATGTCGGCGAGGAAGTCCAGCGGCGTCTTGCCCTGGGCGGTCCGCCAGGTGTCCGGGTCGATGCCCGCGGCCCACATCGCCTGGGCCACCCAGGCCGTGGTGGCCGTGTTCTCCTCGCTGGACGCGGCCACGGCCGCAAAGCCACCGGTCGGGCCCTGGCGCGCCTCGAGGTAGGCCCAGGCGTTCCGTTCGGCGGCGGTGTCCGGGTGGCCTGCCGCGCGCAGCGCCTGGATCGCTGCTCCGGTCATGTCGGTGTCCACCGGCCCGGAGGGGATCGTCGCCGCCCAGCCACCGCTCGGTTTCGCGGCGCCGACGAGCCACGTGACGGCCTGCTCGATCGCCGCGCGCACGTCGTCGCCGGGCACCGAGGTGAGGGGCAGGATGGCGAAGATGGTGTCGTTGACGTTCGTGGACTTGCCGTTCGGGACGTGCGTGAACCCGCCGCTGGGAAGCTGGCGGCTCAGGGTCAGCGCGACCAGGTCTCGCCCGCCGAAGTCCCGGGGTGACGCGCACGCCGCCTGCACGGCGAGCATCGCCCGCTCGTAGTCGGTGGTGTCGGTGGTGAGCTTGTCTGTTCGCTGGAACAGGTAGGTGTAGGCGTCGGCCCCGCCCGCCTTGGCCTGGTCCTTGGGGTTGATCCCGGCGGCGGCGAGCGCCATCGTCACCCAGGCGCTGAAGCCGATGTCCGAGACCCCGCTGGCCTGCCCCGGGAACCCGCCGTCCGTGTTCTGGACGTCCTGCAGGTAGCCCACGGTCCGTTCCAACGTCGCCGCGTACGGCGGCGCCGCCGGCGTGGCGACGGCGGCCGGGAACAGCGCTGCCGCGACGCAGCCGACGAGGACCAGCAGGGTGAGGGTGCGCCGCCGCATCACGGCGCGGGAACGGGTCTCGACATGTCCGGGCCCCAACTCCACGAGGGCGTGCGACGGTCAGGACCGCGGTCGGATTTCCTGGCTCACGAGCGTCCGTTCCGCGCCTTCCCGGACCTGGCGGTCCGTGGCGTGCCCGTGCTGGGCGTGCGGCAGACGATCCTCGATGACAGTGGCGGGCCCGCGCCGGATTCACACCGGCTTCCCCGTTCCGCGGATCGGATGGAAGATGTGGGGCCACGGTACCACGGGGTCCGGGCCAAGCGGGTGTTCGTCAGCGGGGCTTCAGGGCCGCTCGTTGAGCTGGCGGGCGACCCGCACGACCGCCGTCCGCTGGTGGAAGTCGACGGCGACGATCGCCCCCGGGACGCCGCGTTCCTCGGTGCAGCGCTCGACCCGGCGGCGGATGGCCGTGGCGGTCGAGATCGGGGCGTTCAGCTGGGGCACCGGGGGATAGACGTCGACCCAGTGGTTGATCAGCAGCAGCGGGCTGTCCGGCTCGCCCCGGAAGCGGTCGCAGCGCAGCTGGCCGGGAAGGCGGGCGCCGAGCGGGGTGTCCTGGACGAACGAGAAGGCGTCCATGTACCAGGGTGGCTTGCCGCCATGGTCCTCGGCGAAGACGACGAGGCGGCGGCCCTGGTCGATCAGCGTGCCGAGCGTGGGGAGGGGACGGTCACGGTCGAGCGTCGCCACGAACGACAGCAGACCGGCGTCGGCGAACGCCCGCTCCACGACGGTGGGCGGCACGTAGTCCTCGACGATCGCCACGAGCACGGTGGTGGGGTGGGCGTCGAGGAAGCGGCGGAGCACGGCGAGCTCGTCGGCCAGCGGCTCCGCCCCCAGCTCGCACAGGGCGTGGCACAGGTACGGGCGTGGCGTCCCCTCCAGGGACGCGACGCCGACCCGCCCACCGAGGCGGTCGGCCAGCCGCAGGCCGGTGGGGCCCACGATCTTCGCGACCTTGTTGCGATCCGATCCCTCGGCGCGCAGGTCGGTCCGCACGAGGTCGGGGTTCTGGGCGTCGGGCACGCCGAAGTGCACGTCGATCAGCAGGGCACGGATGCCGTCGTCGAGCTGGCGCCGGATGCCGTACGTCTGGTTCGCGAAGTGCCAGCCGGGCTCGGAGGACGCGGCGTACGAGTTGTGGGTGCCGGGGAAGACGACGGCGTCGAGGCGGCGGTTGCACAGCGTGGCCAGGCCGTTGCAGGTGCGGGCGGCGGCCGGGGTCGTTCCGGTCGTCGTGGTGGACGGCACGATCCGTTCGCGGACCGCGTCGCCGCACCCGGCCGCCAGCAGCGCGAACAGGGCGAGGAAGAGCGGCAACGCGACAGCGGACGGACGGGAGCGCATCCCCGCAGTCTCCCGGACGTCCGTTCGGCTTGGCGTTCTCCTCACCGGGTAGAGCGCTCGTGCCGGATCCGCGTCCGCGGATCCCCAACGGGAGAGATCACATGATCGGTGCACTGATTCTGGGGCTGGTGGCCGGGTTCGTCGGCAAGGCACTGATGCCTGGGGACGACCCCGGCGGGTTCTTCGTGACGATCCTGCTCGGCCTGGCCGGCGCCGTCGTCGGCTTCCTCATCTTCACCAAGCTGCTGGGTATCGGTGACGACGACGCGTTCGACCTGGGCGGACTCGTCGGGGCGATCATCGGCGTGATGATCCTGCTCGGCCTCTACCGCTGGTTCGCGGGCCGACGAGCGCACGCCTGACCCCTCGCGCGCCCGCTGCGGCCCGCCGAGTGTCGCTTCATGGGCGTATACGACCCATGAGGTGACACTCGGCGGGTGGGTGACCTTCGGCGAACGTGGGCGGGCGATCCGTCACGCTGTGGCCATGGACTCGCTCCTGCCCCGCCTGCCCGCCGAACTCGCGCCGGGCGCCGTGCACGTCCCGGACTGGCTCGACCAGGAGCAGCAGCGCCGGCTCGTCACCGCGGCCCGGGAGTGGGCGGGGGGCCCGGCGCCGATGCGCCGCACCCGGCTGCCGAGTGGGTCGACGATGTCGGTGCAGACGGTCTGCCTCGGCTGGCACTGGACGCCGTACCGCTACACCCGCACCGCGGTGGACCAGGGCGACGCGCCGGTCACCCCGTTCCCGGCCTGGCTGGCCGACCTGGGCCGCGCCGCGGTGACGGAGGCGTACGGCGATCCCGCCGCCGGCGCCGCCTACGCGCCCGACGCCGCGCTCGTCAACTTCTACGACCGGGACGCCAAGATGGGCATGCACCAGGACAAGGACGAGGCGAGCGACGCGCCGGTGGTCTCGCTGAGCCTGGGGGAGCGCTGCGTCTTCCGCTTCGGCAACACGGAGGGCCGCGGAGCGCCGTACACGGACGTCGAGCTGCATTCCGGCGACCTCTTCGTCTTCGGTGGCCCCTCGCGGCTGGCCTACCACGGCGTGGTGCGCGGCATCCAGCCCGGAACCGGTGACCCGGCGACGGGCCTCGCTCAGGGTCGCCTGAACATCACGATGCGGGTGACCGGTCTCTAGAGGCGGATGCGTGAGCCGACGGTGACGACGCGTTCGGCGGGCAGGTTGAAGTAGTCGGCCGGGCTCGTCGCGTTGCGGGCCATCGTGACGAAGATGCGCTTGCGCCACCGGGCCATGCCGTCGGTCCGGTTGGGGACGATCGTGATGTGGGAGAGGTAGTACGTGGCGTGGTGGGGGTTGAAGTCGGTCTCCAGACCGGGCGGTGTGCGGCGCGCGCGGGACAGCGCGGCGGGCACGTCGGGCCGGTCCTGGTACCCGAAGCGCAGCGTGATGTGGCTGTAGCCGTCCTCCGCGTAGCCGAGCGGGTCCAGGATGACCCGCTCGGCCTCGGGCACGTGCGGGGAGTTGGTCGTCTCGATCGTGAGGATGACCACCTCCTCCGGGATGCCGTGGATCTGCTCGACCCCGACGCGCAGCGCGATCGGGGTGGTCTCCCGGCTCGGGTTGAGGTACACCGCGACGCCCGGCAGGCGGGTTACCGGGGGCGTCCGCTTGTGCATGTGGTCGACGAAGTCCTGCAGCGGTCCCTCCGCCTTGATCCGCGCCGCGGTGACGTCCTGGCGGCCGCGGTCCCAGGTGGACAGCGCGACGAAGACGATCGCCCCCACGAGCAGGGGGAACCAGCCGCCGTGGACGATCTTCGTGACGTTGGCGGCGAGGAAGAGCAGGTCGACGGTGACGAAGCCGAGCACGCCGGCGACGACCATCCACAGCGGCTTGCGCCACAGGAGCCGCACGACCACCAGGAAGAGCACGGAGTCGATCAGCAGCGTGCCCGTCACCGCGATGCCGTAGGCGGTCGCGAGCTTGGCGGAAGAGCCGAAGCCGATGACCAGCGCGATCACCGCGACGAGCAGGCTCCAGTTGACC
>Ga0247758_1000148_pt1 | contig 56774 bp, 43 predicted proteins | sample UWRJL156409C4_FD_180950 | JGI IMG/M metagenome (GOLD analysis project Ga0247758, IMG submission 180950) | Plant litter microbial communities from Arlington Agricultural Research Station in Wisconsin, United States - UWRJ-L156-409C-4 | ecosystem: Environmental > Terrestrial > Plant litter >... | reverse complement strand
GAGGCGCGAAGCGGACGGATACATGAGCGAGCCGCCGACGCCAGCACGTGCTCCACATTCCTCCCACCCCCCGGGAGGAATGTGGACGACGTGCCGCGGCCGCCGGGGAACTGCGTACGGCCCCTGCCACATGGCACCGGGGGCGGATCCCCGAAGGGACGGACCGCCGGGCGCGCAGGGCGCCTGGAAACACCCTGCCCGGCTGACACAGGCCACGGCCGGAGCCGGGGTTCCGCGCCGCGGGGCCCGGAACGCGCTCCGGCCCGCCTCCGCGAGGAAGACGGGCCGGAGGCCAGATCCTGCCGTACCCTGCGGCCCGGCTAGCGGCGCTTCTTCTTCGCCGCGGGCTGCTTCAGGGTCGCGCTGCGGGTGCTGCTCGACTTGGCTCCGGTGACGGTGGCCGTCACGGTCGTCTTCAGGCCCTTCTTGCCGGCCTTCTTGACGAGCTTGGCGCCGCTGGAGGTCAGCTTCACCGAGACGGTCTTCACCGCGCCGCCCTTGACCTTCGAGAAGGAGGCGGAGCCGATGGTCACCGTCTTCTTGCCGGACTTGGCGAGGATGGCCACCTTGCCCGAGCAGGTCTGCGTCGGGAGCCCGGCGCACAGGACGGACGTGGTGACCTTCCCGGTCGAGGACAGCTTCCCGACCGTGCCGACCATCGCCTCGGCCGGAGCCGGGGTGTCGACGGGCCGGTCGATCGTCGTCGTGGTGGTGATGGCCGGGGGCGGGGTGGTGATCGTCGGGGTGGTCGGCTCCGGCTTCGGCTCCTCCTTGGGCTGGTCGCCCAGGACGAAGTGGAACGTCGCGCCGTTCCCTGCGGACGGAAGCCCCAGGAGGTTGTTCACCGTGGCGCCGAGCGCGCCGCAGCCCTGGGACACCACCGGCAGGTGGATGTCGTTGTCGGAGAGCTCGATCGTCTTCGTGCTCGCGGTGTAGTCGCCCGTGAGGTGGAACGTGATCGGACCCAGGTTGCAGTTCTGCGCGGCCGAGACCAGCGCCGTGGCGCCGACCGTCACGACCACGTTGAGCTGCACCGTCAGGGTGAGGTCGGCCGGTCCGTCGCCGCTCGCCGGCAGGTGACCGGACGCGTCGGCGAGAGCGACCAGCGACGCGGTGATCGTCGCCTGGATGCCGGAGCCGGGGATCTCCACCGGCACCGACAGCGGATCGAAGTGGACGCCGCCCTGCTTGACCGACCAGCTGTTGTCCGAGCCGATGTCGCCGCTCAGCGTCAGCTGACCGCCCTCGAACGCGAGGCCGTCCGCGCCCAGGCCGGGGATGGAGATCAGGCCGTCGGTGAGCGTCGCCAGCTTGCCGCCCGTGGTCTGCTCGACCGGCGGGGGCGGGGTGGCGTCGTGCACGAGCTGGTCGATCGTCACCACGTCGTTGGCGTGGTTCTCGTCGCCGGGGGTGGAGACGGTGAAGACCAGCGCGACCGACGGGTCGTTCTCGGGGCTCGGTGTGAGCTGGATCGACAGCGGGGCCGCGTCGGCACCGCCCGCGACCGCGTTGGCCTGGACGCAGCTGAGCGTCCGCGGCGTGCCGGCCGGGACCACGCAGGTCCAGCCGGTGCCGGCGTCGCCTTCGTGGACCGTGACGCCGTCGGGCAGCGGCAGGGTCACGCGGACGGGGCCGCTCGTCGGGTTGGTGCCCTCGTTGTGCACGCTCGCCGTGAAGGTGCCCTGCGTGCCCGAGTCGATCGTCTCCTTGTCGCCCGTGACGTCCAGCGACAGGTCGTTCGTGCCGACCGCGTACGTGACCGGACCGGCCTCGTCGTTGCTCGGGTTCGGGTCGACGGGGTTGGCGACGACGACGGCGGTCGACGACGTGGACGGTGCCGCGCTGGCACCGACGTGGTAGCTGATCGAGAGCGTCGTGCTCTGACCGGAGGCCAGCGGCGAGTCGCCGAGCAGCGCGCACTTGGCAACGCCCTCCGTGGCGAAGTCGCAGTCCCAGTGACCGGCCGCGACGACGCTGTCCTCGATCGGCGTGAGGCCGGCGCCGAGGTGGTCGGTGACCACGGCGACGGGCGAGCCGTCGGCGGTCACGGAGCCCCGGTTGGTGACCTTGTAGACGACCGTGACGGTCCCGCCGACCGACGTCGCCGTCGGCTGCGTGCGGGTCAGCGCGAGATCGGCCGTCCCGAGGATCGTCGTGGGATCCGCCGCCTTGTCGTTGGCGGGGTAGGGGTCACCGTCGTTCTGAACGCGGGCCAGCGGGCTGGAGTCCCGGTTGCCGGCGGCGTCGAGCGCCACCTTCACGCGCTCGGTGAGCGGCGGCGCCGTGTCTCCGGGCCCGATGGGCGCGGTGGTCGTGCAGCGCACGGCCTGACCGGTGACGGCGCACGTCCAGCCATCACCCTCGACCCCGAGGACCGAGTAGTAGCCGTTGAGCGTGTCGGTCACCTCGACCGTGCCGCTGGACGCCGTGTTGCCGACGTTCTTCACCTCGAGGGTGAAGGCACCGGTCTGCCCGGCCTGGATGCTGCCGGCCACGTGGGTCTTGGTGAGCGCCAGATCGACCTTCTCCAGCGTCGCGGGGATGTTCGCCACCGTGTTGTCGGCGACGCGCGTCGCGGGCTCGCCGACCGTGGCGGCGACGACCGTGGTCGTCCACGAGTTCGGCGCGCCCGTCGTGACGTTCGTGAGGAGCTTCAGCTCCGGCGCCGAGACGCCGGCCGGGATGACGTCGCCGCGCTTGCAGAGCAGCGTGGCCCCGGTCTGGGCGCAGATCCAGCCGGTCGTCTGCGACCCGGAGGGCCGGTAGGTGACGCCGGACGGCAGCACCGCGGTGACCGTGGTCGGGTTGGTGGTGGCGTGCGACCCGGTGTTGGCCACGTTGACGGTCAGCTGGCCGACGCCCCCGGCGCGCGGCTGGACCGACTGGCTCGCGGTCGTCGTGATGTCGATGCGACCGACGCCCAGCGTCTTCGTCGACACGTTGTTCGGGCTGCGCTCGGCGTTGTCGTCCTTCTCGGTGGAGAGGGTGGCGACGTTGTCGGCGATGTCCGCGGCGTCGTCGGTCACGTCGAGGGGAACCTCGATGGAGACCGTCTGCGCGATGCCGACGATCGAGCTGCTGCTGTCGGACGGGGTGCCCGTGCAGGTCAGCGTCGTGCCGTGGGTGGTGGCGTTGGGCGCCGTGACGCACGCCCAGTTCGCGCGGTTGATCGCGATCGAACCCGGGTGCGGGACGAAGCCCTGGGGGAGCTCGTCGACGACCGTGACCGTCTTGCCGGGAACGGTCGGGAACGAGCCGACGTTGACCACCTTGAGCGAGAACTGGGCCTCGTCCTCGCCGACCAGGAACGGTGACGCGCTGGTCTGCTGGATGGCCAGGTCGACGGAGACGGCCGGCGCGGCGTCGGTGCCGACGTTGTTGCCCGTGACGGGCGCGTCGCCCGGCACGGCCGGGTCGTCGCGCTCGGTGCTGAGCGTGGCCGTCACCGAGACGGTGCCCGGATCGGCCGTCGCGCCGTCGAGGACGGTCATCGACAGCTTCAGCGGCGGCGCGGACGCGCCGGCGGCGATCGTGGAGCTGAGGGTGCAGGTGACCACGCCGCCCGAGGTGGCGTTGCACGACCAGGGCGCGGAGCCGCTGATGAACGTGACGCGGCTGGTGGGCAGCGGCACGGTGACCGTGACCGGGCCCACCGTGTCGGCGGTGCCCACGTTGGTCGCCGCGATGCTGAACTGCCCGGGCTGCCCGACGGCGAAGCCCTTGGCATGGCTGACCGACAGGGCCAGGTCCAGGCGCGTGATCGTGGTGACGTCGTCGGACGTGTCGTCACCGGGGTACGGGTCGCTGGCGTTGCTCAGCGTGAACGTGCTCGTCACGGAGCCGGACTGGGCGCCGGTGGCGATCGGCTCGTGGCCGACGTCGACCTGCACGGTGATGACCGGCGCGCTCGTCCCGGCGGTGACCGGGTCGGCGTAGGCGCAGGACAGGTGGGTGCTCGTCGAGGGGCCGCAGTCCCATCCGGTGCCGGTCGGCGTCCCGTGGATGGTCAGGCCGGGCGGCGTGTCGTAGGTGATCGTCGTCGGGCCGACCGCGTCCTGCACGGTCGGGTTCGAGAGCGTGACGTTGTACGTGCCCACCTCGCCGACGACGAAGTCGCCGGCGTGGCTGGCGGTGACGGCCAGGTCGGGCACGACGACCACGGTGCTCGGGTCGCTCGCGGTGTTGGCGCCGCCGAAGGCGTCGGTGTCCTCACCGGCCGTGGTGGAGACCGTGACCGTGGGCGTGATCGTGCCCGCGGGCGTGGCCGCGCTGATCTTCAGGCGCAGCGTGACGTCCGGAGCCACCCCGCCGGCCGGGATCGGGGACGACGGGGGGCGGTTGCAACGCACCTGGTCGCGGTTGTTGACGTCGTCGCGGATCGGCACGCAGGTCCAGCCGGAGCCGCCGGAGCCGCCGGGCGCGAACGTCACGCCGTCCGGCAGGTTCACCAGCGCGGTCACGGTGCCGCCGGTCGCGGCGTCGCCGACGTTGCTGACCTTCAGCGTGTAGGGGTACGTGCCGGCGGCGACGAGCTCCGACGCCGTGTGGCTGAGCGCGGCCGTGAGGTCGACCTTGGTGATGGTCGAGCTCAGCGTGGCCGTGTTGTTGCCGGCCAGCGCGCCGACGTCGCCCGCCTGGGCGACCGTGGCCGTGCTGGTCACGTCGTGCGGGCCGCTCGGGCTCGCGGTGACGTTGATCGAGATCGTGGACGGCGTGCTCGCGGCGAGGGTGCCCGTGCCGCGGGTGCAGGTGACGACCCCGCCCGCGACGGTGCAGGGGTTCCAGCCCGGCGCGTTCACGGAGGTCACCGTGACGCCGGCCGGGACGGTCTGCGTGAACGTGATCGGCTGGGTGTTGGCCCGATCCGGGTTGAGGTTCGTGACGACGCTCTGGATCGTGCCGGGCGAGCCGCCGCGGAACGCGCCGCCGGCCACGCTGCTGGTCACGCCGATGTCCGTCGACTGGACGACGTTGACGTGACGGGTGATCGTGTCGCTGTCGCCGTCCTTGTCGGTGAGCCGGACGCGGACGTCCTTGACGCCGGGGGTGGCGAACGTGGTGGACTGCGAGCCCTGCGAGACGGCCGCGCCGAACGCGCCGGTCCCGAGGTCCCACGCGAACGGGCTGGCGCCGGGGTTGGCGGTGTACGTCGACGAGGTCGCGTCGATGGTCACCGGGATGCCGGTGAGCCAGTCGAGGGCCTCCGTGACGTCCCACGACGTGCCGGTGAGGGTGTTGCCCGACCCGTCCTTGCCGACGAGGCGCGCGGTCACGCCCTTCTGGACCAGGGCGTTGTCGCCCTGGCGCGCCGGGCTGTCGACGAAGCCGATGTCGAGGAAGCCCTGGCCCGTGGCCGGGAGGCCGACCGCGCTGTTGACGATGTCCGTCATCGAGCCGCAGTTGGTCGCGGCCGGGATGGCGATCCCGGTGTCACCGATGCGGGCGCTGCCGGCCGCGCGGGTGATCAGCGGGTCGACGGTGTTCGGTCCGTACAGCCACTCCAGCCCGGAGTCGAGCGTGTAGCCCGCCATGTTGAAGGCGGGGAGCGCGTTGAAGTTCACCTGGTACGGGGACACGGTCGGGCCGTTGATGCCGGCCGTCCCCGCGTAGTTGTGCAGCGAGAGGTGGACGGCGCTGGCGCCGGTGCCGCCGAGGTAGCAGTTGCTGCCGACGATGCCGCCGGCGTCCGTGACGCGGATGCGCAGCCACACGTCGAGGTCCACCCGGCCGGTGAGCGGGTTGATCGTGCCCGTCCAGTCCTGCGTGGCCTCGATCTTGATGCTCAGCGTGAGGCCCGAGGCCACGGTGGTGATCGTCGGGAACGCCGCGCCGCCGTAGATGTTGAGGCTGGCCTGCGTCATCCGCATGTTGCCGTTGGCGTCGACCGTGGTCGCCCACGCCGGCCGGGTCAGGCCGAGGCTGTCGAAGTCGAGCGAGAACGGCGCCAGCGTGGTGCCGATGGCGAGGGCGCCGCCGGTGATCGTGGTCGAGAAGTTGGCCCCCGAGGGATTGCCGATCTTCTGGGCCTGGGCCCCGGCCGGAACCAGCAGCCCGACCAGCGCGGCCGTGGCCGCGACGAGGACGCCGAGCGCGCGCGCCCGTCCCCCGTTCCGTGTGCGTGTACCCGTCATCCCGCTCCCCCTGCCCGTCGTCATGCTCCTGCGCATTTCCCGTGACGTCCCCTTGAGACCGAGCATCACTTCTGCCCCCCCTTGCTCACGGAGGTGGCTCTCCGGAGCGTCACCGACTTGGCGATCTTCGCCGTCGTCTTCGGGGCGACGGTGAGCGTCGCCTTCAGGCCCTTCTTGGCCGTCTTCAGCGACTTCAGCGCCGCCTTCGACAGCTTGACCGTGACCGTCTTGGACTTGCCGCCCTGGACGCTGTAGGTGGCCTTGCCGAGCGTGGTCGTCTTCTTGCCCACCTTGGCGGCGAGCGAGACCGTGCCGGCGCACACCTGCGTCGTGCGGCCGACGCACCAGACCGGCACCTTGACCTTGCCGTTGGACGGCACCTTCGTGCTGACCGTGCCGAGCGACGGCACCGCCGGCGGCGTCACGATGTGGGGCGTCTGCGTCTCCACCGTCTTGGTGACCGGCGGGTTCGGCGGCGGCTGCTGCTGCGTCGTCGTCGGCTGCGGCTGCTCCTCCGACTTCTCGAGCTTGAAGTCGAAGCTCGCCGCGTTGCCGTCGGCCGGGAGGTGCAGCAGGCCGTTGACCGTGCCGCCCCAGGTGCCGCAGCCGAGACCGGCGGCGGGCACGTGGACGTCGTTGTCCTCGATGTGGATCGTCTGCGTGGCCTTGGTGTAGGTGCCGACGCCCTGCAGGTCGAGCGGACCGACGGTGCAGTTCTGCGCGTCGGTGATGATCGGCAGCGCGCCCAGCATGGCCGAGACCTGCACCTGCAGCGAGATGTCGAAGGACGCGGATCCGTCACCCAGGTCGGCGGGCAGCGTGCCCGACGCGTCCTGGAGCGCGGAGAGCGTGATCTTCAGGGCAGCGGTGGCCCCCGGCGTGATGTCGACGTTCTGGACGATCGGATCGACGATCACGCCGCCGCGGCCGACGTGCCAGGCGCCGTTGTTCAGATCGCCGCTCAGCTTCAGTGAGCCGGCGGGCACCGGGACGGCGCCGAGACCCTGGAAGGCCAGCGTCCCCGCGGTCAGCGTCGCGAGCCAGTGGCCGCTCTCGGGCGCCACCTCCTCGGTGACGGCCCAGGTGACCGTCTCGGTCGCCGAGGCGTTGCCCGCGGCGTCGACCGCGCGGATCTTCAGGGCGTGGCTTCCGGGCACGACCGTCCGCTCCAGCGGGCTGGAGCAGGTGTCGAAGTCCCCGGCGTCGAGGGCGCACTGGAACACCGCGGTCGCGTCGTCGGCGGAGAAGGTGAACTTGGCCTTCGTCTCCGTGCTCGACTCGGCCGGCTTGTCGCCCACCGTGAGCACCGGCGCCGTGGTGTCGACCGTCCAGGCCCGTGTCTGCGGCGTCGGATCCTTCAGACCCACCGGCGCGACACCGCCCTTGACGGCCCGGACGCTCAGCGAGTGGGCGCCCTCGGACAGGTCGGTGAGGGCCAGCGGCGTGGCGCACGCCTCCCAGGCCGCGCCGTCGACGCGGCACTCGAACGTGTTGCCGGCGGTGTTGCTGGAGAAGCTGAACGTCGCCTGCGCGGAGCGCACGGTGCCCGACGGGCCCGCGTCGATGTGCGTCGACGGGAGGTTGTGGTCCACCGTCCAGCTCAGGCTGGAGACGGGGCTCACGTTGCCGACCTCGTCGATCGCGCGGATGTCGATCTGGTGCGCGCCGTCGTCCAGGCCGGTCACGGTGTACGGGCTCTGGCTCTGGCCGCCGCCGGCGTTGTCCACGTCCGGGCAGTCCTGCCACGGAGCGCCGTCGAGACGGCACTGGTACGTGATGTGGTCCTCGTCCTCCAGGGAGAACGCGACCGTCGCGTCGGTCGCGGCCGTCAGCACGCCGTCACGCGGCGTGCTGCTGTCGATGCGCGGAGCGGGCGGCGGCGTCGCGTCGACGTCCCACTCGTGCGTCGCGGGCACGCTGGCGTTGCCGGCCGGGTCGAGCGACCGCACGGCGAACGTGTGGTGGCCGTCGCTGGGGGCCGCGATGGTGTGCGGGCTCGTGCACGTCGTCCACGTCCAACCCGTCGGGTCGGTGGACAGGTCCTCGTCGACCGCGCATTCCGTCGTCAGCTCCGGCGCGGCCGCGAGCGGCGAGCCGTCGAGGGCGCGGAACCCGAAGTCCGCCGGACCGGCCGGCGAGATCGACGCGGTCGGATGCGCGGTGAGCTCGATCGCCGGGGCGACCGTGTCCACGACCCACGACAGGGTGGCGGCCGTGGCCTCCAGGTTCCCGGCCGGATCGGTCGCGCGGACCGCGAGCGTGTGCGGGCCGTCGGCCAGCGGCTGCCCGGCGGCCACGGCGACGTCGAGCGGCGTGTCGCAGGTCGCCCACGTGGACTCGTCGACGCTGCACTCGTAGGTGAAGCCGCCCGTGCTGACGTTGTCGGTCGCGTGCCACGTCACCGTCGGGGACGGATCGTTGTCGTAGGCGCCGGGGTGGTCGTCGAACGTCGTGGCCGGCGGCGTGCGGTCGACGTACCACTCGTAGACGATGGGCGTCTGGTCGCGGTTCTGGGCGTCGTCGACGGCCTGGACCTCGATCTTGTGGTGGCCGTCGGCGAGGCCGCCGTAGGTCTCCGGCGACTGGCAGGTCTGCCAGGCGTCGCTGGCCGACGAGTCCAGACGGCACTCGTAGCCGTGCAGGAGCCGGTTGTCGGTGCCGTCGAACGTGATCGTCGCCTTGCGCGTCTGCGTGCTCGGCTCGGAGCCGGTCAGCAGGACGTTGTCGCCGTCGTGCAGCTCACCGACGATGGTCTCCGGAGCGGTCGCGTCGACCTCGAAGTCGGTCGACTCGACCGGATCGTCGATGGCGACGTTGCCCGCGGGGTCGACGGCCTTCACGAAGAAGGTGTAGAGCCCGTCGGCCAGGCCGGTGTACGCCGGCGCGCCGTTCGTGCCGGGGCACGGGACCCAGTTGCTCGGGTCGGTGTCGGGCTCCGTCGCCCGCTCGCCGAGCTGGCACACGAAGCTCGAGCCGGCCTCGTTGGAGATCACCGCGTAGGTGATGTCCCGCGTGTTGATGAGGCCTTCCGGACCGCTCACGATCGACGTGACCGGCGGGGTCGTGTCGACGGTGAAGCTCCGCGTGAACGCGTCGCCCAGGTTGCCGGCCTCGTCGGTGGCCCGCGCCTCGATCTGGTACTGGCCCTCCTCGAGCGGGTCGGTGATCCCGAACAGCGGGCCGACCAGGTCGACCGGGGAGCTGCCGGAGCTGCCGACGGGGTCGCCACAGGCCACCCACGGGCCGGAGCCGGCCGGGAAGCGGCACTCGTAGGTGTCCGCCTCCTGCGGCGACTGGTCCGTCGCGGTCAGGGTGTACGACGGGGTCGTGTCGTTGGTGAACAGGACGCCGCCCGGGCCCGCGTTCTCCGTGCCGTGGTAGACGACCTCCGGCTTGGTCGTGTCGACCCGCCAGGTGTACGTCGCCGGCGTGAGGTCCTTGAGGCCGCCGGACGTGACCGCGCGCACCTCCACCTTGTACGTGCCGTCGTCGAGGCTGCTGTAGACCTTCGTGCCGGCGGAGCACGGGGCCCACTCCTCGCCCTCGGCCACCTCGAAGTCGGTGCCGCCGTCGGGATCGGTGGACAGCTGGCACTCGAAGCCGTTGACGTTCGTCGCCTGCTGCGGCGAGGTGAACGTGAACGTCGCGCCACGGGTCTGGCTCGCGTTGGTCGGCCCGGTGCCGTGCGGCGCCTGGGTGTCGTCCAGCGTCGTCGCGGGGTGGACGTTCACGGTCAGCTGGCCGTTGCCGCTGCCGTCGTGGTCGTCGTGGGCCACGAACGTGAACTGGTCCGTGCCGGCGAACGTGCTGGGCCACGTGTAGTCCGCGGTGTCGCCCGCGCCGTCGGTGACCGAACCGGCCTGCGTCTGGTTGGCGACGGTGATGTTCCACGGGTCGCCGTCGGCGTCGGTGGCCGTCAGCGGGATGTTCTCCAGCGCGGGCAGGTCGTCGGCCTCGATGTCGACCGTCTTGTCGTCGGCCACCGGCGGGTGGTTGATGACGATGTCCTTGCAGGCCTCGGTGGTGCGACCGGCCGGGTCCGTCCCGCTGAAGCTGCCGTTGTCGGTGACGCGCACGCAGATCTCGTACGGGCCGGGGGTCTTGCCGGTCGTGTTGAACGCCTTCTGCAGCTGGCTCGCGGCCAGGCCGGCGTACGGGTTGCCCTCGAAGCGGGACTCGTAGCCGTCGCCGCCGGGGCCGTTCGTGTGGTCGTTGTCGATGTCCCACTCGACGACGGTGGGCTTGCCGCCCACCGGATCGATGCCGGAGAGGAACGGGTCGACGTCGGAGGCGTTGGCGGCCAGCGTGTAGGCCGTGTCGGTCTTGACGCGCCCGTCGCCCGGCAGGCCGGTCAGGGTCACGGTCGGCGGAGCGTCCGCGTTGACGTTGACCGAGCCGATGAAGTTCCACGAGTTCGGGTCGGAGGTGTTGTTGTCGCCGGTCGGCGAGCCCTCGACGACCCACCGGCCGCGGGACGGCCAGGTCGGGACGGTCACGGTGTGCACGGTGCCATCGGCGGTGTCGCCCCAGGACATGAGGCCCTTGTTGACGATCTGGCCGGTCACCGAGTTGCGCAGGCGCCAGTTGACGCCGTTCATGAGGGCGATGCGACCGCAGAACCCGATCTGCCCGAGGAGGCCGTACGTGCAGCTCTGGTTCCAGCGGCCGCCGTGGCCGGCGAAGCTGAAGCTGACGGGCGTCGTGGTGTTGATCACGGCGTCCTGCTTGTGGTCGGCGAGGGGCGTCGTCTCGGTGCCGCTCGTGCGGGCGATCGAGGTGATGCCGCGCTCGACGATGCCCGGGGGCGCCTGGGCGCAGTCGCCCGGGTCGCCGATGGTGACGCTGATGCCGATCACGTCGAGGGACGAGTTGTCCCGCGAGGTCTCGTGCCACGTGGTACGGGTGGCCCGCACCGGCGTGGCGAACGGCGCCGAGTAGCTGAAGGCGCCGTCGCGCACCCGGAACCACATGTAGCGGTTCGCGACGGTGCCGACGCCCTGACTGGAGCAGGCGCTGTTGGGGATCGTGTACCCGGCGAGGCTGGTGGTGGTGCCGTTGCCCGTGGTCGTGCCACCGGCCCAGCCGACGGAGCCGGCGTTGAAGGCCGCGGAGACGTAGGTCCGGCGATTGCTGCCGGGGAGCTGGTTGACCGTCGTGGGCACGTCGGACCACCCGGTGGTCGGTGCCGTCGTGCCGCTGGTGGAGTTGCCCGACACCTGCAGCGTCGTCGGGCGGTAGCCGGTGCTGTGCGGCACGTCCAGGCCCACGCGGACCTCGGTGTTCGGCGAGCCGACGGCCTCGCCGGCGTTCGTCGCGTCACCGATGGTCAGGGTGTCGAGCCAGCGCTTGGCGCCGGTCGTGGCGTCGGTGGTGTTGTTCGCGACGTAGGCGCCCGTGAGGTTGGCGTGCAGCGACGACGGGGCCACGGTGGCGCCCGCGGTGGTCGTGGCGACCTCCAGCTGTGCCGTCTGGTCCTCGAAGTCGGAGGCGTTCACCGCGACCGTGATCGTGCAGAACAGGCCCGGGTTGAGCGTCGCCGGGCAGTCGTTGGTCTGCGAGAACGCGCCGCGCCCGAGACCGGTGAACTTGATGCTGTCGCCACCCGTGCCGGCGACGGGGACGTTGCCGGTGTTGTAGAGGCGGTACGAGTAGGACGGCAGCGTCGGCGGGGTCACGTTCCCGAAGTCGGTCACGGGGTGCGTGGTGGTGCCGGTCGAGTCACGGAGCTCCGCGCCGTAGACCGGGGCCGCGCCCGCCACCGTCAGCGCGAGCGTCGTCGTGGCGCTGCCGCTGGTGGTGAGGGTCGCGCTCTCGGAGCCGATGATGCTCGGCGTCGCGGTGACCGAGATGGTGCAGCTGGCCATGACGGCGAGGCTGGCCGGGCAGGTGTTCCCACCCGGCAGGATCTGGAAGTCCGCCGCGTTCGCGCCGGTGAAGTTCGCGGTCGACGTGGCGTTGACCCCGGTGAGCGGCGTGTTGCCCGTGTTGTACAGGGTGAAGGTCGACGTGACCGGCTGGGTCTGCGCGACCGTGCCGAGGTTGAACGACGTCTGCTTGGTCGTCGACGACGCGGTCGTGAGGAAGGAGGCGTCGGCGCCGAGGAGGCGCGTGGCCTGACCCGAGAGGTTGGCCTGGAGGCCGGCGATGTTCATCGTCCCCGTCGACACGCCGAACACGGTCGGCGAGAACCGCACCGAGATGGTGCAGTCCTTGCTCTGGCCGAAGGACACCGTGCCGATGGTGCTGGCGCACCCGGTGGTGGCGACGGAGAACGGCGGGTTGCTCCCCGCCGGGAAGGACTGCGTGGAGCCGCAGGACTCCAGGACGCCGACCGACCCGGCCTTGCAGCGCGCCACCACGTTGAACGTGGACGGCGTGCCGACCGCGGTGAGGCTCGCCGAGAACGACTTCGGCGCCGTGGTGCCGTCCGTCCACGTCAGCGCCGCTCCGGAGGAGAGGCTCGGCACGACCGCCATCGCCGCACCGACGACGAGCAGGGCCAGCAGCATCCGGCGGGCACGGCCGGAGCCGCGCGTCGCCGTCGTGGTGGGGGGAGTCATCTTGAACATGGCTGAACCTCCGTCCTCTCCGTCCGGCCTACGCGCAGGACGGGAGGACGTTGACGGTGACGCTGGTCTTCAGCGCCTTGGCCTTCTTGCGGTTGACCTTCACCGTCAGCTTCACCTTGCCCGCCGCGGTGGGCTTGAGGCTGGCCTTCCAACCGCTCGCCTTGAGCGTGGCCACCACCTTGGAGCCCTGCAGGAGCTGGACGGACGTGACCTGCTTGGCCAGGAGCTTGGCGCGAGCCGAGCTGCTGCCCTTGCCGCTGAGCACGACACCGGCGTTGATCGCGTCGACGCCGAGCCGGGCGAGGTTGCGGGACACGCCGACCGCGAGGCCGAGGCCCTTGACCACGGTGACCGAGCCGGACTTGACCGCGCTGGCCGGGATGACGTCGCACTGCTTCACCGGCGGCGTGGTGACGGTCTGGACCGTCGTCTCCGTCGGGCCGGGCGTCGTGACGGTCTTCTGCGGCGTCGTCACGGTGTTGGTGATCGTGTTCGTGACCGTCGTGGTCTGCATCGGCACCGTGGCGGCCGTGGTGACCGTCCAGGTGTAGACGGCACCGCCGGACTCGCGGGCCCCGACGTCGTTGAGGCCCTGCACCGTCAGCGTGTGGACGCCGACCGCCGCCTCGGGCGAGTAGCCGCTCAGGCACGCGGCGAAGTCACCGGCGTCGAGCTTGCACAGGAACGTGACGAGCGGGTCCTGATCGGAGTGGAACGTGAACACGTTGTCGTTGCCCGTCGTCTGCTCGGCCGGCTTGCGGTCGAACGTCGTCGCCGGGATCTCGGACTTGACCATCCACGTGTAGGTGGACGGCGTCGTGCTCTGGTTGCCGGCCGGGTCGACCGCCCGGACCTTGAAGGTCCGCTGGCCGCTCGACATCCCGGTCAGGGTCTTCGGCGAGGTGCAGGCCGCCCACGGCGTGGGGCTGATGCCGGTGGTGCTGCACTCGAACGTGGCGTCCGCGTTGTCCTGATCGGTCTGGAAGGCGAACGTCGCCGACGCGCCGGACTTGCCGTTCGGCATGTCGGTGATGACCACCGGCGGCGGCACGGTGTCGACCGTGAAGGTCGACACGGCGTCCGTCTCGTTGCCCGCCGTGTCGTTGGCGATGATGTGCAGCGTGTGCTGGCCGTCGCTCAGGTTGGCGGCGGGCGCCCACGGAGCGCTCGGGCAGGTGACCGTCGGACGGCTGTCCACGGTGCAGCGGATGGTCGCCACGTCGAGGTGATCGTCGTGGGTCGCGCCGAAGCCCGTGTCCGAGGCGGTGTAGTACCAGACGGGCTTGCGCACGTTGGTCACCCCACCCTGGCCGGGGCCGTTGGTGACGCCGACCGGCACGCCGCCGAGCGCGATGACCGGACCCTGGGAGTCGATCTCCCAGGCGTAGGACTCGACCGTCGAGAGGTTGCCGGCCGGATCGACCGAGCGGACCGCGAACGTGTGGTCGCCGTCCGTGAGGGTCGCGAGCGAGTCGCCGCTCGTCCAGGCCTGCCAGCTGCCCGCGTCGACGCTGATCTCCAGGGTGGCCGTCCCGTCCGTGCTGCTCGCCGCGAACGCCGGGGTGGTGTCCTTGTCGAGCGTTCCGGGCTTGGTGTCGATGGTCACGTCCGGGGCGGTGAGGTCGACGGTGACCGTGTCGCTGATGAACGTGATCTGCGTGAGGCCACCGCTGTCCGGATGCGCGGTCGCACGCACGTCGAGCGTGTGGTCGCCCTCGGACAGGTCGCTGCCGGGCGTGAACGTGCCGCTGGTCGGGTCCGCGGCGCACGCGTCCCAAGCGCCCGGGTCGCTGGAGTCCAGGCGGCACTCCCAGGTGACGCCGGCCGTCGCCGAGGCGAACGTCCAGGTCGGGGTGGCCGACATGTTCGGGTCGTGCGGCGTCGTGACGAAGTGCGAGACGGGGTGCACCGTGATCGGCACGTCGCGCACCTGGTCGCCGCCGTCGGCGAACGTCGTCTTCACGCGGATCGTGTCGATCCCGGCGAAGCCGTCCGTCGCGGTGTAGGAGAAGTCCGGCAGGGTCGCCGAGGCGGCGAGCGTGCCGTGGCTCGGGCCGCTCACGACCGAGTAGGTCAGCGCGCCGTGCGTGTCGGTGGTCGGACCGAAGTCGCCCTCGACGGCCGTGGTGCCCTCGGCGGTGAACGCCGGCGTGGCCTGCAGCGCGAACGTGCGGGTCTTCGTCGTGACGTTGCCGGCCGGGTCCGTCGCGCGGACCTGGAACTCGTACTCGCCGTCGGACAGCGAGTCGTAGCCGGTCGAGACCATGCACGGCGTCCAGGCCGGGTCGGCATCGCTGGCCGAGATCAGGCGGCAGTCCGTCACCGTCGTGCCGTTGACGTCCTGGTCCGTGGAGAACCCGAAGGCCTCGATGTAGGGACCGTCGGACTTCGGGCCGTAGGTGATGCTGAGGACCGGGAAGGTCGTGTCGACGACGAAGGAGATCGTCGTCGGGGACGGGTCGACGTTCGTGCCGCCGCCCGTGGCCGCGCGGACGGTGAAGGTGTGCGGGCCGTCCGAGAGGGGCGACGGCACGTGGTATTGCGCGTGCCCGGTCCCGTGGCCGACGTCCGCGGTATTGCAGTTGGTGAGCGGGGCACCGTCGATCGCGCACTTGAACGTGGGCGAGTCGGTGATGGTGGCGCCCGAGCCCGTGCCGGTCGCGGCGCGCACGACGAAGGTCGGGGTCGCGGTCGTGCTCAGGGCGTCGTTGGTGTCCTCGGTGCCGCCCGGGCCGGCGACGACGTCGCTGCGCGGGTGGACGATCGCGGTGACCGGGACGTCGGTGAACTGGCTGCTGACCGGATCGGTGACCCGGATCGTGAAGGAGGCCACGCCGGCGAAGCCGTCGGCGGCGACGAAGGTCGCGGTCGCGCCCTTGGCGTTGTCGTTCGCGGTGATCCCCGTGACGGTGCCGTGGCTGGCGGCCACCGTGCTGTAGACGTAGTCGCCGGCGTCCTCGGTGACGATCTTGGCGTTCACCGCCGCCTCGCCGCGCGTGTCGTACGGCGAGTCCGGGGCCTCGGCGCTCGGCGCCGTGGCCGCGCGGATCTGGACCGGCACGGTGACCGTGCCCTCCTCGCCGCTCGGCCCGGCCGGGTCGACGACGTGGACGATGAAGCTGCCGGGGCCCGGGGTGCTGCCGGCGTGGAAGGTGACGTCGACGCCGCCGTCCGGGGTCGGGGCGATGTCCGTCGCGTCGGTGATGCCGCCGCCGGCGACGCCGGAGGTGGAGAAGGTGAAGCCGGAGTCGCTGGAGGTGACGTGAGCGGTGACCGTGTCGCCGGCGCGAACGTACAGGGGGCCGTTCGTGAGCGTGGCGGTCGGCGCGGCGTCGGCGCGGACCTGGACGGTCGCGGTGACGTCAGCGAAGTCGTCGGGGTTCCCGGGGTCGCCTCCGGGGTTGAGAACGCGGACCGTGAAGGAGTCGGTGCCGGTGAACCCGGCGGCCGCCGTGTAGGTGACCTCGGCCGCGTTGTCTGGATCGGCGGTGGCCGGTGCGAGTGTCCCGAGGGTGCCGTGGGCCGGCACCGTCTGGACGGAGTACCCGAGGCCGCTGGCTCCACCCTGGATCAGGACGGTCACGGGCGCGGTGCCGCGAACGTGGAACGGCGAGCCGGCGACCACCGGGCTCGGCGGCGCCGCGAGGGCTGCCGCGGGCGCCGTGAGCGCCATGACCAGTCCGGCCACGACGGCGATCAGGACGGCTTTTGCGCTCATGGAACGCGCAATCGTGCGCGTCCGAAGACGCTGAAGCTCAACACCACGCATAGAAAAACCGCTCTCCCCAAAAAAGTATCCGGGGCGCCCCTGCACCCCGCCCGGATATTCCGCGACAGCGGAATCGAATGCTTGCGAACCGTAACAGACAAACACCCCCTGTGCACGACACGTCTTTTGCGGCCGGTACAGCGAGTGTTGAGCTACCCTAGACGCGATTCGCCGGACAATGCAACTGGTATCGGGATCCCGCATGAATGCTGGATTTTGGTGTTTCGTGACAAAGTTATTGGTGCCCAGTGACAAGGGCTCTTGTGTTGTGTGACAACACCAAGAACCGCATCCCTCGAACCGGACCGATCCCGCCCCCCGATCCCTACACTGCCCGCCCATGCCTTCAGCGCGATACCTGCCCCGTACCGGCCGAGCCCGCGCCGGGGCGCTCGTCCTCATGGCCCTCGCGGTGCTCGGCACCAGCGGTTGCGGCAGCGACGGGAGCAGCGACACCGTCTCCCCGACCACCGCCCCGTCGGACGCCGGCGGGAACGGGGCCGTCGTGGCCCAGGCGGGCGACCAGGCGATCGCCCAGGCGCAGTTCGATCGCGCGCTGCGGTCCCGCCTGACCGGGATCTCCCCGCTCGCGCCCACGGGCGGCACGCCGATCGTCCTCGATCCGCCCGACTACGCGCGCTGCGTCGCCGCCCTGCGCAAGCAGCTCGGCGCCGCCGAGGGGTCCTCGAGCACACCCCGCGCGACGCTGAGGGCGAACTGCGCAGCCCAGACGCGTCAGGCCCGCGCCCAGGTGCTGAGCACCCTCATCCAGCAGGCATGGATCGCCCAGCAGGCGAAGGAGGCCGGCGTCGAGGCCCCGGCCGCCTCGGTGGCCGGCACACTCGCCGCCACCAGGAAGCAGGCGGGGTTCGCGCGGCGCCTGAAGCGCTCGGGCCTGACCCTCGACGACGTGCGGGCGGCCATCACCACGCAGCTGCTCACCGCGGCGCTGGTGCAGAAGGCCACGCCGGGCACCGCGCCGTCCGAGGCCCAGGCCCGGCGGTTCCTGAAGGACCACCCCGAGCTGTTCGGCACGCCCGCACGCCGGAGGGTGGACGTCATCGCCACCGCCTCGGCCGCCGAGGGCGAGCAGGCCAAGGCCGCGCTGAAGAAGGGCGGCAAGGCGCAGGACGTCATCGCCGGGCTCGGCCAGGGGTCCGTGCGCCAGGGCCGGCTGACCATCGCGGACGGCGACGGGCAGCTCTCGCCCACCGTCCAGAAGGCCGTGTCGGCCGCCCGTCGCGGCACGATCGTCGGCCCGATCCAGGTCGGGAACCTGTACTACGTGGTCGCCGTGCGCTCCGTGCGCGCGGCGAAGGTCCCCGCCTTCTCCAAGATCGCCGGCAAGGTGCGCCAGCTCTACCTCTCCTTCCAGTCCCAGACCGCCCAGACCGCGCTCCAGGCGCAGCTGCGGAAGGCGTGGGGCGCGAAGACGACGTGTGCCAAGGGCTACAGCGCCCCGGAGTGCGTCAACACGGCGCCGGACTCCACCACGACGGCGACGACCGGCTGATCAGGGCTTCGGAAACGCGTTCCGAAGCCTCACCCTCAACCGAAGCTCGAGATCTTCCAGGCGCCGTTGGCGCCGGGATCCTTCGCGAAGGTGAAGGTGTCGGTGCGGTCCTTGCCGCCGCTGCCCCCGTCGGACTCCACCACGGCGGTCGCGGTGCTGCCGGTCACGTTCACCGACTTCACCTCCATGCCGCTCGTGTCGACGTCCTGGAGGAGGTCCTCCATGGCCTTCTTGCACGTCTTGCCGTCGACGGCGACCTTCTGCACCAGCGCCGGGGCGAGCAGGTCGTTGCAGACCTTCTTGCCGTCGGCGCCGCCCGCCGCGTCCTGCAGGTCGTCGACGACCTGGGCCACGTTCTTCTTGGCCCCCTGGAACTCGTCGGCCGAGGACTTGGACGATCCCTGCCCGGCGCAACCGGCGGCCGTCACGGCGAGCGCACCGGCGAGGAGGGCGGGCGCGATCACGGTGCGCAGACGGGACATGTGCGCCATCGTAGCCGTCGCTCGTAGAATCCGACCCGTGCCCGACGCCTCCGCCACCCCGCCCGTTCCCCGCGGCCGCCACGCGCCTCCGCTGGAGGTCCGGCTGCGCCGACAGCGCGGACGGCTGTTCGAGGCCGCGGCCGTCGTCTTCGCCCGCGCGGGCTACGCCGAGGCCAGCGCCGAAGCGATCAGCCGCGAGGCCGGCATGTCCAAGGCCACGTTCTACGAGCACTTCGCCAACAAGGAGGAGTGCATCCTCGCGCTGTTCGACGAAGCCGCCACCGGCATCGCGCGCGAGGTGCGCTCGATCTCCGATCGCGAGTACGCGGACGCGCCGGCCCGGCTCCACGCCGGCGTGTCGGCCTTCGTCGGGGCCCTGACCAACAACCCCGCGCTGGCCCAGACCGTGATCGTCGAGACCGTCGGCGCCGGCCCCCGCACGGTCGAGCAGCGCGACGCGGTGCTGCAGGCCTACGCCGACTGGCTGTACGACGACAACGCCCGCAACGCGGCCCGGTACCAGACGCCCACGTTCGTCTCCCGGGACGACGCCTTCGCGGTGATCGGGGCGATCTTCGAGCTGGTCTCCCGGCAGCTGCGCACCGGCCGGCCCGAACGCCCGCAGGAGCTCGTGCCCGTGATCGAACGGACCGTCCTGGGCGCGCTCTCCGTTCCCCGCGCGTGAGCGGGACGTCGCACGGGCGGGAGGCGGAGAGCACGCCGCCGGAGCTGGCGGCACTGCGCGAGGAGATCGAGGGCTGCCGGGCCTGCCCCCGCCTGGTGGAGTGGCGGGAGCAGGTGGCGCGCGAGAAGCGCCGCGCGTTCGCGGACCAGGAGTACTGGGGCCGACCCGTCGGCGGCTTCGGGGACCCGGCCGCGCCGATCGTCGTCCTCGGCCTCGCGCCCGCCGCCCACGGCGCCAACCGCACCGGGCGCATCTTCACCGGCGACCGCTCGGGGGACTTCCTCTTCGCGTCCATGTGGCGGACCGGGCTGGCCAACCAGCCCACCTCGGTGGCCCGGGACGACCACCTGGAGCTGACCGACGCCTGGGTCACCACCGCCGTGCGCTGCGCGCCGCCCGCCAACCAGCCGACGCCGGCCGAGCGCGACACGTGCCTGCCGTGGTCGGTCGCCGAGCTGGGCCTGCTCGCCCCCACCCGCGTCGTCGTCTGCCTGGGCGGGTTCGCGTGGGATGCCGCGCTGCGCCTGCGCCGGGCGATGGACCTGCCCGCCCCGCGCCCCAAGCCGCGCTTCGGCCACGACGTGCTGTGGGAGCCCGGTGAGCTGGGCGGCCCCGCCCTGCTCGGCTGCTATCACCCGAGCCAGCAGAACACGTTCACCGGCAAGCTCACCGAGCCGATGATCGACGCGGTGTTCGCGCACGCCAAGCGCCTGGCCTTCGGCGGCTGATCAGACGCGCTTGGTGTCCCGCCGGTAGGCCCAGCCGGCCAGCCCGCAGAGCAGGACGGACCACGCGGCGATCACCAGCCAGCCGGTCGCTCCCCACCCGTGCCCGCCCACCCCGATGCGACTGGCCTGCACGAGCCAGTACGAGGGCAGCCCCTGCGCGATCGTGTGCAGGGCGCCGCTGGTGATCGGGAACCAGGTGCCCCCGAGCAGCGCGAGCAGCGAGACCGATCCGCCCAGCACCGGCCCGATCGAGTCCGGGGTCAGCAGGTGGCCGATGAGGATCCCCAGCGCCGCGAACGGGATCAGCCCCACCAGCATCAGGGCCGTCATCTCGACCCACTCGCCCAGCGGGATGCTGACGCCGAGCACGATCCCTGCGGCGTACAGGAGCAGGATGCTCGTCAGGGCCAGCGCGTACGCGGTGAGCACCTTGGTGCGCAGGTACACGTGGGCCGGCAGCGGGGTGATCCGCAGCTGCCGGTTCCAGCCCACCGCCCGCTCGCTCGCGATGCGCGCGCCGCTGCTGATCGCGGCCATCATCGCGCCGAACGAGGCCAGGCCGACCATGTAGTACAGGGGCGCGGGGATGCCGGTGCCGCCGAAGTCTCGATCCCCCCGGTTGGGGCCGGCGATCACGAAGTAGAGGACGAGCGGGAAGCCGAGCGAGAAGAGGAAGAAGCGCGTGTTGCGGAACGTGCGCAGCAGCTCGTAGCGCGTGTAGGTGGACGCGCTCACGCCGGCGCCTCTTCGTCCTCGCCGCCGGTCAGTTGCAGGAACGCGGCTTCCAGGCCGGCCCCGCCGATCTCGATGTCGCGCGCCGCGGGATGCGCCTGGAGCAGCGCGCGGATCGCCACGTCGGAGTCGGCGCACGCCAGGACGACGGCCTCGCCGCGCGGTTCGACCCCGACCACCCCCGGCAGCGCCCGCAGCGCGTCGAGCTCCACGCCGGGGAGCGTCGCGCGGATCGTGCGGCCGGCGACCATCGCCTTGAGCTCGGTGGTCGGCCCGTCGGCCACGACGCGGCCGTGGGCCATCAGCACCGCGCGGTCGGCGTAGGCGTCGGCCTCCTCGAGGTAGTGCGTGGCGAAGAGGATGGTCTTGCCCCGCGCCGCGAACGCGCGCATCGTGGTCCAGAAGTCGTGGCGGCCCTCGACGTCCATCGCCACCGTCGGCTCGTCGAGGATCAGGAGGTCGGGATCGCTGACCAGGGCCAGCGCGGCCCGTACCCGCTGGGTCTGCCCGCCCGAGAGGCGGTTCGTGCGCTGCTGGGCGATCCCGGCGGTGCCCGTCAGCTCCAGCGCCTCGTCGACCCCCATCGGCCGCGGGTAGAGCGAGGCCATCATCGTCACCAGCTCGCGCACCGACAGGTGGGGGATGAGGTCGCCGGTCTGGAGCATCGCCCCGATCAGGCCCCGGTCGACCGCCACGGTGGGCGCGACCCCGAACACCGCCACGGCGCCGCCGTCGGGCACGGCCAGCCCGAGGATCAGGTCGATCGTCGTCGACTTCCCGGCCCCGTTCGGGCCGAGCAGCGCCACCGTCTCCCCGGGGGCGATCGCCACGTCGATGCCGCGCACCGCGCGGACGGGACCGGCGGGCGAGGAGAACGTCTTGGTCAACCCGCGCAGCTCGACGCCGAGCGCGGCCGTAGGGGGAGCCGGGACGGAGGCGGTCATGTCCACACAGTGTGACAACCGGCCGAGAGAGACCCCGGACGACGCGGGGGCGGGCTCCGTGGCCCGCCCCCGTGCACTGCGTCCTGCGGCCGGTCGGCCGGCCGACTAGGCCTGGTTCGGCACCGTCAGGCAGGAGAGCGTGACGCTGATCATGCCCGGACCCTGCGTGTTCTGGAGGCGGAAGCCACCCGCGATCTGGCCCGGCACCGTCGTCGCCGCGACGCTGAGGCCCGCGGAGTTGGTCGTCCCGGCCAGGTCGACCTGCGTGTCGGTGGAGACCATCGACAGCGGGAACACCGCCAGCTCCTCGGCGCTCGTGGGCACGAGCGGGGAGCGGGGGACCTCGTAGGCCGGGGCGCCGCCGAACTCCGCGTTCGGCGTCGAGGTGACGAACGCGGTGACGGCACCGATGGCGCTGGCCTGCGAGGCCTGCGACGCCGACACGCGGCAGTACACCTTCGAGGCCGCGGCGTTGGTCTCCGGGTTGGCGCTGCGGACCGCGACGTTCAGGTGCAGGTTCTGCCCCGCCGTGCACGCTCCGCCGGTCGGAGCCAGGCACGGGAACTGGCCCGTGACCGTCGCCTGCTCGACCGTCGGATCGAGCCGCGGCGTGGCCAGGAACGCGCCCGGCATCGCCGTCGTGCCCGAGTAGAGCTGCACCACGCCGTACTCGAAGTTGGTGTACGAGGCGGCCAGCGACTTCAGGCCGTCGCCGACCTGGATGAGCCCGGCCTGCAGCTTGGTGAGGGCATCCGTCGCCGTGGCGATGACCGTGTTGACCTTGCCGTCCAGGGTGCTGGTGGCCTTGTCCCCGGCGTCCACGCGCTTGTTGATGGCGTCGGCCTTGGCGTTGAGGCCGGCGACCGTGGTGGCCACCGCCTTGCTGGCCGCCTTGATCTTCGCCGTGTTGGACTTGCCGGTGGCCGTGTTCTTCTTGACCTGCGCCTTCAGCGTCTTGAGCTGCTTGGCGATCGGCTGCGTCTTGGCGGCCGAGGCGCCCGCGACGGGCACCAGCAGACCGACGATCAACGCAGCACTGACTGCGACCGTTCTCGCGGACATTCTCCACTCCCCTGGTTGGGTCGCGCCCCGTTCCGGGTGCGCGTCACTGCGGTGTCCCGACGGGTCGGACCCTCATCCGTGAGAACCCGTCAGGCGAAGCCCGACACTACGCCTGACAGCCCGTCAAATGCAAGTGCGGTTCTGCACTTACGGTGTGTCCAACCAGCCGTCGATCAGGGTCCGGGCGATCGCCACGGTCGGCGGCAGCAGCAGCCGCGCGGCATCCTCGCGCTCCCACGCGGCGTCCTCGCGCGCCGCCTCGGCCACCTCGGCCCGCCCGAACCAGCGCGCGTCCTCGAGCTCCCCGTCGACCGGACGCGGCTCGCCACCCGTCCACGTCGCGTGGAAGCCGAGCATCAGCGACCCCGGGAAGGGCCACGGCTGCGACGACGCGTAGCGCACGTCGCCCACCGTCACCCCCGACTCCTCGAGCACCTCGCGGGCCACCGCGTCCTCCAGCGACTCGGCGGGCTCCACGAAGCCCGCGAGCGCCGAGTACCGGCCCTGCGGCCAGACGGCCTGGCGGCCGAGCAGGATGCGGTCGGCCGCCGGATCCACGACCGCCACGATGATCACCGGGTCGGTGCGCGGGTAGTTCGTCGCCCCGTCGTTCGGGCAGCGGCGCGCGTGGCCGGCCTCGATCGACGCGGTCCGCGTGCCGCACACCCCGCAGAAGCGGTGGCGGCGCTGCCAGCTCAGGATGGCCTGGGCGTACGCGAGCACCCCGGCGTCCTGGCGGCGCAGGCGCAGCGAGGCGTCGCGCAGCCCGACGAGCTCACCGGCCCCGTCGAGCAGCGCGGCCAGGTCCTCTCCCTCGCCGTCGACCGCCAGCAGCGGGACGCCGTCCTGCACGCCGAGCAGGATCGGCTCGGCGTGGCCGGGCAGCCCGGCGAGCGCGGCCAGCGGCAGGCGCACCGCGGTGAGATCGTCCCGCCCACCCCTCACGGCGACGTGGTCGGCGGTCGTGACGATCGCCTGCGTCGCCGGGTCCGCGAGCGCCGCGGCGAACCACGCCTCGTCGTTGCGACGGTGGGCCGCACGGTCCAGCCGCACGTCGGAGAAGGCGTTGGGCGCGGGCACGCCCCGGACGATAGAGGGCGGACACCACCGGCTGGGTAGCCTGGATGGATGCCGCTCAGCGCCTTCAGCAGCGCCACGCGCGACTGGTTCACCCGGTCGTTCGCCGCGCCGACGCCCGCGCAGGAGCAGGCCTGGCCGGCCATCGCCGCGGGCGGGCACGTGCTGCTCAGCGCGCCGACGGGCTCGGGCAAGACGCTGGCCGCGTTCCTGTGGGGGCTGGACCGCATCGCCCGCGACCCGACGCCCGAGGGTGACGCCCACACGCGCATCGTCTACGTGTCCCCGCTGAAGGCCCTGTCCTACGACGTCGAGCGCAACCTGCAGGCGCCGCTGCGCGGGATCACCGCCGCCGGCACGACCGAGCCGCCGACCGTCGGCATCCGCACGGGAGACACGACCCAGCGCGAGCGCGCCCGGATGAAGCGCACGCCGCCGGACATCCTCATCACCACGCCGGAGTCCCTGTACCTCCTGCTCACCTCCCAGGCGCGCGACACGCTGACCCGGGTGGAGGCGGTGATCGTCGACGAGATCCACGCGGTCGCCGCGACGAAGCGCGGCTCCCACATGGCGCTGACGCTGGAGCGGCTGGACGAGAACCAGGAGGACAGGAGCAGAGACGTCCAGCGCATCGGGCTGAGCGCGACGCAGAACCCGCTGGAGGAGGTCGGCCGCTTCCTCGTCGGCCCCCGCCGCACCGTGGCCGTGGTCGACGCGGGGATTCGCAAGCCGCTGGACCTCAAGATCATGGTCCCGGTCGATTCGATGGTCGAACCCGACCAGTCGCTGGACCCCGACGCATTGCCGCTCGACGACGTCCCCAGCGGCGAGGCGACGCGCAACTCGATCTGGCCCGCGATGTACCCCCAGCTGCTCGCGCTGATCAAGGAGCACCGCTCGACCATCGTCTTCGTCAACGCCCGCCGCGGGGCCGAGCGCCTGGCCCTGCGCCTCAACGAGCTGGCCAACGCCGAGCTGCCCGAGGACGCCGCGCCGATCGACTTCGCGCGCGCCCACCACGGCTCGCTCGCGCGCGAGGAGCGCACGGTGATCGAGGAGCTGCTCAAGGCCGGCGAGCTGCCGTGCCTGGTCGCCACCTCGTCGCTGGAGCTGGGCATCGACATGGGCGCCGTCGACCTCGTCATCCAGGTCGAGTCCCCCAAGTCCGTGGCGCGCGGCCTGCAGCGCATCGGCCGCGCCGGCCACAACGTCGGCGACGTGTCCGTCGGGCGGATCTTCCCCAAGTTCCGCGCCGACCTGCTCGAGTGCGCGGTCGTCACCCAGCTCATGCGCGAGGGCCGGATCGAGCCGACCGTGGTGCCCCGCAACGCGCTCGACGTGCTCGCCCAGCAGATCGTCGCCATCGCGGCCAGCGCGGAGAGCCAGAGCGGCGGCTCCACGTCCGGCCCGTCCGACGAGGTGGAGGAGCACGCGGGCACCGTCGCCGTCGACGACCTCTTCGCCCTCGTCACGCGCACGCATTCGTACGCCGAGCTGTCCCGCGAGCTGCTGGAGAACGTCCTGGACATGCTCGATGGGCGCTACCCGTCCGCCGAGTTCGGTGACCTGCGCCCGCGCATCGTGTGGGACCGGGTGGCCGGCACGATCCGGGCCCGCAAGGGCGCCCGCATGCTCGCGGTGACCAACGCCGGCACCATCCCCGACCGCGGCCTGTACGCCGTCACGCTGCCCGACGGCCGCCGGGTCGGCGAGCTGGACGAGGAGATGGTCTACGAGGCGCGGGCCGGCCAGACGTTCATGCTCGGCGCGTCGTCGTGGCGGATCGAGGAGATCGGCCGTGACCGCGTCATCGTCACCCCCGCACCCGGCGCCCCCGGCGCCATCCCGTTCTGGAAGGGCGACGGCGTCGGCCGGCCCAAGGAGCTGGGCCAGGCGATCGGCGCGTTCTCCCGCTGGGCCGTCGACCAGACGCCCGAGACGCTGGAGGCCGACTACGACCTCGATGCGCGCGCGGCCAAGAACCTCATCGACTACCTGCTCGAGCAGCAGGCCGCGACCCGCGTGCTGCCCTCGGACCGCACGATCGTGGTGGAGCGCTTCCGGGACGAGATCGGCGACTGGCGGATGTGCGTGCTGTCGCCCTACGGCGGCCGCGTCCACGCCGCGTGGGGGCTGGCGATCGGCCGGCGCATCCGCGAGCGGTTCGGCCTGGAGTCCGACGCGATCTGGTCCGACGACGGGATCATCGTCCACCTCCCCGACGTGGACGACGACAGCCCGCCCACGCTCGACCTCGTGCTCGTCGAGCCGGACGAGGCCGAGGAGGCCGTCGTCGCCGAGCTGGGCTCCAGCGCGCTGTTCGGCGCCCGCTTCCGGGAGAACGCGGCCCGCGCCCTGCTCATCCCCCGGGCCTACCCCGGCAAGCGCACGCCGCTGTGGCAGCAGCGCCTGAAGGCCCAGACGCTGCTGGAGGTGGCCAAGCGCTACGCGGACTTCCCGATCATCCTGGAGACCTACCGCGAGTGCCTGCGCGACGTGCTCGACGTGCCCGGCCTGGTCGAGCTGCTGCAGGGCCTGCACACCCGCGAGCTGTCGCTGGTCGAGGTGGAGACGCCGACCGCCTCGCCGATGGCCACCTCGCTGCTCTTCGACTACGTCGCCACGTACATGTACGAGGGCGACACCCCGAACGCGGAGCGCCGCGCCGCCGCACTGTCACTGGACCGCGACCTGCTGCGCGAGCTGCTCGGCCAGGAGGAGCTGCGCGACCTCATCTCCCCGGTCGCCCTGCAGCAGGTGGAGGACGACCTGCAGCACCGCTCCGAGCGCACGCGGGCCGGCAACCGCGACGTGCTCGCCGACGTGCTGCGCCGGGTCGGTGACCTGACGCTGGCCGAGGCCGGCGACCGGGTCTTGGACGGGTGCGACGCCGAGGCGATGCTGCTGGCGCTGGCCGACGAGCGCCGCGCGGTGCGGCTGCGGATCGGCGGCGAGGAGCGCTGGGTCGCCGCCGACGACGCGGGCCTCTACCGCGACGCGCTCGGCGTGGTGCCACCCGGCGGGCTGCCCGCCGCGTTCCTGACCACCGTGCCCGACGCGCTGCGCACGCTGCTGGCCCGCTACGCCCGCACCCACGGCCCCTTCACCTCGGACGAGCCGAGCCTGCGCTACGGGCTGGACTGCGGGCCGTCGCTGATCGCGCTGGAGCAGGCCGGCGACCTGGTGCGCGGCGAGCTGCGGCCCGGCGGATCGACCCGCGAGTGGTGCGACGTGGAGGTGCTGCGCCGGCTGCGCCGCGCGTCGCTGGCCGTGCTGCGCAAGGAGATCGAGCCGGCCGACCAGCGCGCGCTCGCCGCGTTCCTGCCGTCGTGGCAGGGCGTGGATCGCCATCCGCCCGCGGGAGCGGGGATCGACCGGCTGCGCGAGGTGCTGGTGCCGCTGCAGGGACTGGCGCTGCCCGCCGACGTGTGGGAGCGCGACGTGCTGCCCCGACGGTGCGGCGCCTACTCGACCACCTGGATGGACCAGCTGTGCGCCAGCGGCGAGATCGTGTGGGTCGGGGCCGGGGCGCTGGGGCGCAACTCGGGCCGGGTCGCCCTGTACTTCCGCGACGACGCCGAGGCGATCGGCCCGCCCGCACCGCCACGCGGGACCAAGAGCGAGCCGCCGGGCTCCCCGGACCACGAGCTGGTCCGCGACCGCCTGGCCGTCTCCCCCTGCTTCTTCACCGACCTGATCGCCGAGCTGGACCTCGCGCCCGAGGCGCTCCAGGAGGCGCTGTGGGACCTGGCGTGGGCGGGCGAGGCGACCAACGACGCCTGGGCGCCCCTGCGCGCGCCGCGGCTGACGCTGGCCAAGGCGGCCGCCCAACGACGCACCCGGGCGCCCGGGGCCGGCCGGCGGTTCGGCGGGCGGCGCAGCGGCGGCTCCGGCGCCCAGGCCCAGGTGCAGGGCCGCTGGTCGCTCACCTCCACCATCTTCCGGGCCAAGGCCGACCCGGTCGCCCAGCGCCGCACGGTGGCCGAGCTGCTGCTGGAGCGCTACGGCATCGTCACCCGCGAGCAGGTCCTGGCCGAGTCGGTGCCCGGGGGTTTCGCGATCCTCTACGAGGCGCTGTCCTCCCTGGAGACCCTCGGCGTCTGCCGGCGCGGCTACTTCGTGGAGGGGCTGGGCGGGGCCCAGTTCGCGCTCCCCGGCGCGGTCGAACGCCTGCGCGCGCAGCGCAACGTGGAGGAGGCGCCGGCCGTCGTGCTGCCCGCCACCGATCCCGCGCAGCCCTACGGCGCGGTGCTCCCCTGGCCGCGCCGCGACGAGGACGGGGACGCGCGCCGGCGCCCCTCCCGCACCGCCGGCGCGTACGTGGTGCTCGTCGGCGCCGAGCCGGTGGTCTACGTCGAGCGCGGGGGCCGCGCCCTGCAGATCCTCGTGCCCGGCGGCGACGTCCGCGTGCGGGCGGCGCTGGAGGCGCTGGCCGCGTTCGTCCTCACCGGGGCCCGCCCGGCGCGCAAGCTCGCGCTGGAGCGCATCGACGGGGCGGCGGTCGTGGGCTCCGGCTGGGAGCCGCTGCTGATCGAGCTGGGCTTCCGCCAGGGTCCGAGCAAGCTCACGCTCAGCGCGTAGCCGGGGGGCGGGGCCGAGCCGGGGCCGGGCGGGCGGGTTCGGAGTCGGGGCGGTCCGGTCCGGCCGCGTCCGGTCGCCTACACGCCCTGCATCGTCCGCACGAGCATCGCCGCGGCCATCATCCCGGAGGCGATCGCCCCGGCGACCGACGGCGGCTGACCCGTCGTGTCGCCCGCGGCCCACACGCCGGGCGCCGTGGTGGCCTGCATCGGATCGAGCAGCAGCGCGTCGATCACCTGCGGACCGGGCGGGGCCGTCTCGGCGCCGAGCCGCGCCCCCAGATCCGTGCGCTGGTGCAGCGTGGTGGCCACGAGCAGGCCGCGCCGCTCGAGCTCGGTGCCGTCCGCCAGAACGATCCCCGCCAGTTTCCCGGCGTCGGCGCGCAGGGCGGTCACCGATCGCGTCTCCACCGTCACCCCCGCCGCCTCCAGCCGCTCCCGCCCGGCGGGTGGGACGTCGCCGGCGAGCAGCACGACGTCGTCGCTCCAGGCCTGGAGCATCAGCGCCATGTGCACGCCGTCGTCGCCACCGGCGAGCACGGCCAGCGGCTCGCCCTGGACCTCCCAGCCGTGGCAGAACGGGCAGTGGAAGACGGTGTCGCCCCACAGCGCCCGCAGGCCGGGGAGGTCGGCCCGCGGCCGGTAGTCCATGCCCGTCGCCAGCAGCACGGTACGCGTGCGCTCGATCCGCTCGTCGCCCGCGACCGACACCGTGAGCACGAAGGGGTCACCGTCGTCGCCACCGTCCCGCCGCCCGTCGGTGACCCGGCCGTCGAGGACCTCCACCGACGGATACGCGGCCAGCTCACGCCGGCCCTGCGCGTAGAGGTCGGCCGGCGGCCGGCCGTCGTGGCCGAGCAGCCCGCCGATGCCGTGGGCCACCCGGTTGCTCTGCTCTCCGGCGTCGACGACGAGCGTGCGCCGCCGCGCCCGCCCCAGCACCAGCGCGGCGCTCAGTCCGGCGGCGCCCCCGCCGACGACGATGCAGTCCCAGGTTCGTTCCATGGGATCACGGTTGCGTATCGCACCGGTTCTTGGCAAGCTTTCTTGCTGATATGGCAAAGCACGACGATCTCTCCCTCGAGGAGCACGTGCGCCGCCGGCTGCGCGAGCTGCGCACCGCCCGGGGGCTCACGCTGGAGACCGTGGCCGCGCGCGCCCAGCTCGACGTCTCCACGCTCAGCCGCCTGGAGTCCGGCAAGCGGCGCCTGGCCCTGGACCACGTCCCCGCGCTCGCCGCGGCGCTGGGCGTCAGCACCGACGACCTCCTCACGCAGCGCCCCCAGGCGGACCCACGCGTGCGCGGCCGGCCGCGCACGGTCGACGGGCTGACGATGTGGCCGCTGACCCGGCACGGGCCCGCCGGCGGGCTCCACGCCTACAAGTTCCTCATCGACCCGGCGCGCCGAGAGCCGCCCACCGAGCTCGGCGTCCACGAGGGCTACGACTGGCTCTACGTGCTCGTCGGGCGGATGCGCCTGCTGCTGGGCGACGACGACTTCGTGGTCGAGCCGGGCGAGGCCGTGGAGTTCAGCACGTGGACCCCGCACTGGTTCGGCGTCGTCGACGAGCCGGTCGAGGCGATCGCCATCCTCGGCCCCCAGGGCGAACGCGTCCACCTCCACGGCTAGGCGGAGGTCGTCCGCACCCACCGCCGGCCGACCCCATACCGAACGCCCCTCGGTAACGCAGGTATGCGTGTAGTACGTGCATACCTGCGACATCGTTCTTGGTGGCTGCGGGTGATCGACCGGCCGGAGTCGGCCTAGGACGCCGGGACGGCGCCCGCCGCGATCGCCGCGGCCACCGCTACCGGCACGCCCTCGCGCGCCGACGGGTGGGCCGGGCTCCAGCCCAACTCGTCCTTCAGCAGCCGGTTGGAGGAACGGGCCGAACGCAGCACCGCGTCGACCGGCCCGTTCCCCGCGACGAGACGAGCGAGCGGCGCGGGGATCGAGCGGGGCGGGCCCACCCCGAGCGCCTCGGCACTCAGCGCGACGAAGTCCCGCTGGGTGATCGGCACGTCGTCGGCGCAGTGGTAGATCGCCCCGTCCGGGGCCTCCTCCAGGGCGAGGACGAGCGCCGCCGCGACGTCGTCGACGTGCACGACGTCCCACCAGTTGTCACCGCGGCCGATCACGCCGATCCGGCCCGGGCCGCGCAGGCGGGTGAGGATCTCCTGCGCGTACCACCCGCCGCCCCCGTACACGTGGGACGGGCGCACGACGCTGGCGCGCAGCCCGGAGGCGAGCACCAACCGCTCGCCCTCCTGCTTGGTGCGGCCGTAGGCGGTCTGCACGGGGAGGAAGCCGCCGGGCGTCAGCAGCGCGCCGTGGGCGTCCCCGGTGACCACGGTGGACGCGAAGACGAAGCGCACGGGCTCCGCGCCGCCGGGCCGCTCCAGCGCGGCGCAGGCCTCCAACAGCCGCCGCGTCCCCTCCACGTTGACCTCCCGCAGGCGCCCCGCGTCGCGCTGCGAGGCGATCTCCGCGGCGAGGTGCAGGACGCCGTCGGGCGCGGCCTCGGCGACCGCGGCCGCCAGCCGGACGGGATCGGTCAGGTCGCCGGCCACCGCGACCGTCCCGGCCGGCTCCGAGCCGGGGCGGCGCACCAGCGCCCGCACCTCGTGGCCGCGTTCCACGAGCCGCGCGCACGTGACGTGGCCGATGAAGCCGCTGGCACCGGTGACGAGGACGCGCATCGGCCCACCGTATCCACCCCCGCCACCCCCACCGCGCGCCGAGTGTCACCTTTTGCGCCTCATGGACGCAGAAGGTGACCCTCGGCGCGCGGGCGGGCGGGTCGACACGTCCGACAGCGGGTACGCCACGTACCCTGAGGAAGCCATGCCCGAGGGCGACACCATCCACCACGCCGCCAACCGCATCCGCCCGATCCTCGTCGGGGCGGTGCCCGACGACGTCAGCACCCCGCATCCCCGGTTCGGCCGGGACCGCTGGGGCGGGCCGGGCGGCGGGCTCACCGGGCGCATGGTCACCGCCGTGGACGCCCGCGGCAAGCATCTCTTCCTGCACTTCGAAGGCGACATGGTCGTCCACTCCCACCTGCGGATGACCGGCTCGTGGGGCACCTACGCGGCCGGCCAGCGCTGGCGGCGCGCGCCCCGGCGGGCCTGGCTGGTGCTGCGCGCCCGCGACCACGAGGTCGTCGAGTTCGACGGGCCCGTGCTCGAGCTGATGACCGAGTCCCGCACCCGCTTCGACCAGCGCCTCGCCGCGCTGGGTCCAGACATCCTCGCGTCCGAGCTGGACGAGGAATCCGTCCTGCGGCGGCTGCGCCACGACGACCCCACGCGCACGATCGGCGACGCTCTCCTGAACCAGCGCACGATCGCCGGCATCGGCAACCTGTGGAAGTGCGAGGGCTGCTGGGACGCCGAGGTCGACCCGTGGCGTCCCGCCGGCTCCGTCACCGACGACGAGGTGCTCGCCGTGCTGCGCGCCACCCGGCCGCGCATGCAGGCCTCGGCCGCGGGCGGGATGCACACGCGGGAGCGGCACGTCTACGGGCGCGCGGGCGAGCCCTGCCGCCGCTGCGCCACGACGATCCGCCGACGCGGGCAGGGCGACGACAACCGACCGACCTTCTGGTGCCCCGGATGTCAGCGGTGAGCGTGCGCCCCACCCTGCGGGTCGGCCACAAGGGCGCCGACCACATCGCACCCGGCAACACGGCCGCGAGCTTCGAGGCCGCGCTGGCCTGCGACGTCGACATGATCGAGTTCGACGTCCTGCCCGCCTACCCCGACGGCCACGGCGAGCTGTACCTGGCCCACGACTACGTCGACCTGCGGGCCCGGCGCGACCTCGGCACGCTGCTCACGCTCGCCGAGGGGCTGGAGCTGCTGGCCTCCTCGCCGTTCTCCTCGGTCGCACTCGACGTCGACCTCAAGCTCCCCGGGTACGAGGCGCGGGCCCTGGAGGCCCTGACCGCGCACGGGCTCGTGGATCGCACGCTCGTCTCCACCATGGAGACCAGCAGCCTGTCGATCCTGCGCGAGTTGGCCCCCGAGCTTCGCCTCGGCTGGTCGGTGCCCCGCGTGCGCCGCAACCCCATGGACCGCCCGCTGGTGAAGCCGTTCGCCGTCGCGGTGGGCAAGGCCTACCGGCGCGCGCTGCCCCGGTGGGCCGCCGCGTCGCTGCGCGCCGGGCGCTGCGACGCGCTGATGTGCCACCACCTGCTGGTCACCGAGCGGCTGGCGCACGCCGTCGCGGACGCCGGCGGCGAGCTGTTCGTGTGGACGGTGGACGACGCCCCGACCATCCGCCGGCTGGAGGCGATGGGGGTGACGGGCATCATCACCAACGACCCGCGCCTGTTCGACGCTAGAGCTTGATGAGGCAGGCGGCCGCGGAGTAGTTCTTGGGATCCGCGCCCGTCGTGCTCTTGTGGCCCGCCTCGGTGATGCGCTGCTTGGAGGACAGGAGCTTGCCGCCCTTGGACCGCCACTCGAAGCTCACCAGCCCGCGCATCGTGTAGGAGCTGCCCTTGGTGCCCTTGATCTGGAACGAATGGCCCGCGTCGCGCGCCCGGGTCGCCGACCCGACGGCCACGAAGCCGGTGTCCAGCCCCTTGCCCAGGACCCACTTGCCCTCGCCGTTGCGGTACTGCACCTGGAAGCGCATCAGCAGCTTCGCGCCCTTCTGGCCGATGCCCGGCATCGACGCGCGCAGCCCGATCCAGTTCGGGGCCTTCTTCGTGTCGCAGACGTTGACCGTCGCCCACACGTCCTTGTTCGCGGCACCCGCAGGGGCCGCCGAGATCAGCGAGGCGCAGACCAGCGCGCAGACGAGGAGCAGCCGGGAGGACACAGCGCGACGATAGCGCGCGGGCGCTGGGATCGCGGCGGTCGGGAGGGGACGGGCGAAAACGGGCATGGGCTCCTGAGACACGCGAGAAGGGCAGAGGTTGCGACGCCATGCCTCCACGGCGCGTCGGCGCTGTGTGATATCCACCTCACATGGCGAGTGAGACCACACGGGCGCTCGACGCGCTCGCCCACGTCCCCGCCTTCGAGACGCTGCAGCCCGACGACCTCGTGCGCATCGCCGAAGTCGTGGTGGTGCGCAACTTCCCGGCCGACCACGCGATCTTCCGCGAGGGCGACGCCAGCACCACGTGCTACATCGTGCGCAGCGGCCACGCCCGCGCCATCCGCGAGCATCCCGACGGACGCACGATCGCACTGGCCCACTTCGGCCCCGGCGACATCTTCGGCGAGCTGGCGATGTTCGACGACGAGCGCCGCTCGGCGACCATCGAGACGCTCGACGAGGTCGAGGCCCTGGCCATCGGCAGCGCGGACATGCGGCGCCTGCTGCGCGATCAGCCCGACCTGGCGGTGGAGATCGTCGTGTCGCTCGCCCGCCGCCTGCGCTCCGCCAACGAGCGCATCTCCCGCCAGTCGTTCCAGACCGTGCAGAGCCGCGTCGCCGGCGTCCTGCGCACGATGGTCGAGCAGGCGCGATCCGAGGGCACCGGCGGCGAGAAGGACGTCGTGGTCGTCGCCACCCAGGCCGACATCGCCCAGCTCGCGGGCTCCTCCCGCGAGTCGGCCAGCCGTTTCCTCGCCGTGCTCGAGCGGGCGGACGTGATCACCCAGGGCCGCGGCCGGCTGACGGTGAAGGACCCGAACGCCCTGGCGGGGTACGTCTACTAGATGGCCGAGGATCGCCCCAAGGGCTCCACATCCGAGTTCTCCACCGGCGGGGTCGTGGTGCGCGCCGCACCGGCCGCCGCCTCGGGCTGGGAGTGCATCCTCATCGTCCCCACCCGCCGCGCCGCCGACGGCAGCAAGGTGACCGCCCTGCCGAAGGGGCATCCGGACGCGGGCGAGACGACGGAGCAGGCCGCGCTGCGCGAGATCCGGGAGGAGGCCGGCGTCGACGCCGAGATCCGCCAGACGCTCGGCGACGTGCGCTACTGGTACCAGCGCAAGGGACGCCGGATCGCCAAGGTCGTCACGTTCTTCCTCTGCGACTACGTGTCCGGCGACCTCGCCGACCACGACCACGAGGTCGAGCGAGCCTGGTGGGCGTCGCTGCCCGAGGCCGCCGCCGTGCTCTCCTACGAGGGCGAGCGGGAGATGACCCTGCGCGCGCTGCACCTGCTCGCACCGACTGGGTAGGGTCCATTTCATGCAGGTACTGAACTTCTACTCGACGATCTTCGCCGACCAGCTCAAGCGGGGCCGCAAGACGGCGACGATCCGCCTGGGCGACAAGTCGCACAAGTACCGCAAGAACCAAGCGGTCCTCGTGACGATCGGCTACCAGCACTCCCCGCGCGAGAAGATCTTCGACGCGGTGATCGACACGGTCGAGGTCAAGCGCGTCCGCGAGCTGTCGCCCCGCGACATCGAGCACGACAACCCCGAGTTCCGCCGGCACGACGAGATGATCCACTTCCTGGAGCAGATCTACGGCAAGTCGGTGTCGATGGAGGACACCGTCACCGTGGTGCGCTTCAGCCAGATCATCGACAACCCCCCGTCGGTCACCGACGCCCTGCACGGCATCGGCGGCGCCCAGAACTAGCCGCATACGGCCTGCGGCCTAGGTGCGGCCGGGAGATCGGCTGGCGCCGATCTCCCCCTGTTCATCGTTGGCAGTCGTTGTGAACGAGTGCCAACGCCGGCTTGACCGGCGACCTCGTTGCGCTATCGTGGGCGGCACGTTTGGCACTCGGTCCCTTCGAGTGCCAACGACGAGCATCACCGACCCCTCAGTAGGAGGAACACATGAGTCTGAAGCTGAAGCCCCTGGGCGATCGCCTGATCGTGCGGGCGCTCGACGAGGAGGAGAAGACCGCCAGCGGTCTCGTCCTGCCCGACACCGCCAAGGAGAAGCCGCAGAAGGGCGAGGTCCTCGCCGTCGGCGACGGAGCCCGCAACGAAGCCGGTGAGCGCGTGGCGCTCGACGTCGCCAAGGGCGACGTCGTGCTCTACAGCAAGTACGGCGGTACCGAGATCAAGGCCGACGGCGAGGACCTCCTGGTCCTCCGCGAGAGCGACGTCCTGGCCGTCGTCCAGGCGTAAGGAGAAACACATGGCTCACAAGGAACTCAAGTACGGCGGCAACGCGCGCCTGGCCCTCGAGGCCGGCGTCGACGCCGTCGCCAACGCCGTCAAGGTGACGCTCGGCCCCAAGGGCCGCTACGTCGTCATCGACAAGAAGTTCGGCGCCCCCACGATCACCAACGACGGTGTCACCATCGCGCGTGAGGTCGAGGTCGAGGACGTCTTCGAGAACCAGGGCGCGCAGCTCGTCCGCGAGGTCGCCACGGCGACCAACGACGTCGCCGGCGACGGCACGACGACCGCGACCGTGCTGGCCCAGGCCATCGTCCACCAGGGTCTGCGCAACGTGACCGCCGGTGCGAACCCGCTCGCGCTCAAGAAGGGCATCGAGAAGGCCGTCGACGCGATCGTCGAGAACATCGGCAAGCAGGCCAAGGCCATCTCCGGCAAGGACCAGATCGCCCGCGTGGCGACCATCTCCGCCGGCGACGAGGAGATCGGCGACGTCATCGCCGACGCCATCGACCGGGTCGGCAAGGACGGCGTGGTGAACGTCGAGGAGGGCCAGACGTTCGGCATGGACCTCGAGTTCACCGAGGGCATGCAGTTCGACAAGGGCTACATCTCGCCCTACATGGTCACCGACCAGGACCGCATGGAGGCCGTGCTCGAGGATCCGTACATCCTCATCGCGAACTCCAAGATCGGCTCCGTCCGCGACGTGCTGCCGGTCCTCGAGGCCGTCATCCAGTCCGGCAAGCCGATCCTGATCATCGCCGAGGACGTCGAGGGCGAGGCCCTCGCGACCCTGGTGGTCAACAAGCTCCGTGGCACGTTCACGGGCGTCGCGGTCAAGGCGCCGGGCTTCGGCGACCGCCGCAAGCGCATGCTCGAGGACATCGCGATCCTCACGGGCGGCGAGGTCATCACCGAGGAGATGGGCCTGAAGCTGGAGAACACCCAGCTCAGCCAGCTCGGTCGCGCGCGTCGCGTCGTGGTCGGCAAGGACAACACGACCGTCGTCGACGGCTCGGGCGAGGCCGCGGCCATCAAGGGCCGCATCTCCCAGATCAAGTCCGAGATCGAGAACACCGATTCGGACTTCGACCGCGAGAAGCTCCAGGAGCGTCTGGCGAAGCTGTCCGGCGGTGTCGCCGTCGTCAAGGTCGGCGCGGCCACCGAGACGGAGATGAAGGAGAAGAAGCACCGCGTCGAGGACGCCCTCCAGGCGACCCGTGCGGCGCTCGAAGAGGGCATCGTCCCCGGCGGCGGCGTCGCGCTGCTGCAGGCGGCCGAAGCCGTGAAGTTCGAGGGCCTGTCCGACGACGAGCTCACCGGCACGCGGATCGTGCTGCGCTCGGTCGAGGAGCCCCTCCGTCACATCGCCGAGAACGCCGGGCTCGAGGGCTCCGTCGTGATCGCCGACGTGCGCAAGGCCAAGAAGGGCTTCGGCCTGAACGCCGCCACGGGCGAGATCGTCGACCTCGTCGCCGACGGCGTCATCGACCCCGCCATGGTGACGCGCTCCGCGCTGCAGAACGCGGCGTCGATCGCCAAGAACATCCTCACCACGGAGGCCATCATCGCCGAGATCCCGGAGCCCGCGGGCGCCGGTGGCGGGATGCCCGACATGGGTGGCATGGGCGGCATGATGTAGTCGCCGCGGGCGCCGCGTTGCGCCCGCACCCTGTCGTACCGCAGTGATCGAGGGCCCGGCGCAGTGCGCGCCGGGCCCTCGGTCGTTCCGCGGCGGTCAGGCGCCGCCGGCCACGCGCGACGCGCCCGAGGTCAGCTCCTGCAGCGACCAGTCGCCGCGATCGCCGGCGCAGCGACCGGTCACCCGCAGGGCGGTGCTCGTCGCGGTGATCGCGCTGAGCCCGTAGCGCCCGCGGTGGCGCCAGTCCATGACCTCGGTCGCCGCCCGGATCGTGCCGACCCGCCGCGTCGCCCGCTCGTCGACCCGCAGCACGGAGACGTCCGGGGGAACGCCTACGCCGAGCGCGTCGCCCGTCCGCGTTCCCGCCTGGTACTCCAGCGTGGTCGCGTGCGGCACGAGGTCGGCCGCCAGGCGCAGCGGATCCGGCTGGGCGAAATGCAGCGACAGCGTGACACGGACCTCGGCGCAGGGGGTGACCTTGCGGTCGGCCCACCGCCTGCCCCGGCGAGTGAACGCGGTGTCCGGCACACCGATGACGGCGGTGTCGGCCGAGGGGCTGCGCAGGAAGCGGGCGTTGGTCGACCGCAGATAGCGGCGCAGGTCCATCGAGACGGTCTGCGGCTCGGCGACACCGGGGTACGCGGCGGTGCCGACCAGCTGGCGGGGCACGGGCGCCGCCCCGGCCGCGCCGGGGCCCGTGCCGCCCAGCCAGGCCGCGACGCATCCCGCCGCGATCGCCGTGCGGGAGAGGACTCGCGTGCGCATCACGCCCCCTCCTCGGCGTCGGACCCAAGATCCTGCGTGCCCAGCATCCAGAGGCGCAGGAGCGGGTCGGTCGACGTCAGCGAGTCCCCGTCCGCACGACACCGGCCGTCCGTGCGCAGCCGCGTGACCTCCATGCGCTCGACGACCACGGCGGCGGCGGGACCGGGCGCCCACCGGCTGGCGGACACCGACCGCACGAACCGGGTCGGCGCGCCCTCGCCCTTCGTGATCTCGAAGGCCGCCCGGTAGGCGAGGCCCCCCGTGCTCGCCGCGTCGAGCAGCTTCCCGTTCGGCGACTCCTGAACCAGTCCCTCCTGCTGGGCCACGGGCAGGAGCCGGCGGACGACCGCGAGCGGGTCGGACGGACCGGGCAGCAGCAGCACGCCGAGGGTGCCCTTCACACAGGGCGGAACGGCGATCCGCACGTCCTTGCCGTGCCGGCGCACGAGCTTGGTGGGACGGTCGACGAGCACGACCGTCGCGGCGTCGGGACGGGAGACGACGCGCACGGTGGCGGCGTCGTACGGGTCGATCTTCAGCGGGTAGCGCTGGGGCTCGGCGAAGCCCGGCACGGTCGCGGTGGCGACGAGCGTGATCGCCTTGGCCGGCGTCGCCGCCGGCGCGGCGGCCGGCAGCCCGGCGGGGACGGCGCACGCGGCGAGGCAGAGGAGGATCGCGCGGAGGCGACGGTGGGGCACGGACGCTCGTTTCGGGCGCGCAACGCGGACGGAGCGCGGCAGTATGCCATGTGTCTCGACCGCCCCGGGGCAGCCGCCGGCCCGCCGAGTGTCGCTCGGTGGTTGCCGGGCAACCACGGAGCGACACTCACCGACTCAGCTCGGGCTAGACGACGGCGCTGACCGGCCGCGGGCCCTCGCCCACGTACTTGGCGGTCGGCCGGATCAGCCGGGCCTCCCGCTTCTGCTCCAGGATGTGCGCGGACCAGCCGGCGACCCGGGCACAGGTGAACATCGGGGTGAAGAGGTCAGCGGGCACGGCGGCCGTGTCGAGGACGACGGCGGACCAGAACTCCACGTTGGTGGCCAGCACGCGGTCCGGCTTGCGCGCCTTGAGCTCGGCCAGGGCCGCCTCCTCCAGGGCCTGGGCGACCTCGTAGCGGTCGGCCCCGACCTCGGCGGCGGTGCGCCGCAGCACGCGGGCCCGTGGGTCCTCGGCACGGTAGACGCGGTGGCCGAAGCCCATCAGCCGCTCGCCGCGGTCCAGCAGGTCCTTGACGTAGGACACCGCGTCGCCCTGGCGCTCGACGTCGTCGAGCATCTTCAGCACGCGCGACGGAGCGCCGCCGTGCAGCGGCCCGCTCAGCGCACCGACCGCGCCCGACAGGGCGGCCGCGCAGTCCGCGCCCGTCGAGGCGATGACCCGCGCGGTGAACGTCGAGGCGTTCATCCCGTGCTCGGCGGCGGAGATCCAGTACGCGTCGATCGCCCGCGCGTGGGCCGGGTCGGCCTCGCCGCGCCAGCGGATGAGGAAGCGCTCGGCGATCGTCTGGCCCCGGTCGATGTCGGCCTGGGGAACCCACGGCTGACCGAGGCCGCGTGCCGACTGGGCGACGAAGCTCAGGGCCTGGATCGAGGCGCGCGCCAGGTCGTTGCGGGCCTCCTCGTCGGAGATGTCGATGAGCGCCCGGTACCCGTACTCGGGCGCGAGCATGGCCAGCGCCGACTGCACGTCGACGCGATGGTCGCCGGAGCGGACCGACAGGGGATGGGGATCGGCGGGCGAGAGACCGGGGTCGAAGCTGCCGTCGACCAGCAGCCCCCACACCTTCTCGTACGGCACGTGGCCGACGAGATCCTCGATGTCCACGCCCCGGTAGCGGAGCGATCCGCCCTCCTTGTCGGGCTCCGCGATCTCCGTCGCGAAGGCCACGACGCCCTCCAGTCCCGACTGCACCTCGGTCACGGCGCCTCCAAGTTGTCTCGTACGCGAACGCCCGGCGCCCGCCCATCAGGTCTCAGCTTGTATACCAGCCTCGCACATCGGACCGCCCGGCGGTCGCTCGACGGACTGTCAAGTAGGCTCCCGATTCGTTCCCTCGTCTTCCAGGAGCCCCGCATGTCCGACGCCGACGTCCTCTTCCGCCCCGTCACCGAACTGGCCGCCCAGGTGCGCTCCGGTGAGCTGTCCGCGCGGGAGCTGGTGCAGACGTCGCTGGACCGGATCGGGGAGGCCAACCCCACGCTGAACGCCTTCGTCGACGTGCTGGCCGAGGAGGCGCTGGCCGCGGCCGACGCCATCGGGACCGGCGACGAGCGCCCGTTCGCGGGCGTGCCGATCGCGATCAAGAACAACCGCGCCGTCGAGGGCGCCCGCCTGACGATGGGCGCCGACTTCACCGGCGACTTCCGCGCGCCGTACGACCACAACACGACCGCCCGGCTGAAGGCCGCGGGCTTCGTGGTGGTGGGGACGACGACCCTCCCGGAGTTCGGCCTCCTCCCCACCACCGAGACCAAGCGCTTCGGCCCGACCCGCAACCCGTGGGACCTGGACCGCACGCCGGGCGGATCCTCCGGCGGATCCGGTGCCGCGGTCGCGGCGGGCCTGGTGCCGATCGCCCACGCCAACGACGGCGGCGGCTCCACCCGCATCCCCGCCGCCTGCTGCGGCCTGGTCGGCCTCAAGCCCCAGCGCGGGCGCATCAGCATGGCCCCGGAGGCCGGCGAGGTGTTCCTCGTCCAGGACGGCGTGCTCACCCACACCGTGCAGGAGACGGCCGAGCTGCTGGACGTGCTGGCCGGCCCCGTCCTGGGCGACGCCTCGTGGGCCGCCCCGCCGGCCGAGCCGTTCGCGGTGAGCGCCCAGCGCGGCCTGGACCCCGCGTTCCCCGAGCTACGGATCGCCATGACCACCGCGACGGCGACCGGCACGCCGGTCAGCGACGAGGACGTGCGCGCCACCCGGGAGGCCGCCGAGCTGCTCGCCTCCCTCGGCCACGAGGTCGTCGAGGACACGCCGCCGTGGAACGTGCCGGGCATCCTGGAGCTGTTCACCGCCTCGTTCGGTCCGGCCGTGAGCGCCCAGATCGCGCTGTTCGCCATGCTCAACGGGCGCGAGCCGGAGCAGGACGAGCTGGAGCCGATCACCCGCGCCGTCTACGACCTGTCCCGCTCGATCGACGCGGTCAACGGCGTCGGCGCCGGCTTCCAGCTCCAGGGCTTCGCCCGGCAGATCGTGCAGTGGACCGCCCAGTACGACGTCCTGCTCACGCCGAGCCTGGCCGAGGCGCCGCTGCCCCTCGGGACCCTGCAGGCGTTCGCGGACCCGATCGAGGGCTTCACCCGCTCCGGGGCGTTCACGCCCTACGCGGCGATGAGCAACATCACCGGTTCCCCCGCGATCTCCCTGCCCCTCTTCACCCGCGAGGACGGGCTGCCGCTCGGCGTGCAGCTCGTCGGCCAGCCGGCGGGCGAGGGCGCGCTGCTGGCCCTGAGCGCCCAGCTGGAAGCGGCCCGTCCGTGGGCCGACCGGCGCCCGGCGGTCGCCGTGGCCTAGCGGCCCAACCGCCACGTTCGGCGGGCTTCGGAGGACCCGCACCGGGAAGACCGGGTGCGTCCACTACTCTTACGAAGTCCGCACCACCGGATTCACGAGGTACACCACCCCCATGGCCTACGTCATCGCCGAGCCCTGCATCGACACGAAGGACAACTCCTGCGTGGAGGTCTGTCCCGTCGACTGCATCCACCCGACGCCGGACGAGCCGGATTACGACACGGTGAAGATGCTCTACATCGACCCCGAGGAGTGCATCGACTGCGACGCGTGCGTCGAGGCCTGCCCGGTGGACGCCTGCTTCGCCGAGGATCAGCTCCCCGAGGAGTGGACCGGCTTCGTGCAGATCAACGCGCAGTACTTCGCGGGGAAGTAGCACGAGCGGGCTCCCGCTCTCCGCACCATGTCGATCAAGCGCGTCGAGGAGCACCTGCGGCGCGTGGCGGCCCATCCGGGACGCTACGCGCAGGCAGACACGCCCCCCCAGCCCTCCCAGCGGCTGGCGATCATCACCTGCATGGACTGCCGCATCGACCTGTTCGACCTGCTCGGCCTCTACGTCGGCGACGCAAACGTCATCCGCAACGCGGGCGGCATCGTCACCGAGGACGTGGAGCGCTCACTCGTGCTCAGCCAGCACCTGCTCGGCACCGAGGACATCATCATCCTGCAGCACACCCAGTGCGGCCTGCTGTCGGCGACCGACGAGCAGATCGACGCCGAGCTGGAGCGCAAGACCGGCCAGCGTCCGCCGTGGCGGGCCCGCACGTTCGCGGACCTCGAGGACTCCGTCCACATCTCGCTGGGCAAGCTGCACGCCTCCCCGTTCGTGAACACGCACGGGGACATCCGCGGGATGATCTACGACGTGGAGACCGGCGAGCTGCGCGAGCTGACGCGCACCGGTTCCGCCCCCGCCCCGCGCTGAGCGGACCGGGACGACGCAGGAACCGGCCGTCCCCTACTGGGGCCGGCGGAACTCCGGGAACTTCTCGCGGTAGCGCTGCTCGAGGAACCGCTTGAGGTTCCAGGTCAGCGCGCCGCCGACGACCGCCGCGAGCAGGATGGCCAGCGACGCCTGCAGGCCGGCCGCCACCCCGATCAGCGTGATCAGCAGGATCGAGAAGATCAGGACGAGCATCACCGTGCCGTAGAGACGGTGACCGGCGTCGATCTGCTCCTGCGACGGCTCGGGCAGCAGGACTTTCTTGGGCTTCTCGCGTCGGGTTCGGCTCATGCCATCGGCAAGGATAGCCCGACGGGCGCCGGCTGGCCGGCCGCGATGTCGTCGGGCGCGGCCGGGACCGAGCCGGAGAACACCGGCAGCGGCACCGGCGAGAGGGCCACGAGGCCACGCGCGACCTGGCGGATGGCCTGCGCCGCCGGGTCGTCCGGGTCGGTGAAGACGAGGGGCTCGCCGGCGTCCGCCTGGGCGCGCAGCGGCATGGTGATCGGGACCTTGCCGAGCAGCGGGACGTCGATGTCGTCGGCCAGCTCCTGGCCGCCGCCCTCGCCGAAGATCGGGAAGCGCTGGCCGTCGGGGGTGACGAAGCCGGACATATTCTCGATGACCGCGGCGACGTCGAGCTGGACCTTGTGGGCCATCTCGGCGGAGCGCTTGGCCACCTTCTGGGCGGTGCCCTGCGGGGTGGTGACGATCACGAACGAGGCCTGCGGCAGCAGCTGCGCGAGCGTCATCGAGACGTCGCCGGTGCCGGGCGGCAGGTCGATCAGCAGGTAGTCCAGGGCGCCCCACTCGACGTCCTCGAGGAACTGGGTGAGCGCCTTGTGGAGCATCGGGCCGCGCCACACGACGGCGGCGTTCTCCTCCACGAAGAAGCCGATCGACATGATCTTCACGCCCTTGGACTCCAGCGGCATGATCTTGCGCTGCGGGGAGACCGGCGGGCGCTCGGAGCCCAGGCCGTACATGCGGGGGATCGAGTAGCCCCACACGTCGGCGTCGAGGATGCCGACGCGCTTGCCGTCCGCGGCCAGCGCGGCCGCGAGGTTGGCGGTCAGCGTGGACTTGCCCACGCCGCCCTTGCCGGAGCCGATGCACACGACGTTCTGGACCTGGGCGAGCGAACCGTCCGGCAAGCCGCCGCGGCCGAGCTTGCGCTGCAGGGCGCCCTTCTCCTCGTCGGAGAGGACGTCGAAGGCGGTGTTGACCGCGGTGACGCCGTCGAGCGCCAGGACGGCGTCGCGCACGGCGGTCTGGAAGTGACCGCGGATCGGGCAGCCGGCGGTCGTCAGCGACACGGTGACGTCGACGACGCCCGTGTCGTGGATGTCGATGGAGCGCACCATCTCGAGCTCCACGATCGACTCGCGCAGCTCCGGGTCGATGACCGCCTCGAGGGCGGTGAGGATCTCTTCGCGGGTAGGCATGTGCTCCATTGTCTCAAAAGTGGACCAGCCGCCCCGGTTGGGGCGGCTGGTCGTGCTGCGGGGGAGAGGTGCTGCGGCGCGGCGGGTCCTGCGGTCCTACGGGGAAGCGGGTGCTACGCGGCGACGCGCTCGGTGACCTTGGCCACGGCGAGCGTCCCGGCGGTGATGCCGGACTGCACGAGGTTCTCGGCGCGGGCCTGGACGAGGCCGACCTGCGCACGGACCGGGGCGACGCCCTTGTCGATGACCTTGAGCTGCAGGCCGGCGTCCTTGCGGGCCTTCGTCAGCTCGCGCTCGACGCGGGTGCGGCGGGTGCGCAGCTCGCGCTCGATCTGCGTGCGGGTCTTGCGGACCTCGCGCTCGACCTGCGTGCGGGCCTTGGCGCCGCGCTTCTCGTACTTCTTGACCTGACGCTCGGCCTTGGCGCGCGTCGAGTAGGAGTCGAGGACCTCGGCGACGCGGTCGCGGGCCAGGAGAGCGGCACCGACCGGGACGAGGACGGCCTTCTCGGCGACGTCCTGGACGCGCTCGGCCGCGCTCTTGGCGACCTCGACGTCGGCCTTGGCCTCGGCCTTGACCGTCTTCTTGGCCGTGGCGGCCGTCTTCTTCGCGGTGGCCGTCGTGGCCTTGCGCGAGCGCGTGGCGGCACCCTTCTTGGCGGCGGTGGAGCGCTTCGTCGCGTTCGTCGCGCGGGTCGTGGCGCCCGTCTTGGCGGCGAGCGAGCGCTCGGCGGCGGCCGTGCTCGTCGCGGCGGGAGCGGGCGTGGAAGCGGCGGGCGTCGTCGTCGTGCTCGTGGTGCTGGGCGTGTCGGCCATGTGAATCCTCCGGCGGGAAGTCGAGTAAGGAACTTATTTCTAAGTACCTTACCCACGCACAGAAGTTACAACCGTCTCCGCCGAGGCGTACATCACGCTCGCCCAGCGGGCGTGATGTACGGGTCGAGCGGCGGGACGGACTAGGCCGCGAGGCCGCGGGGGGCGACGCGGGCGATCCAGTCGCCCGGGCGGTCCAGCTCGGCCAGCGTCGGCAGCGACGCCGGGTCGGCCCACGCGCGGTTGAGGCCGTCGATGCCCACCTGGGCGACGACCGCGTCGCAGAACTTCTTGCCCACCGCGTACTGCTTCATCTTCAGCTCCAGCCCGAGCAGCCGCTCCAGCACCCGCATCACGGGTGGCCGGTCGGCCCGCCGACGCTCCAGGCTCGCCCGCAGCGTGGCCAGCGACGGCAGCGCGCCGACGCCCGCCGCGTCCATCACGTGCTCGGCGTGGCCCTCGATCAGCGCCATCGTGCTCTGCACGGAGTCCAGGATCGCCCGCTGCTCGGCCCCCGCCACGAGCCCGACGAGGCTGCCGGACCGCAGCCGGTCGACCGCACCGCGGACGTCGTCCGTGGTCGGCAGGCGCAGCAGCGAGGAGAGCTTGAACTCGGTCTCCAGCACGCCCATCAGCTGGGTGAGCATCCCGCCCAGGTGCTCCCGCAGCCACGGGACGGCGGTGAACTGCACGGCGTGCGTGGTCTCGTGGAAGGCGATCCAGCGCAGCAGCTCGGTGGGGTCCGCGCCCAGCGACACGGCGGCGCCGCTGATGTTGGGCTCCACGAAGAGCAGGCGCGGCGGCTCGTCGGCGTCGAGCAGCGACAGCACGTACTGCCCGAGCACGCGCTTGCCCAGGTAGCCCGTGACCGCGCCCGCCTCCGCCGTGATGACGACCTCGCCGGCCAGGCGCATCGGGTTGGTGGACGACGTCTTGGTGCGACCGGAGATCTGATCGGCGACCGGGTCGAGCATCGTCTTCATCGAGACGAGGTTGGCCGAGATCCACTCCGCGCGGCTGACGCTCTCCGGCGGGGCGAGCGCCGTGCCGGGATCGAGCCGGGCGTAGGAGATGACGCGATCGGCGCCATCCGCGCAGATCGCCTGCAGGTCCCCCGGCAGCTTGGTGGCGTTGCCGTCGCCGGCGACGCGGACGGCCAGGCGCTCGGCCAGCTCCCAGTCGATCATCGGCCCACCGGCACGTCGAGCAGGCGGGCGAGCGTCTCCGCCGAGCGGGCCGCGACCACGGGATGGTGCGGATGCAGGTCCAGCGGCGCGCCGAGCGGGGTGGCCGCGCCCGGGAAGGCGACATGGCCGCCGCTCTCGCGCACGATCAGCTGGGCGGCGGCGGCGTCGACCGAGCGGCAGCGCCACAGCGTGACCATCCCGTCGACGCGGGCCGGGGCGACCTGGCAGAGGGAGAGCGCGGTGGAGCCGAGCGCACGGATGCGGTGGGCCAGGTCGGCCAGGGCCGGGCCGGCCTCGATGATCCAGTGCGGATGGGCGGACTCGATGGCCAGGACCTCGATGCGGCCGTCGGCGGTCTGCCGCTCGGGCGGCGCGTCGATGCGCACCCCGTTCAGGAAGGCGCCGGCGCCGGACGCGGCCGACCACTCCTCCTCGGTCCCCAGGTCGTGCACGAAGCCGAAGACCACGTCGGCCATCGTGGGGCCGTGGGCGACCGCGATCGACAGCGCGTGGGCCGACAGCCCTCGCTTGGCGTTCAGCGAGCCGTCGATGGGGTCGATGACCACGCGCACGGACGGGTCGCCGTACGAGACCTCACCGCGCTCCTCGGACAGGGCGGTGAAGCGGTGGCCCTGGGCGTGCAGGGCGTCGAGCTCGGCGAACACCATCTTCTCGGCGAGATCGTCGATGACCAGCGTGCGGTCGCCGCCCTCACCGGTCTCCCCGGTCTCGACCACGCGCTCGCGGGACGTGGGGTGCTCGCGCAGCACCGCGCGCAGCCCTTCGGTGGCGCGGCGGCACGCACCGAGCCAGTCGGGGGCGGGGGCCGTGGCGGGGACAGGATCCATTCCCCTCGTATCCTAGGGCGGTGCCCCCTCCGCCCGAGCAGCCAGCGTCCGCGCACCATGGCTGATCGCCTCGCACCGACCCCCACGCAGCAGCGCGTCGTCGACCTCCCGGCCGGCCCCGTCGTGCTGCTCGGGGGCGCCGGCACCGGCAAGACGCTGGCGCTCGCCCGCCGCGCCGCGCGGCTGGCCGACCTGGGCCGCCCCGCCGACCGCGACCGGCGTCCGGGCCGCGAGCCGCTCCTCGTCCTGGCCCCGACCTCCGCCGCGACCGACGATCTGCGCGCCCGCATCGAGGAGGCGCTGGCCCGGCCCTTCGAGCAGCTCGACGTCCTCACCCCGCACGGCTTCGCCGCCCAGCTGCTCGCCGCGGAGTCCGCGGAGGTCGGCCTCGACCCGCGCGTCGCGACCGCGGGCGCCGCCGACCGCCTCGCGCTGCTGCTCGACCGGGTCGACGAGCTGACGATCCGCAGCCACGACTTCCGCGGCCGCCCCGCCGCCATGCTCACCGGCGTGCTCTCCCGGATCGACCGCTGCAAGGAGGAGATGGTCACCGCCGCCGCCTACGCGACGTGGGCCGGCGCGCTGCCGCGGGACACCGAGGGCGCCGCCGCCCGCGCCGACCACGAGCGCGAGTTCGCCGCGCTGTACGCCGCGCACGACCAGATGCTCGCCGAGGAGGGCCTGCTGGACGCAGGGGAGCTGATCCTCCGCGCCCACCGCCTGCTCACCGAGCGCGCCGACGTGCGCGCGCGCACCGCCGCCCGCTTCCCCCACGTCCTGGCCGACGACTGGCAGGACGCCTCCTACGCGATCACCCGGCTCGTCCTCCTCCTCGCCGCCGAGCACGGCTCGCTGACCGTCGCGGGCGACGACGACCAGACGCTGGCCCGCTTCCGCGGCGCCGGCGCGAAGAACCTGGCCGACGTGACCGTCGCCTTCCCCGCCGCGCAGACCGTCCGGTTGGAGACCTCGCTGCGCTGCGGCGACCAGGTGCTGGAGGCGGCCGCGGCCGTGGTGGCCCCGATCTCCGAGCGGCTGTCGGCCGGGCCCGCCGGCGGACCGTCGCAACCCAACCCGGGCCACGCCGGCGCCGTGTGGTTCTGGCGCTGCGCCAACGAGCGGGCCCAGGCCCAGGCCGCGGCCGCCGAGATCGAGCGCCGGGTGCGGGAGGGCGCCGCGCCGCACGACATCGCGGTGCTGGTGCGCTCGGTCCGGCGCGAGGGGCAGGCCATCGCGATGGCGCTGGAGGAACGGGCGGTGCCGTACCGCCTGGTCGGGGCGACCGCCTTCTTCCAGCACGCCGAGATCCGCGACGTGCTCGCCTGGCTGCGCCTGCTCACCGACCCGAGCGACGCCGCCGCGGTCGTCCGCGCCCTGTCGCGGCCGCCCATCGCCCTCAACGCGGTGGATCTCGCGCGCTGCGTGCAGATCTCCCGCCGGCGCAAGCTCGACATGGTCTCGGCGCTGTCGGCCGCCATCGAGTCCCCGCAGATCCCGCCCGAGGCCCGCGACCGGATCCTCGCCTTCCTCAAGCTCCAGCGCTCGGCCCGCGGCGCGCTCGACACCACGCGGCCCGACCTGTTCGTCCACCGCCTGATCGGGCACCTGGGCCTCCGCCGCCAGCAGCTGTTCTCCGCCCAGGCCGATGTGGTCGAGCGTCTCGTGCACCTGGCGCGCTTCGGGGAGCTGGCCGCCGGCTTCACGAGCCGCATGCCGCAGGCGACGCCGCGCGAGTTCGCCCGCTACATCGCCGCGGTCGCGGAGACCGGTCTGCGCGACGACGAGGACGAGACGTGGGTGGGCGAACGGCCGCTGCGCGACGCCGTGACCGTGACGACGATGCACGCGGCCAAGGGCGGCGAGTGGGATCACGTGCTGGTGCTGGGCCTGCAGTCGCCGCGGATGCCGGGCGCGCGCCGCCAGGTCGCCGAGCCGATCCCCGACGACCTGTTGCCCGAGCGGCTGGCCCCCGACACGCGCGAACGCCACGTGGACGACATGCGCCGCCTGCTGCACGTGGCGATGACCCGGGCGCGGCGCAGCCTCGTGCTCGCCTACGCGGCCGAGGGCGAGGGCGGCTCCGGCGCGACGTCGCCGTCGCGCCAGTCCCCGTCGGCGTTCGTGGAGGAGGCCCGCACCGCGGTGAGCGGCGAGTGGGAGGACCGGGGCGAGGAGCTGTTCGGCCCGGCGGAGACGCTGCACGCCACGTTCTCCACGTTGCGCGACGAGCTGATCTCCTCCATCCCGGGAACGGCCTCGCGGCTCGGCGAGCTGCGGCTCGACACCGACGTGGACGTCACGCACGGCGCCGCCCGTTACCTCGAGCTGCTGAAGCTCGCCGCGCTGATGCACCGTCCCGAGGGCCAGACCGTGGAGGAGCAGCTGGCCCAGGTCAACGCCACGATCCTGCAGTCGGCCACGTCGGAGCAGAAGGAGGTGCTGCTGAGCTCACCGCTCGACGAGATCATCCTCGGCGCCGACCGCGACGCCCGGGCGCGCACCCAGGCCATCGCCCAGCGCCAGGAGCCGTCGCTGGAGGCGTTCCTGCCCCGTCGCGGCGAGGGCCTGATGCTGTCGGCCTCGGACATCGACACGTACCGCGCCTGCCCCCTGAAGTACAAGTTCGCCCGCGTCTTCCGGATCCCGCAGGAGCCGACGCTCAACCAGCGCTTCGGCATCGCCTTCCACCAGGTGCTCGACCGCTTCCACACCAACGGCGGGACGACGGGTGCCGAGCTGACCGAACTGTTCGACGTCGCGTGGCGACGCGGCGGCTTCGGGGACTCCGAGGAGGAGCGCCAGCTGCGGGCCAAGGCCGAGGGGGCGCTGGTCCGCTACCTGGACCGCTTCCGCGAGGAGGACGGCGAGCCGGTGTGGTTCGAGCGGTCGTTCTCGTTCAAGCTCGGCCCGCACGTGCTGCGGGGGCGCGTCGATCGCGTCGACCGCCTGCCGGACGGGGTGTTCGAGCTGATCGACTACAAGACGGGCCGGCCCCGCACCGCCGCCCAGCTGCGGGAGGACGTGCAGCTGTCGCTCTACGCGGTCGGCGCCCGCGAGGCGTGGGACCTGGAGGCCTCGCGCCAGTCCTACCACTACGTGCTGGACGACGAGAAGGTGCCGGTCCCGACCGAGCAGATGGACCGCGACTGGATCACCGAGACGGTGTTCACCGTGGCCGACGGCATCCTCTCCCAGGGCTTCGAGCCGACGCCGTCCTACGCGGTCTGCTCGATGTGCGACTACCGGATCGCCTGCCCGGCCGCCGAGCGGTAGGGCCCCCGCACGGCCAGTGCTACGCTGTGCCACACCATGGATGTCTCGGTCCGAGAGCTGCGCAACCACACCGCCCGGGTCGTCTCGGCGATCGAGAGCGGCGAGTCCGTCGTCCTCACCGTGCACGGCCGGCCGGTCGCCGACATCGTGCCCCGGCAGCAGCGCGCCGAGCGACGCTCCTCCGAGGTCTTCCTCGCGGAGCTGGAGGACATCCGCCTGCTCTGGCGCGAGCTGGCCGAGCGAGGGGTCGAGAGCGAGCCGTCGGACTTCGACACCGGCCTGACGACCGACGACATGCTACCGCCGGACCCCGGAACCCGATGAGCGACGGCTACCTCGCCGACACGAGCGTCTTCGTCGCCGTCGAGCAGAACCGGCCCCTGGGCGATCCCCCTCCCGGTCAGGCGCGCATCTCGGTCGCGACGCTCACCGAGCTCTCGTTCGGGGTGCGGCGCTCGTCGGGGCTGCAGCGCGCGGGCCGCGAGGGAACGCTGGCGGGAGCGAAGCGGTTCATCGCGCTGCCGTACGACGAGACGGTGGCCGAGCGGCTGGCCGAACTGCTCGCCGCGGCCCGCGACGCCGGCCGGCGGGCCGGGGCGATGGACGCGATCATCGCCGCGACCGCACTCACCCACGACCTGACGGTCTGGACGCAGGACGACGACTTCGAGGTCCTCGCCGAGCTGGCGCCCGCCCTGCGCGTCGTCAAGGGCTGACTGTCGTAGCCTCCACGCCTCTGGACACAGACCGAGGCGGGAGCCGCATGCGACGGACGGGATGGACGACACTGGTGGCGACGATCGCCGCGACCGCCTTCGCGGGCTGCGGCGGCGGGACGACGAGCACCACCTCGACGACCACGCGCGGCACGGTCGACCCGGCCGCGCTGCGGGCGGTGGCCAGCGGATCCGAGCGCCTGCAGGACGCCGGCTCCGCGCACTTCACCCTGGACGGCCGGTTCACGATCCAGGACGAGAGCATCCCGATCCATTCCTCCGGGAGCATGACCATCTCGGGCGCCCCCCGCGGCCGCCTCGACCAGACCATGCGCATCCCCGGGCCCAGCGAGGGGCACACCACCGAGCTCGACGTCGAGACGCGCATCATCGGCGATCAGCTGTACATGCGGATGCCGGAGGAGGCGGTCGAGGACCCCGCGCGCCCCTGGCGCGTCCAGACCATGCCGCCGGAGATGATGCAGGCCTCCGACCCCTCCTTCCAGGCGCGGGTGATGCGGTACGCCACCGCCGCCGAGCGGATCGGCCCCGAGCGGGTCGGCGGCGTCCGCACGACGCGATACCGCGTCACCGTCGACTACGGCGCGCTCGCGAAGTCCGGCCCCGCGTCCATGCGCAAGCTCGCCGAGGCGATGATCGCCGCCGACATCGACCGGGAGCAGACCAGCGAGGTGTGGATCGACGGCGACGGGGTGCCCCGCCGCCTGCACGCGGAGGTCACCACCGGGGACCACGAGGTCGCCAGCACGATCGACATCCGCATCGACGACCTCGGGGTGCCCGTCCACGTCGAGGCCCCGCCCGCCGATCAGGTGACCGAGGAGAGCGCGACCCAGCCCACCCCCTCCTGAGCTAGGACCCCGCGGGGCCCGCCGGGCCGTCCGGCGGGGACTGCGAGCCCGGGCCCCGCTGGCGCAGGAAGCGCTGGAACTCACGGGCGAGCACGTCACCGGAGGGGACGTCCTGGTCCTCCTCCTCCTGCTCCTCGTCGGCGGCCGCCTCCAGCCGCTCGACGAACGACTGCACGTCCGGGTCGGCCTGCACCGCGAGCGACACCTGCCGCTCGTAGTCGCTGGCCGCGGACTCCAGGTCGGTGGCGTCGACCGACACACCCACCAGGCCCTCGAGCTTGCGCACGAGCGCGAGCGCGGCCTTCGGGTTCGGCGCCGCGGCGACGTAGTGCGGCACGGTGGCCCACAGCGAGGCGGACGGGATGCCGCGCGCCGCGCAGTGGTCGTGCAGGACGCCGGTGATGCCGGTCGGCCCCTCGTAGTTGGCCATCCGCAGGCCGATGCGCTCGACCAGCGCCTCGTCGGACCCGATGCCGGTGATGCCGACGGGCCGCGTGTGCGGGACGTCGGCCAGCAGCGCGCCCATGGTCACCACGAGCTGGGTGCCGAGTGCCTCCGCGAGGTCGGTGATGAGGGTGCAGAAGCCCCGCCAGCGCATCGACGGCTCGGCGCCCGAGACGAGGATGAGGTCGCGCGGGGCGCGGGGCACCCGGGCGGCGTACACGTCGACCCACGGCCACACCACGTCGCGCACGCGCCCGTCGGTCAGCTCGACCTTGGGACGCGTGGCCTGGAAGTCGAAGAACTCCTCGGGATCGATGCGGGCGAACCGCTCCGCGCCCAGCGCCGAGCCCACGAAGCTGAGGGCGGCCGACGCGGCGTCACCGGCGTCGTTCCAGCCGCTGAACGCGCACACGACAGCGGGGGCGCGGAGCCCGTCGGGACGGCTTTCCCAAATCAGGGGGGGCATCCGGTGGACGCTACATGATGGGTCCGTGCCCGCTATCGCGACGTTGCGCCCCGGCCAGCCCGTGCAGGGGGTCTACGCGTGCACCCGCAAGGACCGCATGATGGCCCGCAGCGGCACGCCCTACCTGGCGATCGAGCTGCGTGACCGCACCGGCACGCTGCCCGCGAAGATCTTCCGGGACGTCGATCTCGTGGCCGGCCGCTTCGACCGCGGCGACCTCGTCGAGGTGACCGGCCGGGTCGAGCGCTTCCGGGAGGAGCTGCAGCTCGAGATCGCGACGATCGCCCGGGCCACCGGGGAGGCGGCCGACCCCACCACGTTCCTGCCCACCACGTTCCGCGACATGGAGGAGCTCGACGGCTTCCTGGAGCACCTGGCCCGCGAGGAGGTGCACGAGCGCGGCTACCGCGCCCTGCTCGACGCGCTGCTCGACGACGAGCCGCTGCGCGAGCAGTGGCGGCGCGCGCCGTGCACCCGCGGCGGCCACCACGCCTACCTCGGCGGGCTGCTCGAGCACACGGTCGCGGTCGGCCGGCTCGCGGTCGAGACGTGCGCGCTGCACGTGCGGCTGGACAGCGACCTGCTGATCACCGCGGCGCTCGTCCACGACCTCGGCAAGATCGGCGAGTTCACGTACGGAGCGGAGATCGGCCTGACCGAGGAGGGCCGGCTGCTCGGCCACGTGGAGCTCGGGATGCGCCTGGTCGACGAGCGGGCGCGCCAGGTCGGCGTGGAGACCGAGCGGCGCCTGCAGCTCGCGCACTGCATCCTCACCCACCACGGCCCCGACCGCGCGCCGGGCCGCCGGTTCGCCAGCGCCGAGGCGCTCGCCCTGGCCCGCATCAACACGCTCGACGCGACGATCAAGGGCGCGCTGGAGCACGGCCTGCCGACCGGGTAGGCCCCGCCTGCCCGCCGGTCAACCGGCGGTCGCGGCACGGGCCAGTGCGAGGAACCCCGCCGCCGCCGGGGCGTGCCGGCGGCCCTCCCGCCAGGCGACCGAGACGGTGTGCACGAGCGACGGATCGTCCACCGCGACCGTCCGCACGGCGGGGCCGGGCCGCAGGGCGTCCGACCGCGGCAGCACGCCGACGCCGAGGCCCTCGGCCACGATCGCCCGGCCGCGCGTCATGTCGGTGACCTCGAAGGCGACGCGGGGCCGGAACCCGTGACGCTCCGCGGCCCGCTCGACCGCGGCGCGGATCGTGGCGCCGGGCGAGAACGCGACGAAGGCCTCCTCGCGCAGCTCGGTGACCGCGACGCGCTCGCGACCGGCCAGGGGGTGGTCCGGCGCGACGACGAGCACGAGGGGCTCGGCGACGAGCCGGTGGCGCTCCAGCCCGCGTAGGTCCCCGGACTCCAGCTCGGTCACGAAGGCGACGTCGAGGGCGTCGGCCCGCAGGTCGGCGGCGAGCGCGACGCTGAGGCCCTCGCGGACGACGAGGCCGATCTCCGGATGCCGGCGGTGGAACCCGGCGAGCAGCGCGGGCAGGTCCACCGGGCCGGGTGTCGGGGTCATCCCGATCGTCACGGTGCCCGCCAGGAGGCCGGTCCGCTCCTCCATCTCGGCGCGGGCCGCGTCGATCTCCCCGAGCGCCGTGCGCGCCCGGGCCACGAGCGCCTCGCCGGACTCGGTCAGCGCCACCCGCCGGGTGGTGCGGTCGACGAGCGGCAACCCCAGCTCCTCCTCGAGCCGGCGCACCTGCTGGGAGAGCGCGGGCTGGGCGATGTGGAGACGGGCGGCGGCGCGGGTGAAGTGCCGCTCCTCGGCGAGGACGACGAGCGCGCGCAGCTGCCGGACTTCCATGCGCCCAGCTTATGACAGCCATCTCCAGCCGGTCTTTTCCTTCTGAGTCTCCTCAGGCGATACTGGGCTATGGCCTCCGTCCCCGCCCCGCTCTGGTCGCCGTCCCCCGAGGACGTCGCGAACGCGAACATCACCGCCTACGCCGCCTGGGTCCAGCGCACCCGCGGCGTCGACGTGACCGCGTCCTACGACGCGCTGTGGCGGTGGTCGGTGGAGGACGTCGACGGCTTCTGGGCGTCGATCTGGGAGTACTTCGACGTCGTGGCCGACGGGTCGCCGGCCACCGTGCTCGGCGACCGCTCGATGCCGGGCGCCACCTGGTTCCCGGACGTGCGTCTCAACTACACCGAGAACCTGTTCGCCCGTCACCCGGACGACGACGCCCCGGCGATCCACCACGTCAGCGAGAACCGCGAGCAGCTGGCGACGATGACGTGGGGCGAGCTGCGCACGCAGACGGCCCGTGTCGCCGCCGGCCTGCGCGCCCTGGGTGTCGGGGAGGGCGACCGCGTCGTCGCCTACGTCCCCAACGTCCCGGAGGCCGTGGTGGCGTTCCTGGCCTGCGCCTCGCTCGGGGCCATCTGGTCGAGCTGCTCGCCCGACTTCGGCGCGCGCAGCGTGGCCGACCGGTTCACCCAGATCGAGCCGAAGGTGCTGATCGCCGTCGACGGCTACCGCTACGCCGGCAAGGACTTCGACCGGCTCGACGTCGTCGCCGGGCTCCAGGCCGAGCTGCCCACCCTCGAGAAGACCGTCCTGCTGCCCTACCTCGACGCCGCCGCCGATCCCGGCCGGCTCACCGACGCGATCGCGTGGGACGCCCTGCTGGCGCTCGGCGGGGAGGCGGCCCCCGCGCTGACGTTCGACCGCGTCCCCTTCGACCATCCCCTGTGGGTGCTGTTCAGCTCCGGCACGACGGGGCTGCCCAAGCCGATCGTCCACGGCCAGGGCGGCATGCTCCTGGAGCAGCTGAAGAAGTCGTACCTGCACCTGGACGCCCGGCCCGGCGACCGGGTGATGTGGTTCACCACCACCGGCTGGATGATGTGGAACTTCCTCGTCGGCGTGCTCTTCACCGACGCGGAGATCGTGCTGTTCGACGGCAACCCCGGCTACCCCGACCTGAACCGGCTGTGGGACCTGGCCGACGAGGCGCAGGTGACCACGTTCGGCACCAGCGCGAGCTTCCTGGCCTCGTGCATGAAGGCGGGGATCGAGCCCGGCGACGGGCGCGACCTCGCGAAGCTGACCGCGGTCGGCTCCACCGGCTCCCCGCTGTCCCCCGAGGGCTTCCACTGGGTGTACGAGCACGTCGGCGAGGACACCTGGCTGTTCTCGACCTCCGGCGGCACCGACGTGTGCACCGCGTTCGTCGGCGGCGTCCCCACGCTGCCCGTCTACGAGGGCGAGCTGCAGGCCCGGGCGCTCGGCGCCGACCTGCAGTCGTGGGACGAGGAGGGCCGCCCGCACGTCGGCGCGGTCGGCGAGCTCGTGCTCACCCAGCCGATGCCGTCGATGCCGGTCATGTTCTGGAACGACCCCGACGGGGAGCGCTACCGCGACTCCTACTTCGACACGTACCCCGGGATCTGGCGCCACGGGGACTGGATCGAGATCACCGAGCGCGGCACGGCGATCATCACCGGGCGCAGCGACTCGACGATCAACCGCGGCGGTATCCGCATGGGCACGAGCGAGATCTACCGGGCGGTGCTGGCCCTCGACGAGATCGTGGACGCGCTGATCGTCGACGTCGGCGGGCGGCCCGGCTTCCCCGACGGCTGGATGCCCCTGTTCGTGGTGCTCGCCCCGGGCGCCGCACTGGACGCCGACCTGATCAAGCGGATCGCCGCGCGGGTGCGCACCGACTGCTCACCGCGCCACGTCCCCAACGAGGTGTTCGCGATCGACGCCGTCCCACGCACGATGTCGGGCAAGACGCTGGAGGTGCCGGTCAAGCGGATCCTCATGGGCCAGGATCCCGACGAGGTCGTGAGCAAGGGGAGCCTGGCCAACCCCGAGGCGCTCGCCCCGTTCATCGCGATGGCGGCGGATCCGGCTCCGGCTTCGTAGCCTTGCGCACCAGCTGGTAGGCGGTGTAGAGCAGCAGCGCGGCGAAGAGGTCGCGGACGACGACCTCGGGCAGGACGTTGACCAGCCACACGCCGAGGACCGCGCCGGGCACGGCCAGCGCCCCGATCAGCAGCCCGTCGCGCACCCGGACGTTGCCGTAGCCGTGCTGGCGCCACGCGCCGATCAGCGCGACCGGGACCATCGCGGCCAGCGACGTCGCCTCGGCGTCGACCTGTCCCAGCCCGATCACCACGACCAGCGCGGGGACGAACAGGGCACCGCCGCCGATGCCGAGCATCCCGGCCAGGACGCCGGCGACCACGCCGACGAGCACGGTGACGATCACGCGCGCCCCCTCACTGGAGCACCAGGTGGACGGCGGTGACCACGAGCAGCGCGGCGAACAGCAGCTCGATCGAACGGACGGGAACGCGCTGCTGGAGCCACGTGCCGAGGAGCACGCCGCCCACCGCGGGGAGGCCGATCAGCGCCGCGTCGCCCCAGTGCACGTTGCCGTAGAGGGCCTGCGTCCCGGCCGCCGCGGTGGCGATGACGACGATGGCCGCCAGCGACGTCCCGGTGGCCTCGCGGGGCCCGAATCCGAGCCACAGGATGAGCAGCGGGACCATCACC
>Ga0247758_1000147_pt1 | contig 56879 bp, 61 predicted proteins | sample UWRJL156409C4_FD_180950 | JGI IMG/M metagenome (GOLD analysis project Ga0247758, IMG submission 180950) | Plant litter microbial communities from Arlington Agricultural Research Station in Wisconsin, United States - UWRJ-L156-409C-4 | ecosystem: Environmental > Terrestrial > Plant litter >... | reverse complement strand
CCCCCCCTTTAGCTCCGCCATATACCACCCCCAGCACCACGATCAGCAAATCGCTTCTTCTGAGTATCGCACAACCTCGCAGAGCGATCGTATCAGCAGAGGATCCATCATCTCTGCTTCCCTAGTCTGTGCCAGATGTAAGCTGCCGTTTAACGGCCTTGGCTCACTTCCCGTCTGCTTCAGAGTGGCCACCAGGAACGCGATGCAACGGCCCAATCCTGCCTGGACGTCGCGTAGCGTCGCCGACTCGTTGCTACCGCTTCTGCCCATACGGCGGCTGTTCATACGCCTAAGCAACGGGCTCACACCCGAGCTCTGCGCCTGTGCCGACGCTTGTAGTCCCAGTATGCTCGCCGCTTTCTTCGGGATCTTGTGGTTGGCCTTCTCGTCTGCGCCATAAGGAACGTCGCTCTCACATGACCCCGGAAAGATGGGGGCAGCTGGGAGAGGACATAAGGCGTTGATGTAGTTGTACGCAATGAGATGTGCGTACAACGCGTCGCACAGGTAGTCCGACCCCGTAGCAAATATGTTCTTAATGGGCGTCCAGTTCGGCGTGACAGGTACCCTGGATGCTCCTCCACCTAGTTCTGTCATACCCGACAAGCTAGCGGCCGATTGGCTGTTTTGCCTGGCTCGTCGGGTGTGGATGAGCTTGGGAAACCCCCAACGGCCGGTTTGCTTTGTGCTGCAGGTTGAGAAGGAGAAAACAGAGCGGTTGTCCTCACTCAGGCTGTGCTGGTGGTTTGGCATGGACCTATGTTTGAGTTTCTTGGAATACGCCCGGATCGTCTCGATCGATAAACTGGAGGAAAGAAGCATAGTCTCGGGAAAGCACGCTATGGAAATTCGCAACGTTTCAACCACTTCCGGCGGCAACGGAATGCCAGGCGTGGACATCACTGAGGCACCATTGGTAACTCGTGGGGCGAAAACTTCGGCGTTGGAGTCGGCCCAGCTGCCGACCGTGGCCATCGACAGCTTCCACATGCGACTGGGCTGCTCCTGGTGGCGACGGAGGTCCTCTGGTTCTTCTTCATCAAAGACGAAGGCACTGTAACCGTTTGCACCGCCTGCATAAAAAGAACCGACGGCAGATAAACGATGTTGTTGTTGTTGTTGTTGTCGGTCTGGATCGTTGAAGTCAAACGATGGGGGCTTAGAAGCATCGATAACCGTGCGACCACAGGATGTTGCCAGTAAAGGCATCGGAGGATGCGAAGTGAGTGGGCCTCCATAGCGTCCGAGATCCTGCTCAACGGGCTCACTCGAGGAGCTCGAAGAGCAAAACTGTAGCGGGCTTGATGTCGCAGGCGGCGGCGATTCCTCGTGGAATGTTTTCTTCAGCGATGACTTCCGCTTAGGGACTGCAAGTGGAGGTTGTATATCAATGAGCCTAGGGCGCTCCATTCTTGGTTGACCAGATGATGTGTGCGGTCGCTGCTCGGTTGTCGACTGCGTGGGAGTTCGGTGAGAGACGTTGGCCGTTGAAGGCCTAGAAGCCGTGTTAAAGGGCGCGCGGAACATCTCCGCTGCCTCGAGAGCTTTGAACGCAGATGTGGCTCGAGGCTGTGGGGAAGAAGCAGCACTGTTTGAGATACAACTGCTTTCTGTATCTGGCCGCGTATGCGAATCCGAGTCGCCCTCACCGTCAAACCAAGTCCCTTGGGTACGGTCCAGGTTTGGAGACTTCAGGGAGGATGGTGAAACGGGCTTCTGGGAGAGAAGCGAAGAACACCTGCCAGAAATTGAGGTAGCGGCTGTGGTGAATGACTGCTCTCGAGTTCGGACGGGAACTGGCTCCATTCCTGCTGATGATTCGCTGGCGGTGTCTGAAAGTTCGTATGCGTATTTGGGCTCCTCATGACCAAATGTCTCGACGGAGGTAATCCGCGCTCTCTCCATGACAAGTGAATGTGGGCGAGGTCTGTTCACAGAATCTTGGAAGGCCGCCGTCGGGTGTCGAGGAACATCAAGGCCCTGAAAATGATAGCTACCAGCGACATGAGGTGTCGCGAGGCCCGAGGACGGGCAGCCGGCCGTCATGGACTTGGAAGTAAAGATGGCCTCGGAGACTTCAAGATCCCGAGCAAGCAGCTCGGGAAAGTTGCAATCTACCGCAGGCTCTTCGATGGTAGCCATTTTGCTGGCCGGGAAAGACGTTGACGGCGAACTCGACACGCTGGTTGTGGATGGGGATAACATCAGGGGTAGGAGCCTTTTCATGCTCTTTACGGATCGTCGAGGGGCTGATCCCTGTCCCTGTGCAGATCGCTTGAAACTGCACCTCTCGGGGTTTGTCTGGTACAGAGTGTGGGAGATAGGGAGCAGTGTAACCGTGGGACCGGGCTCTGGCATCGAAGCCGGGTTGTTGGAGGGAGGGTGTCTGTGGTGAATTGCACTCGCCTGGTGGTCCCTGGTCCGCGAAGAGGGCTTGCCGGAGCCAGACAACTGGGAATACGAGAGACCGAACGGAAAATAAAGGCTGAGGGACTCTCTCATCGAGCCAGCAGACAAGATGGGACGGGCATGGTCGAGTTCGGCAGTGTGCTCGATGTCGTAATACGCGGCGCTGTCAAAGCTGTAGAGACGAGCGCGAGCGTGGGCACACCAGACATGCTGTTGTGGGCGTCTTAGCCTCGAGGCAAGGGCGAAGTGGCAGAAGAAACGAGCGCCGGAGCCGAGACAGTGATAAAGATGACGGAGACATCAAATAGCAGGTTGCACACAGCACGATGTGCCGTGCTGACGCCGTTAAGCGGGCGTTCCGGCGATGAGCTGGGCAACCAGCCGAGTACACAGTGGCAGTCATTTATAGCGGCTACACGAGGGCATCACCAGGTACACGCGGAGTACATCTGTGTGAGCCCACCTTGTTTTAGGTTATCCGAAGTAGGCCAAGCAGGGGATTGGTCTGGCCCCAGCACTGGCCGAGGCTAGCTGGTGATGCATGGAGCGACGCAGGGGCATGTGCTGCAGCGAGCACTGTTTTTGCAGCGCCTCACGTCCTTGCTGGGCCCAATCGACCAGATGGATGACGAGCTCGACCGGGCCGCTGCGAGATCAAGGTGCGGGTAGACACAGCGCGTGGGTCTCGGGCGCCCGCCTACTCCGCGAAGCTTTGCCCACAGCCGATCGTCTTGCGGGGGCATGTTTGGAATCTGCCAGGGGCGACAAGGAAACGAGAGGAGCGCTGCCATCTCACGCCCGTGCTCGTCGTGGGCAGAAGAGGAGCTGGATCATGCGCCCATCCGAGTTCTTCTCGCATGTGCCTCCGGCTGCCTGCCGCGAACGGAGATGCTCGGTGGCCGGGCCTAGGACTTTCTTGTTAGCTTCCTGTCCGCACCGGCGATGGCAGGCGCAAGAGACGACCGAAACGGAAGTGATCATCGGGAAGAGGAGGAAAAAAGGAACGAGACGACGAAGCAACAGCGCGCGGAGTGCCAGTTGTCATCCAATGTGCGAGGGCGCAGCGAGGCCTGCATCTGGTGTGTCGTTGGCGCCTCATGTCAGCTCAAAACACGCCGGGCGAGCCGCCAGAGCGGCGGGGTAGTTGCAACAGGCATAAAAGAGGGTGTGAGGAGATCCAAACCTTCCTGGGTTTCGAGAAGCTGCCCCAGCAGGAGCAGTCCATATCCTCGATGACAGGCGTCTTTCTCCGTGCGGATCGCTTTGCGGCTGAGACACAGGCCTCGTATCATTGGGCGCTCCGAATCCCGCCGGCTGGTCTGAGCTTTTGTGGCGCACATATCCCGGTGTGGGCTGCTTAGTTCCTTGGCTTGCCAGGATCTACGGACAGTGCAGGGCCCTTTTTCGACCGCAACACATCCGACTGCTGAGAAGAAAAAAGCAAAAAGAAAAGTCTGATTCTTTTTTTCATCCCTAGAGGGCGTCGTTCGATAGCGCGATTCTACCCCTCCCGAGAGCCTGGCATCAGATTGGTCTGCCCTGACACACGGCTGTGTGTTTGTCGTACCGGAGCTGAAAAGGAAAGCAAAGAGACCAGAAGAAAAGAAATCTCCTGCGGCCGGTGCGACCAACTGTACAACCTGCATTACACAGCTTGTCGGAAAACGCGACTCAACCCCTTTTGGCCAAATCTCAACGAGCAGCTTCCCGTGATAGGTATCACTCACCTCGCCTTTTTTCTGCCCTTCCGACCTCTGAGAAACCTCATATTTTTTTTCTTCACGGGGATCGAGCACCACGCTCTCCGAGGAAAAGAAAGCACGATGCTTTCGGAAGAATTTGTCTCGGCCGTCTGCGGGGCTCCTTTAAGCTCTAACACGGCCATAGCAAAGGATGTCGGTATCTACTGCCACACCCTTAGCCCCACGTATTCGGTGAAGTCGACCTTCAAGAAAAGCTCGGCGCCGGCGAGGTGTCTTGCGGTCAGCGACACCCATGTCTTCGCCGCACAGCATGAAAAGGCTTATGTCCACGTTTACTCGAGGATACGTGGGAACCAAGAGGCTTTTGTTGCTTTCCCAGAGAGGGTACGATGCGTGACGCTGGTCGGCAATGTTCTTATCATGGGTACTGCTGAAGGCCGGGTCATGCTATGGGAGGTAAGGCTTCCCTATCAGCGGTGTAGAGCACCCCGATGCTGACGTTGTGGCAGACCTGCACTGGCCGACTAGTGTCGACCCCTGCGCGCCACGTACAGGCAGTCTCCTGCGTGGCCGCAACACCTTATCACGTTCTCACGGGGTCGGATGATTCCGATATCCATGTTTGGTCTCTACCCCAATTGCTTGAGCTAGACTCCGCTGCCGAGCACGAGCCGGAGCGGACCCTCTCAAACCACCGGGCAGCCATCACGTCTCTTTCAGCCAGCCCTAGTGTCAGCGTCGACACGAATTTCTGCGTGTCAGCAAGCAAGGACAAGTCTTGCATCATCTGGAACTATCAGACGGGTGACGTTCTGCGCACACTGTTGTTCCCAAGCTTCCCTCTCTGTTTGTCTCTAGACCCGTCATCTAGGGCTATCTGTGTTTCGTGTGAGGATGGTTCTCTTTACCTCACCGAGCTTTTCGGCGATGCACCGCTGCTGGGACCGCAGTCAGAGGACGCCGCAACAGTAGTCCAGGTTTCATCGCCGTTTGGTGCCACTCAGCCCGATGTAGGCCCGGCCTCTTGTTTGGCCCTGAGCTATGACGGCACGACTCTCATCACCGGACACCCCAAGGGCCAAATCCTGAAATGGGATGTGGCCGACAACAAGACGCCGCTTGAGCTGGCAAGTCTCAACGCAGCCGTCACTAACCTTATCTTCATCTCGCCGTTCCCGACGGCTAAGGCTACGAAGACTGTGACGATCATCAAGCCTTCCCAGGCAGAGCGGACGTACACATTCAACGCACAGCTGGAGTCACACCTTGACACCGAGTCTAAGTTCGACTCACTTCTAAATACGCCAGGCTTCTCGCAGGAAACCCTGGAAAGCGCAATAGCAGCACTCGAGCAGCCCGTTGCGGAGAGCGGGGGCGAGCAGGAACTGCGGAAACAAAACGAAGAGTTGTGGGAGATCATCAACGAGCAGCGAGCTCTCCAGAAGCAAACGCTCCAGCGGTACGTTGAGGCGAAAGCTGGCCACTCCTGATTTTGGACCGCGGTTCTTGCGTGACGAGTTTGCTCATTGAAGGACCTTAGATTCGTCGGATGAAGAACGGGACACGGGAGCTATACGTTCCCTTGAAGATTGGGATACATGTGTGTTTCGTGCTAAGGAAACCTCGTGTGGATGGGTGGACGGATGTGTCCGTGTAAGACTGTTACCATTACACTACAAACGATACCCCTTTACCGTAACATCGTTCCGTGTTCTTGTGGGGCTGCACCAGAATACTAATCTTGGGCTTACCCGTTCTGAATGCATCTGAAACATCTATCTCTAAACCAACCAGCTTCATCACGGTGTCTTCCGTGGTTCCCCAGGAATATATATCATGGTTCTAAGTATCCTGCGTAGAATATCCAACCTGCCCCTTTTCGGCTTGGTCTGGCCCACCCGACTCTGCCGGGACAAGCCTGCCTTCAACCACATGCCCCTTGATCCCCTTCTTCTCCAAGCCCTCGGGCACTGCTACCCGTCCGTTGATTCGGAATGACTTGGCGTTGGCATTGCTGAGCGCCAAGAGACCAGCAGTGATAAGAAGCAGGGTCATCATAACGATGGCACCCGCTTGCGTCATATTCCCCGATACGGCAGCCACCAAGAAGACAATAAGTTTAGCCACCGCCTCAAGGTAGCCCTCCACGTGCGTCTTGGAGCGCAACCAGGCGTCAGCCGTGATGGCTTTCAGATCATCGGGGGTGCCCCTGAGCTTGACCGACGACTTCCCGTCGCCCAAGGAGACAACATACTCGGTGAGACGGGCTCTCAGGTGGCGGTGTCTCGGGGTTGTGACAGTGGCGGTCGAGGCGCTGTTTGGCTGGTCCGAGTCGGTGGACTCTTCTGATGACTCTAGATTCGATGTTGGAGGGGGGGCGGAGTGGTGTTTTGTCCGCTGCTTGATCACCCAGATGTTCAGGAGGCGCGAGCTCATCAGGGCTAGCAGACTGCCCAGAGCCCAAAAGTCTCTCAATAAAACGGTCAAAATTATGGCAGCGATTGTCAGAACTGGGCTCATGAGATAAAACACATGTGAGAGCCACCCGAGGTCCGGGATGTCGTCCACAGCCCATATTGTTGCGTGCAATCCGCTTTGGGAACGCCTCAGGCGTAATCCGACATCTAGGGTGACGGTTTCGCCCGGCTTGGCGATTCTCTGGATGTAGTTGGTCGTAGCTGCATTGTTGATGTTGAAAGTAACAGACTGGTGACCACGTATCTGCTCGACGGCGCTGAGCATGGCATTTGACGATGACCGCCGTGCTAATTCATCTGCTGCTTGTTGATAGTGAAGTCCCGGGGCCAAGAGCAGAGTGTCGAGCCATGACGATCCCCCAGTGATAACTGTACGCATGCCAACAGTACTCAAATCTGCCAAAGCCAATAGACCGCCAGCACTGAGCGACACTCCTGGAATCGGGTGTGTTGTCCACTCAGGAAACCAGACCATCTTGCCTTGGGCCCCCTCAGCTGGGTCGGATCTTTGAGGTTCCCCAGAATTTGAGCACAAGAGATCGATCGATCCTGGGGCTCAGCAAGAGTGTCGTGAAAAGCGAAATGAAGCCTGTCAAACGGTCATATTACACCAAGGACAGAGCAATCTCGCCGAGCTGTATCATCGTCATACTGGTACTGGTACAGAAGGGATTGACGCTGGGCGGTCAAGTTCCGTGCACTCTGCCTTGTCGTGCACTAACCGCAACCCCCCGGTTCGTTCTAGTAAATAACCAATAAAAAGCCATGGGGGAAAGCAAATTTGGCCGATTGCATGTTGATCTAGGTAGATAGGCGTGTCAGGAGCTGGCTGATAAGCCGGTAGTGATAAATATTGCTCCATCAAGTTCGAGGCACGGGGTATCGTCAGCATATTTGGACTTGGATGGAAGGATGATCAAATGTGAGTAATTTTGGCAAAGCTGGCCACGCCCATCAACAAAGGGTTGTTGCTTTGCTGGTGCTCACAATGACACAGAGAAAAGTCAGCCCGCTGGCACCAGCTGGCACTGGATGTGGTGGCCCAAGCTCTGTCTGATAGAAATGCGCCAATTGGAGAGAAAGGGGTGGGGCATTTCGACAGACTGACAGAGCTCATCCGTGATCTAAAGACAATTGCTCCAACCCAACCGGCGACACGAGAGTTACAGCACTGTCTCTTCCGTCTACGAAATTACGGCATACACCAGAAACTCGGTTATGGGTCATTTGTAACTTGCGTCGTTGCGCCCAACGGGACGGGCTACGGGAACTGCAGACCGTTTGCAAATTCAGATACCCCCACACGATACGATGAGGCCTCGCCTGTTCATTTTGCGCCGGCCGGCAAAGCGACCGTCACAGACGCTCCGAACATTCGTCCAGAGCAGCGTCGTTCGATACGGTGCACGATCCCGCCCGCAGCTTCCGTTCCTCTCGGTCGCTTCCGGCGCCCGAAACCCGCAGCGGGTGCGCTACCTCACGACCGAGCGAAAGGAGCGCCTAAAGTACGAGATTAAGCTCGGCATCAAATATACATCGTACATATGGATCGCCGTGGGTGTTTTGTTTGTCGGTTGTGTGGCTGTCTCCCAGGAGATGCTTGAGAGGGAATACCCCACGCCCCACGAATGGAGCCTTCTCACACGCGTGCGCTTCCGCGGCGGGCATTGCGAGCGCGACCAGACGGACCCTAGGCGGCTTACGAACTGGAATCGTGTTCTGGTATGGATCAGAAGCGCCGTGGATAGACTTGAGGATCCCGAAATTGACGGCAATGACCTCCGAGATGCCCCATCAGATCGGCCTCCCAGGACCAAGGACATTACAGCCAAGTCAGAGCCATGGAGGAGAGGCTACTACGAGGCAATGATGCTGTACGCCAAAGCAGCAGAGCATATGGACGGTTGGGTACGAGACAAGGCAAGGAGCATGCTCTTTCCTCCGGGCATGATGATTGGCCCATCTAACCCCAGGCCAAAACCACTACCGCCGGGGCTCAATGGCCCACGCCCGAAGGAGGAGGATTGCGAGCTTGCCTATGAGGCTGCCGACGACATATATCTGAGGCTCATCTCCACAGAGGGCCTCACTTCTCGGCAGAGGATGGACGCCAGACTAGCCTACGCGTCGTGGCTCGAATTCAAAGGCGACACAGGTCCGGCAGCTATAATTTACCAAGATGCCCTGGATTCGGCTCTATCGCAACGGTCTTCAATTCCGGTAGAACCAGTTGATAAGAAGACCTTGGTTCTCAATGACGCCGCTGGCCTGCCGTCGGACAACCTTCTCACCGCTCTCACAGCAATTGCGGCATTCAAGGCGAGAAGCGGCGACGTCTCGACAGCGTTGCCGATCTTCGTATCGATCCTCAAAGCTCGCAGGAATCTCCCTAAACCAGACACCTCGCTAACCGAAAGCCTGGCATTATCTGGGGAGGGTTCTGTCAACGTCAAGCTTGTAAACCAAGTTGTAAATATCTTCAAGCCTCCCCCTTATCCCTCCCTTCCTCCTGACGGAGCAGCCCCACCGGTTCGAGACGCCAAGGAGCTCTGCGAAGAAGCCGCCTTGAGCCTCCACATCGGCGAGATCATGTACGCATCCCAGCCTACTAGCCGGGAGGAGGGCTTGGGTTGGACTCGCGAGGCCGTCGACATTGCCGAGGAGCAGCTTCACAGGCTCAGTACGGCAAGGAAGGACCGCCCTGCTCGGTCGACATGTCGCGACTGTATGGCGACAGGCCTGGAGAACTGGTCTACCATGGTTGCTGGCCTGGCGCGGGAAGAGGCCGCTAAGAAGGAGGCCGCCAAAGTGCAGCCTAAGAAACCAACGTGGTTCGGCCTCTGGGGCCACGGCGAGGAGGAGGATCTGACCCGATGGGTGGCCGAGGAGAAGGTCATTGAGGAGCGAAGGAGACGGTCGCAGGACCTTGTTGAGGAGCTGAAGCCTCCGGCAAACGGATTGGCATCCCTCTTTACCGCCTAGTTTATGGGATTACATGCGTATGCGAGTCAGCTTGTCTCTTTTGGTGGAGTTTGATATCCGACCACCCAACTGTACACAATCATTGCCGAGCAGGTCGTGTGACGAACTCAGCGTGTATAATTATCTGGTTGCAAACGAACATGCTGAGAGTATGTTCAAGCGATAACAGTATTTGGAAATGAAAACAAGGGTTAAATAAACAGTTCAGATTGTTGAAGGTCACTTCTGTTATGTGCCTACCTGGTAAATGATCAATCACTTCTAGGATCGGCCATTCCCCAATGATCATGCTGTTGTCTGCCATAGGACTGGTCATGTTAGCTCACACCATCATATCTGCTGAGAATAATGCATATCGCGAGAGAAAGTATTTGTGAGGTAGAATTCATGTAGGTATCGTAGGCCCGCAAACTACCTCGAGACGTGAAGTCCCGCAACTCTGGCCAATCTACTCTGCGCTTTTCACCAACGCCTCAAGGTTACCCCCCTCGTTCTGGACATCTCCCTCGCTCTGGACATCTCCCTCGCTCTGGACATCTCCCCCATTCTGGACCTCTCCAAATATCTCAAAGACGTCGTTCTTGTACGCCTCGCCACCCCGGGCGACAAGCTGCAACCACTCGAGTACGCTAGACTGCGCTTCAATGAGCATCGTCTCGACCATGTCGCAGTTCTCACCGGCGCTATAGACTGGACATCCGAACGCTGTGAACGCCGCGCACTGGGGGTTTCCACTTGGGCCAGCAACGGCAGTGTCAGTAGGTAAGCCATACACAATATAAACCCGGGCGCGCTGGGAAAGTTAGCGAAGAGCTTCCACTGGCGGAATGGGGGCAGTACCTCTTTCATGAAGGTTTTGAGGCCTTCACAATCGAAACTGGTAGAGTCGTAGTAGCCACCGAAAGCTACCATGCTATTCAACTGGTTGCTGACCTTGGCCCAAACCTTGCCGTTGTTGAGATAGCTCTTCACCTCATCCGCACCATCACCAATGGCGATGATATCGAGCTTGGCGTCCTGGGAAATAATCGTCGGCAGGACTTTCTCGAAGACGTACTTGACATGCTCTGCCGGAGTGCCGTTTTCGGGAATGCTGTTCTCGCCACGGTTGTAAACTCGCTCGAAATGAGCGGCGCTGCTCATAGGGATACGCTGGCTGGCGGGGATAGTAAGACCGCGCCGGCCCTCAGGCCACCACCAAAGCTCTCCCGTGTTGGCGAGAACAATGCCCGGCGGGGAGCTGTCCGATGAAGAAGCGTGCTGCTTCTGCAAGGCCTTGACGAAGCCAGCCATGGAACCCTTATCGACGCCACCTGGCCCATTGCAGACGCGATATGCACAAACGCCGAGAGCCTGGGAGCTTTCACCGAAGATGACAACAACGCGGGACTTCTTGTCCAAGTCTGGGCTCACGTGGATAGGGACATTCTTCTCGGTGGGATCAGTGATTCCGAGTGGAAGGAGCACCTTCTTCAGCCCGAGATTGCCCAGGCGCGAGGAGACGATCTTGTCGATTGTCTCTGTCGTGGAGGGTTAAGTCAGTACGTAATCGGGGCGAGGTGAGCATAGTAACCAACCGTTCATGGCAAAGCTCTGTCGCTCGTTCCATCGCTCGTTCTTCCACGTATGGTACTTGAAGTAGCAGTTGGGGTCATCGTAGGAGCGAATCTCATCTTCATCGTTGATGAAGTATCTACAAGAGACAGTGGGTTAGTGGGCATTTTCGTGATTGGGACAGACGTAGACGAACCCGAGTTCGGAGAGGTTTGAAGGGAAGATAGGGTCAGCAGGAAGGCCTGACCAACGACGGCGAAACATGGCTCCTTTGGAGGGTAGTTAGTTTGGAAGAAAGGTCGAACTGAGGAAAGAAAGTCTGAGAAGATCGCGGGTAGTGAGGGTCGTGGAAGAAGCGAAAGCCGAAATCAGTGATGATCGTATTGAGGGCAGGTACGACTGGTGAAGATGAATCCCGAGCGAGGATGCCAATCGGTCGAGTTATCAAAGTAGATCAAATGGGTAATGTGCCAGTGGCCTGTTATTTCTTGGGATGAAAATGGATGTGATGATTTGGGCATTCTTGAGCTTGAAGGTACTTGGGTGACAGATGATGTCTGTCCTGGTGTGCTTGCTTGCTTGGTATCCATGCCACGAAAACCAGCAATATTGGGATAGCAAGCAGCTTTCTAGAGAGTAGATAGATGCTTGTGCCATCGTTGGAAAGGGACAGACGTAAATCGCCGCACCGGAGTTGTTCTCCAGACAGCCGTCGACAAACAGAGGGCCTGCACAAGCAACCATATGGAAATCCAAGCAGATGGCGAAGCCGCGCGGCGACAGCTCTCACTGAAGGCAAAGAAAGTGATTGTTTCTTGCTACCTACGGAGTACACTATCGTCTTCTGCATTTGCTCTATTGTGTTTGGGAGCGCCAGTCAATTCTGCAAGCCGAGGGCTAATGTAACGCACCAATCGTCGCGATAGACGACAAATTCGACCAACGATGGGATGCAGCCAACCTTACCAACATACAGTCGTGAGTAAACGTCACGGATAGTCAAAATGGAGCGATGGGCTTCTTCTTCACATCCCAAGCAGAGCCTGGGATTGCAATGAAAAAAATGTTTCGCGTCGCCTGGAGGCAGTGTAATACCAGGGACACAGTGGAAGACGATCATGGGCAAGCCCAGAGGAAAGTCTACCGAGGGAAAAAAATTAGTATAATCAAGATTCTACTCCGTAGAGTAGTTTCAGAGATTAAACTGAAAAGAACAGATACTACACTTGATCTAAGCCAAAAGGCAAAGAGAGCTAAAGAAAAAAAGAAGAAAAATCCTAAAGAGTTGGAGGCCTGGACCTGAATATATAAGTTTCTGGGCTGGTCTGTGCACGGGTGCGAACATTGGTTGGCTGCCACGAAGTTCCCAGTCTCGTCACCGCCCGGCAGTAATTCAGCGAGCTGCCGCCAATGGGTCCGCAACAGCAGCCGAACCTCCAAATTCGCGCCGCCGATGACGACGAGCCCGCCGAACAAACCACACCAGCCACGCCAAGATGTCTTTCTTTAGGGCGAAGAAGCTCGATATTGGCAGCTACGTCAACGTCCACGTTATCCGCGACCACACAAAGCGGAAGGCCGTCGCAGCCACTGAGCCCGAGAGGCAAGCCCTCCGATATATCATCCGCAACACAACGCTGCCGGCACGCACTCGGGCCGTTGCCCAGCTGCAGCTATCACAGATGCACCCCTATACGAGGCCAACACAAATAAAGAACCGCTGTGCATTGAGCGGCAAGGGGAGAGGTGTCCTCGCCGATTTCAAGATGTCGCGAGTATGTTCGGCATTTATCTCGGCGCGATGCGAACTTGGCTAACAGTTGGCGCCCCCAGTTCATGTTCAGAATGCAAGCTCTCGCGGGCAACATTCCCGGTGTCAAGAAGGGAAGTTGGTAGCGGATAGGACGTCTTTTGGAGGCGTGTGTGGCTTCGAGAGAAATACAAAGATGGCGGATATCCTGCGTAGCTCTGGTGTCTCTGCTGAAGTGCCCCAACACGGGATCAACATATCATAGAATTCCCGATTGCCAACCATGTACAATTTTGTTACAAAATTACTTCATCATGTCCAAATTCTACTTCCCCAACGCCGTATCCGTGCGGCCCAGCCAGTACCATATCTATGTGTCTCGAGACCACCATACCGTGTTGTTGAAATCAGGGTTGAAAACGCCGCGTTTTTGAGCCACACCTCTTACATAGACTCCCTGCTCACTTCGTCGGCTGCGAGTGCCTGGTCGATGCGCTGTGTGGACATGGGCTTTTGTCCAGCTCGCTTTCGCAACACGTTCTCGATGAAGGCCTCGCCAGCCTTGTATGATGACCGTATCAACGGCCCGCTGGCGCAATAGAGGAAGCCCATATCAAGAGCGCGCTGCTTCCAGATATCGAACTCGTCTGGTGTGACGTACTTCTCAACCTTGAGATGCCTCTTGGTAGGCCGCATGTACTGGCCAAAGGTCACAACATCGACATCGACTTTCCTCAGCTCTGATGAACTCGTCAGCATATACGCCATTTTGAGTGTAGAATAAGGGGATCTGATCTTACCTTTAAGCGTTTCCCAAAGCTCCTCCTCTGTCTCACCGAGACCAAGCATAATACTCGTCTTGGTGATGATACCCTCTTTCCCCTTGACCGCCTTCACGTGCTCCAGCACCTTCAGACTCTGCCGGAATGTTGCCCTCCTATCCCGCACATAAGGCGTTAAGCCCTCGGTTGTTTCGATATTGTGCGCATACACATCGAGCCCGCTCTCCGCTACCACCTTTACCATGTCCAGGTCGCCGAGAAAGTCGCCCGTCAGCGCCTCCACTAGAAGTGTCGGCTTCTTCTGCTTGATGCGGCGGATCGTTTCGGCGAAGTGATGCGCGCCACCATCCACCAGATCATCACGGTCGACGCTCGTAAGCACAACGTATCCCAAACCCCAGCGCGCGAGCGCCTCGGCTGTGTTCTCGGGTTCGTGCGGATCCAATGGTGCCGGGGCACGGTTTGTCTTGACGCTGCAGAAGCGGCAGCCGCGCGTGCAGGTATCGCCCATGAGCATAATGGTTGCAGTTGCGGAAGCCTTGTCGGAGCCACCCCAGCACTCGCCGATATTAGGGCATCGCGCCTCCTCGCATACCGTGTGCAGACCGAGGCCGCGAAGGTCGGCCTTGATCTTTCCAAAGTTGGGGTTCGCACCCGCCGACGGGATCGGTGTCTTGAGCCACTTAGGAAGCCGTGTGATGGTGCGCTTGCGGCCAGCTGGGCCAACCTCAGCTGTGCGTAGCGTGTAGGCGTCGCTGGGCGATAGGGGCGTGGCGGTTGACGAGGTGGGGAGGAATTCGGAGAACGGCGCAACACTACTGTCCTTGAAGTAAGTCGGCCGGGGCTTGCTACTGCTGCTCGAAGATGACGACGACGACTGTGGTGCCGCCGGCTCCGGAGGGGGAGGGATGGTGGCGTAAGACCGGGACGAAGCAGCGGCGGCGCGCGCCAACGATCTTCGGAGGGGCGCCTGCATCCGCTGGATGGGGACGGACGCGGCCATTGTGTGTGTGATGTGTCGGATCTAACAACTCGGTTTGCGGGAAGTCGGTTGGGGACAAATGCCTACGGCGATGGGGCATTAGAGGTCACCGGTGATCGGGGATAGGGATGGACAAAAATCGGACCCGTCACGGCAGCCAACCTAAAAAAAGCAAGGCCCGCTAGTACCCGCTAGTATCCGCCACCTTGGGTCATCAATTCCACTACTATTATTGGTTGTTGCACTATAAACTCAACCATTTAGGTCTTCTTGCAGTTGTCATTGATTCCATCTTGTCGAATCTAAATAGGTAATATTGCTCTGGACATGCTTGATGCCTCAAATCCTGGTAAGATCTCTTCTTCAGAGTTGACTCTGATCAAGGGGATGTAATGAGGCGGAAAATGAAACACCCAAATATTTCTGGCCTTCCATATCGTCGTGCGACTAGAAACATATAAAACAGCGTTGGCATACTCCGTACAACGATACGTTCGAGCGACTTCGTCCATCCGAGATGTCTAAATTCCCTCGTACTCAAACAGCCGGCAGTCTTCCCGGCCGAACAAGCCTGAATATGAAACGAAGCTGCAACAGCTCCCCCGGGCGGTAATGTGTGTAAATATATGGTAGTTGACACCAATTGGAGAACACCAAATTCAAGATGGGAAAAATACGTTCAGGACATTTGTCGAACTTGCAATGTAAGCTTTGCTTCCATCTAGTGCTCAACAACTCGTGGCAACATGAAACTTTTGAATAACGGCGTTGCCCAGCAGTGAAACGGAGCGTCTTTGTTGGAGCTTTATCCTTGTCGGTGGCTGGTGAAAGGAAGCCTTGACGCCGCTGAAGCACCGCCACATGCACGAGCTGACGACAATGCTTGTCGGCGCCATCGGCCCAGGAAACGAGGCGGCCGCGCAGCTGAATGATGGATGCCCTTGCGTAATCGAGCGAAAAGACCGGGGGTATCAAGCCTCTCGTTGGGTCATGAAGATGTGGTAGGCTTTCCTTTTAGAATTCTTCTAAATCTGGAACATAGATTTTAAAACAGGATCCTGCCATGACATGAAAACAACATTGCCAACAGCTAGCGGATGAGAGCGCGCGCGACGTGGTCTCGGAGCTGAGTGATGACAGGACCTGCTGGATTGAGAAACAAACTGTGCCTTAGATGGACCCACTCCGTCTGCACTAACGACCAGTGGGGGTAATATCGCGAAGGTTTGTTAGCGTATGGTGGCTGACGCCAGCCCCCAGCACTGTGTCTTTACTCACCAGCCCACCTAAATTCAGTGGCTCCTGGGTTCCCTGATTCTCGTTTCGGCTGTGCTCGCCTCCGCAAAACGTCTCACAACCTCTCTCCCACCTCACCTTGCCAACCTTCCATACAGCCCAGCTTACCTCTCTCATTCTGACCATCTTCCAACGTAATCAACACGCCCGATTTGCGACTACGTACACGAAAGAAATTTGCGGAACTGTGCATTCGCCATTTCCACGCGCGCGACTCGATACATTTAGGGCGTCGGCAGACCAGCAACCACATCATTCAAAATGTCGACAGGACAAGAGCCGTACGATCCCTACATCCCCAACTCCGGGGCCGCCCCTGCGGCTGGAGCGGGAAACAACAGGACACAAGCGCTTCAAGCGGTAAGCCATTTTCCATATGCTTCATTTGGTCTTTGTGTGTTCGATGGCCTTGGGATGGGAAGGAGATTCCCAGGATGGTTGCCACCTGCGAAATGATCGCTGGCGCGCTGTCGAACCGCATCCGCACTTCGATCGCGACTCCCCTCGATTAGCAAGACCATTTCCGCCTCTTGCTCGCTCAAAAATCCACGACGCCTCGGATTTTCCAGTGTGAGCGACGAAAAGAAATGGGAAAAGCGCCGATATTTGTCCCGAATGTCCCCGAATGTCGTTCCGCTGCGGCACATTTGCTCGACAACGAGGATGAAGCCCTGAGCTTAGCTTGTATGAGCGTACGATATGGACGACGATTGGTTTGGAAACCCACGATGGTTGATTCGGCGCATGGAGGATTGCCGGGCCTGTATAGTGGCGGATAGCACCGATGTGGAGACATGATCGCTGACAACTCTTGTCCATTTAGCAAATTGATGACACTGTTGGTGTGATGAGAGACAACATTAACAAGGTCTCTCAACGTGGCGAACGCCTCGATGCTCTCCAAAATAAGACCGATGACCTGGCGGCATCCGCTCAGGGCTTCCGTCGGGGAGCCAACCGAGTCCGCAAGGCAATGTGGTGGAAGGTACGCAATCTTTGTGGGGATTCCAGATTTCTGTGTGCTGACCTCAATACAGGACATGAAGATGCGCATTTGGCTCGGTATCGGCATTTCGATTTTGATCATCATCATCGTTGTCCCAGCTGGTACGCCGCCAACCTCCATTTTTGATTCCTCTATCAGCCCGGACTTGCTAACACGGATATTAGTCGTTGCTACGAGATGAGCAACGGTTCCAGAATGGGCCATGATGACGAGACGACCGGGGGCTTTGTAAGGAAACGAAACTGGATTTCGCACATGCATTCGGCAACCAAAGGGAGGGAATGAGTTCGTGGTACGACTTGATTTCATGGGAGTTTCTTGCTGCTTTTCTTGTTCGGCGGTCTCCTCACTGGCTTCGGCTTGGTCAAGGAGCACCTGCCTCGGCGTTTTTTTGCCCGGAAGACCATCTGGAGCGGCTACTGCTCTTCCTTTACCCACAACCCTGTACTTATGACGAACGGCGAGGAGGCGTTCCCACAATACGACTAATCGAGATGGTTTAACGATAAGCTGTTTTGAGAGTTGCCAGCCATGGTGGTATACTCGGCCATGGCAAAATCTGGGCGCGCATACGAAACATTTCTATAAGTGGCACCAATATGTGTTCACGGAGTAGCCAATACCTACATGCCTACCATGACATTACTAGGAGGGCATCTATTCGTTTCAGCGGGCAATATGGACCGTGAGTTGGCCAGAAACTTGCAGATTGGATCGATGCTCCGTGATCGGACCCACACATAACGGCAAAGATGATTACGGTGTAGATGCGTCTATGATTTGCAGAGGAAGTACAGAGTACATAAGTACAGACTAACGGAACTTCGCAGATAGCGATGGCGAATCTTGCGGAAGAATTGGTTATGGTAGTGTTCTGCCGCACTTGTGATGTGAGGGAAAATTAAGCCCACACACCTGCGAGGTTCCACCTGACAGCGAGAAAAATTTCTACCTTGACGACCACCTTAACTTGCATGGGTAGGCCGCCACTGAATGTCACGCAGTTAAGGTGTCACCTACAATCTGGGGTAACAACGCAAGCGTAGAAAGTCGCCCTTAACAATCAGGCCATGCAGAGAAAACAATGGTAGGTTATTCTGCTAGTCTTTCTGGTATTCTCCACAATCCGCCATGCTCTGGGGAATTCACAGCGTTTCTGAGTTTATTTTGCGTTGGAGTCTTTAACTCTTATAGAGCACCCTGTAGTAATAATAAAATAAACTTGTCAATTTGAATAACTTCGTGTAATCTTCTAGTCCTGAAATAATCAGGAGGTCTGGAGGATTTCGTTCGGGTTTGCGATAACCTGGAGTGTGGGACGAATAACGACATTCCTCTTGAGTCACTCGAGCGGTTTTCGGGGGGCTTTTGGGGCTACCCCTCCTCCACATTTGACCTGACCGACCTTCTTACCTGGTTTTTGTGAACGGGCTTGTTGATCACCAAACCCCGATCTGCTCCCGGTCAAGCCTTCAACCTCCGCCATTGACACTCAACAAGGGAACTCGGAGTGGCTGGTTCCTCATCCTTCAAGCCTATTCCTCTGTTGCTTTTGCTCGTCAATGGTTAATGGTTGCCACGCAATTGACAGTCAAACACTCCAACAACCATAGTAGCCCCCACTGCGATCACTTCGCTGCGTGCTATTCGAAGCGGCCTGGCCGTTAGCTATTCCCTCGACGCCTCAACAACACCGGCAGCGCCCCTCCTAAACCCTCTGCAATGATTTCCGCCGCCGCCGTTGCCCTCCGGGCCGGAGCTCGTCGCACCGTGCGCCGACTCCCGATCAGAGCCCGTCTCCTCCCCGTCACCGCCACCCTACGACACCAGAGAATGCTCTCCTCCTCTCCCGTCCGACCCACCGATCTCACCACAAGGGGCATGATTGTGCAGACTCTGTCATCTGTAGGGTCAAAGCGGGAGGTACAGCAGTACCTCTCTCTGTTCACCTCGGTCTCTTCCCAGCGCTTCGCAGTCATCAAGGTTGGTGGCGCCATCTTGACGGATTACATCGACGAGCTGTGCTCTAGTCTGGCGTTCCTCTATACCGTTGGCCTCTCCCCCGTCATTGTGCACGGTGCAGGGCCCCAGCTCAATACCCTGCTCGAGGAAGCCGGTATTGAGCCACAGTTTGAGGAAGGCATTCGGGTGACCGATGCCAAGACACTGCGCGTGGCGCGCGACCTCTTCCTAAAGGAGAACCTCAACTTGGTTAACAAGCTGGAGGAGAAGGGTGTCCATGCTCAGCCCTTGACGACTGGTATGTTCAGGGCAGACTACCTCGACAAGGCCAAGTGGGGCTATGTTGGCAAGGTCACCGGCGTGAACAAGCAGTCTATCGAGACTGCCATCAACAACGGCTATCTTCCCATTCTCACCTCGATGGCCGAGACCGACGACGGCCAGATTCTGAACGTTAACGCTGACGTTGCCGCGGCCGAGCTGGCGCGTGCTCTGGAGCCGCTCAAGGTTGTTTATCTCTCCGAGAAGGGTGGACTTTTTGACGCTGCTGGCCAGAAGATCTCGGCCATCAACCTTGATGAGGAGTATGACCATCTTATGTCACAGGAGTGGGTCAGGTACGGCACCCGCCTGAAGATCAAGGAAATCAAGGACCTTCTAGACACCCTGCCGCGGACGACAAGCGTGGCCATCATCCATCCTGGCGACTTGCAGAAGGAGCTGTTCACGGACTCGGGTGCCGGAACGCTCATTCGCCGTGGAAACAAGCTGATCTCAGCCACCAGCATTTCCGACTTCAAGGGTCTCGACACTCTGAAGTCTGTTCTCATTCGGGACCGGGAAGGGCCCGATGCCTCAGCAACCGTGGACAAGTACCTCGAATTCCTGGGCGAGAACCCCTTCAAGGCATACTTTGACGGACCGATGAACGCTCTTGCGATTGTCCTTCCGCCGAGTAACGGACGCCAGGCTACCCTCGCTACCCTGACCATCACCAAGTCTGGCTGGCTGACAAACGTGGCTGACAACATTTTCACCACACTCAAGAAGGAACATCCTCAGCTCGTCTGGACTGTCAAGGAGGATGACGAGAACCTCACCTGGTTTTTCGACAAGGCTGATGGTAGTGTTACCCGAAACGGAGATGTCATGTTTTGGTATGGCATCGATAACGGAGATGAAGTCGTTCGGTTGATGAAGGATTTCGCGGAGCACGGCAGGGCTATGCTTGGTGACTCTAATCTGGAGTCTCGCCTGCATCGCGCTGCAACCAACGCACATAGCGCTTCCAAGCCTGTGGCCCAACAAGCCCGTGCTTATTCGACGCTTGCTCGTCGGCCAGTTCTCCCGACTCCGGTCTTCTCTCAAGTCAAGGGTAGGGGGTATGTCACACAAACCAACCCCAACCCCCCGTACGGAAAGAAGAATGCATCCAAGTCTCAGCCTGCCCGAGTGGCTCTGATTGGTGCCCGTGGATATACCGGCCAGGAGCTAATTCGCCTTCTCGACGCTCACCCGAACATGGACCTTTGCCATGTTTCTTCCAGGGAACTTGCCGGCCAGAAGCTCGAGGGATACAACAAAAGAGATGTTACCTACGAGAACCTGAGCCCTGAGGATGTCCGCGATATGGAAAAGCGAGGCGATATTGACTGCTGGGTCATGGCTCTCCCCAACGGCGTCTGCAAGCCGTTTGTTGACGCCGTGTATGAGGGCCGCAAGGCATCCAACCACCGGAGCGTTATCGTGGATCTGTCCGCCGACTACCGATTCGACAACTCGTGGACTTACGGTCTCCCAGAATTGGTTCCTAGGGCGAATATTGCCGAAGCCACGCAGATTGCGAACCCCGGCTGCTATGCTACCGCGGCGCAGCTCGGCATCTCACCTCTCGTGGAGCATTTGGGTGGCATGCCCCATATTTTCGGCGTCTCGGGCTACTCCGGGGCCGGCACCAAGCCTTCGCCGAAGAACGACGTTTCCTTCTTGACGGGTAACATCATTCCTTACAGCTTGACTGGCCACATTCACGAGCGGGAGGTTAGCACTCAGCTGGGTGCTGACGTAGCCTTTGTTCCCCACGTCGCCGTCTGGTTCCGTGGTATCCACCATACCATCTCGATTCCTCTGAACAAGACCATGACCTCGCGGGATATCAGACAGATTTACCAAGACCGGTACGCTGGGGAGAAGCTCGTCAAGGTTGTCGGTGAGGCGCCGCTTGTCAAGAATATTAGCGGAAAGCACGGTGTTGAGATTGGTGGTTTCGAGGTTGACAAGACGGGGAAGCGGGTCGTGGTCTGCGCCACGATCGACAACCTCCTCAAGGGTGCAGCAACCCAATGCCTGCGTAAGTTCTGCTCTGTGCCTCTCTTCAAAAACGGACATTATTTTCCCCAGTATTTCGAGTTTGCTGACTTTCGAATAGAAAATATGAATCTTGCTTTGGGTTATGCTGAGTATGAGGGGATCCCAGTTATGTAAAATGCGCGTAACTACATACAATCACGACGTAAATAGTACTCTACATTGTGCTTTTGGAGGCATCGATACCAGTTTACCATGGCACACGGATTGGGAAAAGCGCTGTGGGCGGCGGGTTTCTATGTCATATATCTTTTTTCCGTAGGCGTCAAATTCCTTCCATGTGTGCACTTAAAGAGCTGGCGGGCTTTGGAAAGCGAGATATAGGTTTCATGAAATAAGAATAAACCATTTAGTTGCAATATGAGAAAATGGGTGAGCAGAGTCCAATTCTCTACTTGGTCGCCAGATCATGGGAGGTAAAGCATCAAGGGGCTTCACCCCCCCGTAATGTTCCCGGAAGCACTTCGGGATGAGGCACCGGCTCACCGCGTATACCAACGCAACACCACAAACAAGCCAGGTGGCTTGCAGTTCATTGGATATACATTATTGAAGCAACGAAGGGTAGTCAGATCACAATATGTGTATGTCTGTGGATGGCTGGCTACCTAACGTCATGTAGGCCCACGAAATAGCGTTGCTGGCATTACTCAGCAGTCTTGGCCAGCGACTGGAGCCGAATCACAGAGAGGCAATCTAGCCCTGTAAGCCTCAAATCTAGCGGAAGATGCGCAAACTAAGGGAAGCTATGCGCCCAAACAGTTCGTGCGACTCTAGTTAGGGCGTACGATAGCCTCACCTGCTTGAAATTCTCATTGTTCAGGTGCTCCATTGAACTTTTTGCCTCATGTTAGCGTCGGCCAGAAAAATGGATCAGGGACGAGTTTCCGCAGCTTACCGAACCCCTCAGTTCCTGCCCTTTATACCCGTTCCGAGTCACCCCACATTGGCCCATGGAGTCACAAGCCGCGTTCGATGTTGCGAGCTCACCGTTTCATCATCCACTAGACCCTGATATCCCATACTTAGAAACCAGTTAGTTTCTGGGATCATTGTTTTACGAGCCTCTGGGCTGTTCATCTGTTTAACAGTGAGAGCCGACGTCATCACCAGACACGATCCCTGTATCCCCTCACCTCATCCCTTGTTACCAAGGACAGCCGCCCACCATGATTGATATGGCCATCGACCACGGGGAGCTGGAGCACATCCTGCCAGCATCGTGGAAGACAAAAATTGCAGGCTGGTTGGCCGAAGACACACCCTCGTTCGATGTCGGCGGCTTCGTGGTGGGCAACCACCCGCGCACAGCAACGCTCTGGGGCAAATCATCGGGTATTCTGGCCGGCGTTCCCTTCTTCAACGAGGTATTCACGCAGTGCGGCTGCACTGTGGTCTGGCACACGCACGAGGGCGCCCACATCGAGACGCACGGCGGCAAGACGGCGCTGGCGACGGTGAGCGGTCCTGCTTGCGGCCTGCTGGAAGGCGAGCGCGTGGCTCTCAACATCCTGGCCCGCTGCTCGGGCGTCGCCACAGTCAGTCGGCACCTGCTCGTCAACTTGCGTAGCGCTGGCTACGCAGGCGTCCTGGCGGGTACGCGCAAGACTACGCCTGGCTTCCGGCTCGTTGAGAAGTACGGCATGTTGGTCGGCGGCGCCGATACTCACCGCATGGATCTTAGCACTATGACTATGCTCAAGGACAACCATGTGTGGAGCCGCGGAAGCATCACGAAGGCTGTCAAGGCTGCCAAGGCCGCGGGAGGGTTCAGTCTCAAGATTGAGGTCGAGGTGCAGAGCGAAGAGGAGGCCGATGAGGCCATTGCAGCCGGTGCCGATATCATCATGCTGGACAACTTCACTGGCGATGGTGTAAAGTTGGCTTCCAGGAGTCTCAAGGAGAGGTGGCAGGGCAAGAGGCATTTCTTGCTCGAGGTCTCCGGGGGACTGACGGTAGACAATGCCGAGTCTTACATCTGCAACGGTAAGCTACTGGCCGTTTGGTACCCAAGCTGGACACACTTGTAGAAGTTACTGACGAGTTTTCCAGATGTCGATATCCTTTCGACAAGCTCTATCCACCAGGGCGTACGCCACGTTGACTTTTCCCTCAAGATCAACGTCGAAAAGGGGCAAGGGCCCGAGGTTGCATCCTAAGCCATCCTCGGGACTAAAATTGTGTACTTTTCCTGGTTCGGAGGGTACGCCCATAGTTTTCCCATTCGACAGGACCATACCCCTACGGCCATAGACAAAGCTATGTAAATACTACGCTAATTCCACTGCTGTCGGCGCAACACTGCACATGTCCCCTGACTTGCCACGGTACCGAGTCACACCAAGCTAACGCCTGTCGCCTGTTTTTGAGACACAGAAGCGGCGTACACTTCTTCTTGTAAGAGAAAACATCGGGTTACTTTCGCCGTACCAGTCTGTTTTTGGAGACCCGTCTGGTACAGCGGCTCGGCTGTCGTGTTCGCCATCGATACTGTTTCCATCCACTTCAGCACACCATACCTCCGTGATCTAGACCAGGCGACACCCAAGTCACTCTGTCGCCTCTCATGCACACTGTCGGATCTCGCTTATTAACCAAGGCAATTTCTTAAATGTCCCATGCAGCCTCCATCCAAACAGACAGACGACTGAGAGATAACGTAGCCGGCTCTCGTCGCACAAACGCAACATTATGTATGTCCCTTCCCCATGGGTAACACCGTCGATCTCGGCAGGCTCATGGCGGGGGGCAGGCAGCTCAGCAGCACGTTCATTGGGATTGTGCTCCCCTTCCGTCACCTGCATGATAGGTGCTTTTGAGCTGCAAGTAGGTAGATGCACCGGCTCCCCGCGCTCGCCGCGCTCGAATTGAATGCCCGCCATTGGACCATATCGCCACTGGGTAGGGGAATTATGCATCCACCTACAGCTCTCGACGTCCCATCAACATTCTAGGGAGGGGGGAACACAAAGATGAACTTTGTCGGTATTCCCTCAATGTCGGCTGCGGGCGCCAGGCAAAGCAAGGAAGCAAACACAGTGTGCATTGCAAGCATGCGTGTGTGTGCGCGTGTGAGGTACCTCTCTGTGTATGCATCTGCACTGCATTTCCCCGGCCGCCGCTTTCACCCTTCGGCCCTTTCGCGATATCCGCTGCTTTCCGAGGCCGCGGCGAGAATTGAGAGGTTGTGTCGTGGATTGCTGCCGAGTGTGAGTCCGGTCGTGAGGGCGATCCGAGACGGGAGACGGCCGACTCGAGCTAGCCCCTAGAGCTGCTACAACCCGGCTCCGGTGCGACTGACATAAGTTATGTACCCAAGTAGGTACTATGCAGCTATTCCATGGAGAAGCGCATGGCCTGCTTCTTCCCGCCTTGCCGTGTTCAATTCTTTGCTGGTAATTCGTTGGATGGGATACGGGGGGTGGAGGTTTCCCCTCGCGAACCGAGATGGGAAGAATGTCCCCCCTTTCCCGGGGACCGAAGCGCTTGAAAGTCCGGCGCGGCCCGTTATTATCCTTCCGATTGAGGGGAATACGTGGAGTTGGTTGCTGACTGGGACGAGATCTCGATGCCGCTGGTGGCGCTGAAGCGGCTGGGACATACAGCACAATGCAGACGGGATGGTGTGCTGTAGTCCCAATGGGGAAGCTGCCATCAAAGTGCTAGGGACGGTCCTAATCCTGGTTGTTGATTCCCCCGCTCGATTTGCCGGCGGGTTTTGTGAGAGGACTGGAGGGTATACGCACTATTTGGTACGACGAGATCATCGTACATCTCGTCAATGGCGAGCAACAGATAGCCCGCTCTGTATCCTGGACAGAGAGCTCGAGAGTGTTTGTTGGTAGATTTGCGTACACAGAAACTTGGATGCAATCTTCTTGGAGTCGGTCACCCCCCACAGCACAGCTCCGGGTCACAGCATGGAAACACCGGAATAACTGATAGAATATCCTCGCCGTCAATCGTCCTCCGGGAAGCTGCGTATGATAGTCAGGACTCAACGGGACGTTGCAGTTGCACTATAGACACTTTGGCCAACTCGTAAAGAGCTTATAAAGCCGAAAGACTATGTTCTGTCCATCGACACCTTTTCCAGAAGGGCCGTCTGCGTGGGCAATCTCATAACCTTCAGCTGATTCTTATCAACACGAGCAATGATGTGCGATAACATCCTCAGTAACTTGTCGTCACAGTTCAATCCCCCAAATAACGATCCATATCCCCCCACCGTCGATCTTGCGTCTGACCAAAACTCGGAAGTGCTTCCAGACCAGGGCTCGCAACCTGAAGACAACGCACTGGTAGATGTTAATCCCGAGCCCCGAATTACCAGCGAAGGGTATGGGAGCCGTGAATTCGCACTGGAGTTTCCGTCGCATCTTCACAGTTTCGGCGATGACCCCGACACAGATTCAGGGGTGTCACTAGTTGTCAACTTGGGAACAGCTAGGCATGCTCATACTGCCTCCGTTTGGGCGAGAACGAGGGCTGACTGTCTAGCCCTGGAAGCACCGACGGCGAGCCGCACCAAGGAGATAGCGACCCAGAGTACCGTACTTTCGGAGAGGATGACATGTTGCGTCTCCCGAATACATCACCCAGATCGAGTATCAGGCGACTGCGAACACCAAGTTCCTCGGAGAGCAGCTCTGAATTCACCAGTTTCGGACGCCGCCAGCCTCGAGCAGATACAGTGCTAGCGAATGGCGTCCGGTATAGGGAGCAAGCTTCGCCAGGGCTGGAGCAAGTCGCTGCCAGTACAGTGGCTCATAGTATGCGGCCACAGCGAAATAACATCCTTCCGCGCAGCCGCAATGGAAACTTCAACAGAAGGACGCCTCGAAATGCACCGGAAATCTTTCCATATCCACAGAGGCAACCCAGGCTCAGAGAGCCTAGACCGGAGGCTGAATGATGAAGAAGCCCAAAACCTGATCTTTCCTCGCTGTCAAAACAAAAGGTGGTTTATCAAGCTTTCGCTTCTTGGTGGGCTTCTTGAATGAGCGCTTCGGGTATTTGTTAGGCTTGGCTGTGGACGGGTCTGCGATTCTTTGCTTCCGCGTCAGTTGGTTGTGCGACGGGTCCTGAAAAAAAAAAAAACTGGCCTGCGAGCGAGAAACTGCATGGTGTTTTAGGGAAGCAATTTCCTTTCTCCATGCGCTGGCCCCTAGAGAACACCCTCTTCGGCTGAGCCTGCATGCTGTCAGTCCGAACTAATGCCAACCTACTGCTGTACAACCATCCCTTTCTTAATCCTCGCTGTTCGTTTGCACTGAATACCCCCCGCCGTTCTAAATCCCCATTGATCTTGCTGCAGAGGCCGTGCCGCCCTTGATGAATATCCGTAATGCGGCGTTACTCGTCGCCAATGGCATCCCATTTTCTGGCGAGTTCAGTGGCAAATTCTTGCCTGCCCTTCAGCCGTGAAAATGAAGGGGTTGGGCGTGTGTCCTTCCCATTTTCCATCCGTAATAGTGATCCGCAATACCTAGTGACGTGTCTTCATTCAAGAGACGGTCCTCTGAAGCGTCAAGCGGCTTGAGCGGGCACCCTGTGGCAGATTGAAATGGTGAAGCTGTACTCCTCAGCATCGTCTGTATCTCTGTAGACACTGAGCTCTCCCCGCACCCCCCAAAGGTCGAAATGGATGCCACACGTATTTCAATGCGGCATACTTTTGAGATGTGGCTGGAAAAACCGGCGGGTATGGATCTGTACGCGCTCAGTTATGTAGGCAGGTCCATCTGCCATCTGTTAACCCCAGATTTCTCTCCTCTCTCTTTCTTCAAACTGCTGCCATGTGCTCAAGACATGATGATTCCCCTGAACACTCATATCGTGGTTCTTTTTTCTTCGTACCTCCCTTTAGAGGAATTCCGATGTCGGTTGTGTCTGCCACAAGGTCATGAAGCTGTTGGGAGCTCTCCGCCACAGCGATTGGGCCTCAGACAACGTGCTCACCTCGGTCCACGCTCCCCGTCCCCCGCGCCCCGAACGCTCAGATCTCGCCGTTATAGACCCCCACCGAGATCGCTCTGTGTCTGGTTGTGGGTCTTAATTTCAGTGAAGGAGGGAGCTTCCAAAGGGCTTCCCTGGGGAAAGAAAGCATGGCAGCCGCTGTGTCCATCTTGTGGCCCGGCAAGAGAGCTCTTAGCGAGTAATCCTTTTGAACTTCCTCCCTTGCGACGTTGTGTGAAGCCTCGAGCCTCGTAATATCCTCTTGAGCTGAATCCCCTCGCTGTCGGCCCTGTTGCCGACCTCGTCAGCTCTTAGGCCTTCCTCGTGGTTGGTCAGCAAAGCCGCGTGGTTCTCTGTGGAAGCAGAGCCTCGTCCCACAGGGGTAATTCCCTGAAAATTTTCCCAATTTCCTGGCGCAACAACAAGACACTACCTAAAGAGCCTTGTGTCTGTACCTGATTCGTTGCCATCTCACCATCCAGCCATAGTCGTCCCGGAATCCTACACCGTTTGATCGATCCTCGTCGCCCAGTACCGAATCCGCCGATCCTGCAATCTTATTCCTTCTTCGACTCCAGACAGACTCCCCTTCCATTATCCTTCCATCCCTGGACTCCCTGGAGTCTAATGACGGAAGCTGCTCTGGCGTGGCTTATTTCACGGCACACAGCTCAAGGGCAACCCAGGATCTAGACTGCAGTGCCGCTGACGCAAAAGTTGTACCTGGCGTGTTGAGAAGCGGTGACGGGGAACACGGAACCCCAGGCTGCCCTCCATACACAAATGCGCATTCTCCCAACGGCGATGACAGAAACGGTCTTGGAAAGCTTGACTCCGGTAGTGATGAAATCTCTGAGCGACCTCACGAACTGCCAACCTTCCAACAGGATCGACCTCCGCTACGGTGAACCGAGCCGCAACCTCGCCATGATGCAGCCTGACACTCAAAGCCAGGCCGGGATCGCAGAAGACCCTGTCGTCGGACTGCGTGCTGTCCAGGATAATACCCGGGTGGCATCTGGTGGTCAACAGATGGACGCCGAACCACCTTCGCCGAGAGACAACACTTCCCCTTCGAGCGGTACTGGTGGATTCCAGGGAGATCCAGGACCGATAGCTCCACTCGTCGATAACCATAGCATGGTCGGCAGTGACGGGGATAGTAATGCCCGCTCCATGGTGCTCACGCTGGATCTAGCCGACGTTCAGTTAAGATTCAGGTAGGACAAGGCGTTCCCACTTGATGCAGAAGCGCACAGTGCTGACACAGTCCAGCAACCAATTTGTCCCGACAAGCTGGGTTGGTCAAGAACCCCCAACTGAAACGAGTTCGGAGTATTCTTTGAGGTGCTTCGCCGAGTCTCGACATCCCTGTCTCTACCATGGCCCGGATGAGACTGCCGAGCGGCAACGCGCGATCGTGGAGGATGCTTCCCGCTTGATGAGCCTGGTGATGACCTCCAGCGATAGACCGCTCCATTATCCAGCTGAAATAGACGAAGCATCCCACGAGCCGCTGGACCACACGGTAATGGAGACGGTGGCGTAATATGAGGAAGAGAAAAAGAGAGAAGAAGAGTGCGAAGAAGAGTGCGAAGAAGAGTGCGAAGAAGAGTGCGAAGAAGGACGCGAGAGTCTGTCCAGTCACTCAGAGCCGTCATCAGGCAGAAGAAGACCAGGGAAATGGACTTTTACCATCGTTTTGCATAGGTATGGAATGGCGGGTCTCTCGTTGCGTGAGGAAATGATGCAGGCTTCGAAGTCGGATCGGGAGGGAACGAGCCTGATAATAGGCCCTAGGAAAAGAGTTGCTAGATCTTTCTTTTCTTTTTCTCCTTTTGTTTGCTTTAGCCACCGCCACCTCCCTGTTTTCACTAAGGTACCTTAGGTACTTAACCCACCCCAAAGTCAGACTGGAATCCCCCATCACATCGCTCGTGTGCTTGTCTCCTCTTATATCTGAGGTCAGCAAGCTCCTATTGGAAATGGCCAAGTATCAGAAGACGAGCTAGCTTTCCACTTTCGGTCGCGTCCAATCCTCCTTGAGAGAAGCTGGCCGATCTTAGCGACTTTGCCGAGGGAAATACAGTTCTCTATCATTTTACTGTCGTATCGCGGCCGTTGGGCCCTGAACGCCTAACGAGGTGGTTACCTCCCTCAGGTATCGCATCGAGTTGGAGACTGCATCTGCTCGAGAACAATTGGACGACGGCTCCCACATCAAGTCTGCGAAACCAATCGCTCGTCATATGTATAAAAACAGCTCGATATCGCCACATGGTTACGAACAATCGCTGCCTACGCTGAGAGAATCTCCCGTGATTCCGGGTAGTGGCGTTTCGCCTCCATTACTTCGTGGACAAATAGGAGCTGTTGCGAATGTGGCTGGCGCAGTGGCGAGGTTTGGTAGGTAAACGTTGATTCTGCAGCTCGTGTTCAGCTCTTGCGGCTCATATGTGTCTCAGATCATTACAACCACGATGAAATATCATTCGATGAAGAATCTCCCCTTCAGGTCCTTCAGGGCATGCGATGCTTGCCATTTGGCCTTGGGTTTGTCTTCTGTTGATGTCGAGATAAAGTGTGAGGTGCCTAGGCCCTAGTCTGAGCCTCGCAAACGATTTTGCGGGGAACGCAACGACTGCGTTCTGGTCTGGGCGTTACCTATTCCCCGGTCAACCGTCAGGGGCACACACGGAGCGGCAACAGCCCAAAACACGAGTTGCTTCAGGCTGTCGGACCATGGAGCTTGTCGTAGACTTCTCTCGCTGAGAAGGATCGGCTTCCGGTACCCACTATTGCCAGAGTGAAGGAGAGCCTGAGGGCTTTCATACTCAAAAGCCAGCGACTGTCGCAAGGAAGAGGGTTAGGTGCTAGCTCAGCAATCTCGGTGATATCCGTCCAAGTCCGGAAGCCCCGGGCGCCGACTCCAAACCACACATGCCTTAATCCCAGCAATCCCGGGCTTGTGTTACCATTCCCACAGCTTCCCCAGGCTTTTTTCCCTTCCAAGAGCCAACAGGAACCTCATCCGGAGACTGCAGGTAAGAGAGTGGGTCATCCAACAGCCTTGGGGGGTCTGTAAGAGCCCATGCTGTCAGGTATTTGCACCTTTCCTCTGATTATGTGCTGAATTCTTGATGGGGAGCACTTCGGACATCGACGGCGATACGGCAGAGACTAGGGGGCGAAGCCGTCATCCATGCGACGGGGCCGGACCGGATCGGCTCGGATACCAAACAGAGGCATCCCGTTGAACTGGACCAAACGGCCAACCCTTTCTCTCGCGTCCATATGATTGCTAACCTTCAAGAACTGTCAGATCTTGGCGGGCATGTTGATGAGATACCTTGGGCAGCAATTGTGTGCCCACAATGGGTCTACATGCCCAGGTACCATTGCTGATTGATTGGTGAACTTTGATAGACCCACCAGTAAAGGTCAGCGATGGCGAACGCCTGAGGTGTTTTGTTTGATGTGAACTGCAATATGCCGTTCACAATTTGAGGGGGAGTTGTGATTTAGCGGGCAGCACGGTAGCCCGCAGAGGTAACCCCTGTAATAGTGGCTTCTCAGCGGTTGAACAGGCCTTCATCAGTGCAACGACACCACTATGGTATGGCCGGTGACTCAGACCGTGTGATTGGGAGAGTCGGTGTTTTGAGGACGAAGGGAACAGCATGCAAAAAAGACGACAGAATTCGTCCCAAGTCCTGGGATGAAATTGAGAAGGACGAAATTTGAAGCGCGGGGCTCCCATTGCTTCCTGTTTACCTCTTTTTCTGGGTTAGAGCAACCTCGGTGGCCGTTCTGCCCACACAACGGTTTGTTCTCGTACAACCATCGAGGCCGCTGACTTTCCAGGCCACACCTCGTCGTCGCCGCAAACGACGAGAAACGCAAAAACATACAAAATCAAATCAACAAAAATCCTCACCAAATCTGCCATGAAAGAAGCCAAGGCAATCGAAATTGACGGCAGGACCGGTGAAGGCGGTGGTCAGCTTGTGCGCATCGCCTGCGGTCTTGCCGCCGTAACGTCCCTGCCCATCTGCATCACGCGCATCCGTGGTAACAGAGAAGGTCCGAGAGGAGGAGGTTAGTTGCCCTTTCAGAACCTCATGCGAAATCGGTTCCGATAACTGACTGTATTTCCACAGGTCTCAAGTCTCAGCACGTCTCCTCGTAAGTTGATCCTTGCGCAATTCTCCCTGCGCAAACGACAAACGAGGAACCGTTGACTGACTCTCGCGAACAGGATCGCATGGCTCGCCAAGGTGACCGACGCCGAGGTTACTGGCCTCGCTGTAGGCAGCGATACGCTTGAGTTCCGCCCGAAGTTGAAGCCGTGGGACCTTGAGACGCGCGATGTCACCATCGCGGCCGACTCGTCTGCTGCGAGCACGATGCTGATCTTCCAGGCGATATTTCCGTTCCTCCTGTTTGCCAGCAATGACCGCGGCGATCCCATCAACCTTACCATCTCAGGCGGCACCAACGTCTCTTGGTCGCTTTCATACGAGTACCTTGATCAGGTGCTTCTTCCTGCGCTCGAGCGTGCTTTCGGTATTCGTGTTGAACGCAGTCTCAAGTCCCGTGGTTGGAGTCTCGGCAAGATCACCCGCGGCACTGTGGTCTTCACCATCCACCCCATGAAACCCGATGAGCCGCTGCGGCTCCGCGAATCCGTATGTGATTTGACAGCTGATGATCTCGATGTCGTTGCCGTCGATGCCTCGATCGTCGCCCCCTGGGCCATGCATGAATCGCTCAAGGAATCCCTCGTCCAAGATCTCGGCGATTTCTTCCCTGGCGCGGATGTCGAGTTTAAAGTTGCCGAGGACAGCGGTGACGACTCGCGAATTTATGTCCTGTTGGTTGCCAAGTCTGAGGCCGACATACGCTGGGGCCGTGACGTGCTCACATCTGTGCCTAAGAAGTCGAGGGGCAAGGGCGGCAAAACCGGCGCAAAGGCTACCGCATCGGTCAGCGAGAACGTCGCGCGCAAAGTTTCTAAGGAGCTCTTTGCGGAGGTGTCAGCGGGCGGAGTGGTCGACGAGTTTTTGCAGGACCAGTTGGTCATCTTCCAAGCGCTTGCCGAAGGCCGGTCCTCGTTTCCCGGGAGCGGTGCCACCACTAAGAACGACGCCGCCACCGTGCCATCTCCCAAGAAAGAGAGCATGACGCCCGCAGAGGCTGCAAACAGCAACAACGGCAGTGCTGGTACCGCCGGACTGGATCAGGCGCTGAAGGGCCTCAAGATTGGCGAACCGGAGCGGAAAGACATGGTCTTTGTGCCGTTTGGAGAAGGAAGCACCCATACCGCCACGGCACGTTGGGTGGTTTCGAAGCTCCTACGCAACAAAGTTTTCTGGTACAACGACGGAAGGATTTGCGAGGGGATCGGGATGCAGTCGGAGAAGAAGCATCCGGAACAGCAACTTTCTGCGCGATTTGGCGGAACGCAAGGTAACGAGTGAAACACCAGTGTTGCGGCTTGCCTTTTGCGGCTTGCAGTCTGGCAGAGGAATGTAGATAGGGCCGGTGTGCCAACAGGCACGCTGCCTAATACATCTTGCTGGATCAGGAAGTAGCTCGTGCAAGTTTTGGCCGACTGTCGTCGACTGTGGACAACTGACGCCCCATTCAGTGCTTTGGTGATCATGCTGGGTATGCGAGCGAATGTCTCGCACGGGGGCGGGTGCTCATGGTTATCCATACCACAGTTCCGGGTTGGGGCCTTTTGCCGCAACTTTGTCCCTCTTGCCTTCTCGTTTCTATCTAATCTTGATCGTTCAGATCTGCGGGCATTCCTATTAACGTAGCCACCCCTTTAATCAATTATCTCAATTATTTAGCGGTGTGGGCTACCAAGCCCAATCATACCCATCCACTATCTTTTGCTTTGACTCTACTTTCTCTATAATTTCAGGGCTATATATATCCCGGACAGTCTTGTCACCCAACAGGACCTCTTTAAGATGCCTCGTTGCCTCTTCCTTGGTCATGAGCACCAAGTCGTGCGTCCTGAGATTGCTTGACCTCTGCTCTCCTATCTTGACCATTGTGCTTCCTGCGGGCTTTTCCCACCGAACCAGGACAATCTTTGTCGTAGAGCCTGAGAGGACGCTTCTCCCCTTGTACACTTCTTCTACTAGAAACTCAACATCACGTTGGGTTACGGGGACTTTGAGGCCAAAAGTGATTTCTGCTGCCCCTCCTTCTGTTGAGCGTACAATTTTCTCCTCGATGCTCTGCACATACGCCAAAACACCGTCGTACAACTTGTACCGGGCTTTCCCGAGTGAGTATTCAATGGGGTAGCCTGCATCTTGTTAGTTTCATGCGCCTCAAACCCATGGTGGTCAACACCTACCCGTGATCTTCAAAATGACGTGGTTTGCCGCCGTCAGTCCAAAGTAGGACGGCAGAGTCCCCAGAACGGGAAGAATCCGCACTCGAAAGTCAGGTAGCGGTCCAAGGTCACCAACAGACCCTTTTTGGAACTCTTCTTCAGAAATTGGCAACAGCGTAGCCTTTCCCTCGCCTGGCTTCTCCGTAGAGTACACAACGGGGATACCGCTAGCGACTCCAAGCAGCTTGAGACGACGTCTTGTTGCCCGCGAGAGTCCATCGTCGGTGCTCTCTCCAATATCGCCCACCATAATCTTGGTGGGATCACTCTTGGTCCCGGCACCCATGGATGAGATGACAGGGATGTTATTGTCGTGGCAGTACTTGAGAAGGTCGACCTTGGAGTCAATGTTATCGATGGCGTCGATCACAAAGTCAGGCTTCTGCCCTGTCGCATCGCCACCCTCCCATGCCGCCAACAGCTCCGGGGCAACCTTTCCCTCGAACTTTTGCAGACGCAGGTCGAACCGGACCCAGGGAGTGATCGCTGTCAACCGGCGCTGCAAGCATAAAACCTTGGGAATACCGACATCGGCAAGAGTGGCTACGGCATGGCGGTTTAGGGAGCTCAGGGACACCTGGTCGAAGTCGATGAGGCGCAATTTGGAGACACCAGACCGCGCGAGGGCTGCGGCAGCGTGGGAGCCAACGCCCCCGCAGCCAACTACGATGACAAAGGCATTGCGGAGCTTGTCGAGACCCCCGGCCCCCAGGAAGGAGCGGTTACGGGTAAGTTGTTCGAGGATCAACTCGTCGTCAAAATCGCCCCTCTGGGCGCGCTCGGCAAGGAGCTGGTTGTACTCGTCTTCCTTGTCAGGCTTCGGAAGCGGCCCCTTTGCGTTGAGGTTCGAAACTGTGGGTACGGGAACGCTAGATTCGGGTATGGACTGCTTCAGGTGCGAGAGGCGCTCGCCCTGTTGGAGACGTTGGTAGCTGAGAACGGCCGCCACGGCAACTCCTGCAGAAACCGCAGCTGTCGCCGCTAGCTGGATTCTGGAGTTCGAGGACGTCTGCGATATGAGGGACGCCATTGTGATGTCAAACGGGCGCAATTGGGATCCTATTGCATCATGCGATCTCGTCCGCGCTATCCCGTCCTTTGGCAGACGTAAAATGCAGCGAGAACGGATCCAGGAAAAAAGTTGCGAAACGTCATCCTAATTCTCCGATTTGCCAAGCCTGGGCTAGCTTCCCGTGCCCCACCCCGGGGCTGTGGAGACAGCTGAAAAGGCCCCGGCCATAAGCGGGATACGGCTGGCAGCAGGGCTTGTGAAAGACAACCTTCATCCAACAAATAGGGGATCGCATTCCCCCTCACACCGCATTCTGACAGCTCCGTGAGCTCCCAGCTTCTCCACCGCAACCCCGTGGAAGGATCAGTACGGTAATGCACGATTCGGGTCAAGGTTCAAGATCACCCCCACCAATAGGTGAGCGGCCGTCTAGGACTCGACAGGACCAAGAGCGGAGAACCCTGTAGGCACGCACCATCGGCACCAGAATGACCGGCGAGTGCTCCATGCTCCGGGCGGCCGTCGATGACCGTTTGTGAGTTCTTTGGGGCGTCGAGTCGGCGTTTACAAAGTCCTGCTGACCAGCCTACCTTCTTTATGCATGTCGGTCAGCCCTCGGGCCCCTCAGCCTTCAATGGCTAGGACCCTTGTTTGCGAATGAAAGGAGGGGAGACCCCAACCACTTGCTCAGGTGGCTCGGGCGATCGGGGGATACGGACGAGAGGTGCATGATGCTGTGTATATATGCTGCACATATCCCCTGATTCCTTTCTAGCTCACAGATTTCTTACTGTCTTCTCTCTGTCCCCTCCTATCCCTCAGTCCAAAACACCACTCTACACCTCAAGATGGCAGCCAAGGGCAAAACTGTCATCGTTACCGGAGCTGCCAGCGGTCTCGGCAAAGCCATTGCAACGGGATTTCTCGCTGCTGGGGCAAATGTGGTCATTAACGACATTAACGACCAACGCATTGCTGCTGTTGAGGCAGAGTGGAGCACGTCCTTCGCTGGGAAGTTCATCACACGAAATGCGAGCGTCACAGACGAAGAAGCTGTCGACGAGCTCATCGCCGTTGCCGTTGCCAGGTATGGCCGATTGGACGTCCTGATCAACAACGCTGGTATCATGGACGACTTCTCCCCGGTTGGCGCTATCTCAAAAGCGAAATGGGATCGTGTTCTGGACGTGAATCTGAACGGACCCTACCTTACCAGCAAGGCTGCCATCGCCCAGTTCGAGAAGCAGGAGCCTTCAGGGGGTCTCATCATCAACATTGGTTCGAATGCTGGTGTCCATGGGTTCCATGCGGGAGCGGCATACACCGTGTCAAAGGCAGGTATCCTCGCCTTGACTAAGAACACGGCTGGCTATTACGGACCGAAAGGCATTTACAGTGTGGCCCTGATCCTCGGCGGCATTGATGGAACAAATATCACGGATGCATTTGCGGAGGGCATCCACTCTGATATGTTCCAGCGCATCCAAACGGCCCAGACACCATTTGTCTCGGGAAAAACAACTGTTCCGGTGGAAAGCATCGCGAAGTACTGTGTGTTCCTCTCAGACGCAGACATTGCGCAGAACTCGAACGGATCGTGTATCCAGTTCAACCGGAACTGGCCCGAGGCTTGATACGTCACTGGTGGAAGCATTATCTGGGATGTGGGACGAGCGCCGCCGGGTGGTTCGAGGAGCTTCCTGGAATCTCATGGCGAAGGGAATGTTCAAATGGAACCAAAAAGGAATCTCCCCCCTGAAGAGTTGCCATATTTCACCACAGTCACAAAATTTGCCCGATCCTTTTTCTCAAAATCCAAATATAAGTTCAGACTATCTAGACTATGCCCTTGTCGATGAAATTGTCGCAGAATCTCCAAGTACCCGATCCATAGGAAGTCATCAAAAGAAGAGAAGCAGCACCCCGACCTAAGAAAAAACTACCCCTTTCCACCGTCAACGCCCAGAATTACTCCGGCCCCTTGTCCTTCAACCCGTCCGCCGACACCCCTTGCTCATAGGATGAGAGACGTGAGATCTACTGGTGGGTTCCGTAGGGGTAGCAGTACGGGCTCTTGCTAGCCGCGTTGTAGGCACAGTACTGGCCAGAGCCGCACGATCCGGAGTACTGGGGAGTGTTAGAATCAGTAGTCTCATTGAAAGAGATATGCAGGGAACACTTACGACCCACTGGCGGGAAGTGTTGCATGTGCGCCATCCCTTGTGGTTGGGAGTGCAGCTGTAGGTGCCGGGCTTGCAGCCCCATTGGGGGGTAGCAGCAGCGAGGGCGGCGAAACCGAGGACGGCGGAGAACTTCATGTTTGCGAGGTGGGTTTGAAGCTTGAAGCTGGTGAGGTAGATGTGTTGTTTGTTTGTAGTGGGTAGATGATCTGATGAGATGAGGTGATGAGGATGAGAGATGAGGGAATCGGAGCTGAAGTGTGGTCATATATATACACTATCTTCACCATGTCGAGAGTGTCGGTGCTTGAGGATGTTGATGGAGGGAAATGAGGAGCTGTTGACGGTCTCAGCCCGGGGAATGGCCCCCGGCACATCGCTGCGAGACAGCCTGTCACGCCGCGGGTCAGGATACCGCCGCGATGAGGAACGGAATGCCATTTCGAAGACGGACCGAATTGCCTCCTCATCGCGGCCTACCTTAGGAACTCGCAGTCTGAGACAGGTAAGCCCATATCGCGGTGTCTCCAAGCTTCAGAGAGGCTGTCCGATATCAATATCACCACAGCGGTGCGGCTCCCGCCCCTAAATTCTCGCCGACCAGCAGATCAGCACCAACACCAAGGCCAGCACCCAAAAGCCCCCAGTGAAATGACAGCAACCGACACTATCACTTCAAACAATACGTAATAATGTTTTTTACCGACAAGTTTGGTCGTATAATAATTTCACGCTGTTAAACACCCTTCCGCCGGAATGCTTTCCCGCTGATGTAGCGCCCGCAGCAGCATTCCTCAAGCTCAATCCACACAACAACCAGCCGCTCATGACTTCCCAAGTATCCGCTTCGCCATATCCCTCAGCTTAAACTTCTGGATCTTCCCGCTCGCTGTCTTGGGATACTCATCCACCCAAAACACATGCTTTGGCACCAAATGACTGGATAGGTGCTCACGCACCCATGCCCGCACATCTTCCTTCGTCAGTATTTTCTTTCCCTCGCCCTTCCCCTTTGCTTCCGACTCCAGCACCATCTGCTCGCCCGCCTCCCCTTCTACTGGCTCCACCCCCTTATGGACGATGACAAAGACCCCGACGTTCTCGCCGTAGCGTTCATCAGAAACGCCGACAACGCTCGCCTCAGCGATGAGCGGGTGCTGGAACAAGCAGTTTTCGATTTCGAGCGGGTGGATGTTCTCGCCACCGCGGATGATTAGATCTTTGATGCGCCCTGTGATTTCGACGTACCCCTCTGAGTCCATGCTGGCCTCGTCACCAGAGTAGACCCATACCTCGCCATTAGGTTCGGCGATCCGTACTTCCCGTGTGCGCTCTTCTTCCCCCCAATACCCTTTCATGACCAGGTATCCCGCCGCCGCGAGCTCACCTCGCTCGCCGATGGGCATGATGCGAGTGCGATCGGTCGGGTCTACGATCTTGACTCGGGTATGCGGCATTACTTTCCCAACAGAGCTGGTTCGCTTCGCGAAGGGGTCGTGAGGTGTTGTCATACAGCTCACGGGGCTAGTTTCCGTCATGCCGTAACAGATGACGAGCTGTTCAAGCCCGAGCGTGGCGTAGAGCTTGCGCATAAGAGACTCTGGAACCGAGCTACCGGCGGCGATGCCCTTTCGTAGGTGGTTTGGAAAGTCGCGTATCTTTTCAGGCGACACGAAGGGGTTGGCGAGGTGGGACTGAGAGGCCACGAGTTCTAGCATGGCAACGAACATAGTTGCAACACCGTAAAGTCCAGTAGCGCGGTGGTCTGCGACCATCCGGATCGAGGCGAGAGGGTCGAACGCAGGAGAGGGAAAGAGGATTCCCGCACCGTGTGTGGCGGTAGCCATGTACCCTAAAACGCAACCAAAACAATGGAACAGGGGAGGCGGACAGACGATGAGGTCGCTGGGGGTGAGGCCCATGTTGTACCCGATAAGAGCCCCGTTGTTGAGGATACTGGTGTGTGAAAGCATGGCGGCTTTCGGGTGTGATGTGGTGCCCGATGTGAATTGGATGTTGATAGTCTCTGATGGGGAGAGAGGCGTATCGGGGAGAATGGGACGAGCAGAGGGAGATGATGGTGTTGTGAATCCGCCAAATAGAGAGCTGAACGGAGTTAAAGAGCGGCATGAGGAGAGCTCAGGGAATGATATCAACGGATGTGATGGAGAGTTGTCAACCAAGACAACCTTCTCCAACGTCGGGACATCTGGCGATTCAATTTTCCCTGAGTCAAGATCAGGGACAATCGCTTGAAGAAGCGGGAGGTTACTCCGCCCTCTACACGGCTTGTATGCTAGGTCTGTAACAGCACCGATAATGAGTATCTTAACACCCAGGTGAGTGAGAGCTGCGGTAACCTGCTGAGCGTTGAAGCCAGGGTTCAGAGGAACAAGAATAGCACCGAGCTTAAAAATGGCGTATGTCAGGGACGCGAACTCGGCGCAGTTTCCGAGGCTCACTGCTACCCGGTCGCCCTTCCTAACTCCTAACGAGCGGAGAGAGTGGGCTAAGGAGTTCGACACGAGGTCAAGGCCTTCATACGTGAGTGTCGTCTCCAGAGTCGCCGGTAGAATGTTGGCTGGTGTGCCGGGTAGTGCATCTTGACCTGCCGTCGGAGAACGTGATATCACGGCAGGGTGATCGCCATATTTCGAGACGACAGAAGAGAAGTGTTGCGGGATCGTGTGCCGTATTAGTGGTGGCTGGAGGATGTCAGACCAAGCGTCCATGGAACAGAAAACAATTGTTGTCACCTCGGTAGGCCCCTCGGCGAGACTCCTCGTCAACCACCCTATCCCTCGTACGCTCTTGCTTCCGAACTCTCCAGACTTTTGCCGTATCCTCGGCCGAGAAAGCTGTGGTGATTGAGCAGCCCACCCCCAGAGACAGCCCCACGACCCTGTCGAGGATGGAAGCCCAGCTATGCGCCGCTGAAGACGCATGGTTCAGATGCGTGGGGAACGAAAGCTCAAAGCCAACCGATGACAACCTCCCAGCAGTTGGAGGCTCAGCAACTGAATGATGAACGAGGTAAAGATTGGAGATCAAGGAAAACATCCCCGTGTACCTTTCTCACACTCCTTTCAGATCTGACACTAGCCATCACACCGGGCATCGTCCCGAGGCATGCAAGCTGCGGGGTAGTTGTTAGCCGCTCAGTGCCAACACCGTCCTTGGAAGCCCAGGCCATGATGTGCGTTCCCCGCAAACGCTTGAATTTAGCGTCTTGATGGTTTGGCGCCCTGATCCCGACCGGTGACGTCTTTCAGCCTCAGATTGAAGAGTTTAGATCCGAGATGCACTTTCGCAATGGAGCTCTAAGTATGCTGTTGTGTAGTGCTTAACAACGAGCAACTTGGAAGCCAACCTTGGAAGGCCGTATCTTTCCATCTGACACCTGCATGGTTTCCGCACCATAGCTGAACTTCACCAGCACCTGCCTGTTCCAAGGTGAGCAGCTCCACTGCGGGGTTGGGTGGGGAAGCACCTGCGCGCCCAGTGCCCACGGACACTACACCCACCAATCGGTGCCGTAATCTCCGTCTTCTTGGTCATGACTATACCGGCCGGGCGGACAACGGAGCCCGGGCGCGCGGGGCCAGACACTTTATTTATACATATTCGCTGCCTCAAAGCCAGAAGAATATCTTCCGCCCACACTGCCCGACTGATGTCCATCAGACCTATCCCAGATAGCTGCCCGACGCCGGAACAAGCACCGCCCTACGCGAGCTGTATCTCGACTTGAATTGTGAATGGTCGTGGTCGGCAGATCATCTACGTTTGGCAGGCGAAGCGCTGTGGCGTTGAGGCAGAGGGCTATCTAGAGAGTTAGCCCCAGGGGCGTGGGAAGCAGGTACTCTGGCTATTCAAGCCGTACGGCGCTTAGCGTCATGATTGACCTACCCGCATCGTTCGGCATCGAGAAGGCTGCGTATTAGAACAAATCTTTGCAGAATGTTTTGTTGTCACCTATGTACAGATACCGGGATGCTTTTGTATACACTCTATGCCGATCCTTTGTAAAAAGCCAGACAGCCGTCTCCCAGCACCATGCCAGATCAAAACGCCTACCAATGCAAATATGACTAATAAGGAGATGTGAAAATCGGCCGTGACCAATCCGGGCACAACACCTCGCCAGGCCGAGAGGTGTCAGTGGACTAATCGGTATGTGGCCGTCGAGGAAGAAGAAGTTTGGCGTAGGTTTGAGAGATTTAGGGGGTATATTATTCCAGGTCGTCCGAAGAGCCAGCCTTCAGTTGTTTTCGCCGATATGCCGCTCACTCTCGGGTTTCCATGTACCTATTCGGGGAATTGGGTCAGTATATCCTGTGCGTCTAAGCTGGTTACCAATGGGGTTTAGCATACCCTCGAAATCGTGCTTCACGAACGCCATCGGATCGTCATAATCCTTAGCGCCCATCTGCTGAACGCCTGGTGAGAAGCTCGTGATGGGTAGAACAACCACATCTCCAACCCGTTTCGCCACCTCCATGCCAGTGAAATTCCTATAATCAATCGGCCCCGGAGACGACGACATGTCGAAATATCGGTCATCGTTGAAGTACTCGAACACGATGTCGGTCCACAGCGCTGGCCCAGTGAACTCAATAACACTCTTGTCATTGATGTCCCTGAGTGACCCAGCCCGCTTGCGCTTCAGTGTCTGGTCCGTGATGCGGGACACCACCTCCCGCAGCACCGGGTGTCCAGGCTTGCTCTGGATCGTCCATTGGCAAAATTGGATCCGGCGACTGTACCATTCCTTCCAGTCGGGCCTGTCCGGGTCCGCCTCGATACCAATCACCAGGCCGACAGCGTCTCGGGGCACCGAGTCGGGAATCCATTCAAGCGCGCTGCGGATTGCGAATGTGTCGATATCCGAGTATATTCCTCCTCTTGCCAACAGAATCAGGTAGCGGAAGAAGTCGGCCTTCAGGACTGGCAGAGGAAGTGCCTCGTACGCCTCCAGCACCTCCGGGACTGATGCGTACAACAACCGAAGAAGATGAACGGACACCGTGTCTGTGATGACCTCGTGCACAAATCCCGGGTGTTGCTCTGTCCATGTTGCCTCCTGCTCGCGGAAGTCAAACTCGCTGTGAGCCGGCGTCCATTTCCACGTTTGCCAGATGTAGGCGGGGAATTTCGACTCGACATCGTAGGGGAACTGATATGCAAGTTTGTCGTACAAGCTCAATCTTGACATGTCCTGTAGCGCCTGCTGGCCCTTCTTAGGAGGCCGTTGCCGGCTGGGGCTTGCCCCGTGTAGAGGATTGCCGTCTGCTTTTTGGCCAGCGGCGGTTGTTGATGCCTGTCTCGACGAGTCGGCAAACGCCTGCGCTTTCGGGAAGGTTTCGGCCACTGCGGGAACAGCTGGCGACGATGATCGTGTCGTGAGGAAGAGGATCGTGAGGACGAACGCCGCGGCCACGAGGGCGCGGCGAAAGGTGAGCATGGCGGCTCTTCGGATCTGGCACGCCGCTTCTTCGTACGCTGTCAGTTTTTGAAAGTCGGTGCAGAGTCTGGGGAAGAATCGAAGCCGGCGGCGAGGTCCTGCTGTCAAGATGCACGCTAATGTGGGCTAAGCGGACATGAGCGCACACTGACGCCAGGCAGTGCCCCCTCAAATTGAATGTAGGAAAGTTGGTGAGAAGGGATGGCGAGGTAATAGGTAAATGATAAACAAAGGGAAGGGAGTCGTAATCCCTTAGGTTTTTGAAACGACAGGGCAGATTGGAATCGGCAGTGCAGGGATTCGATCAAGGTGACGCCGCAAAGAACGCCTCTTCCCTTGTCACCTTTACGCAGTACTTCTTGAAAAAGGAGAGGCGCGAAAATGGGGGGTTCGTTTGGGGGTCCACTCAGATTTGGATTGGCGCATCTGGGAAATGCGTGGGGCTGAAGATCATACCTGAATGACTGTTCTTCCAACCAAAGACCAGTCTCAAGGGACCGAATACACACAAGATCAGTGCCAAGAGCCGGCTCAGCCAGGGAAGCACTGCGATGATCGGTTTCAAGCCCCCAAAGAGCTTGTTGGAAGCGGGCGATCAGAAGGTGGAGGCCAAGATCGTGTTCAAGTTCGAACGGGTGGACGAATGTTGGGACGAGGCCCTGTCAAAATATCGCCAGCGGGGCCCTGTCGGAGCGCAACCGACAACCGAAATCCTCTGATGATCGAACCTGCCTAGCCGCGCCGGGGGGTTCGTTTGAGTTGCTGCGGCGAGCAGGCGCGGTGTTGTGGTCAGAGTTCAGCCTCCGGCGGGTCAAATTGCGAAGCAGCAGAAGCGTCAGGGTGCAGTGGACTGGAAAGCGCAAAAGGCTGGGCAGTGCGCCGCCAGCTTGTTATTTCGGGCTGGAATCACTTTTACAAACTGGCCAGATCGGTATGATGAGAGGAGGACGAGAAGGCACAACCAGCGCAAGCACCAAGATCTTGTGTAATCTGTACCTACGCTGTATCTATCCACGATGACGCTGCCACCCGCATTGAAGGATAGGCCAAATGCATGGCTCAACATACGCCGTATATGGACCCACGAGGCACAGTCTCTTGGCCCCGTCGAGAAATATTCAAGGTGTTCCCTCTCTCGGTCGGCGCATTAGTTTGTAAGTCAAGCCCGACGCCGACGATCCTGTAAGCCCCGATGTGACGGCACCTGTGGACAATTATTGAACTGTCACCAATGCCGAAGTTCAATGGATGGCACCTGCATGCCGCGACGTCCGCTGTGCGGACGGCCGCATCATTCTGCGGCGAGACCAAGAGACACTATGGCAGTCTCACTTTCGAGCGGGAGGAGGATGGGATTCCTTTTGCCAAGCTTCATCGTCGCGGCACCGACAATATGGGCTCCAATCCGGCAATCTCGCCGACGATCCATTTCATGCAGCGGAAGATGTGCCGCACTGAATTGAAGGCCAAACATGAAACATAGCGCCTCTCACACAGCTCCGCAGCCCTTGCATCGTCGCCATGCTGTGCCAAGCCCGCCAAGACGCCAAGGCCCGGGACGAGGGGGATCTTGGCCACCTTGATTGCGCGATGGCCAACGCACCACTCAACGGCGGCTGAACGACCACGGAGAATCCCCGCTCTCAATTGATACATTCAGCCTGCTCGACGTCCCAGACTCAATCATCAATCTATCCCCAGATTCAAGACCCAAGAGGCAGTCGTCTGCTGCGCTGCACTGCCACCTACTTGCCGGGCTCCCGAGCTGCGACGTGCCACACGCGACTCGGAGACGCTCAGTCCCTGCTTCAAGTCTCCCAGGCCTGGGCAGACGGAACTCGAATGTTGTGCATGTCTCAGCAAGCGAGATGTCGCGTCGCACAGTGACCCCTTCCTGCTTTCTTTCTTACACACGAAATTGCGTGTCAGCGTAGAATTTGGTGGTACGAATAGCTTCGTTCCCAAGTTGGAGCTTTCGGATTGTTGAGCAAAAGCAGGACCGAGTGGACGTTTACCCCTGATATCAGACGAGCGCATAGGTGCAGGTGTCAAGTGTATTCCGTAATCTGAAAGATAGATCGGGCAGATTCCTCTGTATTGGCGATTCTCTCTGTTATGGCATGGCCAAGGCTCTCCAGAGTTCTGGGCCCAGAAGTCTCTGCTGTGTCTGTTCTTGCAGCATCCTAGCCTCATAGTGCGGACATGGCCTTGATGCGGGTCCATCCATTGTTTTCTGGCGGGCCTCGAGACGACAGTTGGTCGACCGAGAAACCTCTTTCGCTTTCTATCAGGGACCAGATGGATCTGAACCAGATGCCCCTCGCAGCACGACCAAGCAGAGCTTAGTTCTTCTCCCCCCAATCTAGACTGCGACGGCCTTGATAGCAACATACTCCGTATAAGTTCAGTCATGCCGCTTAAGCCACCTCCTCTCGCCCTTTTCTTTTTGTTTACTTCCCAACCCAGCCAGCACAGAGCGTCAGCAACCAAAAAAGCCGAATACTCTCGCGACCATGAACCAACTGGTGAAGTACGATGGGGACGAAGTGCGCTCCGCTCTGCTGGACCTACCGGTTGAGCTCTTGATGATCATCCTTGAGTCTCTGGACTACCCCACCGCCATGAAAGCTTCCGCCGTCTGCCGTATTTTCAACAACATCATCAAGCTCAAGACGCGTTTCACGAGAAACGACAAAAGGGCCCTGATGCTTCACGCCGAGCAAACTTTCCAGCGGTACGTTCGCTGCAAAATCTTCGCCTGCTTCAAGTGCAGCAGCTTCTTGCCCGAGTATCTGTTTGGCAGCAGGCAGGTGTCTTCCGCGCGCGCCAAGGGTGGATATGCCGCCCACCGGCGGTTTTGTATCCGCTGCGGCATTGTGCGATTTCACTATAGGCCTGGTCAGGTCATCAGGCTGTTTGGTAGCTCGTCGACTTTCCGGATCTGCAGCCGCTGCAACAGGCCAAACTTTGTCGGTTCCAAGATTTCCCCCTGCGATTTTGTGTGGGAGGAACGAGTTTGTGGTGAGTTTTCCAGTAATGGCGATACTACGGCGAGCCGAGAATATCTACTGATGATGCTTCTGTACTTGTAACCTACAGAGCTGTCTTGTTTGGGATATCTTAGTGACTCGCCGGTCGATGATGTGACACCATCTTAGGCACATAGCCGTTATTTGAAGTGCAAGCTAAGATGAGGGTTTCCAAGGGAAAACTCTCCATAATCTTTGCTAGTTCTCAGTGTACTGTCTTCCCAGAAACACGGCATCTGGTCGAAGTTGAAAGAGGCACTTTTGTTGATCTTGCTGAACTACCATCCACCATGGCTTGTACAGTAAGTCCACTATTACCTGAGAGCAAAGCATCACAAAACATCCAAAATCCAGTGCTAACTTCATAACTGAATCAGCTTCACTCATGCTAGAACAGCACGGGCTGTGTTGCACAACATTCAGGGTTTGTTGTGGTTCAAGAACCCCTTTCTCGAAACACGCCACCTGCAAGTGTCACATTTCTCCCTCTGCACTCTATCATCTTGATATGGTCACTCTGGGCCAGCAAGAAGCATACAGAGAAGCTATCTTCATTATCCAGGAGCGGGTCTGCATTTGAACGAACTCAGCAACTCTAGCGACAAATCCTTGCTACCGCTGAACCATTATGGCGGTCACATCTCTGTCGCCAATCGTACATGAAGAACTAATGGAGAATACCGGAAATTGCGATTAATCTCCCTATGTTGGGCAAGACAAACACTATGACTGTGTGAGGGCTTGACCAGGTCACTCGGTGTCAAAGCGCACAGATGTGTGTAACCCCAACACACATAACTGAAGGTCTGTGTGTGTAGACTAACTCAAGTCTGTATCAATTTGTTGAGTCTATAGTCATCTGGTAATGAAGAAAGCCCGTGTAGTCAGACAATTGCTTCCCAACGAAAGAAGCCTCACAAAATGGGTGTAATGATTCAGATCCCACAGGACACAGACCAAATTCAGGACGAGAGCCCGGATGCCTGGCTCTTCCACAAATCTCGACTCTTTCTTTCCACCTTTGAAAGGCTCTCATTCGAATGTCATGGAGCAACATACGTGCCCAAAACCAATATTTTACTTCCCCGCAACTGTCAGAACCGATTAGAAGCCCCCGATGCCACACAACTTACCAATCGGCTATTCTCAGCCTCCGCGGAAGTGGTGACGTTGATCCGACTTGCCCACGTCAACCTCAATCCCACCCAAATCGTCACCCTTCAACTCCGGCCCAGAGTTTCACAGAATGAAATCCCAAGCCCACCTGTGCTCTGTCCGGGCAATCAGCCTCTGACGTTTCTACCCAATGTTGCAGAAATCAAGAAGAGAGCACTTGCTGAGCTGGCTTCCCCGCTCGAAGCGCTGTGAGCGAGTGAGCAAGATATGAGGCAGCTTCTCATGGAAACCGACGAGGCTCTGGCCCGCTCATGCCCAACCCACGGGGAACTACAACCTAGAGCTGCACCTCACGACGCCAACACATCCCGAGCTATCGAACTGTCGGATGTTGCCCTACTTCCCCCACCAATCTAACCCCAAAGTGCCGTTTGCCTTATTTCCCCCCAATATGGCGTCGCGATGCATGGTGTAGCAACCATGGAATCGATGAGATCGACCCCGCTCGGCAAGGCTCTGGGTGCTCTGCGAGTTATCATCGGCCCTTGGGGCTGCATCGAACTGTCTCTCCCCCCGCCGATAGATGCAAGAGAGCACATTATCACTAGTGGCGTCCGCCCTAATATGCAATCGCCGCTAGGATAGCCTTGTTCGTGCCCGAGAGAACATTCCTGTTCGAAGCAAGAGGATCAAACGCATGAGGCTAGCCCATGGACGCGCGGATGGCGTTACGCCTGGTTGCCTTACCGGACAGCAAACTCCTCGATCTGCTGTTTTCTTTTCGGGGATTCCAGGCAGCAAAAGGCAACCAGCATGAGTCTTGGGTTCGGGCCGTGTATCGGGTCGGTGGGGCATGTTGGCGTTGGAATCCTATTGCTGATTGCAGAGACTTGAACAAACGAAATGCTGCAAATTAGCACCTTGTTGATGCATGTAAGCCGTCATTAAAATTACTGTCCACATTTCCATTTTTACATCTCAAGAGACGAGGCGGCTGCTTGCTGCTAATATGGGACCGCCTGACGTGATTGCCGCCTAAGCGCGTTTGAAGGACCCCTGAGTTTTGGATGAGCGCTAACACACCGAGAGAGGGCCCTGCGGCATTGCCCTGAATGTCTGCACTGCTACAAGATTGTCAGTGAGGCAGACAAGGCAAACTTCTGAAGGCAGAAAAATAGCAGCAAAAATGACAGCCTGAAACCAACTCCAAGGCACAGACCGATGGAAACCAAGTCTTACCGTGGTATGTTGGGGGCTGGTAGGCTGGAACGCCAAGCCGGGGGTGCGCCCAACCCTGCGGACACGGCCCCCGATATTCTGTGTGCTTCCTCACCGAAAAGACGCCTGTTGCGCTTTCGTCACACCTTCACACCGCGCCGATCCCGGCGCCTTGTTCCAAGACGAGGCCAGACCAGACACGCCCCGTTGCAGCCACACCAATGAAGGTGCGAGGAAAAGAAGGCAACCGCGCCATTACGTCGGAAGGCTTCTAGCTTAAGGCAATGCAGCCACTGTCCCATTGCTTTAGCGACGCCCAGATGTTGATCGGCCCCTGAATGCTGCTTGACATATTGTGCGACCAACGCAAGTTAGTCATTGGGTGACTGCCGGCGATCTGACGCCCAGACGCCAGCGAGACGCGGTTATCGTACCCTCAATATTCTTGGAACCGCCCCTGGCGGCTCTGCCGCGTTAGCCCTTGCATTCCCGTCGGCACTGAAGTGCTTTGCTGTAGTCAAAATTTGACTCACTGCCTGCCTTGCTGCCCAGGGCCCGTCTATGTGTGTCGTTCGGGAACGTACAGGGGCTGAGGCCAAAAGACAGGCACCTCTTCTCCGTGTGAAAACGCGTTGTGGGAATCCTCACACAGTTTTGTTCCGGAGCATCGAGGCCTAGCTTATTACATGACAGGCCTTGAACTCATCTTGAAGAGCTTTAGTTCCATTCAGACCGGTCGTTGGTGAATGCAGGAAGACCCTTTCAGGGAGATGGCGGCCCATAACAATAAAACCCACGTACTGCTTTGACAGTAAGAAGACATCTTCCACACTGGCTGAAGGAAACCTTTCTCTTAGCAGGAGCCTTTGGACATCCAAGGCAGATAACTCCCTCAAAGTGGTGGCACAGTCCTAATATGTGTGTTTGCCGCAGTACCCGACAGCAAAACAGTGACCGTGATTTCCAGGACGATGCTGGTGAATGGTGATCAAAGTTGTGGCTGTGACTGGTCAAAATAGGCTCCATTCTGATGGTTGTTTGTGACGATTTGCTGACACAGAGCTGTGCAGGATTATCGAGTGCTTCCAGCAACTTTTTTCCCACTGGGGTGCGATGTACATAGTACGAAGTGTCCGAGTTTTGTCTTTATGAGCATATCGTCAAGCTTGACTAAAGACTCGCCAGGAAGGGTCCTTTGACTTCAAGGACGAACAACTCAAGCCTGTAACACTGTGAGCGCTGCACTGTTTACTTGTGGAAACTGAAGGGTGGTTGCATTCCTGGATGTGCCGGAAGCCGATGTGCTAGAGTAGTATTGGTTCAAGATGTGGACACCCATCCTAGATAACACCGTGACACCGTGGTGCTGTGTCACTGCGTGTGTGGAAATTGTGGTCCCGCGGGAATCTCGGACTACTGAGTATTATGAAGTACTGGTCATGAACCACTTGAAGGATGAAAGCGTCCGCACAAGTTCTCCTTGAATTGCCCCGTGGAAGGAGAGCGACCCTAGCATGACTAAAGCATTCTTCTTTGATCATAACTGTATGCCGGGCCGACATATATGCTTTCAATATTTGTTGCTTCTGAAAGCGGACTGGTGGGATCTGGGAACACAGAGACAGACATCGCGAATTTTTGAAAGGTGACTTGGGAATGAGAGAGAAGTACCGATTGACCATTCAGGACAGACAACTTGATCGAGAAACCCTATCCCACCGACGAGTCATGGCCACCACTAGTGCAGCCAGTCAATGCCCTCATCCGGTAAACAAGTCCTGACTCCAGTCAAAAGCAGAAAAATGAGAGTGGCAAGAAACTAGGGACAGTATCTCATTGGCGAATTGAAGCGTGGAGAACGAATATGAGGCAAATTTGTCCTCGGGGAAACTCCAGACTGAACCAAGGAGGTCTCCCTCTCAAGATCGATCGCACTTATCATAGTCATCCCCGCCAATGACTACAAAATATTCCTTCTCTTTTTCGATGTCATGAAGGTCGCGCTCATTGAGCCTCGTTGGATATATGTGTTCCATCGCTACGGTCTGAGCAGGGAAAAGTCTGGCAACGTCGGCGATGACTGGGGCGTGGATGCTGGCGTGGTAGGTCTGTGGTTCCATTACGTCTCCTCCACGAATTTGTCCTTCTTGCTTTCCTTGTCGTTTATTCGGGACGTGGGAAGTCCCATGGATCTGATCTACTACCGAGGGTGTCGCGTCATTCGAGAAGTCCGCTATTGGAGTCAAGCAGCGGGTCGTTGCTGGGCGGCTTTCGGGGAATTGGAGGGCCATCTGTCCCTCCTCGTCGATGGTCGACCGTCTTGAACTAGAAAGTCTCAGCCATACTCAAGGCAATTGGTTGGAATGGAGCTCAAGTGGTTGCTCACCATGGGACGGAACTGTACTCCACTAGCGTGGAGAAATTCAACTCGACATCTTCTTCGACCTCAGAGGACATCGTTGGGGGGGAGAGACTGTAAAATGGGGGAAGATTCTGCGGAGTGCTGTCTAGATCATGACAGTCCCCCTGAGGTTGGCTAAGCAGTCCGTCTCCTTTCGGTATATCGGAGAGGGGTGTCGTGGGAAGCCAATACCGAGACGGCGGCGACTCCGCCCATGAATCATAGTCGTTCTGCCCGTGATCTTCAGGCATGATAAACAGCCAGCCATCCGAGGAATTTCTCGCGTTGTCGGACATCTTGAACTCAAACTTCTCAAAGAGTATTCAGGATGGTAGACGATGTTATTTTTCTTCGACGATGGATTCGGCGGCGGCAGGGGAAGAAAGAGGAAAGCAATGTTCGAGGAGCGAGAAGAAGAACGACGACGACCCCTCACAGTTGCCCGACTGATGAAGAAGCCCCGGCCAGCAGAAACATCTCGGACACCATACCGTTACATCCTCACGGCTTGAATGCCGACTGGAGGACGACGGTATAGCGGTGTGCAAGGAGAACGCATTGCACGCTAAAGCCAAGGCAACCGTGCTACAACTCCAGATTAACAAGATCACTGGGCTTGATTGGGCTCCTCTCCGACATCAAGCTCTCTTTGGTTGATGTTTAGGATCCTTCTGCCATGTGGCAGACGCCGTGTCGGTCCCTGGATCCCCGTCATCACCGTTGCATTCGCCGTGGCTAGCTCGGGAATGGTGGACTCGCGGAAGGGCGGTGCAGGACGGGGAACGATGGTGGACCGGAAGCCGAGAGATGGAACCATCTGCGGGGCTAGAATGGGCAACACGCAAAACACAAAGCGGAAATCTCGAGCTGCGTGGTTGGTCACCAATCACAGCTTGGTGGTATGGCTGGCATCTCTCGTTGGGCGGCCAGTAGGGTGTCTGCGGGTGTGCCAGGGCCGGGGCCTCCTCGATCAAATGCTACTCGAGGGAAGACGAGAAGGAAATAGTGACGGATCATTCAGAGATGGGCAGTAAGCTCCTTACATGGCTTTGGAAAGCCGACAGATGACGCTCAAGGGGGAACTCCGCTGTCGGAGACTTGGTTTCCCAAGCCGATCCATTACTGCTGTGCCCAAGGCAACGCGGGGGTGGAATGCAGCTTACTGTCCGTTTTTTTTTTCCTGTTGAGGGACGTGGAGGCCAACAGCGCAGATGCAGGCTTCCCCCACTGAAGGGGGAAGTATATGGTCTTCCATTGTCTGTAGAGGTGAAGCGGCGGCCAGTGCTTGGCTGCGTCGCTCGGGCATACCCGGCGGATGGGCGTTGGCGGATGGGGTGGAAGGGCTGTGCGTTTGGAAGCGAAACCGGCCGCTTCTATGATCGCTCCGGGGACGGCACGGATTCTATTCGCCTAAGGACGGTGGGAAGTCCTCGAAATACCGGAACGAGAGTGATTAGGTGCGTGGAGATGTGGAAACAGGCTGAGAGCTTGGGGAGTTTGCGTTAGACTCCACACGCCGGGGCAAAGTGAGTGGATGCTGGGTCCTGGTTGGTGTCGGAAGAAGCGCAACCCAGCTCCTACAAGCCCGCAGATCTGCATCCCAGAAGGGCGTCCTCTCTTGTGGCAGAGATTCCATCCCATGATCTGTCTTAGTATGGGATAGAACATACAATAGCAAGGCTCCTTCAACGAGGAGTGCTCGGTTCTATCCACCACCAGAACCCAGAGTTTCCCGTTATCTTTGTCAGGTAGGTAGTATTCACTGGACCAGCCTATACGCCCGCATCTAGGCGAGGTGTTAATGCCTCAAGCCTCTCCTCATTTCGTCTGCATCTGTTGCACAAAATACTAGAGCGCCTAGCCTGCGAGAAACATCACCGCTAACTTGTTCGAGAATCGTTCTACCACCAGGAGGGTTTGACGCATGAGGGAGACCGGCGAGAGGAGTGCGACTGCAGGGAAGCGGAACACAATCGCTTTCCTTGGCTTGCGTCGTTATGTCTTTTCATGATTTCTGCTGCCGGAAGGAGAAAGACGGGCAGGCAGTCGGGTGTGGCATATGTCTCGGATCCAGGAGCGGCAAAGGGCGGCAAAGAGGCTCTCATTCGGCTGGCAATCATCAAAGCCCCGGCTGCCCCGTTTCGCCAGCCGGCGATACTAGCCCGGCATCCCCCCCACGAGCCCTTCGCGCTCAAAGGTGCCATTGATGTGGCAGGTAGGTTTCCCGATTGAGAATAACGTGTGGGAGGTCTGCGGCGCACCCTTTCGGTGCTACAACTACAAGTGCCAGCCTCCTCGCCCTCCTCATCATTCCCAGTGCCCATCCCGTCTTCTCTTCGGAGGCGTGTCCGCATGCGGGGGGCGAAATGGCATCGTGCATATCATGCATTATTGCAGTCGCATGCAGCAGCCACATATGCGAAGAGCAAGACCGGTTCATGGGGATATTGGATGCAAAGATGCGAGCAGGTAAAATTAGTCGCACAGTTTACAAACGGAAAGTTGGGTTGAGGAATCTGCTGTGGTGACGTCCAGTCCTACCGTGCGGCTCAAGGATGCCCTGGACTGTCGATCGTTCCCGTCCGTCCCCGCTCAAATCCCTGCTGTTTACCACACTCCCCCGCCGAAATTTCTCTTGCCAGGCCCAAAGGGGGTGCCAACCTGCATGTGCCAGCCAATAATAGGATGTATTTGGGGGAGGTGCGGCAGCAGAGTGTGTGTCAGACGCTTTTGGCGCTCAATTGATTCCCGCTCTGGCGCTGCACAACACTTACGCTTCAGATGACCTGAGTGTGCGGATCTGAAGGACGGTCGTATCCTCCACGCTCTTCAGCCATTCAGAAGCCGAGCGTCAACCCGGGTAGACCGGAGCTCCATCGTTTGCCTGCTAGTCTATATCTGTCCCAAGATCGGTCGAATCATGCGACGCTAGTCTCTAGGTTCATAGATGTGGGTTGCCCCTGGCTACATTTGAGTTGCGATATAGACGCAGGGAAGATGAGTGATTGCGATGACCCTGGTATCGGCCCCCCTTCTTGACGAGAGACATCTGCAAGGTCCTCTGTTGCGGCTGGCTAGCATTGTCCCGATCCAAAGCTTATAGAGCCGAGGGTATACCTTTGTTTATAGACTGCCCCTTTTCCTCCTCTGCGTTCCAAGTTCAGGATTCCGAAGTTATCTCTTTTGTCGCCACACTCGTCTTCCCAGATGACATGATGCGTTCCATCATCTCCGTTTCTTCACAGCTTCGATCCCCTATCTGACATTTGATTCGTTTAGAAGAGAATGCTAGAATTTGGAGACTAGCTCTGCGGTATCGTGGGGGTTTTATCGGCCGGGAAGTGGTAGATTTGGCTTCGACCCTGGCAGCGATGTGGACTTGGACGCCACAAGTGTGGAGTGTTCAGATAACAGAGGGCATGGGATGAACGTCCATCCTCGGGGATCAATTCCTTGCTGTGCGGAATGCGATCGGTTTCCCCCATGATCCAACTAGTGTTGGGGATGGAAGATCGCCGCCGTTCGGCGGGAGGACTAAGGTTTTTGGTGCAGTTCGATTAAGCTACAGACCCCACAGAACGGCCTCCGTGTCTCAGGAGCGGGCCAGCCCGCTGTGGGGCACATTCGAACTCCGGGGAGCCCGACCGGGGAGGGGTTCGAGGGGTTGCCTGGGAGCCTGGCGAGCCTGGGTGGGTGTCTGGGAGGCTCGCCGTTCTTTTTGAGACGGGCGCGCAGAGGATCGAGCTTGGGGCGTGTTCCAAGTGGGCAACTTGGCTTCGATCGTCATGCGTGGCAAATCCCAGCATTACGACCCCAACGTCGGGCAACCATAAGCGAACTGGATCCAATGGCGGTGAGGTCTTTGTTTACACGCCCCTTTTCCTGGACCATCCATCTTCTTGGCTCTGATTCGATCTCGCATCTCCTAGCGTCACATCTGCTGCAACGCCGCGAAATTCGAGAAAGCACGGGGCTCCTACAATATTTCTTGATGCATTGTGTGGAGCTGTGATCTCAGCTCAGCACTGAGTTTGAAGGCGGGGACGGCGGGTAAGCTTGACCAAGGAAAGCTGGCCGAATGGTCTGACCTTCTGTTGAGGCGCTATTGCTTTCATCTCTGGCTGGGTCAGTGCTCCGGGGGGGCCGGAAATGCCTCCCGGTCGAACCAACACAAGCTGAGCAGCACGCTAAGGTCTGCCATGAATCGCGGACTGGAAGCTAAGAGTGACACGTTCATGGCAAGTCTAGATGCCGAGCAAAGACCGTGAGGAACATCAAACGCAACCAATCCGTCGCCGCTCTGCAAACTCCAAAGGGGGAGGGGAGAAACCACAACGTCCATCCAGGCGCGAAAGCCAGCGCCGAGAGGGGTCTCCAAGCTCTCCTCTCAAGTCTGTCGAATGGGAGCGAAAGCGGTCAAGAGACTGCACCTGCTGCATCTTTCGATGACAGGACTGGCGAGAAACAAGGTGATGACCCCCAACGCTTCTTTGCACTTGGAGAAGCATGGCTCCATTCCCTGCTTCTCACTTCTGCGTGATCTTGCAGCAGAATGCACAATGGGCGAATTGGGTTGCCGCCCACGGTGAAATGATCACTCCAATGCAGGAGGATTGAGCCAAGCTCGGCGCCTTTGAAGTCACATCGACCACTCACGGTCTGTCAGGCGAGTTGGACCCAGCGAGGATCATCCACTGCTGGCGAGCTGGCATCGTGAGACGGATGGGGGTCAATGTGCGAGAGGCATTACTTGGGAAGTTGCGAAGTCCGATCGTGCGTCATTCAGGCAGGACTTTGGCGCGATATTTTCGCGATATTTTTCTTTCGAAAACTCGAAGAGAGCCATGGGGGCTCAACGACGATTGTTGAGGAGATTCAGAGCAAATGTCGCCACGTCCAGCTGAGACAACTCTGGTGTCAGGGGGCGGTTCGTGCAGTCAATTGGAGCAGGTGGCTCCTTGTCCTTCCAGCACCCTGGACCCTGAAGTGGAGCGGAATCATCGGTGTTGCATTTCCCCCCCTCTCGGGTCAATCGAACCTTATTTAGCTTCGTGTTTCCCAAGCGTCGAGGGAGGGAGGGCCACACTTCTGGTTTCGCGAGAGATGGGGAACTGATCGCCCATTTTCAGATCCTTCAATTGAGTATGCATTTGACGACATGGTGCAGCACAAACCGCGACCGACGTCTCCAGCCACCAACTCCCGACCTAACAACTGGAGCGAGTCGAGCACAGTACCAAAGGTCGGTAAGGATGTACTTCGGAACAACGGCCTCGGGAGTAGGTTGGGAAGTCGGGGACCACGAGCGACTGGGCCACCAACTCTCTGTTGGATACTCAACACCTTAAGATGCAAGAAGCCAGTTTTCGGAGCTGATGGGCGCGGCTGCGGCCAGAAGCTGTGGCACAGTGATCGGCACCAGAATGGCACTGCTCAACCTGCCCTCGAACGCCTCGTTGATGTCGGCGCACGCCAGCTCTTCTTACCCTCAGCTGAACAGTCTACGGACGTACTCTCACTTTTATTATTCCCCAAACCTGCAAACTCTTGCTTGACACCCGTTAAGTTACCTTGTACCTATCGCTCAACCCGACTCCAACCAAAACAGGCTTTCGACTCGACTCGATAAACGGCTCTGCGTGCCGACGCCAGCGAGCACGGCACCGAACGACTTCAAGCTTCTTCGAGTTTGTGTCAGCGGCCCTAAGCCCAATCATGACGTTTACCCCCAAAGCCTAAAGTCTTTGAAGTTCGGAGGCTTCCTCTGCTCGAGATTGGTCATCCAGCGACCCAATCAGAGTCGCAGCGTTGGTCACATGCCTATCACGAGGTTCGTGTCGCGGGTTCATGGGAGACGTATTGCGACAACTACAAGCTCATCTTCTTTATTCACTTCTATCTGTGCATCCGACAACAAATGGCCACCTTTCTTCCGTTCCTCTCGACGCCCCTGGCTTTCTCTCACGTCTCCTCCACCCAGCCCAAGCCAACATCCAACCAGCATGCAATCTGTTCGAGCGAGCCGATTTGTCGTTCATTTCTCCCATGGCGTTTCGACTGATTGGTTTCGTTCCTCTCCTTTCGTTCATCCCATGTCCTCGACACCTGGGCGTCGAGACTACTCAGGGGCTCTGAAGTCTTCGTCGGGCAGTTCCTGGACATAGACTGGGCTATGATCATTGCCGTCGCTGACCGTATCCGCAACAGATTGTATGGTCTGGCTCCCTACGATCGACGATATGTTTTGTTCCCGAGATTGGCGAGCTTCAGCCGTCGCGTCGCTGGAAGTAAATGTAGGCCCTTGAGACCACTCTGTGACGAGTTCCATACGACGACGGCCACTTGATGAGGGGCGAGAGACGGCGGTTTCTCTGAAGTCGGAAAAATTGCGCTGGGTTGAAGATGCCCCAGTGCTCGATGTCGGGGAGAGCTCTCGATCATTGACGGCGGCGACATTGCCATCCGCCTGGGCGGCTTCATATCGCAGATCGGTATCACTAGCCACATGGGCATCCCCGTTCGTATTTCCGCCCTGCGATGTCGTTGCGCTGTTATGGCGCTTTTCAACGCCATTTGTCTCAGCTGCGCTGGAACCGCCCGGCTGCACGGAGCTTTCGTTATGGGATGCCATGACCCGAGCGTCACTAATAGCTGGTGCAGTGCTTCGCCTGGTGTCAACGGCGACGGAACGGGCTTGTGGGGTAAACGAAGTTAAACAACGACAGAACGCCCGATAACCCTAGAAGGCCTTTTGCGTATTGGTTTCACCGTCAAGGGAATGTCTGTCGCCTGGTAAAGGAGGGCCCTGGGGGTTGG
>Ga0247758_1000146_pt1 | contig 56883 bp, 41 predicted proteins | sample UWRJL156409C4_FD_180950 | JGI IMG/M metagenome (GOLD analysis project Ga0247758, IMG submission 180950) | Plant litter microbial communities from Arlington Agricultural Research Station in Wisconsin, United States - UWRJ-L156-409C-4 | ecosystem: Environmental > Terrestrial > Plant litter >... | reverse complement strand
TTCCAATGAGTCGCAGTCGCCAGACTCCAAGTTTGACAAATCATCGTCCCCATCATAGTACGGCGGCGGCCTATTGTTGTCAGCATTCCCTTCGATCTATCCCTCACTTAGATGTTTGAACTTACAGTATCTCCATGGAATACAACTTGTCGTCCTCGTTGCTGCCGTCGCTGCTGTCGTCGCTGCTGTCGTCGCCGTCTTCGTCAGCGTCGTCGCATTCGAGATCATTAGCATCTCCAACCTCGCTTGATGCTAGGCTGGGGCTGCTTGAATCTGTTCCAAGCGACACCACGTCATCCTCTGCCTCGAGGGCAGATGGAGAGACGATTTTTGGCTCCATAAGATTGCTTGCGATTAAGCCTTTGCCGTCCCTGGTTGTGGTTGGCACGATCTTTCGCGCTTTGGTGTTGCGGCCCGTCTCAGACTTTTCGTTTGGACCGCGCTTTCTTTTGGGAGGCGCCATTGTGGATTGGCGAGGCAATATACAATGTTGAAGATTGAGATTGGTGAGGTATGAAAATTCCCAATCCAGTGCTGTGGTGCCGGGGAAAGGGGATTGCTTCAAAGAAATGGAAGATAGGGGAATCAGGCCAACTCGCACTTCCTGGTGGGTTCCTGGGCATTTTTATAGCAAAAATTGTCTGCTGGGGCCTCCAGCCACCTCTAGGCAGCTGCGAATTAGAAAGAGTTTACTTTCTTCACCGAGTTTCAGAGCTGGACGGCGCGGGCCTGGCCTGCGGCCTCACGGGGCTATGATCTGGGCCTCCGCCAACTGTGGCGGCTGCTATGACACAAGAGGCCAAAATGAGGGGAGCGTGATGGCAGGATTTGGAACCCCATCGAAGAAGCAAAAAATCGCAGGATGCAGCGAGTGGGTACGGATTCCGGAACGGTTGGTGAGCGAATACGAGGGTTTGAGACGGAAACGGCCAGTGAGATTGGATAAACGGGACACGGACTATGGGAGATATGGCGATATAACCCGAACCTGTTCCTTGGAAATTCACAAATCCGCCAGGTCCAATGCCCATTCCGATCAAATCGGCCGCAACAAAGAGGTCTGCCTCGCCAAAAACATGACCTTTGGCCGATCGCTCTCAAAAGTGAGTTTCTTGTCCTCCATGTTGATGTAGTGGTGCTTTCCGTCCCTTAGCTTCCATTTTTCCTCGCTGTCCCCCTTTTTACCAACCAGGGGCACCTGTTCATACCAGCGGTGCAGATCCCGGCCGCTGATGAGCGAGTAGATCATCATGGCCTCGACACAGCACCAGGCTCGCTCAAAGTACTGATCGTCGATCAGGCTGATGGTGGCGTCGCATTGCGTGACAATGATGGGCAGCGCTGAGACGCCCTTGGAGGGGTCGTCTTGGTCGACGCAGGCGAAGTCCTGAGTAGTGTTAGTTATCACAATTGTAGGTAGGTAATAATTCTAGATCAACTCACCATCCATATGCACAGCTTCTCCCTATCCACCTCCTCATTTACCTTCAGAAACTGCTCCGTAGCCGCCAACATCCTCTGATACTGCGTATGGTTGGAATCATCTGGGGTATTCAAACTCCTATCCGCGTTGATCCACCTGTACGAAAAGAAAATCAGATAATCCACATCATTCTCATCCTCCCCATTCTCCCCCAGCTCAAACGCCCTCACCAGCCCATCACTCGACCGCGGCAGCCTTCCAAACCTCTCAAAGTCTGTATACCGTATATACTTCAGCCGATCAAACACTGTCGACTTCTGCGGATCCTTCGCAATCGTCTCGGCATACACCTTCCTGATATTCTTCACCGCGTCTTTCTTCCCCTGATACAGCAACGGCCGCAGCTTCTCCTGAAATATTTCACGGTAACCCTTCCGCAGCCGCGCCGTGGCCTGGTGCTCCTTGAGCTCGGGCACGGTGAGGCCCTGGTTCTGGAGTCCCTTGAGGATGATCTTGCCGGACGCCGTGTCGCCGTTGAAAAAGGCATACTGCAGCGCGTCGTAGCCTTCGTCGTCAATGACCGTGAAGTCGGCGCCGGCTTCGACGAGTTCGCGGAGGTAGCCGCGGTGTTCAGAGGAGTGCTCCTTGGTGAAGAGGATGGCGGGCGTGCTTTGGGACGGATACCAGTAGAGGATGTCTTCGGCCTGGTGGGGGTTGAAGTGCTTCAGGGCGAGGTCTTTTTTGCCTTGGAGGAGGAGAATGCGGCCGTAGAAGAAGCGGGCGAAGCTGACAGAGGTGTCGTAGGTGGAGGAGGTGCTGTTGATTGCGTCCAGGGCGTGCTTTTCGGCCTCGGACAAAAGCTGGTGGCGCTTTTTGGGGTCGACTGAAGCCAAGAGGGTTTTGCACAGGGAGAGACGGCCGTGGCCGATGGCGGCCCATCCGGCGGCAGTGCGAGCGCGTGTGGTAGCGCCGTGACCGCTGAACCGGTCCTCGTACTCGCAGATGTCGTTGGCGCGCTTAACGCGTTCCTGGAGCTGTTCTACGGCGGTCTTGATGAGATCCCGGATCTGGTGAGTCGTGGCCGGATCGGTTTTATCTTCGAGGTTGTTCCACAGCTCGAGGGCGCGCTGGTAGTTGGCCATGCCGACGTTGCCGATGGCGCGACAAGTGGCGCCGTAGAGGTTCATCCCCCTCGCCACGGTATATTGTTCAGCAAACACCCTCCTTGCGTCGTCGTGTCGGTCCATGAGCCGGTAGACAGTGCCCAGCTCTCCAGCAATTTGCACGCGCTCTCTAGTTGGTGGGCCCAGGACTGCATCGGCGAGAGTGAGAGCCTGCTCGAGGGTTTCGATGGCCTGGGGATATTTTCCGCTCAGTCGACTGATCCAGCCGAGGTTTCCCAGGACCAGATACTTCCGACCCTCAAGGACCGGATGCGTCTCGCACATGTACAGTGCCGTGGTGAAGTGATGGAGTGAGACCTCGAGTGATCGCTGTCCGAGACTCGTCCTCCCTTTGTCCATCAATCGCCCCCATGTTGCAGCCGTGCTTTCCTCAGGGGTCATGTTGGTAGTTGCAGAGACGATGAGCTGTTGCCGACACACTGAGAAATAAGGGACGGAGAAGCTCACTATTATAAATGCACCAAGATTGCTCACCAGAACTGCTCAACCCGCATCATATCCGCAAGAAATGGAATAGAAGACACTCGCGAGAGTCGAGAAACATAGTCGCATAACTTCAGGTGGATGTCTGCCTTGGCTGACCCTGTGCAAGCGTAAGCGCGAGGTAGTAGGTTCGTTCGAAGGATGCGATCCGGGCCGCAATTGGGGCTACCAGGGTTCAGATCTTCACTCAGCCCCCCGTTTCAATGCACCGTTGTTCCCGGAGTCGCTCACGTGCTGTATGCAAAGGTGCCGCTCCCCAGTGGTGCAGGCAGGAGAACCCCCCTGCACTCGACCTGGCGTCTTCACAGGCCTCCACGCACTTTTTCTCGACAGGTTGAGGGGACAAAAATTGAATCATTGCTAGAAAGGCCGAGACATTGACATTCATAGGCGCCCACCATAGGTGACTTATTTGCGCGAGATGCACATCGATGTCATTGTTAAGTGTCCACCAAATATGGACTTATTCCCAGCGAGACACGCGTTGCAGAGTACGCTATGCGATGATACTTCAACTCATGGGCACAAAAGAGGCAACCATCCCCAAGTGTTTGTCAGATAACATGGTGATTTATAATCTACTCCTTGATGCATGGTTCTACCAGAATGCATCCCGATCTCACAGATTTGTGAGGGTACAGTAGAGTACCAACATTCCGTATCTTTAGGGTCATCAGCTGGATGACTTTTACGTCTCTGACCGCTGCAATGAAGTAAACTTTTGAAGCGTCAAAGCTTCGGCTATTGGAGGCTCAGACCCTCTCGAGGCGAGGTGCTTTTGTACTTCAAAAATCCAAAACATCCAGCCATTTCAACCCAAGACACTTTTCGCAGCAATTGGGCCATTTGATCACTTAAGCAATAAGCGTATGAATAGTAGATTCAGAAGCCGTAGACTAAGGTTACTTGTACTCCGTAGCGGTAGAAACAAACCACGCCGAAGGCCTTGAACAAAACATGGTACAAACCTAGATATCCCCCCAACCGAAAACGCCATTTTCATACAAGCCGAGGCACAGACTCATTACATCTCTAGCAGCACCTTCAAGGCGCCGTGCTCTTGCGCAGCACTAAACGTCTCATACGCCCGCTCCACATCCTGGAACCGGAATTCTACGACGCCGTCAGCTTGAGCCCACCATTTCAAGTCCAAGGGGGAAAAAGGAAAACCATGGCGTACTGTGTGTGATCAACTGGCCCGGTTCCAGCTGCTTGGATTGGACCATCTTCAGCAGCATCGGCGTCGTGACCGTGTCAACGAGCCGGGTGGTGATGGCTGGAAGGTTAGCACAAGATACCACGGTGTGGCCGTTGCAAGCAGGCAAGAGGGCTGGAGGAGGGCACTCATACTAATGTTCTTTGCCCAGAGGTCATCCAGAAATAAATCCACCTTGGTCCCATGGACACCCACGTTGGCGAGCACGCCACCCGGGGCCAGCAGCTTCTGGCAGAGCTCAAAGGTAGCCGGGACGCCGACGCACTCGATGACGGTGTCGCAACCCTTTCCGTCGGTCAGGTCCCGGACGTCCTTTACGAGGAGGTCGACACCCATGGTGCTGCTATCAATAATCTCGTCGGCGCCCAAGTCTGAGGCGACCTGGAGCCGGCCCGAGTCGGTGTCGATGACGATGACGGTGGCGGGCGAGTAGAACCTGGCCGTCACCAGGGCCGCCAGACCGACCGGGCCGGACCCGACAATGGCCACGGTGCCGCCGGGCTGGACCTTGCCGTTGAGCACGCCGCACTCGAGGCCCGTGGGGAAAATGTCGCTGAGCGTCACGAGCGCTGCCTCGTCCACGCCCCGCGGCACGGCATACAAACTGCAGTCAGCGTGCGGGATGCGGACGTACTCGGCCTGGGTGCCGTCAATCGCATTCCCCAGCAGCCAGCCGCCTGTGGTGCAGTGCGAGTACATGCCGCGCCGGCAGTACTCGCACGACGCGCACGACGAGATGCACGAGATGAGCACCTTGTCGCCCGGCCGGAAGCGCGTGACGGAGCCACCGACCTCGTCGACGATGCCGACCCCCTCGTGGCCCAGCACGCGGCCGGGCGAGCACGTCGACACGTCGCCCTTGCGGATGTGCAGGTCCGTCCCGCAGATGGTGGTCTTGGTGAGCTTGACGATGGCGTCGGTGGGCGCTGCGATCTTGGGTGTCGGCCGCTCCTGGAGCTCCACCTGGCCGACTTGCTTGTACACGAGCGCCTTCATGGTGGGGTTGGCCGTCGACATCGAGTGATAGGTGCGTGCTAGATGTACGTTCAAGCGTGTGCCGCTGCCGAGGCCGAATCCGGGCGTTGCGCGGGCCGAGAATGTATGTAAGCGGCCCGTGTGGGGCTGTGGCGATGGCGATGGCCGTGCGAATGTTTTGGCAATCCTTACCATGCACCGGGGCGCAAACAGTTTGGACGTAGAACTCATGGAGGGCGTCGTTTTGCAGGGGCTTAAATGGGTTGCAAACTGGAGGGACTCGGAAGGGCTTTGTTATTATTTAACCGTTGCATTGATGGCATGAAGGATTGGGGTAAGGGGTGGTCTGATTCTCAGCTGAGGATGACTGGTCGCTGCCCCGCCTGTACTGTTCTTCAAAGACGACTTGTCCGCCACTGACGTAGTAGCAGCGTGTTTCATCTGTAGTGTAGCAATTCTCGGGTCGGATACTCTCATTTCTACCTTGTAGAGGATATGATGATTTTGGCGATAATGCATGTGATCCTGCAAGTTCGCCACACGATATCTACAGCCTGCAGAGATGTCACTAAAATAATACGGTGCTGTCAGAGCCGGTTTCTCCGCGAGCGCTAGCTCGGCTCACTGGCAATGGTCCACCTGGCTGAGGCGGTCTCCGAGCCACTGGACAAGCAGATCATCCGGATTCGCCAGACGCTGGAACTTGTACCAGCAGAGAATGAGGACCCGCGCTTGCATCTCGGGGTGCTCCTCGCAAAGGCTTGCAAGGAGAAATGTGATACCAGGTAGCTGTGAGACGAATCTGTGTCTACGAAATTTCCTTTTTCGTTCGTAGTCCTGAGCTAGGGTGAGCTGGGGTGAGCTATAGCTGATTTGTCCTGAGCTTTTCCTGATTCTTCCCTGAGCTAGGGTGATCCCACATGCGGCTGCTGCAGTCTCAGTGGCCCGTTTTCTGAACTCGCATTTTAACCAAAACACTCCAATCTGAGACCGATATGGGGCTTTTAGAAGACTCCGATGGAAATCCAAGGAAACAACATCAAGGACATCCTTCAGAGGCTCCAATGGCGCAAGTCATCGCTTTCATTAATGTTAATCATCCTAACCTGGTGAGTTTGTTCGACTGCGTGCGCGGTCCATCAGCTGATTTTGTCCGCAGCCAAAGACAATACGAGGCCGAGGACAAGGTGGATACGCTGTGCGACTTAATGCAACGCTACGAGTTCCTCAGCTAGCGCCTCGCTTCCGTCGAGCCACGGCTCTACAAGACAGATTCCGTCACACTTGGTGCTGCAGTCCTGCAATCTGTAAAGGCGGAAAGCGAACTGAAACCTCTCGGTGGCCCCACGGATATCCAAGTGTTCGCATTTGAAGAGGTACTGACGACCGCACGTCCGTACCGACACGCATACAGGGATGTTTCGGATGTGTATTCCATCTCGATCGTCAGCTCGGCCAGGCGGACAACGCCCTGATCTATGCTATCGGGACTCAGCCTTTCCGAAGTATCACATATTGCAATTCTTGCTATCCCCATCTATCCCAGCGACCTCAAAAACATTAACGCATATAACTTCGAGATTACCGAATTTATAACCCCCAAACTCACGCCACCTGCTCCCCAACAAAAGCCGGTGAAGTCAAGAGCAGAGCGCTTTAAGAGGAAGATTCTTCAAGGCACTCCAGGGACATCAAAGTCAGAAATGGCGAAATCAAGCTCTATATTTGGAGTACCTTTACAACAATGCTTAAAGCGTGCCCAAGCATCACTCTCAATGGCCGTTGGCAACAAGACCGAGTTCGCAGACTAGTATATACCAGACGTTTTACGTCTACGGGCTGCTTTTACAAGTATAATGATGAGAAATAACTTCTTACTAAACACTTTAGAGCTGGTTAGTCTGGGTCAGTTACTAATGTATTTCGCCTTAAGTGCTAAATCCGTTAATATATTTGCTCGAAGTGGACACCCAAGGCGCCTGATGCAAATTCAGTCTGCATTTGAAGCGTATCACGGCTCGAAGTACATGTGGAATGGCTATACTATCTACGATGGTGCTGTGTTGTTACTCCGATACCTTAAGAGCCTCCCAGAGTCAGTTATACTTCTGGCCTACCACGGGAAATTCATAGAAGAAATATGTCCATTTGGGGGATTTTGCGAAATCTCGGTACTAGATGAGTAACTGAAAACCGGCGCGGCTAAGGCCCAAGAACTTTTCTCTAAGCTCCTACGCCTAGATCGCCACCTGCTCTAGTACCTGCTCGATTTTCTAGTCATTCCCCAGTTCCGGGCTCATATGAACGAAATGACGGCGGAGAGAATTGTAACTGCCTTTCAGCCATCCCTGATGTCAGGCTCTCCTGCCGTCATGGACGCTGGTTTCGGTATCTAAAGTAGTTTTGTCTAGGAAGCGGCTATCTTCGATCTCACGGCCTTTTAAATTTTCGATCAAGTAAGAGAGGTGTTCTCTCGCCTGATCCTCGTGATGATGGCGTCTAGCCCCAAGCGAGTGTCTGCTCCAACGACCAGTGCGCTTATACGAGGTTTTTCAGGTACTACTCTAGTTGTGAGCAGAGTGGTGAGCTGATTGCCACGTATTTAGCAGCCGAGAATAATGCTTTGTTACCAGACTACCCCCCATTTGGGGGCTCAGTACAGAACTTCCTTGCACCAACATTCAGAGCTCCGTTTGAGGTTTGGAGTCGAAGATACGATGGTGGAGATGAGTGCTGTTGCGAGGTAAGAAAGTTAGAAAGAACGGAATGTAAGAGGCAACACTGTTTATTCTTCAAAAGGAAACCCATTTTGGTGATCTTTATATATGGACCCAATTCTGGGCCTCGTACATGACATCCTAGTCTACTCCATAGGACAGTACGTAGTATCTTGGCACTACAACTAGAATGGTATTTAATATACCAGTACATAACGTACCAGCTTAAAATGAACCAGTATATAATAAACTACTTGAGAAAATATACTAATGTTAATACTAGCATTTACCGATCGACCAGCGATATTTCTAATGCTTGCACCTCCAAATAATAACCTTTTAGGGTAGAGCTTAGTACCCCCTTAACTGCCAAGAGAAGCTCGCCAATTGCCAACACTCCCCATACATGACACCAATGCGCTAAGGCAGGATGGGAGGATACATAGCGGCGCACGGTGGAGCGCATCTGGGCATGCACTGGGGCAAGTTGACACCACAACCCCTAGTGCACAACTCGATGCAAGCGATCTGATACATAGGACGGATTGTTAGGTGCGAACTCACAACTTTGGTATAGAACTAGAGGGTAATAAAAAGGCCTCAACTTGCATATTCGGGGTTCATAGCTCGCTCAATGACATTGGCCTCCGCAACTGATGTGGAGTCAAGGGGGATCGCTGTGGCGACGGTACCAAGAGCAGCGAGGAGGGAGAAAATGAGCATGGTTGCTGATAATATGCAAGGATTTGTGAATTGAAAGTTAATAACAGGTAACTGTGCAGATACATTGAAGTGTCTAGCACAATCATGCTTCTTGAGGGAAGATAGTTCCTCTTAAATAACCGCGACCTTGCAATTCGACTCCGGGGTCGGGGCATCAAGGAGGATAGCGGCTTAGGAAAAGGAGGTCCCGCTTATTGGCTTCCAATGTTCACTTGAACGAAACTTGCGCGCTCTGACTCAAGCGAGGTCGCAGGCCTTTCAGCTGCCAAGGTGAATGAATGGAGTGCATCCGGTTTCGGGAGAGAACTGCCTCTGCTGCGGACTATCCCTGTCGTCCTGGGCGCCACGATATGCACGTTCATCTTATCAGATCATCTGATAATCTTTCAGGTGTCATCACCCCACCCCCGAACGTCAAGCCAAGCCCTGGGTCAGAGAAAATGGCTGCAGGACTACAGACTATTAGAAGAGGGATTTACGTAAGGGTCCCGTCTTCCCATGCACATGCTAGCTCATTGGGCCCCCCCATATCCTATAACCGAGAGGCGAGAGGGCGGGCAGTCCTGCACGACGGGCCTGCAACGGATGCGGCAGGGATCAAACTATGTCGGTGTACGGGGATGAGAGGGGCCGGATTTTGTACAGCTGGGTGCCTCTTTCTCTGGTGCAAACTTGTTGGTGCCGTTATTCCCACATTTCATCCAGTCGATGGTCTCAAAGGTCCACACCCCGGGCACTTCCTAAAAACGCCAATGAGTTCTACGGTCCGAGAAACCCCTTGGCCGAGAGTCAGCGCCAGGTGCTACCCTTTCTCGCCCATGTTTACGACATTATACACGTCGCCCTCTCGCACGACTCTGCATTGCTGGCAGTAGGATCCTCGGATGGGACTATCCGGCTCTGGGATTCCGCTACAGCGAAGCTACGGTAAATACTTGGAGGCTACCAGAATTGGTTATCAATTGCCTTTTCACACAACTCCAAACTGCTACTAGCATTAATATCCTCTTACGGAACAATCCGGTTCTGGAATGTAGCCACAGGGCAGGTACTGTAGCAAACACTCAAGGGACCCGCAACTGGGGTTTCTTCATTTACCTTCTCACATTGTCTGTCACTCGCGAGACAATCCAAGACGCGCTCTGCAGCCCGGTCTGCTCCTTCGAGCCCTTGGCCGCAGCGCTTGCTGAGTCCATCCTGGGGGGCAATAACACAGCCATCTTCGCAATTGCTAACCTCTGCGTCATCGTCCCCAACCACGTTGTGATGCGTTGCCCATGGTGCATGGACGCGTGCTTTCGCGTTACCTTCGGCGACTCGGCGACTCGGCGGCGACCGCCACCCAGCGCGTGCGCAACGTGTCCTGGGCGCGAGAGGAGGTCAAATACTTCCAAAAACAGTCGCCGACAGCGGGGAAGCCCTGGACACGCTTTCCACTGACGTGCGTCGACTGGCAGTTTGCGCCCAAGTATGCGTTCAACGGGCCGTTCGAGAGCTCAACGTCAATGCTGATCTTGTCAGGCCGCTGGCGAATGAGTTTGCATTGTCGCGCCAGCACAATGGGTCTGCCGTGGTGGTGTAGGAGTCGTATGGGCACATGGCGATGTTCACGTCGGCGAGTGACTGCACCACGAAAATCGTGAGCGAGTACTTCGCCAGCGGGAAACTTCCCGCCAACGGGACTTCCTGTGAGGTCGACTGTACTGCTTCGATTCCATTTACGCCTTGCCCCGGTTTTCTCGGCTAGGTGAGCGAGGAGGTTTGAGATTTCTAGTTGGGATGGAAAGAGGTTTGATTGCGGTGGTGTTGATGAATGGTGGGTCGTCACATCGGCACGAGATTGGACCGCTCAACTGCGAATAGGGGTTGACCGCCTATTTGTTGGCGCCAGGGACTGCGGCTGGAACAGGGAAGGCGCGTATTCAGGGGAGGAGTTGATCCATTGGGATTGCGTGAAGTGCGTTCTCAGACGGGCTAACCAATTGACACAGATTCGCTTCGGTGTATAAAGTGTATGACGGTCTTGGCACTGTGGTCGGACGCTGACAGAGAGTGATCGGGCACTGTGCCGTGCGCAGCGAGAAACTGACGAACCTGAAACTGCCGCCTTCCCCCAAAACATTTGTGATTCGCACGCGGCGCAGCAGGAAGGACATCCTGGAGTCCGAGACGTATTTTGCGAAACCGGGAATGCCTCCTCGCGACGTCCTCTTTTCTCCATTCTCACCCACCCGCAGCTTCCGTCTTCTCTGCATGAATCGCCGTCACAATGGTGCGCCTGCGCCGGGCTCTTCTCTTGCTCTCCGCTTCAGGTGTTTGTCTGGCGCAAAACCGATGTTTCTACCCGAATGGAAAGAACGCGACCAACGACTTCCCATGCGACCCCTCAGCCGAAAACAGCCCCTGTTGCGGCGGAACTCTCGGATCCGTCTGCTTGAGCAACAAGTTATGCAAAGGCCCGGACGGAAACCTGATTAGAGGTTCATGTACAGACAAAAACTGGGGAGCGCCAGAGTGCGCCCAATTCTGCTTGGGTAGGGAACGGCGTGGAGTCGGGGTCGCTCAATTGACATCGCTAACAACTGCGACCGCAATACAGGCGCGAGCACCGGCGGCACTGATCTGATCTCCTGTACCAATGTCACCCGTACCGACACCTCCTACTGCTGCGACCACACGGTCAACTGCTGCGACACGGGTGTGGCGCGCTTCGATGTGCTGCCGTCCAACCCGCAGGCGTCAGCGACCTGGGACGCAAAATCGTCGCGCTTCGCAGTCGTCTTGACAACGTCGAAAACGTCCTCAGCAACATCCTCTACTCCGACATTGCCCACTACCTCCGGATCTACCGATGCTACGAAAAGCACCCCTAACCCGAGCCCGAACCCGAACCAGTCCCCGGATCCAGCAGCGCTTTCCCAGACGACGACACAAGGGCTCTCATCCGCCGCGCAGGCAGGCATCGGCGTCGGTGCAGCCGTTGGTGCAATTCTTGTGGCAGCGGTCGTATGGCTACTGTGGCGACGCAAGAAGGACAAGGCAGCCCTCGGAGCGGGAGGGACCGATCAAACGATGACGTCCACAAACTGGCAGACGGGATACTATAAGCCAGGGGGCCTCCCGCCGCCTCCGCAAGAGATGGATGTCCCTTCATCGCGGCAAGAGGTCGAGGGCCACACGTGGGTCGAGCTACCAGCAAATCACTGAGGTTGGGTGGTGTTAAGGGCGAATGTGACGATAATAATGTTATGGTTCCGAATATTGCGGCGGGCCTTTGGGCTTCTCAGGCGCTTATGGGGGTGGTCAAAACCAAGCGGAGGATGATACCAGGGTAAATAAATTACAGGATAATAAGCCGGCTACTCAATGGCCAGCGAATAGAACCGCTCGAGATTTGGGTCTGTCTTCATCAGCAGCTCGGAGCCGTCGAGGAAACCGGCGTTTTGCACCCAAAGATCCTCCGGATCATGCGGAGAGCGGCCCTCGATGTCGTCGTGCGAGAAGATGGCAAAGGTGTTGAGGAGACCCCTGTATTCCTGTCTGGCATTTATGCTGACGAACGTGGCGGTGGCGAACGCGAGGCCCATGTATCGGTGGAAAAACCAGACCAAAAACTTCCCCGCGAGTGGGGGTAGCGCATCCCGTACTCCAGGCAAGACTGTCGTCCGATACCGATTTGGGCGTCCTGAATAAACGGATATCGCACCGAGGAAATGCATCGTGAACGTAGGGGCAGCGGGATTGGGGGTTCTCCTGATCTCTGGGGCTCTCCGAGGTCTAGGGCTGTTTGGAGTTTCCGTGGGTAAGAAGGCTGGGAGTCTTATCTCCTCGGCCTCAAATCTCCCAAAGAAGACGGCCGTGGCTTTTCTCGATAGCGTGGATCCGGAGGGGCCGTCCACAACCTCGGTACCGGGGCCAGTAATCAAGAGATCCATGCGCTCGTCGGCCCACACCATCTGCATCAACTCCCATACGACAAGGTGGGCATCCGAGTGGCTTTCGGCCCTGTCAACAAAGCCTAAGGGACAGTCACCACGACTCCTGCAGTACAGCGACCTGCCATATCCCCTCTCGAAGCGATCAGCCATGGCGGCGCGCGACTCCTTATCCGAGAGGATGCTCTCGAGGAGCCACCTCCCCAAAGGACCAAACACGGCCTCCTCCTCCTCGGGCATCTCCTCCATGTTGGAGATGCCGAATTGGTCGAAGAAGGCGAGTTGTTTCTTGGTGAGCTCAAAGGGATAAGTAGTGTTCAACGCGCGCAGGCCCGAGATCTCGGGGTCCGGGTGGCGGGCAGCAGCAAAGCGCGGCTCGTGGAAGGCTCCTGCCAGGGCGCCACTGACAATGATCATCCGGAAGATGGCTTTGCGAATACGGTTCTCAAACTCGGGCATACGGCTTGGCTCTTCCGGGTCTCCTTCGTCCGAGCGTTCGTCGTCTTCTCCCGAACCTCCACGGAACGGACGCAGCAGGGGCGAATGAAATCGCAGTATATACACGATCGTTCGCCCGAAGTAGTCGAGTTCGAAGGCGGCCTTCAGCTCGGCAAGGGACGGCAGTTGTCGGGACGGCGACAAGTCGGCCGGATTCGCGGCTGCGGCTGGCAGCTGCTCGGCTCGACGCGCGGCATCCGAGACCCGTTCCGTGAGGCGCACTGCAATCAATGCCTCTTCCATCAACGGAGTCTTCCTGGACAAGACACGCCACAGAATGGCGGCGGTGTTTGAAGTCCACACATTGTGCATGTAGCGGCACGTCCGTGCCAGTGCGAGGACGTCATTGGTTGAGTCGCAACTCTGGAAGATGGCGAGGATGATCTCGGCTGGTGTTGATTGGGAAAAAATGTCGTGTGTCCTTTCCATTTTAAGCACCTTAAGCTTGCTGTGCTTTTCCCGAAATCCGATGGGGTTGCGGAGAAGGGACAAAGCTTGTTGGGTTGGATGTCCCTCAAGGAGGGGAAGCAGGAACGAGGTGCATGCCCGAGCAATCGGATGAGAGCAAAATGGTCAGTCAGCCGGGGGGAGTGGGGTCGCAGCAACCGTCTACTGCGCAGGAATGATGTATGGGTGTGAGCACTTCCAGACCGAGAAATGAGACTATAGTAAAATGGATGTGACTTTGAAGATGTTCTGTGAATATCGATGCACCCCTGGACACAACACTCCAGGGAAAGTGTCATCTTCCATCCCTTTGATCCCGTTGATCCCTTCGATTGGGTGATCGGCGCTTTGGGGGAGTGTAAGAGTCGTAGAGTCCATCCTCTGCGTTCACGAATTCGCCGCTATGAGAGACGACTACTTGGGGATGTACTACTCTCGGCGGTGCACTCGGTCTTGGGGGAGGGTGAGGGTTGTCATGGTACGTTCCATCCTCTTCATCCGCAAGTATGTCGCTGTCAGAAACCACTAGCTTGGGACCTCTTCTCCGCGATGGAGTCGATCTTGGGGGAAAATGGCCGTGGTAGGTTCCGTCCTCTTCACCCAGGAATGCGTCGCTGTGAGAAATCATTACTTGGGGATGTACCGTGACCAATCTCGGCAGCGCACTCGGTGGGACTTTCGGTGGCGTATCCTCGCTGAGCTGGTAGAGTACATGAACTTCTGAATCTGGCCGCGGTGCCCGCTGGCCGGGAGACTCGATATTGCCGAGTCCGTCTTATTCGAGCTCCTCTGTTTCCATCTTCGAGGTCACTTGTGGAGTAGTAGCGGGGAGTGAAAGGCTTGAGGCCATTGGGGTGTTGGCGGCAAGGAAGTCGAATATATTCACGTGCCCATCGTTGGCCGAGGAAGGAGTGGGCGCCTCGGGGGGGGGGGTCGCCGGGTTGTCGTCGCCGCTGACTTGCTCATAGTCTCTCCACGACTCGTACTCGTCTGCGACATTCTCAACGTAGGCTGCCTCTGCCATGGCTTTGCCCGATCCTTCACGCCCGCCAAGCCTGGAGGGGCTTTCGCCGGACCTGGCCTGGGCTCGCTCCGTAGAAGCAGCCTCTGGGTCAGGAATCGATGCCGAAGCTGACGTCCCCGGATCGCTGGTGTCAAATTGGCGCTTGATCTCCTCTTCGGTCTTCATTTGCCCCATCGACAACCAAGCCTTCGACCATCGCTTCTCGTGCTCCTTTTCCAGCTCCTTTTCCAGCTTTTCGCGCGCAGCCTTCTCAGCCTCAATTCTTGCCCTATCAATCTCTGCTTTTGCCTCCTCTTGAGCCCTCCTCAACTCCTCTATGCGACGATGGAAAGCCTCTTCAGCGCCCCTTCGGATGTTCATCTCACGCTCCTTCTGTCGCTCCTCATCCTCCTGCTTGGCTTGAGATCTCTTGAAATCCTCAAGCTGCAGCTTGATTTGCTCCACCGTTGGCGACTCTGACCGGGGCGGTATCTTATCACTGGTGTCGGACTCCATGTCACCGTCAGATGGTAGTGACCAGCGATAGTTAGGTCGGGTATCGGTTTCCGCATGCCTTTCGTTGTCTGAATCACCTCTTTCATAGTTATCCGAACGGTCTAGCGTGGACGGCGTCCCATCGCTCGTAAATGGGACATGGCTAAGCGCCTTCAGCTGCCCTGCCGCTTCAATCATTTCTTCCGTCTCTTCATACTCCCTGTTGCGCGACTCAAAAATGGAGCTGGGTTGAACAGGGTCTGTGGAAGATGCTGATCCATGCACTGCCACGGTGCCATGCTCACTCTTATTCTCAACAGCTTCCTCGCGAGCTTGCTCATTACTAGGCCTTTCTTCAATGTGGTGCCTCCAATCGACTAAATCACTTGTCTCGTGAGTAGTGGGTGCTTGGTTGTCGTCACAGTCGACGAGAGGCGAAGAAATGGTATGTGGATAGGGGCGGGCCCCTGAGTCTGGAGTCCCTGCGCGTAATAGTAACGCCTCATCATCGGCCGAGTTGTCTTCGATTTCAAGAGCGGATGCAGCACTGTCGCTTTCACTTTCCTCATCCGAGTCCCTTACATCCTGTTCTAGACTAGGGAGGGCGAATAGGGCAAGCTGTTCTAGGTGGCGGCCCACATGTCTCGTGTACTGTCTTAGACCTGTCGTAGGATGTTGGCAGATAGGGCACTCGGAAACAGCCTGGTTTCCTGCGACGAATCTGGGCACACGAAATTTCCTTTTTCGTCTGTCATCCTGAGCTAGGGTGAGCTGTGGCTGATTTGTCCTAAGCTTCCCCTGATTCTTCCCTGAGCCAGGGTGATCCCATCCGCCTCTGCAGCACAGCCTCAGAGGCCCCTTTTCAGTCACCTCGGCTAAAGTTTCCTCTCGATGAAAGCAGACGACGCGTAATCTGTAAGGGTAGCTGTCAGAAACATTGCACACTGGAATCTGTGGAAACAATGGGGGTTGTAACTGCTTGATTGAATCGCTTGTTGGCTCTCTGGCTCCTCCAGAGAGCTCCGTATTATAGTACTGCGTGGTGGTAATAGTGGTGGCAAATGCCGGCCCTGGCCAGCTGAACCGACTGTGCCTGTTCAGCTCCCCTGCGCTCTGGCCTCCGGCCAAAACTCCGTTAATCTGACACTTGTTGTGTGGGGCGCAAAAGCGCCCACCACCTGAATTCCACCTAATTATAGCATTCCTCAGTCTAGCTAATTAGATAATCCTTAAAGAGGAAGAGAAGTGGGGGAAGGGCACCACTGCTGGGCATCAACAGACACAACTAACCCAACATCGATCAAGTAGGCCACCGTCCTTGGATTATCGGCCCTAAACCAGCGTGATGTCGGCGCCGGGTAAAGTAAAGACGTACCGCGCATGCCAGCTGCCATGCATCTTGATGTCGCTGCTGTAGGTTGCCTCCTTCTTAGCTAGTATAGTCCCTGGACTTGCCGCCGATAATGTCTGTGTGTTCTCGCTCGTTATGAGCCTTAACTTGCTTGAGATTCCCCTTAGCAAAGTCTTTACTTTTATGTTTGACCAGGTTCCGCCTATGTTTGACGATAGCAGTATAGAGTGGGTCATTTTGGGACAGACAGCTGGACTCCTGCGGGACCTGATTATCGATGTACATTTTCAAGACTTCACGCCGCTTAATGACGTGCCTGACGAGACGCACTTGCTTAATTACATTGCGGTCTTAGGCCTTGCGAGCCACCCCTTTGGTTCCTGGCAGCAGCGTGGCCCCCGTATTAGCTTTATGTGGCTGAGAGATCGGCTCCCCCAGGAGCTTCCTAATGTCTGGAGCATTATATACGGATACGACACGACCCTGGTTAATAGCGACTCTGTAAAAGGAGTTAACGACATTACCGTCGCCCTTATTGCTAAAATGAAGTCTATCGGGAGGGGTAGCCCTTTGTCGCGACTAATGGTTATCATTGCCCATAGCCTCGGTGGCATCGTTGTGAAGCAGGCCATGGTCGCCATGGCTTGGGCCCACGATTCTACAGGCGAGATGCTGGAGTCTATTTGCCGTGCCATCTTTTTTGGCGTGCCGAATTGAGGTATGCAAATTTCACATCTCCTTCCCATGGTTTATGGCAGGCTAAACAGCCACCTCGCCCAGCTCTTGTCCACTATGTCGGATTACCTTGAGGAACTGGACCACTAGTTCTTGGGAATTGTCACGTATAGGGGTATTGAAATCATGTTTATTTATGAGATAAAGTGTACTGAGACGCCCTAGGTATAATGACGGCCTTTGTTGCTGTTGATGTTAATGTGGAATGAGTGCTGATTATTGCTTGGCAGAAGGACGCTTTAGGACAGTGGACGAAAGGCGGCCCTAAGGAACTGCTGGTTGATAAGGCTTCCGCTATATAACGAAATTCCAGCCTTAATATGCCCGTGGACGAGGACCATTCGAATATGGTTAAATTTGGTACTGACGATTAAAACTGCTAAGTTATACTTAGCTTTATTCTTGATTTATAGACGATTGATTTTACACCCCCTAGGCCTGGAAAAGCAGAGGACCCTGCTATGTGAAGCTTGTGTGAGAGAGGTGTATTTAGGCCCGACATGAAAGATGAATACTGTGAAAAGGTCACCTAGCTTGAGAGTAAGTCTGTTGATTATTTTTCTCCGCGGGTTACACCTGATATGGGATTGTAAGTTAACATCCTCTAGGAATGTGTTCCAGCCTGTATATCCCGGAATCAGGCTATCGCCTTGACGATATTGAAAATCCCCACGGTTTAACATTTGAATGGATTTACGATGATACGTCCGTTAACTTTTCTGGGTGGTTTAAAGGACCGGGGAAGATATTTTGGATTAACGGAAAGCCCGGCTGTGGTAAATTAACCATTATGAAACTGATCTGTAACGATGATTGGATTTGGAAAATATTAGTAGATAGACCGGATGCGGACTCCTGGGCCTTGGGTACGGCCGACTTTTTCTTCCACGACCGGGGCTCTGTAGTGTAGAAATCAATTGAAGGGATGCTTTCCCGGATTCTGTGTCAATTATTAAAGGATTGGAATTTTCCTTTTGGTGTGGCCGAGCTGCTGCTACCGATCTGGAAGGCATTACCTTTAAGCTAACGCCGATGTAAAGGGAGTAAGTATAACGACGTGCTGGATTTGGACCTGGATTGAATGTGGACCTTGAAGAGTCTGTGTCAGGTCTTTGAAATTATCCTGAACTAACACCTGAAGCCGATTCTTCTTCTGTTCTTCCTTAATGTACTGGACGAGTTTGACGGCGAGCTGTAATCTATTGCCGGCTTTATCTGAGATTTAATACGGCTGAGGGAAGGCTCCTGTATAAAGGTTAAGGTCTGTTACTTAAGCTGGCCTTAGAACGTGTTTAGGGACTTGTTTAACAATCTTGATGGCCTTTGAGTCCACGAACATACACGCGAGGATATCTTGCGGTATATTAACGCTAGGTTTGAGATTAACCTACGAATGAGGGAGATAATGGATCTGGGATTAGAAGACGATAAGAAGGCGATTTAAACGTTAAAGAGAGCACTTTTTAAGCGGGCCGAAGGCGTCTTTATATGGGTAAAGCTAGTTACAGATGAATTGCTTAAAGCCTGCACTGACGGTAATATCCCTGAGGAATTACTGGAGCTCTTATCCTCTATCCTGGTAGATCTGGATAAAACATACTAGCGCTTTATTAACCGCATCCCGCTAGAATACCGATTTGAAAGCTACGTGTTAATTGAGGTTGTCTTACGAAATTAGTATGCTTTTGGACTCCAGGATCTTAGCCTGACCCTACTCTGCGCGCTTGGTAAGTCTGTTACGTTGGTGGAAAGGCTGCCCGCCGACCCTTTCTTTAGAGATTTTTTAGATGCTACCTGTCGTCGCTTGCAGAGTTGCTGTGGTGGAATTCTTGAGGTATTAAATGATATAACGGTTTAGTTTATGTATCAGACTGCCAAGGAGTACTTTAGCAGGCTGGGGGCATCTGAGGCTATCCTGGCCCATGACGCTAAGTTTTGTGTCGAGAATGGCTTCACCTTTATTGCTAAGTTTTATCTCACACTTGCGTCTGCGCGATTATCGGGGCCATTTAACGGGCTTGGCTATCTGTTTATAAAGTTTCAGATAAACCGTCTCACGGACTCTCCTTTACGTTTTCGGGAGTAATGTATTGACTGGTATAGCGGTTACAGCTATGGCAGTTACAGGTATGGCGACGGTTGCAGGGATAACTTAGTTTATTATAATACCGGCATTAAGTTGGAGATGAAATTCATGTCTCGGTTGCTGGACCGCAAGTTGTCGGCCGACCACTTCCTTCGGCTCCTGGATTATTGCCCTTTTCAACCAAGCCTTAAGGGCTTCAAGGACCATTGCATGTCCGCAGCCTACATGTCTGAGGTGTTAACTGGGCGAACTCTGTGTGGGTTCCTCCTGATAAAAGGCGGTGACGAAGTCATCCAAAACTTATTTTCCTGCGTTCCTGCACGCGAGTTCGAATCAGGGCGGTGCTGCACTTCCGTTAAAGATTTCGCCAGGGAGGCTGGGCTGCGATTATTCCTTGAGGAGAGCGGGATCCTCCCAGTAAGTAGACGGCCTGTGAGAAGGGAAGCGTCATCCAGAAGGCGTCGCATCTTTGCCGATGAATGTTATGTTCCGCTGTTGTTGCCATCGCCCCGTCCCACGCCGCTGTGGCCATAAGCGCGCGAACGTTATTAACGGCTGGTTAGCTAAGAAGGCCGGTACGGCTATGAGCCGTGGGAATCGGGGCCTTGTATGGCCTTGAGGAACAGCTTGCGAGCCTATGCTGCGTACGTGTGGCCCTTGGACGGACTTGCGCCGCCACGGGAGCAGCATTGGCAGCGGTATTACTTGCCAGGCCCTCGTTACTACCATTACAGGTCCATGTCCTAGGAGCTGCTCCCTTTGAGGTACGCTTGGACGTAGTGGGAATATTACTAGGAGATATCGCGTGGTTAGCGACCAGGAAGGCATAATTACGAACGGGTTAATGACGAGTATTTAGGTTAATAGAGTAAAGGTGATAGGACTTATAATTATTATAGTTAAATAGATTGGGTCTAGAAGGTTTGGTTAACGTACCCGGATATAAAGGGGCGGGCATTTACATATTACTGTCCTTGATGCGTGTTTATTTTCCGCGATTGGGAGCCTCGACAGACGCCTATCGCTACACTAAATCCTTGAAAATAAATTGACTGTGACCACACACCTTGTCCCGAGCAGCGTTAAACTTTTGTTAGAAGCACTGCACTCTGGATTGTAACTGTGTGATTGTATTGCTTGTTTGGCTCTCTGGCTTAGCCAGAGAACCTTCCTTATAACTATGAATAGTGGCAAGCTGTGTGGCAAAGCCGCGCGGCTATAATTGCGCGTCTGTGGTAATGGTTACAAATCTATTGTTCTGTTGGTTTCCAGATTCTTCTTTCTGACAGTTCTGGCCTCTGGCCAGAACCCCCTTCTTTCTGATAACTCTTGCCGTCTGGTATCTGAGGTGGCAAGGACCTGTTTAATGCTAAGCAGAGGCTATATGTACATTTAAAGCCCTATTACTTAAATAACGTCTCCTTACGCTTTTCTAATGTAAGTTTGGTACTTAAGTCTATTATATAGTTAGAGTTAATAAAAGCGAAGAGACATCCACGGCTCTTTTTAGGCAGGCTAATAAATAATAGAAAAGGAAACCGTATACATAATATTTCAATTATATCTGATTGATTTCTTCCTTAAACTTATGTAAACACTTATATTTCAGATAACCTTGTTGAGATGTGGTGCTGACCAGGAGCTAATACCTAGATGCGCTGCTGATTTAGTGACTAAATTAAGTACTTTAGCCTTCTGTGGAGAATTCTGCGCTTATACTGTAATATTAAAACCCTTGTTTTAAGGATGCGACCTTTTTTAGCAGCGCTTATAATAGGTGTTAACATGCTATCTGAAGGATTATTAGAGCCTGGATGGGTGTTTAACTGTTTAGTGTACATCCTCTTTAGTTAGTTAAGAATTTCGAGTTAAAATAAGAAAAATGATTAAATATTTGTGGTTACTGCTTTTAAGTAGCTTAAATTCTGGGAAGTGAGTAAAGTAAGGTCTTGTCATAACCCAGGCAAGCGGTTAATAAAATAAAACGCACTTATAAAGTGGCACGTGCAGTGCCCCACTAACAGACCCCTTAACAATTCTTCCAGTTTCCACTTAAGCTACCACTCCTCTATCTAACTACCATAACTACTGTAACCTTATAATTGTAATGGGCCTTAGCGACCTCTATTATATAACACTTAAAAAGTCTAAAGTTATTAGAGCCATTACTTTTGTGAAAGCTTATAAGTTAGATTTCTTTTATTTTAATATCTTTTAAGAGAATGAGGTTAGTAAATGGCAGGGGTGGAAAATTCTGCATAATAGCCGTAATAGACGACACTTAAAAGTTGAAACACGTGGCTGACTGAAGCTTATTATACCTGACGACCTTTAAGTAATGGAATGTATTATATGGTAATACAGCTTCTAAGCACGTGTTTTAACATAGTAAGGTTTAGCCTTAGAGGTTGGAATTCCTAAGGTATTACACAGACGATTAAGTATATAATAGGTAAGTTTTCTTATAGTTATTATTTCCTAACTTCTATCTTTTATATCTAACTTTTTATTCTTTTCTATAAGAACCTTAAGATACTGTAAGTATATTACATGTGAAAAAGGCTTTATTTCCCTATTTAACGCTAAACGCTGTATTAAAGCTGCTTAAACCGCCTTATTTTATCGCCCTTACCTTAAAGATTAACACGATATTCGTTAGTCTGATAAGGTCTATTTTACGAAAACGTTATAAGGTTAGGTCTGAATAATTCGGAAACGTAAAAAGCGATATTATCTTAACTATATCTACTATGTAAAAAAAGAAAATAATGACGAAATTTGAGAAAAATACTATATTTAAAGAGTAATTAAGTAGATTTTCAAGTCTAAACTAATATTTTATAAGGTTCTAACTAATAATAACGGGAAAATAAATATACAGGTATATTAAGATACCATCTTTAATAAATAAGTTACTTAATAGCTAAACAGATGTAATAAGTTTATCCTGGAAGAGGATAGTAATTCTATATATAGTGGTAATAACTTTAAAAAGTAGAATATCGTGAAGGTTTAGAAAGAATAATATAGCTTAAAGCACTTTTATAATACTCTTAGCTCTTTAAACCTCTTACTAATTAAGAATTGCTAGCGTGCTATAAAGCAGTATATTAAGGTAAATTTTCACTTAAGTTCTAACTTAAAGGCCTTAATAATCAAGGCTTAGAAGACGGTTATAATTATTACTATAATGAACTAGTGCGATAGTATAATAAGAAAGAAACTATAAGAGAACCACACTTACAGAACCTTATTGTCGGCCTAAAAGGCTAAATCCCAGACTACTAGTCCTTTAATTAGAAGGACATAAATGTAACTAATGTAGAAAAACAGATACGTACTTAGTATAGAATAAAACCTAGTATATAACCGTGCTTAGTATAAAACAGAGCCTAGCATGGAATAATAAAGGAAACGCGACTGTAGATCAGGTCATCTTCCTTCGATTAAAGGGCCAGAATGTCACTCGGCTTTTAATAAGAGGTCTTCGTGGTGAAAATCTTTAGATTAATTGTTAATTAAAAGAAGCACGGTTTAAAGAACCGTGCAGTACGGCCCCTTTTTAACAGTAGCACGTGTTAGAGAACGCATCGCTATATATATAAACAGCTACAGTAATATGACACACAGAGCCTAAAAAGAAAGATAAGGTTAGCTTAAATAAACGCCTTAAGTCACTACATTCCTTAATTTCTAGCAAATACTACATTAAATCAGGCTAAGGAAAGTGTAAGTAGTTAAGGTTAGTAAGTAAAAACTTACAAATTTGCTATCTTATAGTTAAGTGTATAAATTACTAGCTTTAATCCACAGTATCTCTAAAAGAAAAGAAATGTGATAACCTTACAGGACGTCATGTGACGACCCTGCAGGCCGTCACTTAAGCCGGGGCGGCCCGACGGATCCCCCGCAGAAGGAACAGTGTAGGAAGACGGTGGACACCGTCCGGACACACTAGGCCAGGGGTGCAAAGACCTAAAGCCCCTACGACTAATAAGGTGCTGCTCACGTCATGCTAAATACTCGCATTGCAAGTAGGAGAAACCTTATAAGCAAAGTGCTCACGTGGTGTAGGGTGCTCGCATAACGAGCACTTGCGGTGCTATAAGTAAGGTATAGAATACCTCCTAATTAGTTAGTATAAATAGTTATAGTTATGCTTATAACTACTATAAGGAACTCTAGTTCCGCACGCTAATATTTAATTATTTATTTATATCCTACTGTTTAAACTCACCTCTATACATTATAGTAATAATAACTTATAGTGACATTAAACCCCCATTTAAAAGTGCTAACTTAATAAGCTATCTTTAAAATATCCTTTACTTATTAATATCCTATTATACGTTCTGTCTTAACCCACGCCAGTTCTTTTAAAGCCTGTATTAGGTACAGGTTATAATATAATACTAACGTCTTAATTCTAAACGCTATTTATTAAATTCCCAGACACCACCTATCTCCCACTAACATGTTAACTTCCAGAAAAGGTAAGGAGATTAAGGAGATGTAAGCTTAGCCTTAGCTCCCTATTATTAATAAGTTAACTGCATGCCTTAAAAACTTAAACCTTAACTAGCAGGGACTAGTTAAAAAGCTTAACAAAACCTTCCCTAAAGACACTAAAAGCCGTATCGGTCTTATTAAAAAACTCCAGGCTTAACTTAACGTTATTAAACTGGAAAATAACAACCTTAAGGGCTTATAAAAGAAAGAAATAAAGCTCCCCCCATTATCGCGTTTTAAAGGAGACTTTACACAGTTAGAGTCCTAAATAGCCCAGCTCTAAAGCTATATCACTTATTACAATAAGTAGTTCTTTAAAGAAGAAGGAAAGGTTAGGTTCACTAAAGCCTTACTAAATAAAGTAACTACTCACTAATATAAACCCTATGTAAAAATAATTAATAACCTCTCTGTAGACAGAGTATAAAAGGAGGCCCCTAAGACTTAAGTCCTTTTTAATAACTTTAACGTTTTTATTAACTAACTCTAAACTAAGTTTAAAGAACTAAACACCCTAAAACAGGCTAAGCAGCACCTTATAACCTTAAGGCAGACGTCCTTAATCCTTAAGTTCTCTATACGTTTTAAGTTAAAAGTAGTAAAAACTAAACTTAATTAAAAAGTATTAGTAATATTATTTTAAAGCAGGTTAAAGGAACACGTCACTGGAGATCTTTACCGTAAAGATTAACCAGACTGTCTTTAAGAGTTAGTTAAGATAGCTATTAAGGCTAATAATTAGTATTATAATCACCACTATTAGAAGAACTTTTAAAAGGAACGAACTCCCTATTAGCTAAGTAAGTTAAAAAAGGGGAATTAGTTAATTATAACAGGTCACTACCTTAAATTAATAAATATTAATATAATAAACTATCAGAATTAACTTAACTGTAATAAACCTTAATAGTAACAGTAGTAAAAGCAGTTTAAAGACTTATCCCAGGTTTAATACTTTAATTATAATAAGAAAGGCTATATAGTGTAGTAATACCTGTTATTAAAATAAGTTAATTAAAAACCAGTTTTAAAAGGAGGGAAGTACGTTAAGTTTAACTTAAGAGACGTCCATATCAGGATAGTAGGTAATAAAGAAGACTACACTTAGATAAATAAGTGTAACTTAAGAGATAAGGAAAAAGAAGAAGAACCCCAGGATATAGTGTATCTAATCCTTAAGGGTATCTTAGAAAAGTCAGCTATAAAGGTGCAGGTTATTAAAAATCAACTCTAAAGTGGAAACTTAAAGCTGTTAAAAGTACAGGTTATTATTACAACCTGCACCTAACACAGGCCTTAAAAGGACTGGCGCAGGTTAAGACAGAACGTATAGCAGGACGCTAATAGGTAAGGGGCGTTCCGAAGACAGCTTGTTAAGCTAGCACTCCTAGACGGGGGTTTAATATCACTGTAGGTCGCTGTTACCATAATGCATAGAGGTGAGTCTGAACAGTAAGACATAAATGAATAATTAAATATTAACGTGAGGAACCAGAGTCCCTCACAGTGGTTGTGGGCACAACCATAACTATCTATATTAACTAGCTAAAGGTACCTTATACCTTGCTCAGTAGCCTGTTGCTCAGTGAGGAACTGAGTAACCTGCTACTAAGCACTCCCTGCTTAGAGGTCTTACAGACGCTTAGTAGGTAAGCACCCTTGCCAAGACTAAGCGACTGCTAGTTAGTCGTAGGGGCTTCAGGTCTTTGCACCCCTGGCCCAGTACGTAGTACCGTGCGTACTGTCTTCCTGCACTGTTCCTTATGCGGGGGATCTATCGGGCCGCTCCGGCCTAAGTGACAGCTTGTAGGGTTGTTACAGTTATAGAAGACTGACTTTAAGAAGAAATGTTTTAATTAACTATTACAGGCTTTAAAAACCTCACCTTATAAGCCTAGGAATTAAGGAAGTTTAGGAAAGACCTTAACTTAAACCTTATTAAGATAGTAAAGGGAGTTGAAAAAGTAACCCTTTAGGCTACTTAAACGGTAAAGTAAGTTTTAAAAGGTGAAAGAGAATAAGTTAAGAGAATTAAATTAAAGAAGTGAAAGTTCTTCTTAACTATACCCTTTAAAACTCTTAAACACTTTAAGCACGCTAAGTAGATTAATACCCTCACCTCCTTGTGACGACCCTGCAGGCCGTCACTTGGGCCGGAGCGGCCCGACAGATCCCCCGCATAAGGAACAGTGCAGGAAGACAGTACGCACGGTACTGCGCACTAGGCCAGGGGTGCAAAGACCCGAAGCCCCTACAACCAACCAGCAGCTGCTCAGTCTTAACAAAGGTACTTACTTACTAAGCATCCGTAAGACCTTTAAGTAGGAGGTGCTTAGCAGCAGGTTACTCAGTTCCTCACTAAGTAATAAGCCACTAAGCAAAGTACGAGGTACTTTTAGCTAATTAGTATAGATAGTTATAGTTATGCCTATAACTACCGTAAGGGACTCTAATTCCTTACGCTAGTATTTAATTATTTATTTATATCTTACTGTTTAAACTTACCTTTATACATTATAGTGATAACAACTTACAGTAACATTAAACCCCCTATTTAAGAGTGTTAGTTTAATAAGCCATCTTTAGAATGCCCTTTACCTGTTAGCGTCCTATTATACATTCTGTCTTAACCTGCACTAGTCCTCTTAAGGCCTATATTAGGTGTAGGTCGTAATATAATATTAACGTCTTAGTTTTAAACATTATTTATTAAATTCCTAGATATTACCTCTCTCCCACTAATATATTAATTTTAGGAAAAGGTAAAGAGATTAAGGAGGCGTAAGCCTAACCTTGACTCCTTATTATTAATAAGTTAGCCGCACGCTTTAAAGACTTAAACCTTAACTAGTAAGGACTAGTTAAGGAACTTAACGAAGCCTTCCCTAAAGATATTAAAAGCTATATTAGTCTTATTAAGAAACTCTAGGTATAACTTAACGCTGTTAAACTGGAGAATAACGACCTTAAAGGCTTATAGAAGAAATAAGTAAAGCTCCCTTTACCCTTACGTTTTAAAGGAGACTTTATATAGCTAGAGTCTTAGATAACCTAGCTCTAGAGTTATATTACTTATTATAATAAACAGTTCTTTAAGGAAGAAGGAAAGGTTAGGTTCGCTAAAGCCTTACTAGATAAAGTAACCACTCACTAGTATAAACCCTATATAAAGATAATTAATAACCTTTTTATAAACAGAGTATAAAAGGAAGCCCTTAAGATTTAAGCTCTTTTTAACGACTTTAACGTATTTATTAACTAACTCTAGATTAAGTTCGGGGAACTAGACGCCTTAAGGCAGGTTAAGTAACACTTTATAGCCTTAAAGCAGACGTCTTTAATCCTTAAGTTCTCTACACGCTTTAAATTAAAAGCAGTAAAGACTAAGCTTAGCTAAGAGGCCCTAATAATGCTGTTTTAAAGTGGTCTGAAAGAATACGTTATTAGAGACCTTTATTAAGAAGATCGACCAGATCGCCTTTAAGAACTAATTAAGATAGCTATTAAGGCTAATAACTGGTATTATAATTACTATTATTGAAAAAACTTTTAAAAGGAGTAAACCCCCTAGTTAAGCAAGCCTAAGAAAGGGAACCAGTTAATTATAATAAGCTACCACCTTAGGCTGATAGATATTAATATAATAAACTGCTAGAATTAACTTAACCATAATAAGCCTTAATGGCAGTTATAGCAGAAACAGCTTAAGGATCTGTCCTAGATCTAGTGTTTTAACTGTAATAAAAAAGGACACATAATATAGTAATACCCGCTGTTAAAATAAGTTAGTTAGAAACCCGTTCTAGAAGGAGGAAAGTATATTAGGTTTAATTTAGAAGATATTTATATTAGGATAGTAGGTAATGAAGAAGACTATATTTAAATAGATAAGTATAATATGGGAAAAGGGGAAGAAGAGAAAGAACTTTAGGATATAATGTATTTAGTCTTTAAAGGTGCTTTAGAAAAGTCAGTTATGGAAGTGCGGGTCGTTACAGACCAACTCTAAGGTAGAAACTCGGAACCGCTGGAAGTGCAGGTTATAGAAGACTGACTTTAGGAAGAGATATTCCAGTTAGCTATTACAGGCCTTAAAAACCTCACCTTATAAATTTAGGAATTAAGGAAGTTTAAGAAAAACCCTGATTTAGAAATCACTAAGATGGTGGAAAGAGTTGAAGAACTAGCCCTTTAGGCTACCTAAACGGTAAAGTAAGCTTTAGAAGAGGAAAAAGAATAAACTGAGAGAATTAAACTGGAGAAACGGAAGTTCTTCTTAATAATACCTCTTAAGACTTTTAAACACTTTAAGTATGTTAAGTAGATTAACACCCTTACTTTCCTAGAAAAAGGACAGCTTAGATAACTACCCCATATTAAAGTTAGTATACCTTGGACCGGTACCTTAAGGGTCCCCTGAGAAGGTATAAAGTAAGTATATTAATGAAGAATCTAAGAGCTGAAAGAAAAACATTAAAAGTTAATAGATAAAGTGGAGGATCTGTGGGTTAAAGGCCTTACAGTGACGTTTAAGGACAGAGTAGTAGAGATTAGGTTGTAACTTTGTAATAGAGTTTGCTTTACTAATTAACTTAAATACCAACTTGTTAAGGAAGGACACTTTATAAAGGAATAAGTTAGGTTACTATTACCTAAGTTTTAAGAAGAGGTTTAGGAGAAATAACGTATATGGAGGTAAATAGAAGAAGAGAAAGAATAAGGTGCTACTTCCCCCGTTCCGTACTTTATAACTGTAGCACCTGTAGTTAATATCGACCACCCTAGTTATAAAGATATACTGTAGATTAATTACATATATAACAACTATACTTTTAACCAGTATTACAGACTTAAGGCTCTTTATAACTATTTCCTTAGCATGTGGAAACGGGACTACGCTGTTGTAAGAATAGAATTAGAACCGGTCCACTATTAAGTTTCTTACTTCCCGATAAGAGAGTTTAATAATAAGTGGAAAGTTACCGTAATTAATTAAGCTCCTACCATATATTAGTAAGGAGGGGTACTTAATAATTACCTAATTGTAACGTGTTTATTACATTTTAATAGAAAAGCTAGGGAATGGTAGAAGTGGGAAGATTATTAACAGATTTAAAAGTAAAAAGACATTACTGTAATTTAGGCCTGTAGAGTATACTATTGACTTATTAAGGACTTTAAGAACGTTATACCGTTTGAAGTCGACTAGACGCTAAGGTATAAAAACCTAGGAAAGGTTAACTGTTAGGTTTATTAAAGCTACCTGTTTTTCTAAAAGGAATTGGGAAAAGGCTGCAGGCCTTTTAGAAAGGCTGGAAATTAGTAGTTTGCTAATTAGCAAAAACCCTAAGAAGAAGGAGAGGCACTTAGAGGTTAAGCTGAATAAGACCTTAAGGACAGATAATTACTATAACTTAGATATTAAAGGAGTATAAGTATTATTCTGTTAATATTGATATAACAGATAGAAAAGGGAGGTTATTTAGGGTAAGAGTAGTAATTAATAACGGGAGTGCTTCTAACTTAATATACCCCTTGTTAGTTAACTGAAGGAAACTCTTTAACGAAGAGTATAAAAAGGTTATTCCTATACGAAATGGAGAAGGAGGCCTATATTAATATAATAACAGTAAAGTTACCTACTACTTACTACTTTTAATTAAAGTAAATAGGGACGAATAATAAGTGGACTTTAACGTTACACTAGTTATAGGCTATAATATAATTTTAAGTCTACTTTAGCTAGAAAAGTACAACCCTGTAATTAACTGGAGGAGTAGTTACCTTGCCTTTAGTAAGTCCCTTAACTGTAATCACTATTTAGAGAAAGCTAAGAAAGTACCGAACCGTTTTAAAGATGTATGAAGTATTTAAAAGCACGTTAAACCCTCAGAATTAAGTATGGTTTAGGTTAGGTTTATTAAGACAGTTAAAGGATTAGAAGGTTTACCGTATTACTTAAATAACGATTTAGAAGGTGGAAAAAAGTTAAAAGCTAATTTACAGATAAGTGAAGAAATTAACTTATTTAAAGTACTTATAGAATACAGGAAGTTTACCCTATTTTGAAAAAAGATACTGTAATTATTAGATTATAGACTGTGGGATTATAAAATTAAGTTGAAACCGGGAGCGAAACTCCATAGCTTCTAGCCCTATTACTTGAACCCTTAGCAGGCTGAGGCCTTATAAGAGTATGTTGATAAGAACCTGAAGAACGGGTTTATTGTGGAGTTTTAGTCCCTAGTAAGGTACCTAGTGCTGTTCGTCTTAAGGAAAAGGGATAGTAAGTTACGTATAGTTATTAATTACTGAACGTTAAATAAGGATACGATTAAGAATCGCTACCTACTGTTATTTATTGTGGAAATGTAAGAACAGATTATTAAGGTAAACTGGTTTTTTAGCCTCGATTTCCCTATAGGATTTAACTACATTAGAGTGAAGGAAGAGGATAAATATAAGACGGCCTTTCGAACTCGTAACAGGTATTACTAGTATTGCGTTATGTTAATAGGATTGACAAACGCCCCTGCGACTTTCTAAGGTCTTATTGACAGTGTTCTTTACCCCTTCTTTGATAAGTTTATTTTTATGTATTTAAATAACGTTTTAATCTATTCTAAAACTTTAGAAAAACACTAAAAGTATATGTGATAAGTTCTGATAGCTCTTGAAAAAACGAAGTTAACAGTGAACCTAGAGAAGAGCTACTTCCACGTTTAGGAACTAAACTATTTAGGATTTAGAGTAACCTTTAGAAAGCTTGAAATGTAACTGGAGAAGATAGAGGTAATTAGGGATTAGCCTACTTTAAAGAATTAGAAAGAGTTATAAACTTTTATTAGTTTTGTAAACTTTTATCAGTATTTTATTAAGTACTTTACGAAAATCGTAAGATTACTTTATAAACTTACAGGTAAGGGAAAGCCGTTTAAGTAGACCGATAGACAGTAGAAGGCGTTTGAAGACCTTAAACACACTTTCGTTATAATGCCAGTTCTAGCCCTCCTTAATTTCTTAAAGCCTTTCTAAGTCGAAACAGACTCCTTAGAATTCGCAATCGGTAGAGAACTTAGTTAAGTCTAGGATAATAGGAAACGCTACTTAATTACCTTCTTATCGAAAGGGATCTACAGCCTAGCCTTACGATACTTAATTTACGATAAAGAACTAATAGTAATTATTCAGTACTTTACTAAGTGGGTACTGTATCTAAGCGGTATAGAAGAATTAGTCCAGGTCTTTTTAGATTATAATAACCTCTAGTATTTCCTGACGAAAGAACTTAACTTATAATAAGTACGGTAGGTAGAGTTAATAGCTCCGTTCCACTTCCAGATTCACTACGTTAAAGGAAAAGATAATGGGCGAGCTAATGCTCTTAGTTAGAGACAGGACTATAAGGATACCAATCTAGTTCTAGTCCCTGTTACTATATTTAACGAAGTTAAAAACAGTATATTAGAACATATACTGTAAATGTCAGATAATTAAACGTTAGAATAAACTATTAACGTTTATATAAACTTATAAATAGAGTATAATATCTATTAGTAATAACAGGACTTTTAAGTAAAAAAGTTAGCGGAAGGAACCTGTAAGTATAAGTGCTCTTTAAAAGACTTCTTAAAGCACCTGTAAGACTGTAATAAGGAATGCTTAAAACATTTAAATTATAACAAAACCGGTTATTAGTTAGAATAGTTATTAAAAGGTGTAAACAGCATATCTAAACTAGAAGTAAAGCTTTAATATTAAGAGAAACTGTATATTTATAACCCGGTTAAAAGAAAGGAGTATATTTAGCAGGTTTATAAGTCTTAACTTAAAGGGCATATAGGCCGGGCTAAGACTATAACATAAGCTTAGTAAATGTACGTTTTCCTAGGAATGAAGAAGCTAGTTAAGGAAGTAGTTAATAACTGTGATGTCTGCTATAAGAAGCAGAATTGACATTATAAGCTGTATAAACTTCTTAAACCACTCCCTGTACTATAGGCGCTATAGAACTCTATCTTACTTAACTTTATTATTAAGATCTTAAAGTCTAGGGACCCTGTTATAAGAGTTACTTATAACTAGATCCTTATAGTAGTTAACAGATTAATAAAGTAAGCTTACTTTTTATTAACCTTAAAAGATATAATAGCGGAGTAACTTACTTACGTCTTTAAGAAAAAGGTAATTTTACAACACCTTTAGCTAGATAATATCGTTACGGATTGAGATAAGCTAATTATGTTAAAGTTTTAATAAGGATTAATATAAAGAATAAGTGTAAAGAGTAAGCTTTTAACAGCATTCCACTTACAGATAGACAGTTAAACAGAGTGAGTTAACTAGATACTTATAATGTATCTCTAAGCATACGTTAACTTTAAATAAGATAATTAGCTTAAACTGTTACTAACAGTATAAATAACTTATAATATAACATTAGTTAAGTTAATAAGTATGTTACTATTCTTCACTAATTACGGTAAAAAGCCTAAGCTCTGTTAAAGCTTACCTACTAGCACCCCCTAAGCCGTAATCTACGTAAACTAGATATAAGAGCTGTATAACTACTTATAAGCTAAACTTAAGTTTATACGTGAATAAATAAAGAAGTTTGCTAATAAATACCGAATTAAATAACTAGTACTTAAGAAAAGACTTTATTACGATAGTAAATAAGTTAGGGGACCGACTCTTTAGGAAAGGGATTACGTTTACCTTTTTTTACGAAACTTACATTTAAAATAACTTAATAAGAAGTTTAACTTTAAAAGGTATAGACTGTTCCGAATTAAGAAAAAGGTTACTACCTTTAATTACAAATTAAACCTACTTATTAATATAAAGGTGTAGATTAAAGTGTTTTACATCTCACTTTTAGAACCTGCCCTAAAGGGAGTTCCTTTAAAAAAGAAGATTGAGATCGATACTGATAAGGATAAGTATAACGTTAAGGAAATTATAGATTTACAGAAGGGAAAGAACACGTTTGAATATCTTATTAAGTAGTTAGATTACGGTTTTAAAAGTAATTTGTAAGAGCTAGTTAAAAACTTTAAATACTTAGACCTGATTACAGAGTTTTACTGAAAGAATCTAAACTAACTAAAGCTAACGATAAGAATTAGGAATAAGATAAGATCTGATATTTAAACTATTATACTAAAGAGTAAGATTACTGTAGGATTTAAAGCCTAAGAAGCGGTAGGAAACTCTTTAGTAAGTATGGAAGGACATTTGTCAGAACCTTTAGCTAGGGTTAAAAGGACCTTAGATATAATAAGGAGGTTAGACCTTTAGAGCTCCCAGCGAGCTTTATATAAAAATAAGTTAGTAAAAAAGGACTGCCCTTTACGTATTAGAAAAAGGAGTTACGGATTAAGTTAAGAAGAAGTTATCGGCTATAACGACCTCCTGGAAAAAGAACCAGCAGGTGTCCCTGCTAAAAAGCCTCCTTAGTTAAAAGACTCGCTAACTTTGGAAGGAGCGGCTAAACGGGCCTCCTCCTGCTCCTAGAAACGAAGGATCTTTACCTCCCGGCCAAATGTGGAAAAAGCTTGCTTTTCTGTTCTGTAACGCTGGACTTTAATCCGTTTAAGTCGGGTAACGGCTTTACGGAGCTTTTGGGTTTTCAGCTCTAAGTTCTGCGCAGTAATGTTATGCTCTGTGTTAAGACGACGTTTCTTGGAAAGGAGCCGTTAGAGGAAGGTATTGCTATAACTAAACACATTACATAAAGACGAAACCTTTACTAATAAGCATTTAGAATAACTGTCCGACTGTATAGTAATAAGATAAGAAAGCGATTTTAAAGAATAACGACTATAAGGTGACATTTGCGATTTAAAAGTTGAAGTGAAGTTTATAAGGTTACAGTGATAAGAGGTGCTGTTTTTTAAAGTGCGCTTTTACATATAATTAGTAAATATAGCTGCGTTAAAGAAAGGAAACGCTTTTATTAGGGTTCTTTATAGGAAAAGAATACTAAAGAGGGGGAATTGTGTAACGACCTTATAAGCCGTTACTTAAGCTGGAGCAGCCTGACAGATCCCCTGTATAAAGAATAATGTAAGAAGACAGTACGTACAGTATTACGTACTGGGCTAGGGGTGTAAAGACCCGAAGCCCTTATAACTAACTAGCAGCTACTTAGTCTTAGTAAAGGTGCTCACTTATTAAGTATCTGTAAGACCTTTAAGTAGGAGGTGCTTAGTAGTAGGTTACTTAGTTCCTTATTAAGTAATAAGCTACTGAGTAAGGTACGAGGTACTTCTAACTAGTTAGTATAAATAGTTATAGTTGTGCCCATAACCACCGTAAGGGACTCTAGTTCCTTACGCTAGTATTTAATTATTCATTTATATCCTACTGTTTAGACTTACCTCTGTGCATTATAGTAATAACGACTTACAGTGACATTAAACCCCCCGTTTAAGAGTGTTAGCTTAACAAGCCGTCTTCGGAACGCCCTTTACCTGTTAGCGTCCTGCTATACGTTCTGTCTTAACCCGCGCTAGTCCTCTCGAGGCCTGTGTCGGGTGCAGGTTGTAATACTCCTTAAAAGAAGGACAGCTTAGATAACTACCTTATATTAAAGCTAGTATACCTTAGACTAGTACCTTAAAGGTCCCTTGAAAAAGCATAAAGTAAGCACACTAATAAAGGGTCCAGGAGTTAAAAGAGAAACATTAAGAGTTAGTAAATAAAATAAAGGACTTATAAGTTAAAAGCCTTACTGTAACGTTTAAAGATAAAGCAGTAAAAATTAAGTTATAACTTTATAGTAAAGTTCACTTTACTAATTAACTTAAACACTAACTTATCAGAGAAGGCCATTTTATAAAAGAATAAGCTGGTTTATTACTACCTGAGTTTTAAGAAGAAGTTTAGGAGAAGCAGTGCACACAGAGGTAGATAAAAGAAGAAAAGAAACAAAGCACCACTTTACCTATTCCATACTTTATAACCGTAACACTTATAATTAACATTAACCACCCTAATTACAGGGATATACTGTGGATTAACTATACATATAATAACTGCACTTTTAACTAATATAATAAACTTAAGGCTCTTTATAACTACTTCCCCAGCGTACAGAAATAAGATTATACTATCGTTAGGATAAAGTTAAAACCAGTCTATTATTAAGTCTCCTACTCCCTAATAAAAGAATCTAGTAATAAGTGGAAAGTTACTATAGTTAACCAGGCTCCCACCACGTGTTAGTAAGGAGGGGTATTTAATAACTACCTAATTATAACGTGCTTACTATATATTAATAGAAAAGCTAAAGAATGGTAAAAGTGAGAGGATTACTAACGGATTTAAAAGTAAAAGGATATTACTGTAATCCAGTCTTATAAAGCGTATTATTAACTTATTAAGGACTTTAAGAACATTAAACTATTTAAAGTTAATTAGATGTTAAAACGTGAAAACTTAGGAAAGGTTAATTGCTAGGTTTATTAAAGTTACCTGTTTTTTTAAAAGGAATTAAGAAAAGGTTACAGGCCCTTTAAAAAGGCTGGAAACTAATAGTTTGTTAATTAGTAAAAACCTTAAAAAAAAGAAAAGGCACTTAAAAGTTAGGTTAGATAAAACCTTAAGGACAGATAATTATTATAACTTAAATGTTAAAGGAGTATAAATATTATTTTATTAATGTTAACTTAACAGATGGAAAAAGGAGGCCGTTTAAGGTAAAAGTAGTAATTAATAGCAGGAGTGCCTTTAATCTAATACACCCCTTATTAGTTAATTAAAGGAAACTCCCTAACTAAAAGTATAAAAAGGCTATTCTTATAAGAAATGGAGAAAAAGGCCTATATTAATATAATAACAGTAAAGTTACCCACTATTTGCCACTTTTAATTAAAGTAGACGGGGATAAATAATAAATAGACTTTAATGTTACAATAGTTATAAGATATAACATAATCCTAAGTTTACCCTGGCTGGAAAAGTATAATCTTATAATTAATTAAAGGAGTAGCCACCTTATTTTTAATAAATCCCTTAAATATAATCACCGTTTAAAGAAAATTAAAAAGGTATTAAACCGCTTTAAAGTTACATAAAGCATTTAAAAGCCCCCTAAACCCTTAAAACCAGGTACGGTTTAGGTTAGGTTTATTAAGATGGTTAAAGGATTAAAAGGTCTACTGTATTACCTAAATAATAATTTAAAAGGTAGAAAGAAGTAAAAAGCTGACTTATAAATAAGTGAAGAAGTTAACTTATTTAAGGTACCTGTAAAATATAGGAAGTTCACTCTGTTTTAAAAAAAGATATTATAACTATTAGACTACAGATTATAAAATTATAAAATTAAGTTAAAGCCAGGAGTGAAACTTTACAGTTTTTAACCTTACTATCTAAACCCTTAACAGGTTAAGGCCTTAAGGGAGTATATTAATAAAAACTTGAAGAACGGGTTTATTATAAAGTCCCAGTCCCTAATAGGGTACCTAATGTTATTTGTCTTAAAGAAGGGAAACGGTAAATTACATATAGTTATTAATTATTAAACGTTAAATAAAGATATAATTAAGAACTGTTACTTATTACCACTTATTACAGAAATATAAAAGTAGATTATTAAAGTAAATTAATTCTTTAGCCTTAACTTCCTTATAAGGTTTAACTATATTAAAGTGAAGGAAGAGGATAAGTATAAGACGGTTTTTTAAACTTGTAACAGGTATTACTAATACTGTGTTATGCTAATAAGATTAATAAACACCCCTGTAACTTTCTAAAACCTTATTAACAGTGTTCTCCACCCTTTTCTTAATAAGTTTATCTTTATATATTTAAATAACGTTCTAATTTATTTTAAAAGTTTAAAAAAACATTAAAAGCATATATGACAGGTTTTAACAGCTTTTAAAAAAGTAAAGCTAACAGTAAACTTAAAAAAGAGCCATTTCCACATTTAAGAACTAAACTATTTAAGGTTTAAAGTAACCCTTAAAAAACTTAAAATATAAACAGAGAAGGTAAAAGTAGTTAGGGACTAGCTTACTTTAAAGAACTAAAAAGAGTTATAAGCCTTTATTAACTTTACAAACTTTTATTAGTGCTTTATTAGGTACTTTATAAAGATTATAAAACTATTATATAAGCTTATAGGAGAGGGTAAGCCGTTTAAATAAATTAATAGATAATAAAAGGCGTTTAAGGACCTTAAGCACACCTTTGTTACAGTATTAGTCCTCACCCTCCCTAATTTCTTAAAGCCCTTCTAAATTGAGATAAACTCCTTAAAATTTATAATTAGTAGAGAATTTAGCTAAATCTAAGATAATAAGAAACGCCACCTAATTACCTTCTTATTAAAGGGAATCTATAGCCTAGCCTTATAATATTTAATCTATAATAAGGAACTGATAGCGGTTATTAAGTACTTTATTAAGTAAGTATTATATTTAAGCAGTATAAAAGAACTAGTTTAGGTTTTTTTAAATTATAATAACCTTTAATACTTTCTAATAAAGGAGCTTAATCCACGGTAAGTATAACAGGTAAAGTTAATAGCCCTGTTCCACTTTTAAATCCACTACGTTAAAGGAAAAGATAATAAGTAAGCTAATACTCTTAATTAAAGACAGGATTATAAAGATGCTAACTTAGCCTTAATCCCCGTTACTATATTTAATAAAGTAGAGAACGGCACCTTAAAACATATATTATAAATATCAGATAACTAAATATTAAAATAAATTATTAACATCTGTATAAACTTATTAATAAAATATAATATTTATTAGTAATAGTAGGACTTTTAAGTAAAAAGGTTAGTAAAAAGAACCTGTAAATATAAGTGCCCCTTAAGAGACTTCTCAGGGTACTTATAAGGTTATAGTAAAAAGTACCTAAAATATCTAAACTATAATAAAACCAGTTATTAGTTAAAACTGCTATTAAAAGGTGTAAATAATATACTTAAATTAAGAGTAAAGCTTTAATATTAAGAGAAACTATATATTTATAACTTAAATAAGTGGAAGGAGTATATTTAGCAAGTTTATAAGTCCTAACTTAAAGGATATATAAGATAAATTAAAACTCTTACATAAGCCTAATAAGCTTACACCTTCTTAAAAATAAAGAAGCTGGTTAAGGAAGTGGTTAATAATTATAATATCTGTTATTAAAAGTAAGATTAATATTATAAACCTTACAGACTTTTTAAACCACTCCTTATACCACAGGTATTATAAAGCTTAATCTTACTTAATTTTATTACTAGGATCTTAGAGTTTAAAAACCCTGTTATAGGAGTCACTTATAACCAGATCCTTATAATAGTTAACAGATTAATAAAATAGGCCTACTTTTTACTAACTTTAAAAGATATAACTGTAGAATAACTTACTTATATCTTTAAAAAGGAGGTAGTTTTATAACACCTTTAGCCAGATAATATTATTACAGATTAAGATAAGTTAATCGTGTTAAAGTTTTAATAAAAGTTAATATAGAGAATAGGTGTAAAGAGTAAACTCTTTACAGCCTTCTACTTATAAATAGATAATTAAATGGAATAAGTTAACTAGATACTTATAATATATTTTTAAACTTACGTTAACTTTAAATAAGATAATTAACTTAAGTTATTATTAATAACGTAAATAACTTATAATATAATATTAGTTAAATTAACAGGTATATTACTATTCTTTACTAATTACAGTAATAAGCCTAAGCTTTATTAAAGCCCACTTATTAACACCCCTTAAGTTATAATTTACACAGACTGGATGTAAAAGTTACATAACCACTTATAAGCTAAATTTAAGTTTATATATAAATAAATAAAAAAGTTTACTAATAAATATTAAATTAAATAACTAGTATTTAAAAAAGGACTTTACTATAATGGTAAATAAGTTAAGGGACTGACTTTTTAAAAGGGGGATTATGTCTACCTTTCTTTATAAAACTTATATTTAAAATAACCTAGTAAGAAGCTCGACTTTAAAAGGTACGGACTGTTTTAAATGAAGAAAAAGGTTACTACCTTTAATTATAAATTAAACCTACCTATTAGTATAAAAGTGTAGATTAAGGTCTTTTATATTTTATTTTTAAAACCCGCCTTAAAGGAAGTTCCTTTAAAGAAGAAGATTAAGATTAACGTTAATAAAGATAAATACGACGTTAAGGAAGTTATAGATTTACAGAAAGGAAAGAACACGTTTAAATATCTTATTAAGTAGTTAAACTATAGCCCTGAAAGTAACTTATGGGAATTAGTAAAAAATCTTAAGTGCCTGAACCTAATTACAGAGTTTTATTAAAAGAATCTAGATTAATTAAAACTAGTAATAAAAACTAAAAATAAGATAAGGTCTGACATTTAAATTACTATATTAAAGAGTAAGACCACCGTGGGACCTAAAACTTAAGAAGCGGCAGGAAACTCCTTAATAAGTATAGAAGGACATTTATTAGAACCCCTAACCAGGGTTATAAAAACCTTAAACCTAATAAGGAGGCTAGGCCTTTAGAGCTCCTAATAAGCTTTATATAAAGACGAGTGCTGTTAAGGAAGGAAGTTAGTAAAAGAAAAATAAAAAAATCACCTTAGGCCCTCTAACCCTGAAGGGCAAGGATCTAGAATGACAGAAAACCCTTATAGGACTTAAACCCACGGCCTCTCACCTTAAGAAGCAAGTACGCTGCCATTACATTAAAGAGCCGTTTTCATTTATTAAAAAGGAAACTATAAACTAAGTTATAAAGTAACTACCTGTTATAAAGACCCTATTAGGAAGTTTCCCCAGTTAAAAGACTTCACGTCTTTAAAAGGGGCGTCCAGCTTAATCTCCTCACTTTTTTAAAACTCCAGTAACTCCACTTTACAGCTAAACGTTTTTACAGCCCAGTCCTTAAAATAAGACCACTACTTATAAAGGCGCGCTAAACACACTAACACCTTTTAAAGCTTAACAGTGGCCTTGTAAAATTACTAAGTAGTAAACTTAACTTATAAGTTAAGATCTTACTTTTTAATAAGGAGAGCCTTTAACTTTACCTCGCTTATATTAAAAACGTCACATTAGGAAGGCCAGTGCCTCTTTAAATAGTAATTATAACTGTTAAACCAGTTTAAAACCTGATAAATAAGTAGAGGGTTAGCAGATTTATAAAAAGAATAAGGGGACATTTCGCTATTAAACACGTGTGTATAAGCTATAAGGTTCAGACAGCAGTTAATACTTTTACCCTATTCCCGTTTTAAAACTTAAGAGTTAGACACTTATTATATAGTGAAATGGTGAAAGGAGAAGCTTACCTTTTAAGTTCTTTATAAAAAAAGAATGTTAAAGAGGGGGAATTGTATAACGACTTTACAGGCCGTCACTTAAGCCGGGGTGGCCTAACAGATCCCTTATAAAAGGAACAGTGTAAGAAGACGGTAGATACTATCTAGATATATTAAGCCAGGGGTGTAAAGACTTAAAGCCCTTATAATTAATAAGGTGCTGCTTACGTTATACTAAGTGCTTACATTACAAGTAGGAGAAACCTTATAAGTAAAGTACTTATATAGTGTAGGGTGCTTATATAATAAGTACTTACAGTGCTATAAGTAAGGTATAAAGTACCTCCTAATTAGTTAGTATAGATAGTTATAGTTATACCCATAACCACCGTGAGGAACTCTAGTTCTACACGCTAATATTTCATTATTCATTTATATCCTACTGTTCAGACTCACCTCTGTATATTATAGTAATAACGACTTACAGTGACATTAAACCCCCGTCTAGGAGTGCTAGCTTAATAAACCGTCTTTAGAACGTCCCTTACTTATTAGCGTCCTGCTATACATTCTGTCTTAACCCACACCAGTCCTCTCAAGGCCTGTGTCAGGTGCAGGTCGTAATATGTCACTTGAGCCGGCGCGGCCCGACAGATCCCCCGTAGGAAGAACAGTATAAGGAGACAGTACGTACAGTACTATGCACTGGGCTAGGAATGTAAAGACCCGAAGCCCTTACGACTAATAAAGAGGCGCTCGTAATATACCGAGTGCTTACATTATAAGCAGGAGGAACCTTATAAGCAGAGCGCTTATAAGAAGTAAAGTGCTCGCACTATAAGCACTCCTAACACTGTAAGTAAGGTACGAAGTACCTTTTAGTTAGTTAGTATAGATAGTTATTATTGTAACTATAATAACTGTAAGGGACTTTTAATTCTTTACACTAGTATTTAACTGTTTATTTATATCTTACTATTCAGATTTACCTTTATATATTATTATAATAGCGACTTACAGTGACATTAAACCCCCTATCTAAAAGTACTAGCTTAATAAGCTGTCTTCAGAACGCCTCTTAGCCTTTAACCTCCTGCCATACGTTCTGTCTTAACGCGCGCCAGTCCTCTCGAGGCCTATATTAAGTGCAGGTCGTAATAAGAAAGTCAGGTAAGAAGAACTTAATAGTAGGTTAAGAAAGAAAGAAAGTATTAAACTAGAGGATTCTAAGCACTATACTATAGTGCTATAGAGGCTGCAAGCCTTAGTAGTACAGAGAGCTTATAGAGCACTTAGGGGAAGAAAGTGCGTGCACAGTTGCTAGGCGCCTACTGCTTAGAGAAAGAAAAGAGTAGTAATTGTTATTAAGCTTAAGGCTAAATATAGGAGAGGAGAGGGTCTTTATAGGCTGTAGTTAGCTTTAGAAGAATTTTAAAGTCTTTTACTATTAATATAAGAAAGGAATAGTGTTATAAGGGCTTACGTAAGCTCTGTAGGGCCCTGTGGGCCGTCTTAGGGTTAGGGTTAGGGCTATATATACTGTAATAATAGTTTTAATCATTATTAAGTTAGTATAAATTCCTTTTTTTATCTTTATAACGTATTTAATAAGCGAGTGTCCCAGACAAGCGAGTGTCCCAGACAAGCGAGTGTCCCAGATAAGCGAGTGTCCCACTTTATTAAAATTTGGTAGGGCAGCTTGTAGATCTTTAATAGTAAATTATTAGAGAGCTTATTAATTTCTTATTATAATTTAGCATATCACCCTACTAAATTTTGATAAAGTGGGACATTTTATCTAAGACACTTGTTTATTAAATACGTTAATATATTATAGGATTTTATACTTTTAGTTCTAAATTTACATTTATTAATATTAACTTATAAACCTATTTTTAAAGCCTTTTAAACCCCTTATTATAACAGGCTAAGCCTTAGTGCTGGCTTCGGCCGCTTTTAGACCACCTATAAGCGGAGATTGACAGGTTGACTGGCAGTCAGTTAACTTATGCGTACCTTTTGGTGCAGCGGTCAGTTACGTCAATCTCCCGTAATAGTACCCTTAGCATCCGAACTATTACCTAATATAACTTTACTTATAGGTGCTATTAACCGCTTAACATCTGAGGGTATCTCTAAGTTGTAATGTCGTTCCTAAGCTGTTATAAGCCGTCCCTGATACACTGGGGTGAGTTAGGTGAAGACAGATCTGTAGAGAAGGACTCTTAAAGGCGGTAGGGTAAGATGATTGGGTGAAGGCTAGTATAACTCTCGGGGGCGATTCTAGTGTTAGGCGGATTGTGATCTAGAAGTTCTGAATAATAGCTCTTAATTGAATAATGAAATTGCTAGCGTGAGGAACTTAAAAAGTTCCTTACTCTATTGTAAGCATGATGATGGTATTTATACTACTGGGGACCCTAGGTAATTTATATCGTCTCTGTCACCCTTTGTCTCTGTTGCGACAGAGACGCCCTCTACAGAGACTTTGGTTCTCTGTAGTGTTCCGGGTCTCTGTTGACAGAGACATGTCTTGGCATAAAGACCTGATTGATTGGTTTGGAGGGGCTGATGGCCGTTGCACCCCTGGCCCAGTGCGGGGGAACCCGCACTGTTGTTCACACCGTGCGAGATATTGAGGTAAAAGCTAAGGCGGAACCATTCGCTTTCTAAAGACGGGGACCAGCGTAGCCATTTTTATGTATAGGACCAGTTTTAGGCTCGCTCGGCTAGAGTTAAAGTGGTTGTGGATGTTGCGGCGCAGCCTTCCAGAAATGGTTCAGTGGGTGAGCAAGACTGAGCAAGACTGAGCCAATCCTGGGCCGGCCCTGAGCTAGGGTGAGCGACGTCACGTGGGCGCGGTACGAAAAAGGAAATTTGGTGTGCCCAGATTCGTCGCAGGAAACAGTATTTTCCAAGGTCGGGCCTTTGCCAAGAGCTGCGACAGCCAAGAGCTGCTCTTCTGGGGCATCGGGGAGGTGTTGGCCACTGAGATGTACTTGAAGATCCGAGGCAGACAAATAGCTGCCATCGCACTGGAAGGGACAGGTCCAAGATTTCCAGTGGTGGTCAGAAAGATGGGCACGCCACCGACCTCGCCTGTCAAAGTCTGCGTTGGAATCGAGGCAGTCTTTGAAGAGGCAGGTATAGGGGCGAAGATCGCCGAAAACATGGCGTCTAGTTGTTGAACCTCAAGTTAGATCTCTATCACGTTCCAGAAAGGGCAATCCTAAAACCTACTTCCATGCCGCGCGGCTGCTAGCAGATATGATCCTGTAGCAAAAAGTGCACTCGAAGCTTCCCAGTTCCGCTTCTCTGGGCAGCGGTGGTACTCGCAGTGGGGGTGGTGGGAGAATCATCTCCCCATCTCGCACTTCCGGCAAGAAGCCAGCGGAGGTAGCATACGAGGTCATGGAGGCTGCTGTGTCGGATCGGTTGTCCTCGTCGATGATGCCGTTCCTGAGGTCGAGGTCCGGCAAGGCCTTGATGCGGTCTGGAAGGGTTGAGGCGATTGTTTTTGGGAATCTCTCGGTGCGGCTGTCGTCTTTCCCCGCTGACGCACCATCGGGCTCAAGACCAGCAGCAAGCTTCTCGTGGTGGGCCAGGCGGTAGCGGAAGAACTGGCGACGACGCGTAATGGACTTTCCAAGCACATCGGCCATCTTCTGGCCCAGCTTGGGGAACTTGTCTCGGACATATGCAATGTCGTGAGGCTCTCGGTACGAGATGTCATCGGCACCGAACTTGCGGAACCTCTCGTGGGGGGCAGGGTTTGCGATGGCAACGGAGAGACGCAGCAAGCAGTCGGTGACCTCTCGGACATCGGTGCAGAGCGTTATGAGTCGTGACTCCAGGGAGGGTTCGCCTGTTTCGGAGTCGGTAAAGCTGTCCTCACTCATGGCGTCGGATCCATCGTCGTCCTTGGTGTTTGCATTATGATCTGCATCTCTCGGCGCAATGGTTGCGAGGGCATCCTGCAGCGATTCGGACGCATCTCGCAGCAGATACACAACCTGCTCCTGGAGGTGGGATGCTTCCCTGAGTCGGTAGTCGAGCGATGCGCGGCCTGCCTGGTGCGCCCCGAGGTTTCCTGCCCACATCTTGAACCGAGTGACCTCATTTTCGAGCGATGGCAGGAAATGGTGGGTATCAAAAAGACTCGAGCCATCTCGGCTGCCGGCTTTGACCGAGTCGACTAGCGCGCCGAAATGTCGCAAAACGGCCTGGACATGGCGTGCAATAGGCCCAAGGCCTGGGTCAGGATTATTACTATCCTGGGGCTCAGACCTGGTAGGAGTTTGTGTCTTCGCCGTAGGCTCCATGGCGAACTCTGGCCTCTGGTATCTGGCATGCGTTGAAGCAGGCACGACCCGGCCAAAACTGCACCAAGATTGCAGGGTTGGGTCAAGATCGCGGGGGCTCAGCCGCATGCATGAGGGGTTAGGCAGAAGCGGGGTCACGAAGCGGTCAACCGTTGCTGGTGGTTGCCCGACTGTTCTTTCCATCATGCACTTGGCAATCGTTGGTGAAGGTAAATCTCCTGTGAAGCGGCCATGTCCGGCTTCGAGATAGCGGGAGTGGTCCTGGGGACGCTCCCTCTTATTATCACTGCCGTCGAGGCCTACATTGGCTTCATGAAGGACTGGGGCAAGGTGGCGTCGGAGCTCAAGAGCATCAATCGGCAACTCAGCACGGAGCGATCGAAGTTGTACAACGTCTGCGACCAGCTGCTGAGCGACATTGTGCCGCAAAAAGACGTCGAGCCGATGCTCCAAGACCCATTCGGCGCCCTCTGGCAGTCCGAGGACACGAAGAAGCGCATCCGCCGCCGGCTCTGGAAATCGTACGACTCCTTCGAGACAACCGTGCTCGAGATCCGAGAGGCGCTCCAAACCGTCACCGACAAGCTCAGCGTCGATGTGACGCGCGACGGACAGGTGTGCACCACGCTGATCTCTCATCTCCCATCTGAGCCCTGGCTCTAGCGCGAAGTACTGACGCGCGTCCCCACCTACCCAGATCAGATGGGTCGAGAAGCGGGGGATGCCCCGCGAGTTCAGAAAGTTCCTATACCGCTTGGATAGGAAAGACTACCGGGATGCCCTCGATATCGTCTCCAAGGCGGTAAATGACCTCGAAGCCCTGACACGGCTCAGCGTCGCCCTCGAACCCAACAGGCGGAAGCGGTCAGGGGGCAGGGTTATCAGCATGCTTCGGGACCTCTCGTCCAGTGTCTACCGTGCTCTTCGATCCAGCATCCTGTGTCAGTGCAGCAGTTCCCATGACGTCAGCTTAGGGCTCTCGCCGCGGTTTGCGGACGTTGGGTATGAGGATAACGACGAGAAGGTCATGAGTGATACGAACTTCCGAGTGGCCATATCCTATGAAACAAAAGACCAAGACCCCGAAAGAAAGAAAATGTGGGATGAAGTCGACATCAGGTGGCATCCGGTAATTGCCAATACGCAGACCCCGATACCCACCCTTTTGGTGCAAACACCTCCACCGGAAACAACAAAGCCAAGACGGGCCAGATTCGTGGCATTTGCCAAGACTCAGACGACATTTGTCACTTCAAGCAGGGCATCGACCAGCTCAGGGAAGGCGCCAAAGAGCATCGAAATCGCGGTGGCCAACATGACTCAGAGCCTTCAGGTTACCAGCATAACGGTTACCGACTCACCAGGTACCTCCAGGGAAACGCGGACTGCGAGTGCGCCACCCTTCGACCTTTGCAAAACGCTGCGGAAGTCTTATGACACACGGCCGGACTGTTACGGGCAACTGGTCGATTCGGCATGTCCCGAGCATTGTTTCAAGGTGTGTCCTCTGGAAACTACAAACAGCAGCAGCGCATGGTCCATCATCACCCTCAATGACGTCTTGTGGCGGAAGCAAGGACTCCAGCCGCTGTTGTGGCTTGAAGAGAAAGTCCGTCTCGCCCTGGCAGTCGCCTCCGCCGTCCTTCAGCTCAACAAGACCCCATGGCTCTCTGAGCCATTAACCAAGCGGGACGTTCACTTCTTCAACAGGGGTGGGTGGCCCGGGTACCAGCAACCGTTTCTTCGCAGGCAGATTCCGGAGCCGATACACGTCAGTTGTGGTCAGGGGGAGAAAAGGACGCCAGTCCAGCCAAATAACACGATATTCTGTCTTGGGATCCTGCTTTTGGAGATCATCATGGGCTCCACGTTGGAGAACATGCGCGAACCTCACGAAAGAATCGAGTTTCAAGGCGATAGATTTGGCATCATCCGGGATTCCATCACGGCACATAGACTGCTGCAGACTCAAGTTTCCTTGATTAACCCAGCCTACAAAGCAGTGGTCGAGCGGTGCGTCGGGTGCGGATCCTCCCAAGGGTTAGACGAGGAAGGCTTCCGGGAGAGGGTTTACAATGGCGTCGTGGCAGAGCTCGAGGCTATCCTGGAGTGCACAAAGCTTTCCTGAATTGGGGGTTTGAACAAGCATCATCTATAATACAGCATCTGTTGGTTCATCTTTGTCTTTGCCCTCAACTACGGCCAAGGCTGATTCCTGCTAATCTTCAAGATCACTATTGGCCTTCCCTTTATCTCAAAGTTTTCCGTGCTGCTAGCTAAATCACTCGTCAGAGATAGCGCTCACCTCCCAGCTGTTCGCCGTGCGCCATTAGCCCAGAGGTGACGGTACACCTCTTCTCTAGCATCGACAACGCTAGCTGGTGTCAGTCCACTTTCCTGTGGCGTATCTTCCCCATTTACACTCAGCTCGCCCGGGGCGGGTTCCCCAACAAGTTCAATGGTATCCCGCGCGCCGAACTCCACGACGGGAACCCAAGGTTCGTCGAGGTTTTGCGTCCCGTCGACCCTCGAGACAGCCCTGTTTTTCTTGCCACAGAGGCGGGCCAGCGCACTGACAAAGACGACGATGAATAAACAACCTATGATGGTGCCGATAACGATGCGCGTAGCATCTTCCGTACTTGGAGCACCGCTACTACTATAGATACTGCCGCCATCTGCGTGGGGAGGAACCTCGGAATCTTGCGGGGCGGGCGCCGGCTCGGTCGTGTTGGCCTGAGCAGTCTCAACGATGATACTGTACATACCGCTCTGGTTGCCGTATCGGTAGCGCGTGGCGTTTGCGACATCGTTAGAGTTATCGGCGATCTTGATCGACTTGATAAAGGCTTGAAACGAGACCTCGTTAAGATTGGCTAAGCCGCCAACCCATCCGACGTTGCTCGGGGATGCAGCGGATTTGCCGGCAACCCTGGCCCCAAGCATCACCTTCATGGGGGTCTGCGGGAACCCATCGCAGCCACCCCGGCGGTCCTTCGCAAGGAGGGCCCGTATGGGTATGCCGTCAGTCATCCAGTCGATGCGCTCAGGGGTCCACTGGATTGAGTAAGCGCTGTAACTTGTGGTAGAGTATCTGAGCCGCTACGGTCGTACGTGTGGTTGCAGCCCTTGCTGAAGTAGTTGGTTTGGGTCTGTGATCCGTCTACGCCCACCAACTCGAAGGCAATCTCGTCTAAAGTGCCCGACTGCATGGCAAACGAGGTTACGATACTGGCACCAAGCGCGGCTCGCATCACAACATCGACACGGCCGGAAAAGATGTATTTCGATAGCTGGATGGTCGGCGTGTCGTTCCCTTTGGCGATAGAAAGTATCAGTCCCGTCGATCCGGGCGCAAACGACACAAGGCCGGCGATCTCCGTGAACAGCCCAAGGCTGTGGTCGCTGTCAAAGCTGATCGTCGTGGTTGTTCCTATCGCGGGAACGGGCGGGCAGCCTGGGTGGAGCAAAGTCAGTCAGTATACCAGTTTGCGGCCTGGGCGAACTGAGTTCTGAGCCTACTGTTTTCTGTCGGGTTGCATGATGGGGCCAATTGCATTCTCGCGACAGGTGCCGTTGCCAGTAGGAGAAGCACCGCCTTGAAGACTGAAATCGCCATGGTCGTTTCTTCACGTCACTTGGGTGAACATGACGGGAATCACCTTGACAGACACGACATGGCGGGACAGACCAAGGTTTTATCAGCAACAGTTGACTAACATTGCGTTTAGAAGAGAGAATGCTGCGAGAGCTTTGTGATCGCGTCTCGGAGTCTGTGAGAGGCCCCACCTCTCTGGCAGTATTTCCAACGGCCTTTCTCCTTTCCTGCCAGCCCTCCTTTCTGGAACCACGCACTCACACGCACGCGCGCACGCGAATACAAACCATTTCTGCCTACCTCCGATAGAGTCGCAACGGGCTGGGGTTTGTGGTATCTCGGGACGGTTGATTGTGAAGTCCCATATCTGGCCTTGGGAGGAAGCAAACAGCGGCAATGTGAGCGAGCTAAGACCCATTGCTAAGGAAAGGAGTTTGAGACACCAAAAGGCTGGCTACAATTTTTCTTTGTCTATGAGAATGAAGACCCGGAGGAACATTCGCTGCCAGTATCAATGACGTCGGCTTCGGGTCCGTCAATTTCCCGTAAACCGGATTCCAAAACATCGAGGTGTTGGGATTACCATACTATTGACTGAAGCTTCTGCAGGGTGAGCCCTAGCTAACGCGGGTGCGACCTTGGAATCCAGGTTGACTAATCCGATTTTGCACAAGAGTTATGGGGTTCCACTGACTAAAATGATTCCATCGTGGCCACGCTGCTCCACATGGTACTGCCCAACCGATGCACGCCATGCCATAGCCTTGGGATGGGATGTGAGCTGAGTTCCAAGAAAAACAATGGCCGAACTGTATAAATTCGCTCTCATTTGCTCTCGGTCGAGATGACAGTCTTCAGGCCCGTGGTCAGGTTCAGTCTCAGGTCCCAGCGACGATGCAGCTCTCTCAGATTTCTCTCGGAGCTCTCCTGGCAGGTGTGCCGCTCGTCACGGCGGCCTGCACCAACACGGCAACGTCGCGAGGATGCTGGGGCAGCTTCGGCATTGACAGCGCTGTGATATCCACATGGCCCAACACGGGTGAAACGCGCCAGTACAACTTCAACATCCAATACGCCACTCGCGCCCCTGACGGCGTCCCCAAGCAGATGATGACGGTCAACGGCCAGTACCCCGGACCCACCATCGAGGCCAACCGGGGCGACAACATCCAGGTGCGCGTGTGCAACCGGCTCACCACTAACGGCACGGGCATCCACTTCCACGGTGTCCGCCAGCTCAACACCAACTTCGCCGACGGCACCGTCTCGCAGACCGAGTGCCCCATCGCGCCGGCCGACTGCCACACCTACCGCTAGCAGTCTACCCAGCATGGGTCCAGCTAGTACCACTCGCACTACTCGATCCAGTACGCCGACGGCGTGCTAGGCCCCATCGTCATCCACGGACCAAGCACGGCCAACTACGACATCGACGTCGGCCCCGTGCTCCTGACCGACCACTACGACGAGTCCGCCTTTGAGCTCGCCACGCGTCCGCTGATAAAACAGCTCGGCATCCCTCCAGTCGCCGTCAAACGGTCTCATCAACGGCGCTAATATCCACCTCGACGGTGGCAAGCGCCACGAGATCACCTTCACTCCGGGGAAGAAACACCTCCTGCGCCTCGTCAACGTCCGAAGTCATGTTCCGTTTCGCCATCGAAAAGCATAAAATGACCGTGGTAGCAATGGACTTTGTGCCCATCATACCGTACGAGACCACGACGCTGCTCCTCGCCGTCGGCCAGCGCTACGACGTCATCGTCGAAGCCGACTAAACCCCCGACAATTACTGGGCGCGCGCTGTGCCGATGCTCACCTGCTTTGCGCTCAACCTCATCGCCAACAACGTGCGCGCTATTGTCCGGAACCTCTCTGCCCACCGGCATAGGCCACACCATGCTCGACGTCTGCCGCGACGAAGACCTCGCTAACCTCATCCCCTACATCCTATACTCGGTCGGCCCCTCCGCACTCACCCAATCCTTCGATGCCCTCCTCCTCCTCACGGCGAGCGACTCTCTCGCCCTGAGATGGCAAATCGGCGGTCCGGTGCCGTACAAACCGCCCAAGGACTCCCCCGTCGCAGACCAGATCCTCTCAACCCCTTCATCCTCACCCTTGAAAATCCCCTTGTCATTTGTCCCCATCGACCTCACCTCCCTGCCGAAACACAGTTGGGTCTACATCGTAGTCGAGTCCTTCCTCTCCCTACCCCACCCGCTGCACCTGCACGGCCACGATATGAGCATGATGAAGGGTCCGAGGAGGGAGGTTGCGAGGATTTGGAGCGGGGAGAGAGAAGAGATGAAGAGGGGGTGTGAGGGGTGGAGGGGGAGCGGATTAGAGGGGAGGGAGTGATAGTATAAAGGCTCGGGCCAAAAGAAAGGGTCCCCTTAGCCAGTGTAAAAATGCTTTCTTACCGTAAAGACCACATGTGGCTTTCTTCACTACAGGCCATCTCCCATTTTGAAAAGACTTATATGAATACTGAAATCGCCTTTCTATATGCTAAAAAGGCCTTCCTACGTTTTAAAAAGGCCTACCTTCATGTTAAAACGGCCTGTAATGCGATAAACCTAGACCTTACCGTTTTAGAGCAAGATTATGTGAATATTTTAGAGTGTATTTTCCTACAGTTAAGGGGACCCTTTCTTTTAGCCTGCGACTTTATATACTACGTGCCTACTTTCTACATATTACTGTAGTATGCTTAGAGAATCTACCCACCTTGCCTACCTGAGAATACACTAGCGTCAAACACGAACGGCTGACTTAGGGGTTTTCTGCACGGTTAGATTGGTGGCTTGGTTGCCAAGAAAGGACAGATTTGGGGGTTGCTTTTCAGGGTCAATTCGGCACCCCCAGAGAGGGCACCTCTCAGTTAATTACACACAACAATACAACGATGGCGACACCTTCAACGAATGGCGCGGTACCATCAAAATCTCCCGTCTCCAACGATTCCCACGATCGTCAGGTGCCGAATATAGAGTCCGACATACAGCTTCGTGCCTTTATCGGACTTCAGCGGCTGATCGTCGCTCGATATGAGCAAGAGCTTGAACTGAAAAACAAACTATTACTCGAAGGCACCAAAACAGAGGAGAACTGCGACATCGCAACGCTAGATGAGGTGCATGAGCTGGTGCATAAGTATTGTGAGTCACCAGGCGCCTTTTCCCACTTCGATCGGTGCTGACAGGGTGTGCAGGCGAGGCAGTGGATGACCTTGAAGCGATGCTGAGGCGCCCGCCGTTGCCTATCAAACCTCGAAATGGCAAGAACAAGGAGGAACGCTCGTACCGGAAGATATTGCGAGAAAAGCAAGGCATCGAGCTTCGCCTTGGCAACGGTGGCTTGTCGTCAAGGCCGCGTCACCGCGAATTCTTCAAAGCTTTGGTCGGCTACTTGGTCACCCTTCTGCTCACAACCATCGGGTTTGCCGTCTTGATAGTGCCCATGAACCTGATCCTGTTCATACCAGGACTATCTCGTGCAGTCGTGGTAATCATTGTCTCGGTCGCTCTCCTAATTCTCCTGGGCACCTTGCAGTTATATCGATTGCTGATCCTGCAATTGGAGGCTATGTCAACATTGAGGATTACTCCCTGGTTTCTGGAGTTGCACGGCTGGTTCGAGCCCATGAGTGGCAAAGAAATCGTCGGCATCGTCGGGGCATACGCCGCAGTTCTTTTTGTGTTTCTCGGCGCATATCTCTCCCCGACGTAGCTCACGGATCCGGTGTCGCTTTTGAGACCTTTGTATCCAGTACCTTATCTGGCGCACCATCCAAATATATTCCTAGTTTGTCATCTCCTCGTCTGAATGTGAAGAGTTTGGATTCCGCATTACACTCCCACAGCCCCTATTTCTTTCACCCCTCACCCTCCAAATCACCCCTAACCAACCCCCACATCCCAACATCACAAACTCCCCCCTCCCTCTTCCACCCCGCCCGTCTCCTCGTCCCCTCCAACACAAACCCCGCCTTTTTCACAACCTTCTGACTCGCCCCATTGTTCGAATACACCAACGCCTCCAGCCGTTCAACATCCTCGGGCTCATAATTCTCAAACACCCAGCGCACAAACCCCGCCGCCGCATCGGTCATCATCCCGCGGCCCCAGAACTCCTCGCCGAGCCAGTAGCCGAGCTCGTAGGTAAGGGGCTCGTCTGTGGGAGCCGAGGGGGTGCTGTGCGGGCGGAGGGAGATGGAGCCTGCGAAGGCGCCGGTGAGGGGTTCACAGATTGCGCTGGGTGAAGAACTTGAAGTTAGGATTGTTCAAGTTGTTTGGGGAGAAAGAAAGAAAGAAAGAAAGAAGGGAGGATTGGGAGGATTGGGAGGATTGGGAGAAATGGAAGGGGACATACTAGCTCAGGGGTTTCTCGGGGGCAGAAGCGTGTTTAACCCAGGCTTCGGCGTCGGCGAGGGTGTATGGGGAGGGAAAGTGCGGGCGCAGACGCCGGGCGACGTTGGGGTTGTTGGCGTGGTGCGCGACGGCGGGGATGTCGGAAATGTGGTAGCGCCGGATGATGCATCGGGGCATGACCGCGATGGGCGCCTCGATGGGGATGGCATCCTGGGCCGAGGGCTTGGGGGTGTTTGTTGACGAAGCCATTGGGATGTGAAGGTTGTGTTGGTTGTTGTGGAGAGATGTGTTGGATTAGCTTCGGTCGATTCGTTGTCTTATATCTGCAGTTTGGGCGAAAGATAAGGTAAGTCGCGACTCATCAGTGAGTCACGGCGACGACGTTGGAGGTGAAGCGCATTGTGTGGTCAGAAACGGCTGGAAATTGCACCCGCGGCCCCCATATGGGAAGGTGGGGAAGGTTGCATACAAGGGGGCTGTGCCTCCTCATCTTGTACCATTGCTGTCCAAAGACCCGATTAAACCCGGACAGACCGATAATCGGTGTGTGGCTGCAAGTGTAGAGAAAAATTGACAGCTTAGTCGGATAATACAGTAGCTCTGTCTCTTTCTTGCTGTTAGACTACTCTACAGGCCCTGGCTCAAAGTGTTTTACAAGGAGGAAAAAGCTGTGGAAACAGGACTGGAATGAGACTGAGACCGTTTAGTAGGTGTAGCAGAGAACACCGCCCCCTGCCAAGCTGTATTGCGTGCTTCCGATATAACCCAAGATCGTTCACAAAGCTGTTACATACGACCATACCCACTGGAGAATTCGGGATCCCGTCCGCTCTCCCATAGACAAGCCAGTGAGGGCCAGACTAGTAGTTGGGTCGGTGACGACCAGCGAATCCCTGGTGTTGTATGTTTTTTTGCCTTTCTTTTGTCCCCCAGCCCTTGGTATAGTGGATGAGATGTAGATGCATCCAGGGCTGTAACACTCATCTCGACAAGGTGTCAATTACGACACAGGCTGTATCTGTCCATTTCGCAGGCCGTGGTGGCTCAATACAGATGTCTACGAGCTACTGAGAGGTGCGCGTAATAGTTAGATTCAACGCTGGTGCGAATGACTGTGACAGACAGCTTGCGTGGTTATTTCTACCGATGGTTGCGAATGAAGCACTGCAGCCCTCCCTGTATGGCCGCCTTTGAGCGGCGGAGCTTCGGAGATGGCTGTTATCGGGTGACACAACTGCTGCGATTCTCCGAAGGGCTGCGTTTTGAGCGTCTGGTCTCATACGTGGCCTGCCTGGTGCATTCAAGAGGTAAACTTGATAAATATAGCTGAGAAACTAATGGCTCGATTGACAAAAGACAGTTTCTCGGTGTATTCAGCCGACCCTTTATCACCAAGCTATCCCATTTTCACTTTCTCGACCTCTCGGTTGCTCTGGTTAAACCACATAATGATACCATACGCCAACAAAATCTCGCCCCTGACTCACCAGTCGGGAGACATCACCTTCTCGCAGTAGATATCGCTCCTCACGCTCTGTTTGGCGCCCCTCATCGCGCACGTCATCGCCGGAGCCCCTGAACCAACATACCTCTGCCGGCGCCGTCCCAAATGGCACGACCGGATGTGCATCTACTCCCCCTTCACCATCATCTGGCGATACGCCGCCATCACCGACCGCCGCATCCGCGCCCTGCACTGGACCCCCTCCGACCTGGCCGCCGCAAACGCCATCTTCTGGACCTCATCGGGCTGGGACGGATCCGAAGAGATGGCATCCCGCGCTGAACAGTACTGCCTCCGCCTCCCGGAGCGCGCGCGGATGACCTTCTTTTCGTCGGACTCGGTCAAGACAGTCATCATCACCCTGCAGGGCATCCAAGTTATATTTCTGAATGCATCTCCGACGCTGACGGAGGAAGATTCTAGGGCGCCCATGGCACAGGTGCACGCGTTAGTTTCGATTGGAAATGTGTTCTCGTCCTTGGCAGTCTTGGGTCTGTTGCGACTCTTTGCTGCCTTCTGGATCACCGACCGGTTCAGCTATGTCGCTATCGACGATGTCCCGCTTGGTATGTCGCGCGCGTGGGCAGTTTCGTCCGACTCGCTTCAGATGCTGCCGTCGGAGACATTGAAACTTGACCGCCCCGACTCCCGATTCCGGCCAACTTCCTGGTATAGCCGGGCTTTCCGCTTCGTCTACATCTCCCTCTTTGCCGTGACATGTCTGACGGCCCTTGCCGTCGTGTTCTTGATGCAAGGCCGGGACATCCAACTCTCGGCCACGGTAACATGCGGCATCGCAACTCTCGCCGTGATCCCAGCCTTTGGCGTCACCACTTATACCTACTACGCCGTCCGGCACGGCTGCAAGTCGACTATCATTCTGTGCATTGGAAAGCCTTGGTATAAAGTGGCGACGGCGGTGATTTACTTGACTTGGCTTGTGTTATTGGTGTTCTCGGCTATCGAGACGAGGAGGCTCCCGTGCGGAAGGTATACCACGAGTCTGGCTGGATCGGGAGATGATGTCTACCTCTGTCCGGGGCTGGTGTACTTGCAGCCGGATGCAAGGTCTGGGCCGTTTGGATTGATTGCTCAAGTTGCGGCGGTGAATGCGTCGGAATCTGGAGAGACACGGAGTCGTTACATGGCGACATATTTTGCCGGGTCGTGTCAAGGGGCGGCATCAGGGAAGGGTATTCTTCTTCAGGGGGTTGATTCGTGATGATGGCATTCATCAACGGTTTTGTTAGGTATAGCGTTTGTCAAATTGATCGCGAGCTTCGCTCTTTGTGTTTGGAGGTGGCTAGCTTTGACCAATGCCATTGCAAGATAATTAAACTTGTCTTTTAAGATGTGTTACTTAAACTTACCAGAAAGAGATAGCAAGCCTTGACAGACTCCCCGCCGAGCTTTTCGGAGTAGTTTAGACGCAAACTTCCAGGGATCCCATTCAGTCAACTCTCCTTCTGCAAGCCTTTTTCGGCCAACAATTTCTCCCACCTTACAAGAAACAAAAAGAATTTCACATATTTGCACCGCGCCAAATCATATCGGCCGAAACCCACATCGACTCGACGGGAGATACTACCACTGATTTTGCCGGGCATAAACGGGGTGCGTGGTGGTACTGGGAGATCTGTGATGGGAAAGGTGAAGGGTTTCAGAAGCGGTACGGAGCGATTATTGAGATCTAGGTACCCAGTCATGGCAAGAGTACGTCGGTGGCGGTGTTAAAGCTCAGCCAAGGAGTGAGACCCGGCAACCGGCGACCCGTTTAAAATACAAGCCTGCCCAATATCAGACAATGAATGGATGGGCATATAACAAAAAGTCCCAGGCGGATGGCCTTCAGGTCTTGGCAGATACCTGCAAGCTTCTCCATCGTATAGACATATATATGAACCAACACATGCACAGGCACACATATATACAACGTACATGATATTTGAGTGCCTCGGTATTAACGTCTCTTTCACGTGAACAGCATATTTTCGCAAACAGCCCTTTAATTCAAGTTGCCGCTAAACCGCTCACAGACCCCTATTAGTGTCATAGACAGCACCTTCATCGGGATACGAAAAGATGTTAATCAAAAGGCATTCATAGCAGGCTACCTACGCGCTTCTCAACCCAGGAAATATCCACCAGAACCCTCCAAAAGCCCTCAGTTAGCCGTAACCGCCAGCAGGCTCTTCACTTTGAACTCCTGCGACCGATACCTCTGCTGCTGCATCAAATGCGCCTTGCACCGCTTCCCCCTCAACTTCCCCTCATCGCCCAAACACGCTGAGCACGGGCTATCCGACACATGATCATTCGGTCTCGGGATATACCCCCCAATCACCAAGTCCGCCCCATCCGCCCACTTCGACACCACCGTCGTCGGCATGACATACTCCCCCGCCCACTCCGCCGACCCGGGATACCGCCAAGTCTCCCTCCTCACGGGCTCCTCCACCCGCCACGCAAACCACGCGACCCCATCCGACACGGGATACTCCCTCCCAAACTCAATCCCCCACAGCTCGTCCAGAAAATCCCCCATCTTCAGCCCCTCCTTCAACAACACCATCCTTTTCGGCACTGCCTCCAAAAACCGCCCGGGAATCCGCCCCGCCACCCGCGTCCGCTTCCCATCCTCCATGTTCTCCTCCGCCTCACGCACCCGCACCCGCTCGAAATCGCCCAGGCGCGCGATCCGCACCAGCGGCGGCTGCGCCACCAGCATGCGTCGCCAGCTGGCGCCCTTGCGCGTGAAGGCGTAGTGCCGCGCGCCGCCGTTGCGCACGTCGGCCATGGGGAGCATGTCCTCCTTCTGGACGGACCAGTCCATGTACTTTGGGCGGAAGGCCTTGGACACGATTCCCTCGCGGGTCGCGGGGAGAGGGGAGGAGCCGACCTCGGGGCGCTGGGTCCAGAGGTCCGTTTGCGGGACGGGGGCGTGCGGGTACAGCTTGTGGAAGCACTTGTAGAGGAGGGGGTTGAATTCGCGGGGGGCGGGGTTGGGGATGGGCGGCGCGGAGGCGGCGGGCG